>OJCR01000042.1_pt1 | contig 64449 bp, 65 predicted proteins | sample 1591611 | NCBI WGS metagenome assembly OJCR01 (sample SAMN05416815, study PRJEB24817) | seawater metagenome | isolation source: Sea water | place: Canada:Atlantic | collected 2013-07
ACACATGATACCAGTCCGATTCACGTTGGAAGCAGATCTCGAACACTTCATGACCCGCCACGTTAACTTTACGGCAGCCGAACTCACGGAGCTCATCCAGGTTCACTGGCATCACGGAACCGCCGAGCTGGTTTTCATCATCCATCAACCATTCACCGAAACTACCGAGATCTTCGGCATGCACGCCCTTAATGTGCGCTCCGCCATAGTCGGCCAAAGCGACCTTCAATACCGGATTAAAACTAGGCAGAGCCGCCAATTTATTCTCCGGCTCAGATAACGTCACGGTGAAAGCCAATGCCACTGCGGCAACCGCGACCAAACCAATGCTCCAAGGCTGGAGCCACCACGCGCGACTTGATGTGGGTTCGGCGGGTTCCGAGCTGATTTTCGTCCCGGCCAGAATCGACTCCCGCAACCCTGCTGGGGCCGCAATCATCGACAACTTCGCGGCGACGGTCGCATCGAATGCCTGTTCGCGCTCGAACCACGTATTGAGGGTGGGATCGCGATCAGCTTGAGCCAGCGCATCCGCGAAGGCTTCGTTATTGGCATCGGCGCCGTTTGGCCGATATCCTTGTAACATGAATTCTGCTTCTTCGTTGGTCATTGTTTGACCCCTCCTTTTTTGGTTTTGGGAAATTCTACGACTACGCCCTCTTGGCGACTGCCGGCCTCTTTTTGGGCCATAATTTTACGCAATTGAGTTTTACCGCGGGACAACCGCGACATCACGGTGCCGATCGGCACATCCAAGGACTCGGCGATCTCCTTGTAACTCAGGTCCTCGAGATAAAATAAGGTGAGCGGCGCGCGGAACACCTCGTCCACCTCTTGGAGTGCCTCGACCACCTGATGGGCGTACATCCGACGAGCGTGGTCGATATCCTCAGCTGACAAGTCTTGGGCGGCGGGAGGAAGATCCTCGATCGATTGGGAACGTTGATCCCGGCGACGGCCGCGGAGAAACTCCCGGTATAGCGTAGTAAAAAGCCAGGTTTTGGCTTTAGAAACCTCGCGAAGCTGGTGCCCACTCTTGGCCCAGATGAAAAAAGTTTGCTGGACCAAATCACACGCGTCCGCCTCCCGCCGCGCCAAACTGAGGGCGAAACGGAAGAGTGGCGTGTAGTGGGCGTCCACCAACTGGGCAAAGACCTGGTTGCTCATTGCTTCTAGGAGTAGCCGAATTGTCTCCTTATTCCCAATCTTCTTGTGAGGCCGTCAAACCGAAGCCCAAAATGCTCCGTTCATGCTTCGGCTCCTGTTACCTCCCAATCTTGCCACCACGGCCCCTCGCGACGCGATTGGGGTAAAAATCGAGGTATATCTAAGCCTCCCTCCACCTCCTGAGGTGCTCCCCGCGCTCGCCGCCCTGCAGCGATTTGGTGCCGTCCCCGCGCCGGTCATGTTTTTGCAGCTCACCCGGGAGCAACTGCGGGAGCTCACCACGCTACTAAAAGGCCAACAGCGCTTTGCCTTGGTCAATGATCCTCAGAAAACGCTCCTCTGGATCGGACCCATCCTCCGTGGCGTCAGTGAACATCTGGGCGATCCCGAGCCCAAACCCGTCAAATCGGCCCAACCCGCACCTCCCTCCAATCGTAAATCTAAAATCGTAAATCGTAATTCCGAAGATCTTGCTCCGATGCACGTCGACGGTTCCGCCAATTTCCTGGCTATCACCCTGCCCTCCCGCGAATCGGTCGCTTACCGGTCCGCGCTCGATCTGCTTAAAGATCACGGATTCCGCCTCGAGCCTTCCAATCGCAAGTGGTGGCTTCGTGATCGCCATAAAACACTCAGCTTTCTTTCCCACCATCTGGATAGGCTCGAAAACGAATTCCACGCGGAGTTCACCGTCAACTTCGAGCGCAACACCGCCCAGATCGTCAGCGCCGGCGTATCGACCAAGATCACCAAATCCGGCGATGAATTCGAAGTGACCGTTGGTTTGGACACCGGCGCGATCTCCGGTGCGGAACTGACCTCCGCACTCACCAGCAATCGGGGTTATTTGGAGTCCGGCGACAAAATCTTCCTGATCGATCCGGCTCAAGCGGCCAAAATCGGCGACGTGCAAAGTGCCCTCGCCGGCGAACCCACCTCTATAGGCGGCAGCCGTCAGACTCACCGCGTAAGCGCAGCCCGCGCCGCCGAGGTTAATGATTTGCTCGAAGAACTTTCGCCCGGCTATAAATCACCGGCCACCTGGCGGGAGCGCAGTCACGCCTTACGCGATCTCAGCACACTCGAATCCCTCAAGGTTCCCGCACCGGCCGGCGAATTCCTGCGACCCTATCAAAAACTGGGCGTCGCCTGGATGGCCTACCTCCATCGCCACAAATTGGGTGGTATCCTCGCGGATGAAATGGGATTGGGAAAAACGCTGCAGGCCCTCTCACTCATCGCGGGACTGCGCGAATCCGAAATCGTAAATCGTAATTCGAAAAGCGAAAATAAGTCGGCCATGCCGACTCTCGTCGTCGCTCCCGCCTCATTGGTAGAAAACTGGCGCCGGGAAGCCGTCCGATTCACGCCGCAACTCCGCGTATTCGTCCACCATGGGGCGTCCCGCTTGGATTCTTCAGGCAACGTAAACGAACACGATCTGATCCTCACATCTTACGCGACCTTGGCCAATGATCGCGGTCTCTTCGCCAATGCCGACTGGCGCTGCGTCATCGCCGATGAAGCCCAGCACATCAAGAATCGTCGCACCAGAAACGCGAAAGCCCTGCGCGCGCTCTCCGCCCAATCAAGATTTCTCCTCACCGGCACCCCACTCGAGAACTCCCTCAACGACTTGCGCTCACTTTTCGAGTTCCTGCTCCCCGGATTCCTCAAAGAACTTCCCACCGGCCTGCGCGGCGACGAACGCAATTGGCACGACGACCGGCTGCGCTCCCAAACGGCGTCCTATATCCTGCGCCGCACCAAGGTGGCGGTGGCCCCTGAACTTCCCGAAAAAATCGAACAAGTCATCTACTGCGAACAGCCGCCCGAACAGGCCGCGCTTTACCGCCGCACGCAGGAAACCAGCGAACGCTCGCTCCTCGAGATGGAAACCAAGGACGTCAATCAAGGTTCCATCCGGATGGCGACGCTCACCCAACTGTTGCGCTTGCGCCAAGTGTGTTGCGACCCACGGCTGGTCCAACCCTCCGCTCCGGCTATTTGGTCTAGCAAACTCGCTGCCTTCCGCGAGCTCATGGACGAAATTTCGGACGAAGGACACCGCGTCTTGGTGTTTTCTCAATTCACCAGCCTGCTCGCTCTGCTGCGGGAGGAACTCGATGCCTCGGGCACGGCCTACGCCTATCTCGATGGCTCAATGACCCCGGCCAAACGTCAGGCGGCCGTCGATCGCTTCCAAAACGACGATCAAATTCCGGTCTTCCTCCTGTCGCTCAAGGCGGGTGGCACCGGTCTCAATCTCACCGGAGCGGACACGGTCATCCACTTCGACCCCTGGTGGAACCCCGCCGTGGAGGCCCAGGCGACGGATCGAGCGCATCGCATTGGCCAGACCCGAGTGGTCACGAGCTACAAGCTGATTTGCAGTGGAAGTGTGGAAGAAAAAGTGCTCGGATTGCAGGAAACCAAGCGGGCCCTTTTGGCCGATGTTTTCGAGGCGAGTGACGCTGCCTCCGCCAAATTGGAACTCTCCGACCTGCGCGACCTGCTCAGAGACTGATAAAAACCTATTGACGACACCACGCCGAATGCTTCCTCTCCCCATTTCTTCTGACGGCGAGATAGCTCAGTTGGTAGAGCAGCGCACTGAAAATGCGCGTGTCCCCGGTTCGATTCCGGGTCTCGCCACCATTTAGAAAAAAAACCGCTCCTTTATAGGGGCGGTTTTTTTGGTTTACGGGACAATATCACGCGAAAAAGGGGTCAGGTCGCAAAAAAGTTCAATGGTGTCGTAGACAGAATGTCTCCTCGCTTCGCTCCTCGATTGTCGGCCTGCAGCCTCGGAATTCACTTTTTGCGACCTGTCCCCTTCCCCCAGGCCGTAAGTCCACGAGTCACATCGTCCACGCCCACCCCACATCCTTGCCCGAAAATCGGCGGCGCGGGGCAATGCGAGTTTGCTAGAATGGGCGCATGACTTTGATCCTCGAAACCACACCTATGTCCGTTCCGCACCGCTTACCTTCCGCATCTACCATGACGCAGGCGTTCTATGATCGGGATGAGTCAGCGGAGGGAATCTTCATCGTGGGCGTAAAAACCACGGGCATCTTCTGCCGTCCAACCTGCAAGGCCCGTAAACCCAAGCCGGAGAATATTTCTTTCTATCCTGATGCCACGGCGGCGCTGCACGACGGATTCCGTCCCTGTAAGCTCTGTGAGCCGCTCGACTCCACCCTTCCGCCTCCCCCCCTCGTGCTGAAGTTGCGCGAAGCCATTGAAGAAGAGCCGACCCGTCGTATCACCGAACAAAATCTTACTGATCGCGGGATCGATCCCTCTACCGCTCGGCGCCAATTTCGCCGTTACTATGGTATGACCTTCCATGCTTAAGCCCGTGCCCGCCGCATGGGCATGGCGTTAAAAAACATCGGCACGGGTGACCGCGTCACCGAGGCGCAGTTTGCCCAAGGATTCGAATCCGCGAGCGGTTTCCGTGATGCCGTGCAACGTTTGTTCGGGGCGCCGCCTAAAAGCGCCGCCGCCAACACGCGCCTACTCTTCGCCGAGCGCATCACGACCCCGCTAGGCCGCATACTCGCCGTCGCAGGCGACGACGGCCTCCATATTCTCGATTTCGTAGACCGCCGGGGATTGGAACGAAAACTCATTGCCCTACGCCAACGCTTGAAGGTGACCGTCGTGCCCGGTTCGCATCCCGTTCTCACCGCCACCGCGGATCAGATGAAAGCTTATTTTGCGGGAGAGCGGACCGCTTTTGATCTGCCGCTTGCGCCCACCGGCTCCGCTTGGGAGCACGCTGCTTGGGATCACCTCAGATCCATTCCTCCTGGCACCACCGAGAGTTACGGCACTATGGCCAACGCGCTGGGTCGTCCTGGTGCCGCTCGCGCCGTGGGTCGCGCCAACGGCATGAACTACATTTCTATCATAATCCCCTGCCATCGAGTCATCGCCGCCGATGGAAACCTCACCGGTTACGGGGGAGGACTTTGGCGCAAGCAATGGCTCCTAAGCCCCGAACAGAAATTGAAGGGCAACGCGCGTAAGTGACTACACAGAAATGGGTTAAATTTATTTTACTCTGTGCGATTTGGAGCAGTTCATTTGTCTTCATCCGCATTTTCGCTCCGGTGCTCGGCCCGGCCCTAACCGCGGCGGGCCGTCTTGGCATCGCAGGTCTCGTATTGGTCGCCTACCTGCGCGTCATCGGATTTGATTCCAAATGGCGTGAATACCGGGGGCTTTACTTTCGAATCGGACTGCTGGCCTCGGCGGTCCCTTTCTCCTGTTTCGCTATCGGCGCCCTCCAATTACCCGCTTCCCTGCTGGGGATCCTAAACGCCTGCACGCCTTTGTTCGGCGCCATCTTCGCCGCCCTTTGGCTGGGCGAAGGATTCGGACTCAAACGAGCGATCGGAGTGTTTCTTGGTCTTGTCGGCGTCACCCTCGCCAACGGACTCGGTAACGTTGAGCTCTCGACGGCTACGTTCATAGCTATCGGTGTCACCGTAATCGCACCGCTTTGTTCCGCGCTCTCCGGGGTGTTTATCAAACTGCGAGCAAGTCATCTTCCCTCCCAGGGTATCGCGGCGTGGACTCAACTTTCGGTCGCACCCGTCGTGCTCCTGGGCCTGCCGGTTTCTCCCCTGGTTTCAACTCCCGGATTGACCGAAATTGGAGCACTTTTGCTCCTGTCCGTTTTCGGCAGTGCCTTAGCCTATCTACTTTTCTATCGACTGCTCGCCGATATTGGCCCGACCCGCTGCACCACGATCACGTTCGTCATTCCCGTATTTTCCATGGGCTGGGGCGCCTTACTTCTCGGAGAGCAAATCACTCCGGGCATGATCATAGGCTGCTCGATCATGATCGGAGGAACGTTACTGGTGATGTCACCTACGCCGGTTAAGCGTGAATCAGTCTGAGACTGAAACCACATCCCTGCCCGATAATCGACGGCAGTCGGTCTGCCCCACTTTTCCAAGATGCCCCCGTCAGTCCGTATCCATTATAAGGCGCAATCAGACTGACTTAATCCCACCGCAGTTTTTGCCGCAAAAAGGCGCAAAAATAGGCGGTGGCCAGTGGTCACCGCACGCGCGCCACGTGGTGCCTCGAATCGTTAAAAAGCGGAGATAGTTCTTGGGCTTTTTTGCGGCTAAACCCGACTGCCGGCCACGATCACATCGTTACCACGATTTTACCGAACTGCCCGCCTTGCTCCATGAGATCAAATGCGGCGGGCGCATCGGACAGGGCAAACTTATCGCTGACAATCGGCTTGATTAGATGCTGCTCCACAAAGGCCACCATCGCCCCCCAGTCGGCTGGGCTTCCCATCGTGGTCCCAAGCAAGCTGAGTTGTTTCCAAAATATTTTGGTCATCGGCAAGACATCCGGATTACCGCGAGTCGCGCCAAAAAACACCACGCGGGCACCCGGTCGGCATAAATCAACGAGCGCGCCAAACCCATCGCCTCCGGCACTATCCACGATCACGTCAAATCCCAGTCCGGATTTACGCGCCGCTTTGGCCCAACCATCTTCGCGATAGTTGAAACCACCTTTCGCTCCGAGCTCGATCGCGCGGGCGATCTTCTCGTCACTGCTGGAGGTCACCCAAACTTCGGCTCCGATCGCAACCGCGTATTGCAGGGCAAACAACGCCACGCCGCCTCCGATCCCGGAAAGCAATACGCGCTCCCCCGAACGCAACTGCGCTCGCGAAAACACCGCCCGATAAGCAGTCAATCCAGCCAAAGGCAAAGCCGCCGCTTCGGGCCAACTTAAGTGGGCCGGTTTCCGCGCAAGCTGGGCCAAAGGCACCACGACTTTCTCCGCGAGAGTTCCAGCGCGGGGCAGCCCCAGGATCGTAAAATCCGCCCCCTGAACGTGCTTGCTCTCACCCCAATCGAAACTCGGATTGATGACCACTTCGTCACCGACGGCCCAATCCGCGGTGTCATCGCCGACCGCTTCAATCACCCCCGCGCCATCTGAACCGGGAGTGACGGGATAATTAATCCCCGGATATTGGCCGAGTTTGATCCAAAGATCGCGGCGATTGAGCGCGGCCGCCTGCAACCGGATCAATACTTCCCCGGGCCCCGGAGTCGGATCGGACACCACGGCAACTTCGATTTCGTTTAGAGCGGGAATTTGGACAGCTTTCATGATCGAACAGGAATGATCTGACCTTGTCATAGAAACGCGAGTCCCTGTCACTCTTTCCGTGTTCATCGCCTTGCATAAACCCTTTGGATTCCTCTCGCAGTTCACGCCCGAACCCGGATCCAAGTGGCGCACGCTAGCCGACTTCAAAATACCCTCGGGCGTTTATCCGTTGGGACGATTAGACGCTGATTCGGAAGGACTCCTGTTGTTGAGCGACGAGACGAAGCTTAACGCAAAATTACTCAACCCCACTCACGGGCATCGACGAGAATATTGGATTCAAATCGAAGGTCTTCCGACTGACCAAGCACTCGCCGAAATGGCCACCGGCGTAACGATTCGGGGGCACCGCACCCTGCCCTGCACCGCCACCAGACTTGATCCCGGGCCTAATCTCCTCCCACGCGATCCGCCTATCCGGATTCGGAAAACGGTTCCCGACAGCTGGATATCGCTCGTGCTCAAGGAGGGGAAAAACCGCCAAGTCCGCCGGATGACGGCTGCGGTCGGCCTGCCGACGCTGCGACTTCATCGCGCCGCTATCGGTAATCTATCGCTCGCTTCACTCGAGCTCCCACCGGGAACGTGGCGCGAACTTTCTGACGAGGAACGGGCGCTAGCTATCCCTAAGCGTTAGGCCACGGTCCGGTGATCGCCACCGTGTAACCTGGTTTCTGGATATTTGCAAAAAGGGTCGTGCCATCCGGGGAGAAACAGGCCCCGGCCCATTCACTGCCTTCCGGCCCCACATTGGCTGCAATTTCGTAAAACTCTCCCTCCGCAGTCACCCCCATGATGCGATTAACGCCTTTGGTGTCTTCGCAGATGATCAAGTCGCCCCAGGGAGCCACCATGATATTGTCACCATTCTTCAGCAGTTCGGTGTCATTCGGTTCCGCAAAGAGTTCAATCCGTCCCGGCTGTTCTGTCTCGCGGGAAGTGCCTTCATACGGGCTCGGGATGTAACGAAATACTTGGCCGAAGGTATTTCTACCGCCGTTAGTCATCGCGAAATAACCTTCCCCTTCGCCCCACCATGCGCCCTCGCCACGGGCGAAGACTGCGGCTCCTTTGGCCCGTCCGCGGTAGCGTAGATCAAGCGTTGGACTGTCCACGTTATCCATATCGATCCACTCGACTTCGAGCGGCTGGCCCAGCGGGAATGTCGGTAGCGTCGGCCAGTTACGGGTGTCCATCTGCGGCTGACCTTTGACCGCCAACGCTTGCAACCGTCCGCCCTTCGACAATTTACCGGGTTCGTGCGGCAGAAAACGGTAAAGCAGTCCGTCGCCCAAATCTTCGGTCTCGTAAACCACACCCGAAGCCGGATCAACCGTCACCGCTTCGTGACGGAATCGACCCATGTCTCGCAACGCTACTGGCTTCACCAAACCAGGCTCAATCGTGGGTGTTACTTCAAAATTGTATCCGTGCCAGTCTTCCTCGTTGGGTTCCCGCTCGGCGTTCACCTCTTCGCAGGTCACCCACGTGCCCCATGGGGTTTGACCACCCGCGCAGTTTCGCTGCGTGCCGATCAATGAGAGAAAATGCTTATCCATGCGCTGCGCCTTCGTATCAAATACGATCGTCGAAGTGCCGCCCAGACCGGGATCAATCATACGCCCTGGGTCATAAATTAAATCGGGATCTACCAGACCAAGTCGCTCGTTGTTGGGTCCGAAGGGACTGTGCTGTTTCCAGGCACTTTGATTCTCGTGGTTGCGCACCAGAATCGTGCGACCGTCAGGGGCAGCAAATGCCCCCATGCCGTCATGCATACCGGGAACGAGTAGGCCGTCATCCATCTCTTCCCCAGCTGATGAGAACGTGGTGTAGGAAAACCCGCGGGGCAGTTGAATCGGCTTACCCGCTGTTGTTTGCAGGGGACCAAGATTACGCGCACTGCGGGCCCGAGGGGCCATGGCAGCACCCAAGGGATGGTTTAACAGGGTCCGAAGACCCAAAAATGCGGCGGAGCCCAAACCCGCTGACCGTAAAAAATCTCGACGCGTATTCACGTTTCCAGAAAGAGATTCGGTTTTCGAGAAGTCAAAGCCTGAACCGTAGGTTTTACCTGCTTGTAACGCTTCGGGTAATTTTACGGAAGGCTCCTCTGCTGAAGTTGGATCAAACGGGCCTAGTCTCAAGTCGTGGATAATCGGTATACCCGGCTTCTCCTCCTCCATAAAAGGTATCCGGATTCGGTTCATTCAATACACTCCCACTGGTAATGCGTTCCGCTAAATCGGGATTCGCGATGAAGAGCTGTCCCCACGAAACCGCATCGGTTTCGCCCGAATCCACCAAAGCTTCACCTTGTTCCGGAGTCAGTTGCTGATTCGCAATATAGGGTCCCCCAAAGGCTGCCTTGAGGGTCGGACCTAGTCGCGGTGCCTCTTGCGATTCTCGCACAAAAAGAAATGCGATTTTTCGCCGACCCAATTCCTGAGCCAAGTAACCGAAAGTCGCACCGAGATCCTCATCCCCCATGGTATGCATATCGGCTCGTGGTGAAATATGCATGCCGACTCGATTCGCTCCCCACACTTCGATCACGGCATCCGTGACCTCAAGATGGAGTCGAGCCCGGTTTTCAATTGAGCCACCGTAATTATCCGTTCGTTGGTTGGTCAAGGTCTGCAAGAATTGGTCGAGCAGATACCCGTTGGCACCATGAATCTCGACGCCGTCAAAACCGGCTTTCTGAGCATTTTTAGCGCCGCGCTGGAAAGCTTCTACGATCGCGGGAATCTCGGTTGTTTCGAGTGCCCGCGGGGTCACGTAGGCCTGCTTCGGTCGGATATGGCTGACGTGTCCCGCCTGAGCGATCGCTGAGGGCGCGACCGGTAATGCGCCGTTCAAATAAACGGGATCAGACACACGTCCGACATGCCAGAGTTGGAGAAAAATCCGTCCCCCTGCTTCGTGCACCGCGGCCGTGACCCGAGACCAGCCCTCAATCTGCTCGTTCGACCAGATACCCGGGGTATCAGGATAGCCCACGCCCATGGGGTCGACGGATGTCGCCTCGGTGAGGATCAAGCCCGCTGACGCGCGTTGCGCGTAATAGAGAGCCATCAACTCGGTTGGGACACGTCCGGCCCCGGCCCGGCACCGCGTGAGCGGGGCCATAATGATGCGATTGGGCAATTCTAGGTCGCCGACGCGCAAGGGAGCCGAGAGAGCTGATACAGTGGAAGTAGACATGCTGGAAAGTATGACCGAAAGGAGCGATTAAGCCTGGGCTGCGTCGTCGAGCGCCGCACCGATGGCTTCCGCCGACTGCAAGCCCACGAGCTGCGAAACCGCGCGGCCGTTGCGGAAAATCACCAAAGTTGGCAAGGCCCGCACTCCATGGTTTTGCGCGAGTCGTTGCTGATCATCGACGTCGACTTTGACCACCTTCACGCTGTCGGCGCGGCTGTCCGCGACTTGCTCTAAAACGGGTGCCAGCGCCTTACAAGACCCGCACCATTGCGCCCAGAAATCGACGAGCACAAGACGGCCCCGAGAGGCCTCTATTACATGGGTTTCAAAGTCTGCCTCGGTGGCAGCAAAGACTGATGATTTAGTTGCATTCATGATACTTGACTAATCGGTCAACAATTATCGAAACGCAAGGGAGGCACCAAAGATTTCCGCTAAACGGACGTTTTTTCCTAAAAATCAGGCCGCCGACACCGGCTGACGGGCCAGCAAATGTTCACCCACGCGATCGGCCAAATCGGAAATTCGTTCCAGATCATTATGCAACCGGGCTTGGGCCACGAGCCCTTCGGAAAAAGCCATCACACAACGCACCTTGCAGGTGACATCACCCGCCTCCACCAGACCAGCATCCTGAGCATCTGCTATGGCGGTCACCCAATAGGAACGCACCTCATCAAGAAGGTAGCGGACCTTGTCGCGAATCGCATCATCGCGGTTACCGATCTCGGATCCGAGTGAACACATCACACAACCGAGCACGCGGCCGTATTTCTCGTGCAACTCAACCTGCATGGCAAACGTGGCATTGCAGGTATTTCGAATCCGTTCCATCGGGGGAATCGAGGGGGCAAACATTTCGTCGAGTTGGGGCTTATATTCGACCCACATCCGATCAAGCGCCCGCACCGCGAGGTCTGATTTAGATCCGAAAAAATGGTAGAAGCTCCCTTTGCGCACGTCTGCCCGTTTGCAGATATCATCAATCGTGACGGAGCCGTAGCTCTCTCCCCATAACAGGTAGAGCGCGGCATCCATCAGTCGTTGATCGGCGTTACTGGTGCGTCCCATTGCTCGCAACCTACGTGGCCCGGCGACTCAATCAAGCTACACCTGCATAAATGTCACCGTTCTGTAACTTGAAACGTCTTAGCATGGCGGGCAGCCAACCACCCACAAACGAACAATTGAGCCGGATGATAGATCATGATCGGGAACAAGATCACCCCGAGTGCCGGGTGGGCGCCAAAGATCACGTTCGCGAGAGGAACCCCGGTCGCTAGACTTTTCTGGGAACCGCTGATGGTCAGGATTATACGCTCGGCCGGAGCCAATCCCAACATCCCGCCCAACAACCGCGTTCCAACCAACGCCAGCCCCATCAAGATCGCGCAACCCGCCAAACTTAGCAGCAACGTCGTGAGGCCCTGATTTGCCCACACGTCAGCCTTCACCGAGTTACAAAAAGCGGCGTATACAATGAAAAGAATACTCGCGTTCGAGAAATGCGTTAGCCGCTTCTTACTCTGATCCGCCCAATTCTTGGCCCCAAGCCGTCGAGCCAATTGCCCCAACGCCAACGGGAGTAACAGCAGCACACTGACTTCGCCCAAGACGGCTCCGAAAGATTGACTGCTCCCGCTGGTCTGCATGAGCCAGGCAATCCACAGCGGGGTCAAAAATACGCCCAACACATTTGAAAGCACCGCGTTAAATATCGCCGCGGCGACATTACCTCCCGCCACTGAGGCCAAGACCACCGACATCACAATCGTCGAGGGCAATACGCACAGAAACAAAAAGCCCAACCGCAGGTCGGGCGCTAGCCTCGATCCGACCAAGGCATCGAGAGTCAGGCCGATAAGGGGGAAAATCAGGAAACAAAACCCTTGGACCCCGAGGTGGAGTCGACCTTTACGGGCACCATCCCGCAGCGCCTTGGCGGGCAGCGTTAATCCCTGCATGAAGAACACCAATGCAACCGCAACTTTGGTTACGATCTCCGCTCTTAGATAACCCCCTCTCGCCCCCCCGTCTGGCGCCACCCATGCGAGTGCGACTGCGATCGGCATGCCGATCATAAACCAGTTCTTTTTCAGAAAAGCTCTCATTTGGTCGTGGTTTCCGAAGCTTTCCCAAGTAGCCGCTGACGCACGAGCTGAAGCAATTCCTCGCGGCCTTCGAGCCGGAAAGCGAATGCCATACCCGCGAAAACGAGACCACCCAGCGGGATCAAAACGACGAGTCGAGCGAGGTCTGGACCGAACCCGACAGCGAGAGAATCAAAGGCCGCTACCCCTGCTGTGACCACCAGCCCCATGATCACACTAGCTCCCCCAATCTTGGCCAAATCACGACCCATGGGAGCAAACGCTAATTCAGGCCGCCGTGCGGTGAGAGCACGTTGTAAATACCAAGCTTGCACGATGACCGCCACATTACTGGCAATCGCGAGACCTTGGGTGGAGAACGGCCCTTTCAGGGCGAAACAAAGCCCGATATTCACCCCAAAGCTGATCAAGGCCGCGCGCACCGGCGTGCGAGTATCCTTCTGCGCGTAAAAGGCTCGCAGCAAAAGGCTCACATAAGCGAAGAACGGTAACCCGATCGCGAAGATACCCAGCACCGGAATCATCTCGGCTGTGTTCCCCGCGCCAAACTCGCCGCGCTGAAACAGCAACCGAATGATCGGCGGAGCTAAAAGGACCATGCCAACCGCGGCTGGCACATTGATCGCGAGAATGAGCCGCATGCCTTTGCGGTAGGCGGCCGCCATGCCGGTCCAATCGCCCTTGGCGGCGTATTGCGAAATGAGCGGGAAAACCACCGTGATTACCGCGATGGCGAATACTCCGATCGGTAGTTCGACCAAACGGGTCGCCAGATTGAGGATGGCCGCGGCCGAGTCATTGAGCGACAGCCCAATGATCCGCGAGACCGATAGATTGATGAGGTAAATTGCCGACCCAAAAACCGTTGGTCCCATCAGCACCAAGATGGACTTAACCGCCGGACTCAGTCGGAACCCCCAAGCCGGTCTCCAGCCCGATCGACTCAACGCCACCGCCGGCGCCAGCATTTGCCAAAACCCGCCCACCAGCACGCCGCCGCATAACCACTTCATCTGGGCATGGCCCAACTCGAGATTGAGCCCCCATACCGCCCAGGTGAGCGCTCCAATCATGGAGAGATTCAGCAATATCGGCGACAAGGCCGGAGCGACGAATCGACCCAGCGTCTGCAACGCCGCGCTTAAGGCCGACGCTAAACACACAAAAAACAGATATGGAAACAGCCAAACCGCCAAGTGCGCGGCGGTCTGCCAGCGTTGCCACTGAGTGGGATCGTGAGACACCTCTCGCAGCCACGCCGAATCCGCCAGCAGGTGCAGTGCCCCCATCGCTCCCACCACGATCACGAGCGTTACCAGGCCCAACCAACTCGTAACTTCATTTACGATTCGAAATGCCGAGGACTTCCGATCCACCGCAAGTTCTTCGTTCAGAGTCGGCACCATGGCCGCAGTCAGCGCCCCTTCCCCCAGTAATCGTCGGAACAGATTGGGCAACGTAAACGCGGTTACAAAAGCGGACGCGAGACCCGTAGCGCCAAACACTGCCGTCACCAAAATATCGCGAACCAAGCCCAAACATCGCGACAAGACGGTCGCAACGGAAACGATGCTGATGTTTTTCAGACTGCGGGACACGGCACGGTTCTCGCCCGGTCTCGCCAAAGTAACAAGTTACAAGTCACTCCGCTAAAGCTCTCTTCTCATCCAACCAAACCTCCAAGCCATCGTTTCCAGTCACTACCCATCTCAACAACATCGGCCTTGTGGCACTCCCACCGTTCCAGAACCCGCCAACCCCGTTCTCCTCAGTTTCCACACCACAATATTTGTCACGCATTACGTGACAATCCCCGCCTCGTAACGTCCTCAATCAAGCCATCAGCTTCTCTCAAAAACTGTCATATCATACGTGACATTTATTCATATTTATCTATTAATTAGGTATTTATAGATTCATATCTTATCACGAATTACGTGACAATAGATGAGCGACGGGTTAGGCCGGAAACCACATCTGTCCGTGAGCATTGACGCCGCTTTTTCAACGAGACACGTTTCATCCGTTTATGCCTTTGCTGCCTCGCCTCTTGCCCAAGCTTCAGCGTCATCCGAAACGCATTGTGTTTCCGGAGGGAGCGGATCATCGCATCCTGCAAGCGGCCCGTCAGTGGGTGACAAGCCGCCTCGGAGTTCCGGTATTGCTGGGTAACCGCACGGAAATAAAGCGCCTCGCCCAACGACTGGATGTGAACCTTGGAGGTATACGTCTCCTGGATCCGGCGCGCAGCGATGAGTCTGAATCCTTCGCCGAGCATCTTCACGAACTACGCGCGGCAAAGGGTATGACCTTGGCCGAAGCACGCGAAGCGGTCCGCGACCATAGCACGTATGCCGCCATGATGGTGATGAACAACCATGTTGAAGCCGTCATCGCCGGAGCCACCCAAAGCGCTTCGAACGCCTTGCGGCCCCTGCTCCAGATCATTCCCCGGCTCGATGGGGTGAAAACGGTTTCTTCTCTGATGATTCTCGACTTCGACGAGAAGCAGATCGGCAGCGCCGGTAGCCTATTTATGGCCGACTGCGGTGTGCTCCCCAATCCCACCGCCGACCAACTGGCGGACATTGCGGTCTCGACTGGGATCATCGCCCATCACCTGACCAATGAGACTCCGCGCATCGCCATGCTCAGCTACACTTCCCACGGAACCTCAGAGGAGCCGAGCGTGATAAAAATGCGCGAAGCCACTCGCCTCGCCCAAGCGCGCGCCTCCGCTGCTAAACTTGATTTTTCCATCGATGGAGAGCTCCAGTTGGACGCGGCGCTCGATCGCTACATCGCCACCGCGAAGCACGTCGAATCCCCAGTTGCAGGTCGCGCCAACGTCCTCGTTTTCCCCGATCTGAACAGTGGCAATATTGGATTCAAACTGGTGCAACACATCGCGGGCGCCAATGCGTTTGGTCAAATTCTCACGGGACTATCCAAACCTGCGGCCGAAATCAGCCGCGGCTCCAGTGCCCACGACGTTTTCGGTGCCGCAGTGGTTTGTGGAATTCAAGCAATCGACCGCGAAGAGCTATTCCCTTCTCTAGAAAATTCTGTCGGATGAAGCGCCCTTACACCAATCCCTTTGAGCTACCAGCGCTACCGCTGCTGAAAGCTCCTACCAACACCACCACACAGCGGTTATTCGTCGCCGCAACCCGCATGAACGACGGCAAGACCACGACCTGCCTCGGTTTATTTGCTGCCCTACAATCGTTTTTCCCTCGGGTGGGATTCATTAAACCAATTGGGCAACGGTTCGTTGAGATCCAGGGGCACAAAGTCGACGAAGACTCCGTGCTACTGGACACGATTTACCAAGTGCACGTGCCAATCGAGAGCATGAGCCCAGTCGCAATCGACGGCAAATTCACCCGCCGCTACCTCAAATCTCCTTCCGAATTTCTACCGCGATTAGAGGATGACATCTGTCGCGCCTTTGACCGCGTCTCATGGGAAAAAGATTTCACTTTAATCGAGGGAACTGGTCACGCCGGAGTGGGGAGCGTGTTCGATTTATCGAACGCTCGCGTGGCGAAAATACTCAAAGCTAAAGCGGTGATTGTTTGTCCTGCTGGCATCGGTCGACCCATTGATGAGGTGGCGCTAAACAAGGCTTTGTTTGACCAAGTTGGGGTTGAGGTCGTTGGTGCTATTATCAACAAGGTCGATCCGGCCAAAGCAGGTGATATTCGTGATTACGTGGGTCCAGGGCTAGAGCGACTCGGAGTGCCCTTGTTGGGTATGCTTCCGGTTCAAAAGGTGCTGACCAGTCCAAATCTCCAGCAAATTTCAGCCGAAATCAAAGGCCGTTGGCTCAACGCTGCGGAAGGGGCTAAAGGCGTGCGAGTCTCACGTTTGGTAGTCGGCGCCATGACCGCCAAGGGGATCGTGGACCATCTTCGTTCCGGCACCGTCATCATCACGCCAGGAGACCGTGATGACATCCTTCTCGCCGCTATCTCAGCGGCCAAACAATCACCCGACGGAACGGTAGCTGGCATTATTTTGACCAACGACATCGAGCCTGATCGCAAACTGCAGACCCTACTCGCCCAAACCAGTATTCCCGTGCTCATGGCCGAGGGTGAAAGCTACCGGGTGACTTCCAAAATTAATGGTATGACGGTCAAGACTCAGCCTGGAGACAGCGATAAAATCCCCGTGATCAAACGTCTCATTCACGAACACGTGAATATGCCGCAACTGCTCAACGCAATCGGCGCCTGAATCGTATACCCGCGACCGAGAAGGCGCCGCCTAATAGCGAACCAGGACGAGTTTGTCCCCTTGGACCGACACGTCATCGAGCGAATCCCAGTCGTCTTCCATTTCGTGAGGAATTTCCTGAGCGGCAAAAATTCGATTCATCACGAACCCACCAACGATGGGCAGCTTATGGGCCGCTAATTGACCGATCATAATTTCTTGAGGTTGAAAAGTGAATCGATCTCCGTCCGTGGAGAATCCGCCGCGCGCTTGCACCACAAACGAACGGCTGAAACCGGGCAGACTGATATCGCAGGGCAATCCCACTTGAAGCGCACCTTCATGAAGCCTAAAGTTGATCGATTGGGTCGAGATCATGCCGGGTCCCTCTGCGGAATCGGGCTTCGTTTCAGAAGAGGAATACCACGTGTTCAGTTCATCCGAAGTCAGGGAAATCGCAATCGCTCCTTCTTCGCTTATCATCTGTTTTTTGCGCAGCCATTGTCCGCCTTGGCTGCTGCGGGCCGAACCCATCACATAATACACCCGATCTGGATCGGGTTCACGGGGCAACGAGCGCACCGTCTGCACGGGTTGAGCGATTAAATAACCAGCGGCTAAAACGCCCCCCAATACCAAGCTGATCACCGCGCCGATCGTGACTTCGAAAAAGCTCGGCCCATAGAGTTCACGCTTAACTTTTTTTGCAGATTTGGCCATGATGTGATCGGGTTAAAACTAGGTGTTAGATTTGCCAGCCGCTTGGGTAGATTTGCCACCTTCGGTCTTTGCCGGGGTTTTCGCCCCTTCGGTTTTGGCGCCTTCGGTTTTGGCGCCTTCGCCACCGCGAGGCTTGTTCTTATAATCGGTGATATAGAATCCCGTGCCCTTGAAAATCAATCCTGCTCCTGCTCCCACCAGTCGTTTGGCGGACCGCTTTTTGCAGTCAGGACAGGTCTTGAGCGGCTCGTCCTTCATGGACTGAAACACTTCCCAATCGTGGCCACACTTGGTGCAGGTGTAGTCGTAAGTCGGCATAATATATCTAAGGGCTAAAAATTCTAAAACTAGGGTTTAATGCCGCTGCGGCGGCTTTCTTCAATAATCCGGTAGGTCGCGGCGTAATAGGTCCAACTCCCGGCCATCGCTACAAAAACGGTGAAGGTCATCAACGGGTAACCCGCGACTAATAGTCCAATCAACGCCAAGGTCGGCAGCACGAAACGAGACTGGGCGGAGCGTAACATGGCGCCCAGCACCTGAAAACGGAACGCGTCGGCGTATTGCTCGCGTTTCTGGTATTGGTAGATGCCTGCTACCACGAGTGGTCCCGCGACCATCACCACGGGAACCATGGGAAGGTAAACAAATACCCCAAAATCGAAAACGCGGAGCGGCAGCGTCAGCAGCCAGGCCACGGCGATCGGCAATACGCCGAGGACCAAGAAAATGACAAATGCCACGATTCCGTCATAAAAGAGGCGTTTCCACTCCCCCCAGTCCGGTAATATGACCGTATCGCCGCGTCGGGCGCGCTCAATCAAAGCGTAGAGATACCCGAACACAAAAAATTGGGCGATGGGTATCACCAACAAGAGCGCCCCCACGATACACTTAAGGAACCAAGGGGAATCCGCGAAAAGGCGTTTGCAAACGAGTTCTAGAGTGGGCATTGCGACGTAAAGACGATGTGCTGCCGAAAGTAGCGAAGCCCCGATGGAAGTCACAAACAAATTAAAATCCCTTGTTAGCCGCCTTGAAACCGGCATCGACCGTCATGTCCCGGCCCCTGAGACCCGACCGAGCCAGCTTCACCAAGCGATGCGCTACAGTCTGGAGGCCGGCGGAAAGCGCCTGCGCCCTGCTCTACTGCTCGCTGTGGCGGAATTGGACCCAAAGCCCAATGCGCCCGATCCCTTGCCCGCGGCGGTCGCCATCGAGTGTTTACACACCTATTCGCTGATCCACGACGACCTGCCCTGCATGGACGACGATGACCTGCGGCGAGGCCGTGCGACCGTGCATCGCCAGTTTGATGAAGCCACCGCGCTGTTGGCCGGTGATTCCCTACTCACGCATGCCTTTGCCCTGCTGGCCAAGGCCTACGCCGATAACCCGACCCTGTCACACGCGCTGATCCGGGAATTATCCCACGCCGCTGGCTCCCAGCGCCTGATCGGTGGACAGATGGAAGATCTGCTCGGAGAAGCCAAAGGTGATGCCACCGCCGAGGATCTCGACTATATCCACCTCAACAAGACCGCTGCGATGATCGAGACAGCCTTAGTGATGGGCGGAATGGTTGCAGGTTGGTCGAACGAGCAGCTGACCACGCTGCGCTCGGCCGGGCGGGATCTCGGACTAGCTTTTCAAATCGTCGATGACATCCTCGATGTCACCGCCGACACGGCAACATTGGGCAAAACAGTGGGCAAAGACGAAGCCACCGAAAAGACGACCTACGTGCGTCTCCACGGGATAGAAACCTCCCGCACCATGGTCGCCGACCGCACCAAGGCTGTGATCGCGGCATTCGCCTCGTTGCCGGGCGACACGACTTTTCTGGAAAAACTGGCCCAAATGATGGCCAATCGAGTGAATTAGGCGGTCTCCCCTACCTGATCTCCGGAACGGCATCCCCCTTGCCAGCACAAGTTTCGTGCGCACGATTATCACCATGAAACAGAACCTCACGGTGACTGCCGATCGAGGGACCATCCAAGCGGCCCGACAGCGTGCGACCAAGGAAGGCACCACCCTCAATCATCTATTCAGAAACTAGATCGCGAACTACGCCCAAACCCAACCCACCGAGGAGAATTATCAGAGATTCATAGTCTCGCCTAGACCATGTCGTCCCTGGAACGACCTTCAACCGGGACGAAATGAATGAGCGCTGAGTTTTTTCTCGATTCGCTTTCTCAGCCCACTCCGACGCAGTTTTCAACCACAGACTCACACCGATAGCTGAACCCTGATTTCTCCCAAAGAAATCACAGCTCGGTGGGGTCCATCGCGTAACGGTATTAAAGCCATTCGTGTTCAAAAACTGCAGGCCGACAGCAACTTCATCAGCCTACTAAAAACTGGCTTCCTATCAGCAGTATCAGTCAACAGGACTGAAGATCGGTCGTCTATCGCCCACGACCGCCGCCACCACCGCCCCGGCCACCACGTTCCGGGGGCTTTTCCGTGATCATGATCGGAAAGGTGACCTCAACCAACTGAGGTTTACCCTTCTTTTTCATGGGCTCGAATACGCGAGTGGCGATGGTCGAAATTGCGGCGAGTCTCCATACATTTTCCACCTCATCGATCACCTCGGGATTGTAGGTTTTCCCATCCTTGCCGATAAGGAACTTAACGCGAACGCGTTGTTCTTCTCCGCTACCCATCTTTGTTTTCGGGTAAGAAACTCGCGGAGGAGATTTCGGAGTAGGACGTTGCCCGAGTTCTCTCATCGGAATCGGCTTACCCTCGAATTTCTTAAAAATCATGCGTCCAAAAGCACGGTTCAACATATCATTCTGATTGGGCTTAAATTGAAACGGGATGGAAACTCGCTTGTCGACCGCCTCACCGTCCTTGGTCGCTGGTTCAAATCGCCAAGCCGGAAGCACGGCCAAAACCGCTTTCCCAAACGCCTCATCATCGGCGGATTTCACCGATGGTTTTGTGACCTTACCGTCTGCTCCTACCGTAAATTGCACGACCGCCGTGCCCGCGATCGGTTCTTTGACCTTCAGTGCCGGATAATCCGGAGCCTTGGTTTTGAGCGGTTTAGGTGGAGTAGATGCGGCGTTTATCGATAAAACGCCTGCCATCAGAGCAGCCAGAAGACGGGGGATAAGGGGCATGGATAGCATAGACGCTCAAATATTGGACGAAGTTACAATCGGGGTGAAAAATTCTACGCAACTTTCTAAAGGTTGCCGGGGTATTTAAATAGTAACTAAATGAAAACTTCCCGGAGTAAAGCTCCACTCAGTCCATTTCAACCATGCCTGAACCTAAAAATATCACCCCTTCAAACATCGACTCGAGCCACCGTCTGCTCGCAATCCTCTGTCACGCCGCGACCTTCTTCGGCGCGCCACTCCTGGTTCCACTGATCATCTACTTGGTGTCCAAGAAAGATGAGTCGATCGTCTCCGTCCACGCTGCCGAGGCCCTCAATTTTCACATTAGCTTCGTGCTGTGGGCACTGCTCTGCGTGCCGCTGACCCTCCTCTTCGGCCTCGGAGCACTTCTCATCGGGATCCTCGCCATCGCGGCCTTCGTCCTCTCCATCATCGCAGTCGTGAAGGCCGCCAACGACGAGGTGTATCGCTACCCCCTCACCTTGCGTTTGGTCGGCGATCTCCCTCCTCGCCGAGACGTGGTGCGCGACGCCTGATCTAGCAATCGGATCTACTTGGGCAAGTGCTGCATCAACGCTGATTTGGTCGCCACAACTCCGGGGCGACCGATCAGATTCGTCGACTCGGCGGGATCCTTTTGACGGTCATAGAGCTCTTCGCTGCCATCCGCGTATTGAATGTATCGATACGCTGACGTCACCACACTGTGGTTGGCTGCCCGCAAGTTCGTAATCGCGGGGTGATCCCAGGGGGTCTGCGGATTTTCAATCAAGGGCCGCAAGCTGTGGCCCTCATTCACCGGATTGGCGGGTAGCCCACAAAGATCAAGTAATGTGGGATAAACATCCAGGAGTTGAGTCACGCGATGCGTCACTTGCCCTTCGGGTAGCCCCGGACCCGCGACGATCATGGGGACTTTGGTGGAGCGGTCCCACAAGGTGACTTTCTTAAAGATTCCCTTTTCGCCCAAATGGTAGCCGTGATCCGACCATAACAAAATGATCGTATTATCGGCGTAGGGCGACGCCTCTAAAGCGTCCAGCACCGTGCCGACTTGATGGTCGACGAATGAAATGCAGGCCAAATACGCCTGCACAATATTTGCCCATTGGTCTTCTTCGATTGCCCAGTCGGTCGTCGGATACTGCGGCTCCCATGCCACTGATTTAGCATACTCCGGGATGTCGTCCCAATCATTCGGATCATATTCCGGCATCGTCAGCTCATCGGTCGGATTTTGCATCTCAAACCAACGTGGCGGCACAAACCAAGGCACATGCGGACGAAGAAAACCCGCCATCAGTAAAAACGGACTATCATGATCCTCGCCCAACCGTTCGATGGCCCACTGCGCGGTGCGGTAATCCGCGGTTTCTTCATCCGTCGCCGGCCAAGCCTGCCAGTCGGTCGAAGTCTCATCACTCACCCAATTGTAGCCCGGTTTTGGCTTCGGCCCAAACGGCTCCCGGCCACCCGACATATCGATGGTGCCTTCGGGCACGTGCGTATGGAAGATCTTCCCCACCGCCATCGTCTTATAACCAGCCTGGGCAAATGACTCGTGCAGCATTGGGGTGCCATGTTTTTTGGCCAACCGCTGCACCTCTTCGTCCGTCAGGTGATCGGTGATGCCCATCGTCGACGGCAGAAGGCCGGTCATGATACTGGCCCGCGAGGGACCGCAGAGGGGGAACTGACAATGCGTATCGGCGAAGAGCGTGCCGCGCCGCGCCAGCCGGTCGATATTGGGTGTCTTCACATCCGGGTGCCCGTCCATCACCGACAGCCAGTCGTTCAAATCATCGATCGCGATGAAGAGCACATTAGGCGGCGAACTGACTATCTCTTCCGCGACTTCAATCGGTTCAGCCTGCGAGCAACCAGCCAGAATCAATAAACTCAACGGGAGTAATAACCGGAGGGGTAACTTCATGCCCGAAAGCTGGGTGCGATAATCCGTTCGGTCAAACCAGAGAAAATTGATCAGTTCACCCCATCATTCCCCCGGATCAAACTCCGTTCGGCTATTTGACGCCGTGGCAGATGGTCACACGTTCTCACCTTGTGCCCGTTCCGACTATCGTCCCCCCTATGCCTGGCGCCGAGCAGCGCTTTCAACCATTCGTTGAATTTGTGCAGACGCAGGGATGGGAGACCGAATTCGTCCAGATCGAATGGAGCGGTCAACGTCCTCCCTTTGGCCAAACTGAGGTCTTCGAACAAGTCGGTGCTCAAACCGCCGGCAAGATTGTAATGGGATTCTCGCTAGGCGCGCTCTACTCGCATCTCGGTGCCTTACAAGCGAAGCACCTTATCCTAGGTTCAATTTCGCCGTTCTTTCTGGAAGACGATGACGAACCTCAGCGCTGGATGATATCCTTCCGCGATGGCAACGCCGTCACCTCGGCCGACGTGCTGTTGGGAGCAAATGAAGATGCCCAGATGCACCGTCGCGCCGAGGCCGTGCGCGATTTCTACACTCAAAGCAGCTACACCGTCGTGCCGGACGCCGACCATGAACTCTGGCACCCCAACTACCTCGCCGCGATTGGTAAGGTTTTAAACCGGTTGAGCTAAACGAGCCCGGTGACCGGTCCCGCACAGGCGCGGGAGAGCCCAGCTACAATCAAGCAACTGTTCTGGTTCACAAATCGTGATGTAGCCGAGGTCGCTGCCCCGGGTTTCAACCTTATTCGTTACCGCACGATGACAATTTCATGAGGTAAACGTGTTCAGCAGCTCTTGTCATCTGGCCTTCCACTCCTGGCGCTCGATGCCCTGACTATTCCTCGCATCATCGCCATCGGCGGGACTATTTCTGCTTATTCCGGATTTCTTTGATTCGGTGGCCCACTCCGGCAATCGCCTCGATTACAGGCTTGAGCTCCAAACCCAAGGAGGTGAGTCGATACTCCACCGTGGGAGGTGAGGTCGGCATCACATTTCTTTGCACGACTCCGTCCATTTCCAATCGCCGTAATCGTTGGGTCAACATCTTGGCTGAGATGCCTGATATGTCACTTTTCAGTTCCGTGAACCGTCGTGCTCTTTTGCTCAGATACCAGATCACATTTGGCGTCCAAGCTCCTCCAATCACGCTAAGACATTCGGTGAGCGGACACTTATCGGGCGGTTCGGAAACTGTTTTTTTGCGACGTGAGACCATGATTCTTTTCACTTTAACCGGTTACCAAATGGAAACCACATAATTAAGTTACTTTAGGTAAGTTAGTATACTTTTGTAACTTTATGAGTAGTCGTTTGCTGGCCGAGAGATTCGGCTGAACCAAAATATACTAGGACTACAACAAACCAATCCCCTCTGACCGGACCGGATCTTAAATTCGCTGCCCCTCGCAGCCCTCGCGCTCGTTTGGGCGGCTACATGCTACTTCCACGTTTACTCGACAAATGTCGCGCCGATCTCGCTGGAACCGTGGATGAATATCACACCAACTGTTTGCTCGACCAAGAATTCCTCCAATTCGTGGGGGTGGATCACAATGCCCTACGCGAACAAATCGGTCGCGGAAATGGTGACCACGCGATTCTCGATTGGATCACCGCCAACCAAACTCAGCCGCGCAGTCCCTAGGAAATCATCAGCTGGAATGAGTATCAAGAATCGCGTGCTCCAGCTCATCACACGGATCTTTCGGATTACTTTTTAGGGTCATAGCCAGCCACGAAAAAACGCGGGCAGACATCCACAGTTGGCCGGATCTATTGGATTTCGACGACTATTGCAGCTTCGGCGGAATCGCCTGACCCCATGACCACGATGCACTCAGATAGCTCATTAGCCAAGCGGCTCAAGATAACCCACCCCATCATTCAGGGACCATTCGGAGGCGGGCTTTCTTCCGTTGATCTCGTGGCCGCTGTCTCAAATTCCGGTGGTCTCGGGTCCTATGGTGCCCACATCTTCAACGGGACCGAGATCAAGGAACTCTGTGTCCGTATTAGGACAAAGACCGATCGTCCTTTCGCGATCAATTTATGGGTATCCAACGAAGACCCCGAACTCTCAAAGTTCACGGAACCCCAATTCATCGCGCAAAGAAATCACTACGGAGAAGTTTACCAACGATTCGGCCTAGAGCCTCCGGAATGGGGCGACCAACATCCTGCAAATTTTGACGAACAGATGGAGGGTGTGCTGGAAGCCGCTCCGGCGGTTTTCAGTTTCGTTTTTGGAATTTCCTCACCCGACATCCTCAAGGCATGCCGCGAGCGAGGGATTCTCACGATTGCTGCCGCGACCACCATTGCAGAGGCAGTAGCAGTGGAGGAAGCGGGGGTGGACATGGTGCTGGCCACCGGGGCGGAGGCCGGAGGACATCGACCTTCATTTCTCCGTCCATCCGAGGACTCACTGGTTGGCACATTCGCATTGCTTCCAGCCGTTCGGGACAATGTTCGCATACCTGTGATCGCGGCCGGGGGAATCGCCGATCATCGCGGTGTCGCGGCGGCGCAGCAACTCGGAGCAGATGGGGTGCAAATCGGCACGGCTTTTCTCGCCTGTGCCGAATCGGGCACCACCTCGGCCCACCGAGAATCCCTGCTGGATAACATCGATGGCCTAACAACGTTGTCTCGCGCGGTCACCGGGCGCTTCGCTCGATTCCTACCGAACGAATTGTCGACCAACGCACCTACGAAGGGAGCCTCACCACTTCCCTTCCCCGCCCAATCCTGGCTGACTGGGCCGATCAAAAATGCGGCCGCAGTAACGGTGGATCCGGAATTCTCGTCACTTTATGCCGGTCAAGTCGTGCCACTCGTGAAGCACCCAAAAGTGGACGTTTTGATGCAGGAACTGATCCGTGGGTGGAACTAGACCCAAGGGAATAAAAAAAATACCCGGCCGCATCGTGCGACCGGGTATTGAAAATTGAACCTATATCAGGTGTCCATCAGTTCGCGGCCTGGGCGGCTTCGACGAGCTGCACAAAACTGCGAGCTTCAAGCGCCGCGCCACCAATGAGGCCACCGTCGATGTCGGCTTGCGCCAACAACTCCGGAGCATTGCCGGGCTTCATCGATCCACCATAGAGGATGCGAACCTTGTTGCCGATGGCAGGCGTGAAGCGTTCACCGAGTAGCTTGCGAATGAACGCGTGCACCTCTTGGGCTTGTTCGCTCGTGGCGACCTTGCCCGTGCCAATCGCCCAAACAGGTTCGTAAGCGATGACCACGTCCGTGGCGTTCGACTCTTCGACGCCGACGAGTCCGCCTTCGAGTTGGTTCTTAACGACATCCAAGGTGGAACCGGCTTCACGCTCTTCGAGGCTCTCGCCCACGCAGAGGATTGGCTTCAGTTCAGCCTTCAGCGCGGAGAGCACCTTCTGGTTGATGAATGCATCGGTCTCGCCGAACAAAGCACGGCGTTCGCTGTGTCCGAGGATCACGTAACGCACGTAGATTGAGCGGAGCATCTCAGCGGAGATTTCTCCGGTGAAGGCACCGTTGCGCTCCGGGTGCATGTTTTGGGCGCCCAGCTTAACGCTGGAGCCGTCGAGAGTCTGGCCGACAGACTCAACGGAAGTGAACGGTGGGCAAACCACGACGTCTACGTCGTTGGCTTTACCGACCTGGGCAACGATAGCTGACACGAGGTCAGCGGCTTCGCTGGAGGTCTTGTTCATCTTCCAATTACCGGCGATGAGTTTTTTACGAATCATGATATTTTTTATAAAAAGTAGTGAGTAGCGGGTAGTGAGTAGTGAGTAGCAGGGAATGGCGAGTAGAAGGAGATTTAGAGACAATCAATGCTCACCTACTCGCTACTCGGTGCTCGCTAGTCTGACAGAGCTTTAGCTCTGCAAGAAAGCTACACCGGGGAGGGATTTGCCTTCGAGGAATTCGAGACTGGCGCCGCCACCCGTGGAGCAATGGGAAACCTTGTCGGCTACGCCAAATTGCTTGGCCGCCGTCGCAGTATCTCCCCCACCGACCACGGAGATGGCTCCGCCGGCGGTAGCTTCAGCGACGGCCGCAGCCATGGCCTTGGTAGCACCGGCGAACTTCTCAAATTCAAACACCCCGGCAGGTCCGTTCCAGATGATCGTCTTCGATCCGAGGATGGCAGCGGTGTAGAGTTCGATCGACTTGGGTCCGGCATCGAGGCCTTCCCAACCGTCGGGAATACCCGAGGCATCGTCAGCGGCTTGGGTGTTGGCGTCCGGACTGAAGTCGTCGGCGCAAACGTAGTCGACCGGGAAAATCAGTTCGACGTTCTTGGCCTTCGCCTTGGCGGCGAGTTCTTCGACGATCTTCGCACCCTCTTCATCGAAGAGACTGCGACCAATCGCCATGCCATCGATCACCTTCTTGAAGGTGTAGGCCATGCCGCCACCGATGATGATCTTGTCGGCCTTCTCGAGTAAATTGGTGATGAGCGGAATCTTATCCGCGATCTTCGCGCCACCGAGGATGGCGAGCAATGGGCGCTGAGGATGATCGAGCACTTTGCCAAAAGCGGTGAGCTCAGCTTCCATCAGGAAACCAGCGGCCTTCTCGGGCAGGCTCACCCCAACCATGGAGGAATGAGCGCGGTGCGCGGTGCCAAAGGCATCGTTCACGTAGACATCACCCATCTTGGAGAGGCTCGCGCGGAAGGCCTCGACTGCGGCGGCATCGGCTTTGACCGAGGAACCATCTTCGGCCTTGGCCTTACCCTCTTCCTGAATGTGGAAGCGGAGATTCTCGAGTAGGAGCACTTGACCGGGCTGGAGCGCGGCGGCTTGAGCCTCGACGGTTGCGCCCACGCAGTCCTCGGCAAATAGCACTTCCTGACCGAGGAGCTTGGCCAGCTCGGTGGCGATGGGCTGAAGCGTGAACTTAGGATTGGCCTGACCATTCGGACGACCGAGGTGGCTCATCAAAACAACCGAAGCGCCTTGGGCCAACGCATGCTGGATCGTCGGCAGAGCCGCAACGATACGCTGGTTATTGGTGATTTCACCCGTGGCTTTGTCTTGCGGGACATTGAAGTCGACGCGGATCAGAGCGCGTTTACCAGCGAGCGTGAGATCGCGAATGGATTGGAAAGAAGACATGGTTTCGGAAGTAGTGAGTAGCGGGTAGCAAGTAGTGAGTAGCTAGGAACCGAAAAAAGAAGAGCGAGCAGCGGGGCGGCAGGAGCTTCAAAGAATGCTCACTACTCGCTACCCACTACTCGCTACTTTTGAGCGGCGACGAAGTCGCTGCTTAGATCTCCGCGGCGATCTTCTTGGCGAGATCGACGACGCGGTTGGAATAACCCCACTCGTTGTCATACCAGCTGACCAGCTTGAAGAATCGGCTGTTGAGCTCAATGGACGAGCCGGCGTCGTAGATCGACGATAGAGGATCGTGGATGAAGTCGCTAGAGCAAACTTCGTCCTCGGTGTAACCCAAGATGTCCTTGAGGTAAGTCTCAGACGCGGTCTTAAGGAGCGCGTTGATCTCAGCGAGGGAGGTATCCTTGGTGGTCTTCACGGTCAGATCGACGGCGGAAACCGTCGGGGTCGGAACGCGGAAGGACATACCAGTCAACTTACCTTGCACCTCAGGGCAAACGAGGCCCACGGCCTTAGCGGCACCGGTGGTGGAAGGGATGATGTTGATCGCGGCGGAGCGGCCACCCTTCATGTCCTTCGGGGAAGGACCGTCGACCGTCTTTTGGGTCGCCGTGTAGGAGTGGATGGTGGTCATGAGACCCTCTTCGATGCCGAGGCCTTCCTTGAGGAGCACGTGCACGATCGGCGCGAGGCAGTTCGTGGTGCAGGAAGCGTTGGAGATGAGGTTGGTCGTCTTGACGTCGAGGGTGCCGTCGTTGACGCCCATCACGATGGTGGCGACGTCTCCCTTGGCAGGAGCGGAAATAATGACCTTCTTAGCGCCAGCGTCGATGTGACCTTGGGCCTTGGTGTCTTGAGTGAAGAGACCCGTGGACTCGATCACGAGATCGACTCCGAGCTCACCCCAAGGAAGGGCGGCGGGGCCGGCACGTTCGCCGAGGACTTTGATCTCTTTGCCGTTAACAACCAAAATGTCATCGGCAGGGGCGTCCGGGGAGGACTTCTTGCTGGTGACGGTGCCGTTAAAGCGACCCTGAGTAGAGTCATACTTAAGAAGATATGCGAGGTTGTCGGCGGGAACGAGATCGTTCACGGCCACAACGTCGAGAGTTTCACCGAGCAAACCTTGCTCAACGAGGGCGCGAAATACCAAGCGCCCGATACGACCAAAACCGTTAATGCCTACTTTTACTGCCATGGGTTACTCCAATGTAATGGGTTAGATACTGAATTAGTTTAGCCCACGTCATCTGGACGCAGGAATGACGAGGGAAGTGAGCGGGATTGCCCTTGGCAAGGGGTTTTGCGATTTGGCCCCCACTCCTCCCCGGCTTGAGGGGCAAATTAGCTCAATCTGACCGGCGCCACAGCCCGCAACCCAACGCCGGCAGCCATAGTTTTTCCGGGATATTCACAGGCGGCACCGGATGATTCGGATTTATAAAACGCTCGTGGTCTGCGACTTTCAACCAATCCCCTTCGGCTACTTCCTCGCCAATCTCGATTTCCACGTCGTGGAGCGTCGGATTAACGGCAAGCAAAAGTTGCTGCTCACCCTGCGGGCCGTCCGCGTTGTATAAAACCGCTGCTGCGAGCGAATCGGGAGCATACCAAAAGGCAAAAAACGCCTCCGAAGCCCGGGAATAGTGCCGCAGAAGCTCCCCATGGGCCGATCTGCGGAAGGCAATCCAATCAGAAAAATACGCGTGCGTGCCGGGAAACCGCTCCATGCGCCGGTAATCGAGGGCGTTTAAGTCGCCCCGTTGATAGGTGTTGTTCACCCCATGCTTGGAACGGAGAAAATCCTGACCCGCTCCAATCATCGGGATCCCGATCGACGAAAACAGCACCGACGCCATCAAGTGGGTGCGTCGCCGATCGTTAGCCGTTGGCAAATGACCACTGCCATCCTCGTTTTCGGTGATCTCGTCGATCCAAGTGCGATCATCGTGCGATTCCACGTAGTTGATCGATTGCGCCGGCCAATGCGCAAAGTGCCAGGGCGAGCCTTTTAAGTAGTAAGCAAACTGCTCCCGTGATCCCTCACCGCGGACGAAGTCCTTCAAGAACCGGCGGTAACCATCGTTCCACGATGCCCACCCCGTGTCGGCCAGCTGGTCCGAGATGTGGCCGCGGAAACTCCACGGTTCCGCGATCAAGATCACATCCGGTTTCACCTTCTTAAGGGCGATCTCGATATCTTCGAGCACTTCCGTTCCCAGCAGCTCCGCCAAATCGAACCGGAAGCCATCGATGCCAAACGTCTCGATGAGGTAGCGGCAGCTATCGATGATGAGTCGTTTCGCCATCGCCGCATCAGCCCGGAGGTCGTTGCCGCAACCACTCCAGTTCATCAAGTCACCGGCTCGGTTCGTGGTGAAGTAATAGAGTTTATCCACGAACATCAGATGCCCCGGCACCCCAACATGATTGTAAACCACGTCGAGCACCACCGCCATCCCCCGCCGGTGAAACGCCGATACTAAATCCTGCAGCTCGCCGATCCCCGATGCCTTGGCCGGGTCGAGCGCATAAGTGCTCTCCGGCGCAAAGAAATTGTTGGTCATGTAGCCCCAATGGTATTCGTCGACCGTTTCATTATCGAACTCCTGCACCGGTTGCAGCTCCACGCAATTGACCCCCAATTGATGAAGATAAAATCCCGGATGCTCGACCCACTTCTGCAGCCCGCGAAATCCCATTCGTTCTGCCGGCGTCGCATCGGTCGTGGCCAATGCCGCCAGATCGCGCACATGCGCCTCAGCCATTACCAGATCCTGCCATGCCGGCGTCTTAAATCCATCCGGCTCCCACGGGCTAGGCGCCACTACCAGTCCTGGTCCCTCGCGACCGAGCGCCGCTTTGGCATAAGGATCGAGCACCGGCTGAGCGGGATCGAACATGCCGAATTCATCCGTGGGTCCATCGATTCGGTAACTGTATTGCCACCCCGCCCAATCACCCGGCACTTCGATTTCCCACACCGCCCGATCACCCTCCGAGCCGGCCGCACGTCGCTCGAGATCGATCGTCTTCTCCGCCTCAGTCGTATCGTTCAATCTCAACTGCACCGTTCGAGCCCGCGGTGCGAACAAACGAAACACCGTGCTATTTTTGCCCACCAAAGCCCCCAGCGGTAAATCCGTTGCAAGCTGATGAAAATAGGCTCCCGGCCGTAACGGCACCGAATGGGCTCCTTCGCGCGCCGTCCAATGAACCCGCCACGGCTGCGACAAATCCACCGGATCGGATAACTCGAATTTGAAGAGGTGCCGCCCCGTGCGCTCGGGATCGATTACCCGGTTGAAATTATTCTCTCCATCATCGACCGCGTTTGGCGCATCTCGCGGCACCGGAAACCAATGGCCCTCCTCGGTCACAAACTTAAAACGCTGCCCCGGCGATCCATAAAATTTCTGGGCCTCGCCCTCCCACAAATAAACCGGTTCACCGTCCAACGATGCCTCAACTAATTGCCACGCTTCGTCTCCGATGGCTTCGCTCCAACCGTTGAAATCGCCGACCAAAAATAGCGGTGCGCGCAAGGCATACGGTCGCGGATGCACGTTTCGCGGTAGGAAAAAAAATATCCGCCCGCCATGGGTAACAAAATACCCGCTCTCGCGCCCATAGGTATGATCAGGCACCCGCGAAACCGACGCCACCTGTAATCCTCCGCTGAAACGGGTCGGCGGAGCGTGCCTCGCCTTCCAATCATGCGCCAACTCCAACACCCCCTGAGTGGGTGAATTTAACCATGCTTGGACGATATGATTAGCGCGATGCGACATGCGGTGTGACCACGCAGCATCCCGCCACGCTTCCTTCGCACAAGGCGGAATTTATATTCGACGTAAATTACCGCGCGCAACCCGTCCCAAACCGACCGCAATCAACCAAACACCCGAGGCCAAGTCGCACTGCACCCATGGTTGCATTTCGTTTTTGATCGCAAGGCATAAGGAATCTCGTTCCGATTATATGTATATGTCGTTCCATGAGTGGACTTTCGTGGGATTTACCGGAAAGCGTAAACTCCCCTACCCCGATAAGATTAAGCAGGCCATTGCCGAGGCACTCGATTTGATCGCGGACCGCACCGGCTCGCCCTTGGCCGCCGTTTCGTCTGCTGCCTGTGACGCCGACACCTTGTTCATCGAAGAAAGCCTGAAACGCGAGTTGCCATGGACCTTGCTGCTTCCCTTCCACGAAGATGAGTTCCAAAAAGATTTTACCGCCGAAGAATGGGCTCGAACCAAACCCCTGCTCGCTCGCTCCGTCCGTCGGGTGGTGGAGCACGACTCCGAACATCGTGATCACGCGTTCCTCGAAAGTGGTCTGCGCACCGTAGACGAGTCTGACGTGGTATTAGCCGTTTGGGATGGCGAGCCCGGTCTCACCGGTGGCACCGGTGGAGTGATTGAATAAGCCCGTGAAATTCAACGCCCCCTCGTAATCATCGATATGAATACCGGTGAGATGACGACCGAGCGCATTCCCCACGGAGAAGATGCTCACTCTCCGCTGACTCCTCCCGCATTTCTGGAGGATGATTCCACTGGTTTTGAGGCGGTGGAGAAGCTCTACCGCTACCACGATGGTGAAGCCAATAGACATCGCCCGTGGGCGCAGTCCTTGAGGATGTCCATCATTTGGCTCCATCAGATTGCCACCGTCGTCGCAATTGTGGGACTGCTTTGGCAAGACCCAAAGATGCTTCAGGAGATTGCCGGCTGGACCAAGATGGGCATTCTCGTGATCGCAGTTATAATATCAACCTGGGTGGCTCACCGCGTGAATCACGCGGGGATTCATCATCGCATGCAGGCCGAGCTACTGCACGCCGCCATGGCCGTTTGGCCTCTGCCCGATCCCAAACGCCTCTTATTCTCTCGCCAGTTTCCCGGATTCATTCGCCTGCAACGAAGTTTGCGCCTCAACCGCCTGTTGCACCCGCCTAAACCCAAATCCCGAGAGGAGCTGAAGGAGGACTATCTCGCCAACCGGATCAGCGGCCAAACCTCCTACTACACTAGGGCCGCAAAAAGGGCCCACAACGGCGTGCGCCTCTGGCGCAGGGCTGCCAATACGTTGACCATCACCGCGGTCATCGCGGCTCTGACCGCCGCGCTTCATTTGATTGAAGCCGAGAGTGCCCTCTAACCGTTCGTCAAACTAGCCTCGTTGGCTCTTTCCTTGGCCAGTGCGGCGCTACTCGCCGGCATCACGGCTAGGTGACCTCGCCCGCCGGGCCGTGCGCTACTCCCAGCTATCTGTCGATCTTCACCTCGCGCAGACGCGACTCGCCCGCAGTGAATCGATGAAAGGTCTGGAAACGACCATATATCAAACCGAACGCAACCTCCTGCTGGAAATTTGGGAGTGGTTCCAAATCAGCCAATTTGGCCAAGAGCACTAATCTGCAGTCATGAATTGGATTCATTCGGAGTGGCGTTGACATCCTAGAGCCAAGAAACACCGCTTGAAACGTGAGCCAAACTGACCGCATCCTGGTAGCCTTATCCGGCGGAGTTGATAGCGCTGTCGCGGCCCTACAGCTCAAACAGTCGGGGGCTGAGGTGGAAGCGGCCTTCATGAAGAACTGGATCAACGAGGACGAGATCATCGGTGATTGCCCTTGGGAACAGGATATCGTCGATGCTCGGGCCGTCGCGGAGCACCTCGGAATCCCGTTTCGAGTCGTCAATCTGATGGAGGAATACCGCGATCGGGTCGTCGCCTACCTACTCGACGGCTACCGGCGTGGCCTCACCCCGAACCCCGATGTGATGTGCAATCGTGACATCAAATTCGGAGTCTTCGCTCAATGGGCCCGCGACCACAGTTTCAACGCCGTCGCCACCGGACATTACGCACAACGCCGCCGCGATCCAAGCGGTCACTGGCAGATGCTCGAAGGCGCCGACTCCAACAAAGATCAAACCTACTTTCTTGCCCTCCTCGATCAGGCTCAACTTGCCACCGCTCGCTTCCCCATCGGGCACCTCGCCAAACCGGATCTCCGCCGCATCGCGCTCGACGCCGGCCTGCCCAACGCCACCAAGAAGGACAGCCAAGGCATCTGCTTCATCGGGCAGGTAAAGATGCAGGATTTTCTACGTGAATACGTTCCTGACGATCCCGGCCCCATCGTTCGGGCCACCGACGAAAGCACGCTCGGTGAACATCAGGGACTTCACTACTACACGCTCGGCCAACGCAAAGGCATTGGTGTCCCTTCAAACACCGAAGGCGAAGCCTACGTCGTCGTTGGAAAACGAGCCTCCGACCGCGCTCTACTCGTCGCCTTCGACAGTCCCACCGCCCCAGGGCTCTTCACCACGACCTCGACGGTTCATCACCTACATTGGAACATCTCCAATCCCCCCAACGAATCTACCGAACTCGAAGGCAAAGTCCGCTACCGCGATCCCCGGGTGCCTCTCACCTTCACGCCCGATCCCGACAACTCTGGGTCAGCCACCATCACCTTCCGCACCCCCCAACGCGGACTCGCCGCCGGTCAGATTCTCGCCCTCTATGACGACAATCGCCTACTCGGCGGCGGCATCTATGGATAAAAGAACGGTGCGATTTGGGATTAGTTTTCACCCAGAGTCCCGCTTCCCAGCACACGGTCACACTCCACTCCCGACTCAAACATTTAAGACCAAATTCCTATTGCTCGTCCTCTACGCCGCATTCGTGGTGACAGCGCTGGTTTATCTTTCCTTCGCCCGCCAATGGCAAGCCGATAGCCGACTCGACCCCCAAATCGTAGCCGACATCCGGGCCGCGGCTGATACCGTGACAGACCTCGAAACCGCCCACCGATACGCTCTCGGGATGCGATCATATTGCTCGAATTCAGGGCGCCGGATCACCGCCTCGCCGGTTCGCTCTCCCGGCTACTACCTCCTCTTCGCCTTCATCGCTCCCCTGCCTCTCGCTGGCTACGCCGGCCAGACCATGCGGTCCAAACTCTTCGTCAACCGCCCCGTAGAAATGCCGCGCCTGGTTTACTGGACGCTGTTTGGCGTTTACGATTCAGCCACCGGAGCGACCGCGTGCTGGCGCACTCGAGTGCGCAGAGTGTCTTTAAGTTCGGTGAGGCCCGTCTCCTCCTGGCAGGAAATCTGAATAATCTCGACCTCATGCTTTTCGCGAAAGGCGACCAACTGATCTGCCGACTCGGGTAGATCCATCTTGTTGGCGACAACGACTCGCGGTTTGACGAGCAGCGATTCATCGTAGGCTCCTAGTTCGGCCAACAATGTCGCGTAATCTTCGGCCGGCTCCCGACCATCGACTGCGGCCATATCGATCATAAACATGAGCACGGTGCACCGTTCGATGTGCCGCAGGAAGCGATGCCCTAACCCTCGATTATCGCTGGCACCTTCAATCAATCCGGGCACATCAGCCAAGAGTAGGCGCTCATATATATCAGGGAAATCAATGACGCCTATTTGCGGATGCAGCGTCGTAAAAGGGTAAGCCGCGGTACGCGGACGTGCGCGGGTGATTCGTTGGGTGAGCGACGATTTTCCGGCATTGGGAAATCCCACCAATCCAATGTCGGCGATGCTCTTTAGCACCAGTCGATAGATGCCGGCTTCTCCTTCTTCCCCCGGATTTGAGCGCCGGGGAGCCCGATTAGTCGATGTCTTGAAGTGCTTGTTACCAAAGCCGCCGTTGCCTCCTTTGCAGAGGATCACGCGTTGATCTGCGGCGACCACCTCCGCGACGATCCGTCCCGTCGCCTCATCGGTCACGATCGTGCCCAAGGGCATTCGCAGTTCATTTGGATTCCCTTCTCGACCGTCACAATCCTTACCCAATCCGTGGCCACCACGTTCACCCTTCCAGTGGGGCTTGTATTTGAAATCGATCAAATTGTTGGTATTTTCATTGCCCACGAGCACGACGTCGCCGCCTTTGCCCCCGTCGCCGCCGTTCGGGCCACCCAGCGGCTCGTATTTCTCGCGCCGAAAACTGCTACAACCGCGACCTCCGTCGCCGGCATAAGCTTTAATGACACATTCATCGATAAACATATGGGAACAGCGTGCACATTACCTTCCACTTGCCAAGGGGGGGGATTCGTTAACCATTCATAATATTCAAACGCTGATTTTAATGCCCTTACGCAAGTAAGTGGGGATATCCAAATCATGACCTTCGAAGAGGTTACGGTCCGTTCGCTCAAAAGTCCCTCGGTTGTCCGAGACCGATTGGAAGAGAAACTCGTCCTGCGCCTTCGCTTCCGCGAGGACCGTGGCGTCGTGAACTTTGATTTCGGCCGCGGTTCTGGGCCCAGCGGGTTTAGCTGCCACCGAGGGAGGATTCGACCGTTGGGCTGACGCGGCGGCAAAGGGTGAAACAATACGTCGAGCGGGCATCCGGCCACCAATGTCACTCGTGCCAATCACGCAAATTTCCACCCGCCCCTGAAGATCCTCATCGATCACCGCGCCCATGATCACGTGGGATTCGCGACCATACCGCTCCGTCACCGCACCCATGATCTCATTAACCTTCGCCAGGGTCAGATCGGTGCCACCGACAATATTGACCAACAATCGGTCAGCCTTCCGCGAATGTTCGGGAGTCGCGAGCAATGGACATTGATCGAGGCTAGCCAACGCCGCCATCGAAGCATCATCGCCCGAACCGCTACCCAGACCGAAGAGGGTTTTACCGCCACGGGTCTGAAAAGCCTGCCGCAACGTGGCGAAATCCAAATTAATCAGGCCAGTCCGAAAGAGCATCGCCCAAACCGATCGCACGGCGCGACCGATCCAATCATCGGCCCGGGCAAATGAATCGAGAGCCGTCTCCCCTTCTGCCGCCTCTTGAAGTAACAGGTCATTGGGCAACGGGATCACGGCATCACAACTCGCGCGCAATGCGATCAAGCCTTGCTCGGCCTGTTTGGTGCGACGCGGTCCTTCAAAGGTGAATGGCATCGTAACAAACGCGATTACCAGTGCGCCGGATTCGGCCGCCACCTCTGCGACAGTCGGAGCCGCGCCACTGCCGGTGCCTCCCCCCATTCCGGCGATCAGGAAAATCAGATCACAACCTTCCACCACTTCGGCGATCTTCTCCCGGTCCGCTTCAATCGCATCGTAACCGATTTCGGGATCGCCGCCCGCTCCCAGACCTCGGGTGACGGAAGAGCCAATCAATACCTTCTCCTCCACCGGTGAGCTGTTCAACGCCTGCAGGTCCGTGTTGATCGCAGCCAGTCGCAGACGATCGAGTCCATCCATCTTGAGACGATCGACGGCATTGCTACCGGCTCCACCGAGTCCAAGCACCTTGATCGACACGCTACGATCAGTCATCGCATCGGCCGAGGGGGGCGGAAGTGGGAGTTCGTGTTCTTCGAGTGACATCAGGAGCTCGTGAAGAGTTTCTGCAGCAATCCGCGGGAGCGCTGCCGGCCGCTACCGGTGCCGGCGCGATTTTGGAGACCAAAATGGAGCAAACCCAGCACCGTCGCATGTTGAGGACGGTTGAGTTTGTCGTCCATGCCTGGAGGCATTTCGCCCAATACGGCGGGGATACCGAAAACCTTGGTCGCCGCATCGGCAATGGCCGGAAGTTTTGCCGTGCCTCCGGTGAGGAATACCCCGGCCGCACACAGTTCGGGCGCCAGTTCCGCGCCCAACTTCTTTTTCACAACTTCAAAAATCTCCTGCACACGCGCTTCCGTAATTAATTCAATCGCTCGTCGAGGGAATTGCCGGTCACCAATCGCAAAATCTCCATTGAGCCAAACTTTCTCGCTCTTATCCCGGCTCATGGTGATAGCGCGGCCGTGGCGGATCTTCAGTTTCTCGGCCTGCCCTTCGGTCACGCGTAGTCCGAGAGTGAGGTCGTTGGTCAGGTGACTCCCTCCAACCGGAACCGATCCGGTCATAAAAGGTCCGCCATCACGATAGAGCACAAAATCGGTCGTGCCCGCGCCAATATCGATGACCAGCGCTCCATGCTGACGATCCTGGGGCGTAGTCATCATGGTGCCGGCGGCAAGACTCGAAAGAATCATATCGCCCACCAGAACATTGAAACCGCGAATGACGTGAATGCTGTTGGCAATGACCGACTCGGAACCATGCACGGTCCAATAACCGACTTCGAGTCGTTGGCCGTGAAGGTGTTCCGGGTTTGCCCCCACCATCTTGCCGTCCACGTAAAAGGGTCGACGGATGTGGTGCACCACGGTGCGACCCTCCGGAAGCGCCTTGGCTTTGGCGAGGCGGCAAACGGTATCGATATCGAGCTGGCTCACCGTGTTATCGGCCGCATTCACACTCGCCGAAGCTTGATTATAAAATCCTTCCAGGTGGCCACCACTCTGGGCGAGATACACCTCATCGATTTTCACCCCAGCATTCTGCTCAGCGATCAACAAGGCACTGTGGGTGGCATCACTCGCCGATTTAAAATCGGTCACCAAACCTTTGATTACGCCGTGAGCCTGACACTCACCAAACCCAATTAGATTCACGCTGCCATCGCGCACCATTTCACCGATCAATACAGCTACTTTGGAGGTGCCAATTTCGACGGCTCCAATGAATCGGGATTTAGATCTCACGGGCGGGTCATGCGGGGTTGGTCAGTTAACGAGAGAATGAAATATCGGGTGTGTTAGTGGTGGGTTGATTCAGCGCAACCGGCACTTGAGCGGCCCCAACCGAAAGATCGATCGAACGCACAGGTGCGGCGGAGCGCCGCTTCGTCTCCGCCAGAATCAGGTCCATTCGGGCGATCTGGGAATAGAAATCCTCTCTTACCCCAAAAATAATTTCCGGCACGTCGGTCGTTTGCACCAAAATCTGTCCATCCGACGACATGCGAGCCAATGAAACGACTCGCCATGTAGCGTAACGACGAGGCACGCCATTACGAGCGGTGGACAACAAATTAGTCAGGCGATCCATCCCTTCGAGCGGTTGAAAACCATCACCTTCCCGCAACAAGCGCACGCCACCCAACCAGGGCATACTGCGGACCAGCGACGTTTCGTAACCGGTGCCATCAAACACGGTGCCATCCTGAGCTACCATGAATGTGCGCGCATCCGGGCCTCCGAGGCGGGCTTTTAGACGGACCACGGGCGACCGTTCTTCTAAAATGACTTTTAACGTGGCAGGGAATTCGCGGACCAATACGGCCCGGCGCACTTGGCCCGAAGCGGTCAATCTCGAACGCATTGCATACAGATCGAGCTCCATCAATCCCGCGGTGGGCACCATATCGAGGGTTTGAGCCAACCATTCTTGGTCCAGCACCCCATCGGTCTTGAGTTCAATCTCCTCAACCGGGCGCGAATCAGAAACCGCCGCGAGTCGTTGGGGATCGTTTTTAAACGTCCGCCAAATTCCGTAACCACCCCAGGTAATGGCACCAATCGCCACAATCGAAGCCAGCGTCCGCACGGCCCCAAGCGTCAAGCGACGGCGACCAACCGACGACATACGACGAGGCGCAATCTCCTGCGGGATATCCCGCCAATTGCGAGTTTTAGGTTGATCATCAGGGGGAGCGCTCATGAGGCACCTCCAGAACCAAGCCGCGTGACCAGACGCAAAATAGCAGGCGAAACCAGTTCGCCTACCAGCTCTGTGAATTCCATTCCCGCGCAACGTGCTCCCATTGGTAAAAGACTGGTTTCTTTCATGCCGGGAAGTGTGTTAATTTCGAGCAAAAAGCAGTCGTTTTTCTCCGTAATCATAAAATCAATACGCGCATAGTCGCGACATCCGGCTCCGGAGTAGGCCAATTCCGCCTCTCCTTGCAGTTTCGTGGCCAGGGCAGCGTCGATGGGAGCCGGCGCCAAATACTCCGTAAGTCCCTTCGTATATTTCGCTTCGTAGTCGAAAACACCCGACTTCGGCACGATCTCCACCGCCGGTAAAGCTTGTCCTTGAATTACGCCCACGGTCACCTCGCGGCCCACAATCTTCTGCTCCGCCAACCAGTCGCCGGCTTCGATCGTCGCCAACGCGGATTCGATTTCCGCCCGGCTCGAACAAATCGACAACCCCACGCTGCTCCCTCCGCAATTCGGTTTGATCACCACGCCTTCACCGAGTTTTGCCATGAGGTCAGCAGCACTAGGCTTATTCGTTCCGGAAAATTTCACATCGGCCGGGACGGTCATGTGGGCGGTCTCAGCTAGCAGGCGTTTAGTGGCATCCTTGTCAAAAGTCAGCTGGCTGCTCGCAACTCTTCCTCCTGCATAAGCCAAGCCCGCATCCTCCAACAGTTGTTGCATACCGCCATCCTCACCGAACGTGCCGTGCAGGGTCGAAAATACCACGTCGTGATCCGGATCCAAACCTAAAGGCAAAGCTCGTTCGGTAACATCAACCAATCGAGTCGACCACCGACGTGCCAAAGCAGCGGCGCAAGCCCGTCCTGATCCCAAAGAAACTTCACGCTCGGTCGAAACTCCCCCAGCCAGCACCACGATTCGCGGCTCAAACACGTCACTCATAGTAAGTCCTCCCATTTCGCACCGCACAACAACACCTCGGGTTGCAGGTCGGTTCCCGTTTGACGCTTCACTTCTGCCCGTACCCGGCGCACGAGATCGACCACTTCACTACTGGTCGCCCGGCCCCGATTTACGATAAAATTGCCATGAACCATTGAGACTTCGGCATCACCAATACGTTCACCCTTGAGACCACAGACCTCGATCAGCCGACCGGCCGAATCACCCTCAGGGTTTTTGAAAATGCAGCCCGCACTCGGTTCCCGGGGCTGAGACTCCTGTCGCTTACTGCGATAAACATCGATCTGCCGCCCCACCAAATCTGACTCGCTCACCGCGTGCGGCTTCAACACCGCGCTGATCGCAATCGTATCGGCGAGTTCGGTGCAGTGACGATAACCGGTGTGCATTTCCGATTTCAAAAACGTCCGCGACAGTCCGGTGGGGGTCAGTACCTCCACTTCTTCCACCACGTCAAACATCCAGCCACCCATCGCCCCTGCGTTCATCCGCAGAGCACCTCCAATATTGCCGGGAATCCCCTCCAAGAATTCGAATCCACTGAGTCCCGCTTTTGCGGCAAGTCCGCAAAGATTCTTCAATCGCAATCCCGCACCGACTCGCACGCGGCCATCATTCAGGATGTCAAAGGTCTCCCACTCGGTCCGTCGCAATGAAATCACCACACCGTTCACGCCGGAATCAGGCACCAGTAAATTCGATCCGCGTCCTAATACAAACGGGGTAACGGATCGCCGGGCGGTTTCAACTAGCACCTTTTGAAGATCACCAATGTTCGTTGGCTCCACATAAACGCGCGCCGCTCCGCCGATTCGCATGGTTGTTTTTGAAGCGAGCACCTCATCACGAGTGATTTTTGTTTCAGCGGTCAACACGTCTCTAAATGTTTCCGCCAAGGTATCCCAATCCGGAACGCCCTGTTCCTCCGCCACCACCTCGTCCACCCACCGTCGCGCCACATGCTCAATGTCACCTGCTCCCACAAATACCACCAAGTCGCCCGGACACCGCGACTGACTCAAAAGGGTCATGACATGAGCAGTGTTATCTGGCACATAATTTACCGCCAAACGGGGAGATTGCTCCTGCAACTCGTCAAAAATATCGGCCGTCGTGCCCCCGATTACAACCGCCTCACCGGCGCCGTAGACCTCCAGTAAGTGGAGGGTGTCTGCCCGCAATAACACTTCCGTCAGTTCGGTTTTAAACTGTTTGGTCCGAGTGAATCGATGAGGTTGGAAAACGACCACCAAGCGTCCTTCCCCCACTTGGTTACGAAGACTCTCTAGTAACTGGCCAATCTCCGTCGGATGATGGGCATAATCTTCCATCACGGTGAGTGTGTCACTCTGGTGCAGTAGGGTTTGGCGTCGATGCACCCCAGGGAACTCTCGTAATCCCAGGTCGAACGATTCGAACCCCATAAGTTGAACCGCGGCGAGAGCCGCCGTCGCATTGAGGGCGTTAAATTCCCCGCGAGCCCGCAACGGCACTGCGATCGACTTGAACTCACCACCCAGGTTCAAGTTGATACCAGAATCCGTTGGCGTTGATTCTTCCAAACGAAAATCTCCCGTCCGGCCAAAAGTTTTTTGTGATCCACCCGAGCTGACTCGACTAAACACCCGCTGGGTCGCCGCACACTTATCCCAACCGAGAACCGTTTCTGTCGTCCGAGCAATTAAACCCGCGAATGCGTTCTCGATTGCCGCCATGCCGTCATATTGATCCGCATGGTCCCAATCCAAGTTTACCAGGACAGTGATCGCGGGGGAAAATTTATTGATCGTGCCATCACTCTCATCGATCTCGATCACCAGCCAACGATTTTTTCCGACCGCCGCGGATGGCCAATCATCTCGTTCAAACAAACCGCCTAAAATATAACTGGTTTCATTCCCGGCACTCCGCAGCGCCGAAATCAACATCGCGGACACGGTCGTTTTCCCATGCGAACCAGCGATGCCCACCACTCGATAGTTCCGGGACACTTCAGCCAATAATTCACCTCGTCGCACAACTATTAGGTTCTTTTCTGCCGCGTTCGTCCGAGTCGGATGCGTCGCCGGGATCGCCGAAGAATAGACAACTAAATCGGCCTCATCCGGGAGATCCCCACCGGGTGTAAGTTCGATTCCCGCTAACTGCAGTTGCGCCAACATGCGCGGCTTTACCGCCGCGTCTTCACCGGTCACTCGCCAGCCGCATTCGGCCAAGAAAATTGCCAAAGGACCGAGACCCATACCTCCAACTCCCACGGCGTGAATATGGCCAACAGACTGACCAAAGAGGTGCGGTAGTTCCCCTAGATTCACAACGTCGCAGCCTCCCACGGTGCAAACGTGGAACCAACGGGACTGACTCCGGCCAACACTTCAAGATCGGCAAACATGAGCTCAAGAGCTTCAGCTCGCTCCATCTTACCCAGCCGGACTCCGATCGCCGTCAAACGGGAATCACTAAACAACAAATAGTCGATCTCACTCGCCAAACGATCCAATTGATCTTCTGGCACAATGAGCGATCCGCTGCGGCGCGAAAATTCCCAAGCATTTGCCGCCTGGTGATTATCCGCCGCATGAGGATAAGGCACCAAGATCGCGGGCATCCGGCAGCGCACCAGTTCCGCCAATGTGCCAGCTCCCGATCGAGAAATCACCAAATCTCCAATCGAATAAAGTGCCGACATTTGATCAGAAAATGGGATCCGAGCCACCCTCACGACCTCCCCATCGTCGCTCTCTATCAAGTCAGTCTTCGCCGCGCCACCCGCCGGGCCTGTCAACACCAAAATCTGCACCCCTTTTTGGGCAAAATCCTTAGAAACCTGATCTGCCCAGTTATTCAACGCCTGCGCTCCTTGGCTACCGCCCATCACCACCAAGGTGCGTTTATCCGCATCCAATCCCAACATCTCCGCAGCTTCTCCCCGCGGCATCCGTGAAATCTCATCTCGAACCGGTAAACCAGAGTGGCGAATTTTCTCTCTCCCAACCGCTTCGAGATCAACACCGCGTGGCACGTAAATCCGATCCGCAAATCGAGCTAACGATCGCACTGCTCGTCCCACCACCCGATTGGCTTCATGCAAGGCTACGGGCACACCCCGCAAACATCCCGCGACTATAATTGAAGCGGTGGTGAATCCGCCAAATCCGATGATCGCTACGGGACGTTCGCGACGAATGAGTCGCCACGAAAAGAAAAGTCCTCGGGTTTGTTGCAGCCCGAATTTCACCAAACCTAACGCCCCCATTAACAAGGGTGCCCCCGGAATTACTTCGAAATCCAATTCCGGATATTTCTGAATCAGGCGAGCATCAATCCGCTTACTGGAAATGAGTAGTAATGGTCGGTGACCTTGGCGCTTCAGCCACTGCCCCAATGCAATACCCGGAGCCAGATGACCACCCGTTCCTCCGCAGGCAATCAGGAACCGGCTCATGCCACGACCTCCTCCATCGTGCGTTCTCGGCCGAGTAGCACGGGTTTGGTCCAGGTGCGGGCGGTGTTTAAAACCACGCCCATTAACATGCCCATGAGTAGTAGATTCGAAAGTCCGGCACTGATAAATGGCAGCGACATACCTTTGGTGGGTAACATTCCCGTAACTACCCCCAAATTGATGATCGCTTGAAGTGTGATTAAGAGAATCGACCCCGTAACCAAAAGAAACTGAAACAGGTTCGGCGCTTTTCGCAGATGCAGTAAGCCCAAAAAAAAGATCCCCGAAAACAGCACCACCACGGCGAGCGTGAACGGCAACCCGAGTTCTTCCCCCATCACCGCAAAAATAAAGTCGGTATGCGCTTCAGGTAGAAAATTAATCTGCTGACGGCCTTGCCCGATTCCCGCACCATCAACGCCACCCACCGCGAATGCAGCTAGAGATTGATACAGCTGATACGTGCCGCCCAACTTGTTGCCTTCAACATCAAGGAAAGCGGTAAGTCGATGAAGTCGGTTGGGGTTATTGATTATTAACACCGCAAACATGGCAACCACTCCACCCACCGCTGGAAGGATGTAACTCCAGCGCGTGCCCGCTAGAAAAACCAAAATCAATCCCACGGTCATGATCAGGGCGGCGGTACCGAAATCTGGCTGTAATACCACGAGTCCCGTGAACGTGAAAACAATCGCGATCGGCACCACAAAACCACGGTAGAATTCGCCTCTTCGACTTTGATTGATCCCCAGATAATGCGCGACGCAGAAAACCATCGCAAGTTTGGAGAACTCCGATGCTTGGAGTCGTAACGAACCGATGCCCAACCAACGCCGACTGCCATTAACCGAAATTCCGACGCCGGGGATGGCGGTAAGAATCAGAGCCACAATCGCCGCGATTCCCAAAATCCACGAAAAGCGACGCATCCCTTCGAGGTCCAACCGACTCACCACCACGCACGCGACGGTCGCTCCAAGAACACCGATGATTTGTTTTATAAGATAGAAAAAAGGACCCTGCTTGAATGCGGCCGTCGCACTGAATAACGTGGGGAGCCCGAGCACAAACAACGCCGCCGCACATACGACAATTAACATCCCTGGATTAACGGCTGAGCGGCGAACGGAGGAAGGCTTGGAGCGAGGCATAGGAGGGGTAATTGGTGAAGGAGGAACTGCGCTTATTCGAAAACCGGAGGACTGTCTTCAGTCGTGCCACCGATCGTCTTGATCGGCTCCTCGACTGTGATCACCGGAATATTAGTCACATCTTTATCCCCAAATCCCGCATCCAAATCCTCGACGGGAGCCTCAGAGGATGGGGATTCTGTCACAGTCGTGATTGCGGACTCCTCTGGTGGTTCCGTTGGTGCTTCCCACCCTGGGATTACCAATTCCTGACCAGGGCGAATCAAGGACGGGTCGCGCACTTTATTGGCCAATGCGATATCGCCGATCTTAACCCCGTATCGACTGGCGATCACGGTGAGGCTTTCTCCCGGCGCTACGGTGTGCTTAAACGCACCAGCTGCAACGGATGCTGCAGGCGCTGAAACCGCTGCTGGAGAATCGTTCGCAGCGGCTGGAGTCACCGGTGCTGTTTCGGGAATTGCTAACCTTGAACCAGCCCGGACCATATCACTCGTCAAGCGATTGAAGGCTTTCAGTTCTCGAACCGTGGTGCCGTGAGCTTGGGCGATCTTACCCAGCGTATCGCCGGGTCGAATTTCGTAAGTCCTAGAGGTCGCGTCTGCCGTCGGTGTAACATTCGACGAGAACGACGGCGTTGCTATCGTCTTACCCGGAACGATCAACATCTGACCAACTCGCAAACCCGCATCGGCCGGCAAACCATTCGCAGAGGCGAGTTCGCGCACCGTCAGGCTATTTTTCTTAGCAAGTGACCAAAGGTTATCTCCACGTTGCACCGTGTAATTTTCGGCCGGGCGCACATCTGCTACCACCGATTGCGTCTGTAAAGCCGTGCCAACCGCTGAGTTCGGGCGCGTTGGGCTGGAACGACCGTTGGCCCCGACGGCCGTCGCGTTCGGGTCAAAAGTCAAAGGCACATCAGATGCGAGGGGCGGATTCAGGTCGGCATCGGTCATCTCCGGTGCGGAAGATATGGGTGACGAACCATATGAAGTTGCGGGGAAATTCGCATCATCGTTTCCCGCAATTGGAGCAGGAGTCCGGTCGGTATTGCGACAGCCGGGAATGGCAATGGCCAGAACCAGCACAGCGATGTGAACGGCAACGACGGCGCCTAATATGTTAAGTAGCTTCATGACGAGAGTGAGGTTCGGAGGATTGATTTAAAATACTAGGATGAAAAGATGACCGATTTCAATACCTGCACGAAGGTATCGCCGCGTTGTGCATAACCAGAAAATTGGTCGAGGCTGGAGAACCCGGGACTTAACAGGACTTCGTCATCCTGCTCAATGATCTCGCTGGCCCTCCGCACGGCTTCGGCTAAGTCGGCACAGGATTGATGGGACACCCCAGCCGCTCCAAAAAGTGTCGCCAGAATATTGCGCGTCTCGCCAATTAACAACACGTGTTTCAGGCGAGATTGGATACGTTCTACAAAAGCAGCCACGTCCCCCCCTTTCGACTTACCACCAGCAATTAGGATTACTTTACCCCCAAAATGCGAAAGCGCCGCTTCGGTGGCATGGAAATTTGTCGCCTTCGAATCATTCCACCAGACCGCACCACCATACTCGCCCACCCGCGCCAACCGGTGAGGGCCGACCGCAAAGTTCTGAGCTGCTGCGTATAATACTGGTTCGCGCAAACCGGCCGCCCTCCACCAGGCTGCGGCCAAAATAAAATTCTCGCGCTGAGGCTGGCCTTCGAAAGCCGTTCCCCGGAGCAAAATATCTCCGGCGGATTCTTCGGTATCGATGATAGCCGATTCCGGTAAAGATTGCCCGTAGTCCTCGGCTACCCGAGCCACGCTTGAACCGGCAAACACTTGCCCTCCGATCGCTCGTTCCAATACCCGCCACTTCGCCATAAAGTAGGCCGTCATCGATTGGTGCCGTTCGAGATGGTCTTCGGCAAAGTTCGTCCAAATTGCGGCATCAGCTCGAAAATGGTGCAGGGCTTCCGCCTGAAACGAACTCACTTCACAAATGGCGATCGAGTCGGGAGCACCACCATCACGTTTCGCCACGACCTCACTGAAGGCATTGCCCACATTCCCCACGGCACAGGCATCGCGGCCCGCCGCGTTTAGCGCAAAACTCAGAAACTCTGTAAGGGTCGTTTTACCGTTGGTTCCGGTCACTGCGACGACCTCTCCGCGCCAAAACAATGACGCAAAATCAATTTCAGCCAAACAAACCAATCCCGCCGAACGTGCTTCCATCACCCAAGGGTGATCGAGCTCAAAACCGGGGGAAACCACCAACAAGCGGTGCTGGTTCGCTTGAAATACCTCTTCGACTCCCTGCCCTCCCGCTTGATCATAAATCACGACCGAAGCTTCGAGTTTTTCGATGAGTTTCGCTGCCGCACGACCACTTATTCCCCCGCCAAGCACCGCTACGGGGGCTTGCATCAAAGGAACGAGAAATTGAGGAGCGGTTAACATCGTATAATCAACGTAGCTTCAACGTGCCGAGGCCAACCAAGGCACACATGAGTGAGATAATCCAAAATCGCAGCACGATCTTCGTTTCGGGCCAGCCCAGTTTTTGGAAATGATGGTGAATCGGTGCCATTTTGAAGAACCTTCGTCCCTCCCCAAATCGCCGACGCGTGAATTTGAAATAGAATACTTGGATAAACACCGAAGTCGCTTCGACCACGAACACGCCTCCGACAATAACGAGAGTAAGCGGTTGTTGCACCATGAAGGCGACCACTCCGATTAGTCCGCCCAAAGCCAACGATCCGGTATCCCCCATGAATACTTCAGCCGGGTGTGAGTTATACCAAAGAAATGCCATTCCCGCTCCAACCAGCGCACCACAAATCACCGCAAGTTCACCTGTGCCTGGAACATATCCTATCAACAGATAATCCGCGATGCGGGCGTTACCTGCGGCATAGGCCATAATGCCATAAACCAAAGCAACCGTGATGGTGCAGCCGATCGCCAACCCATCAAGTCCATCGGTCAGGTTAATCGCATTGCTGAAACCCACCACCCAGAAGAACATCATCACGAACAGCAGCAGCATGCCGATCACTCCGGTGAAGAGAAAAATCGGTTCCTTCAGGAAGGGCACCCAGAGTTCGCGGATATGTTCGGCGCTCTGGGTATTTGTCGCAAGTATAACCAAGGCGACGGCCGTTACGGTTGTTTGCCAAAACAATTTTTCGCGTGATGAAATACCATCTCGGTTTCCTCGCACCACTTTTAAGTAATCATCCCGGAACCCGACCGCGGTCAGGGCACCATACACAAAGAGTGAAGTCAGAATCCATACGTTTGGAACCGCCCACAATAAAGTACTCACGGCGACCGCCATGAAGATCAAAACACCGCCCATGGTCGGGGTGTTTTTCTTATCAAATCGGGTCGCCAGATCACCCGTGCGATCATCGTCGTAGTGCTGGCCAAACTTCAGTCGTTGCAGCTTCGCAATCAACCACGGTCCGATTACAAATCCCACCAACGTAGCGGTGCCCGCCGCCAAAAGGGTGCGTAGCGTGAGGTAACGCAGCACCCGCAAGGGGCCCCAAATATGTTCGTATTCAGCGAGGTAGGAAAGCATGGCTCAGTGCAGCCCAGCGGCTCGTTCCGCCAACACCGTTTCCAGTTGGTAGCGGCGACTGCCTTTGATGAATATTGGACCATCCCAGTGTGAAACAATGTCTCTGATATTCGTCGTATCAGCGTGCACTTGGATTTGTGAATCGTGGCCTCCTTGGCTAAGAACTCCTGCCCTGAGTTCGGCGGATCCCGATCCCACCGCGACAACCAAATCACCCGACCGAAGTTCAAGCTGTTCGCCTAATTCCATGTGCTTCAAAGCCGAGTGTGCTCCCAGCTCCTCCATGCCGCCCAAAACGAGTAGACGTGAAATTTCGTCTGGCGTGAGGTCCGCAAACGCCTGCAAAGCATCCTGCATCGAAGCAGGGTTGGCATTGTAACAATCCAGATAAATGAGGCGACCGTCAGCCCGAATGACTTCGCCTCGCATCGCAGGAGGACGCCACGCCATCAAACTCTCCTGAACTTCTGCGGCGGAGATGCCCAGTCGACGAGCCAACGTAATTGCGAGCACCGCATTCTGAGCCATTCCTCCACTAACTCGGCCCATCTCATAGGTCTCCGGAGTAGAAGCACCTGCCACCACACTCAGCAAAGTGCCATCAGCTTGGTTCATCGCCAAATAGTTAACCTCATCCGTTTCAATCGAACCTGAAAAGAGATCCACTTGCGTGACTACGATTCGAGTCGACGGCAGCGCGGCAAAGGGAGCCATCACCCCCACCTTGGCTGGCATGGCTCGATCTCCCTGCTCTTTCACTGCCGCTAACAAAAGGGCTTTCTCCCGAGCAACCCCATCAAGGTCTCCTAAATCTTCGGTGTGGGCAAAATCCACTAATGTCACAATAGCCGCATCAGGTTCGATCATTGCCGCCAGCACTGCCATCTCCCCGGGACCACTGATCCCCGCTTCAACCACCGCAAAGTCATGGGCCTTTGCGTCGAGCCGAGTTAACGTGAGCGGAACTCCGAGGTGATTGTTGAGATTTCCTTCCGTAGAAAGAGTGCGAGTGCCCAACATTCCGGCGAGCAGGTTCTTGGTCGATGTCTTGCCCGCACTGCCGGTGATACCGATTACTTTACCGGTAAAATTCTGACGGTGTTTGAGTGCGATCTGTTGAAAGGCCTTTAGGGGATCAGCGACCACTAATTGCGGTAAATCTGATTCGGGACGAGCCTCCGCCACCAAGGCGGCACTGGCCCCCGCGGCCGCGGCTTGGTTCAAATAGTCGTGCCCATCCCGATGCTCCGTGCGCAATGCGACGAATATCTGACCCGACTCCAACTTCCGAGTGTCGATGCCAAATCCGGTCAACTCGCACGCAGGCTCTCCGGTCCATTGACCGTTGGTCCAAGCGGAAAGTTGAGCGGGTTCGAAGTGGGGCATAGGTTAGACGGGTCAGTCGGTTGTGATTTGTTTGATGCCAATCAACTCCCGCGCCACGAGGCGGTCATCAAATGGCACGACCGTGTCGGCAAATTCTTGATAAGGCTCATGGCCCTTGCCCGCGATGAGCAGACTGTCACCGGGTTCAGCCATATCCAACGCGAGGCTGATCGCCTGGCGCCGGTCTTCTATCCAAGTGATCCGATTCGGCGCGGTTACACCGGTTTTCATATCATCAAAAATTTGGCTTTGTTCTTCGCGACGCGGATTATCGGCAGTTGCGAAGGTGAAGTCGGCGTGCTCCTGCACAGCCTGGACCATCATCGGACGCTTTGCCCGATCTCGATCTCCCCCACATCCAAATACCACGAGCAGTCGACCCGGAGTGACGGGCTTCAGCATGGCCAACGCATTGCGCAGAGCATCATCGGTGTGAGCGTAATCCACCAGCACGTTGAAGGGTTGTCCCTCTTCGACCCGTTCCATGCGACCCGCAACTCCCGCGAAGGTGTTCAATCGGTTAAGGAAGTCCTCAGGCTTACGGCCCGATGCAATCACCGTGGCAACGGCGGCCAATAGATTCGAAAGATTGTAACGTCCGATCAACGGCGACTCAATGGCACGACTGCCCTGGGGCCAGATCACGGTGAGTTTCGTGTTCTTAAACCCGTATTCGATTTCGGTTGCTCGCACGTCCGCTTCGGGCGATTCGCCATAAGTCAGTCGCGACTGCTTCTCATCCAACCGAGCGACCAACTTCGCGCCGTATGGGTCATCGAGATTAATCACTGATTTATCGGGGCGACGACCCAATTCACCGGTAAAAATACGCGCCTTAACTTCGAAATACTCATCCATCGACGCATGGTAGTCGAGGTGATCGCGAGTAAGATTGGTGTAGACTGCGACCTTTAACCCGAGCCCTTGCACCCGTTGTTGATCAATACCGTGGGAACTGATTTCCATGACCGCATTTTCACAGCCGGCATCACGCATCTGGGCGAGCATCCCGAACGTATCAATCGCCTCAGGTGTCGTGCGAAAAGACGGCACCGTGCGAGCACCTAGATCGTAAGCAATCGTGCCCAGTAAACCCACCGGCTTTTCGCCCCCCAACAGATGCCGCACGAGATGCGCCACCGTGGTCTTGCCGTTGGTTCCGGTGATTCCCGTGACGGCCAGTTCCTCATCCGGAGATTTAAAATAGCGTCGCGCCACCGTCGCTACCAAAGCGCGCGGATCAGCCGTCTGCACAAAGGTGACCTTGCTGGACGCGGTTCGCGGCATGACCGTAGAAATAACCGCCACCGCTCCCCGCGAGACGGCTTCATCGATGAAAAGAGCCCCATCCGTGCGCAGACCGGGAAGAGCAAAGTAGACGTTACCAGGAACAACCCGACGGCTATCAATCGCTAGACCGGAAATGGGGCGCGCGAGCTCCCCTTTAACCGCCGTGACTTCGTCCTCAGAAAGAGTGTCGGAAAGTTTGGGAGCCATTTTGAAAACACGGTTACGCGCGATCGATTCGCGCCGAGTGCGAGTAGGAGAAGGAGCACCAAAGGCTTGAATGAGTGGATAGTTTTGTGTAAGATAGCCAATCACCAACGGGATCCTTCCAAGGCAAGGCGTGGTTGAGCTTCAGGAGCGACCACAGGTTTAATATCGAGATAAGAAATAAGTTGTTCTGCCACGCGGCGGAAAGCTGGCACGGCAACCGCCGAGCCGTAGTTGAGCCGGCCAAGCTCCAGTCGAGCATCGTCCACGATCACCGTAACCACGATTTCGGGATCGGAGGCAGGTAAGAATCCGACGAACGATCCGACGTGATTCTTTTTCGAATAACGACCATCGATAAGTTTTTGAGCGGTACCCGTTTTACCCGCCACTTGATAACCTTCGATTGCGGCGCCCTTGGCCGTGCCCTCTTCGGTGACGCCCACCAACATGCGCGCCATCTGACGGGCGACTTCTGCTTTGATCACCCGGCGGCGCGAGACGCCTCCGAATGAAAACACTTCCTTGCCCTGCGCGTCGCGAATTTCCTTAACCACCTGCGGGCGGAGGAGCTCTCCCCCGCTGGCAATCGTGGCCATCGCGTAGTGAATTTGAATCGGGGTGGCCGAGATACTGTAACCCGCGGGGATCCGGGTAATCTCCAAGGCACTCCATTTGTCCGGGGTGTTCAACAGGCCCCGACTTTCATAACCCAACGGGAAACCAGAGGGCTCACCGAAGCCGAACAATCGGGCGGAATCATACATACCCTTTTCGCCGAGTCGCATGCCGAGTTGAGCGGCACCGATGTTACTCGATTGACTGATGATTTCGGCCACACTCAACGGGTGATCGTGCTCGTGATCATCGGGCATGAACTTGCGCACTCGACCTTCGAATTCGAGAGATGCGATCGAGCAATTGAACTTCGTGCGGGGCGTAACCAAACCGCGATCAAGCGCGGCGGAGGTCGCGACAATCTTAAACGTCGAACCCGGATCGAGCAGATCGGTCACCGCCGTGTTGCGTTGCTGATCTAGGGTCGCGCGACCGTATTCGTTGAGATCAAACGAAGGGTAATTCGCCAGACCCAAGATGAAGCCACTCTTGGCATCGGAAACGATAATCGAGGCTTTAGCCGGTTGGTAATTTTCCCCGATGTAAGCGAGTTCGGTCTCGATCAAATGCTGCACCATCGAATCGATCGAAAGCGCGACACTGTAACCATCGTTGGCGGGGACTTCGCGTTTGCGGAATTGAGCCATTTCGCGGCGTAGACCATCCTTTTCCGATTCCCGCCAGCCATCTTGACCACGTAAGTAAAAATCAGCGTAGCTCTCGATTCCGCCCGAGGGGTCATCCTCACGATTGACGAATCCAACGAGATGAGCCGCTAGTTGATTTCTAGGATAAGTTCTACGATAAGAACGGTTTCCGTATACACCTTTGATGCCGAGTTTACCCACAGCGTCGTAGGTGGATTCCTCAATTTCGTCGACCAACTTGGCCCAACGAATGAGACTGGTCTTCCCCGTTTTAGAGATTCGCTTGGTGCGATTAAAGGTCGAGACGAGTTGTTCGAGCGGTTGCCCAATTAGGCGCGCTAGCTCCGGCCAGTCTGCCCGGTCTTCTTCGCGCAACATCTGAGGATCGACGCCGAGTTGGATGACGGTGCGGGAGGTGGCGAGCACGTCGCCTTTGGCATCGAGGATGTCGCCGCGCCGCGCCTGTTCTTTGAAGATCGAACTGCGGGCCCGATCTACGTAACTGACCAAGTGTTCACGTTCCAACACGTGGAGATGCACGAGCCGCACTCCCACACTGGCAAAGCAGAGGAGAACCGCGGTAGCGAGAAGAACGAGACGGAAACTGGAGGCGAAACCCTTCGACATTCGTGATAGCGTCAGCGGGCCCCGGGATTGATTAAGGTAAAGCGCACCGATTCATCGCCGGTGATAACTTCCTTAGAAAATATTTCGAAGTTGCGCATCGCAGCCAATCGTTCTTCCGGCGATTCCTCGATCCGCACGATGTGCAACTCGGCCGGGCGAACCAGGCCGAGCTGCATCTCGCGGTTTCTAGACTCTAACGTCTGGGGCGATTGCTCGCTGGCGAGCCGGGCTGAGGTCTCAGCCAGGCGTCGCTCGACCGCCACGAGTCGGCGTTCAGTTTGCTTGGTTAGTTCGGCTGTCTCCGAAATTTGGTGACGCATCCACACCGTGCCCAGCCAGACGGATCCGTTGAATCCGGCCAAAACCAAGAGGTAGACCATTAATTCACTGACGAATGCAGAGGCTGATTTTTTCATGGCGCGACGAGGGTCAAAGTTTGCGCAGTCCGCGGAGTTTCGCGGAACGGCTGCGGGGATTTTCGGCGAGTTCGGTTTCGCCGGCGGTGATGGGCTTACGCGTCAAGGCATCGGCGAGTTTTTCGCGCAGGTCTTGAGGGGTGGAGTCGTTGGTGCCAACGGGCTGGCCGCATTGCCGGCGGAAAAATCGCTTCACGGGCCGATCCTCGAGGGAGTGAAAACTGATCATGGCGAACACCCCGCCTGAGTTCAGGCGTTCGAACGCGGCCGGAAGAGCGCGTTCAATGGCGCCGATCTCATCATTCACCGCGATACGAATACCTTGAAAAGTGCGAGTCGCAGGATGAATCCTGGATTGACGGCGCAGGGCCGCAGGAATGACAGCGGCCACCACCTCGGCCAGCGAGGCCGTGCGGGAAAGTTGACCGGTGCCCCGGGCGGCGATGATAGCTTTTACAACCCGGCGCCAGCTCTTCTCTTCGCCATAGTTACGCACGGCCCGCACGAGCATCTCTTCGGTAGCCGTTTCTAACCAAGTCGACGCCGGGACACCACTCCGTGGATCCATACGCATATCGGCCGGAGCATCATGGCGGAAAGAGAAACCGCGCACAGCCTCATCGAGTTGGAAGGAGGAAACGCCCAAATCGAACAACGCACCATCAAAGGTGCCGAGATCGAGTTCGCCCAGACGACCAAAGTCGGTGTCGATGAGCTGGAAACGTGGGCCGAAATCGGCCTGCAATGCTTCAGCGCGGGGTTGGGCTGCGGGATCGCGGTCGAGGGCGACGACTTGCACGTCCGGCGCCGCTTCGAGCAAAGCTTGGGTATGACCACCGCCGCCAAACGTGCCATCGAGAATCCGCGACCCCGGAGTGGGAGCGAGTAGCTCAAGCACCTCGGCGAGCAGGACGGGTTGATGGCCGGGATTCATACGATCGATCAGAGGTTCAAATGCAATGGCGGCCATGATGACTCCTCCACATTACCAGACGATCGATCGCCGAAGGCATCGCTGCCTCTGAAACGACCGGTGAAAAATACTGCTCCAAGAACTCGCGACGACGGCGGCGCTCTTCGAGGCGGGCAGACGAAGCCACCCCGCCACAGGCGTCGGTTCCGAAACCGGCCGCGGAATCGGAGGAAGGCTTCGAGAAACTGATGGTGGATACCGCCATGATCAGATTCCGAAGCGCTGCATCACACTGCGCTGACTTGCGGTCGTGGATTCCTGCTCCACCTGCGACCACATCGTCGGGTTGTATATATTGAATTTATTAAGCCCGCCCACGAGGACGACCTCACTTTTAGGACCGCCGAGTCCGGCATGGCCAAACAACGACTCGCTCAGCGCTATCCGTCCCTGGCTGTCGAAGCTGAAGGACTGGGTGCCTGACATGAACACACTGATGTCATTCTGGGCGGCGGTATCGGACAGCGGCACTTGAGCAAACTTCTCGTAGAGCTTGTTGGCCTCTTCTGGCGGCAAAACCGACACGTATCCGCCTGGGTTAGGAATCGCCAAAAACGAAGTCCCCTTCTCGAACAGCCCACGCCACGGCGACGGAATCGTGACACGATTCTTATCGTCGAGGAGGTGCCGGAAATTCCCGGCGAGGTAAGCTTTGGACGGAGTAGACATCTGCATTAAAGGTATTAGTGCCCCAATTCGCCCCAAAATGACCCATTTTCTCCCCATTAGGTCAAGAGTAGATCCTCAGAAACGTTAGAAAAATGGGTAAATAGCCAATTTGGGCGGAATCCCTCGATCTCTACCCTCGAAATACCCCACGACTTGGTCTCATCGCGGCGTCACATCTGGCATCCAATTTCAGCGCCAAAAGTCATATCGACTTCAGTTCTTCTCCAAATGACTTAAATCAAAGTCATTCAATAATTTACCTATAAGCTGGAGCGCAACAGCGCCTAAATCATCGGGGAACACCTGGGACGGTCGTCTGATTCGCCCCTCACCGGCAATCAAGCCCAGCCGTCAGGCCAACGATAACGCCGGGACCATGAGACCGAAATGCTTCGCCACCCCCATCTACCGCAGTCGCGAATGGAGTCTCCGCGTTAAGCGATCGAGGCCCACACCTGCGGGTGATTTAGCAAAGAGCTCTAAAAGCCTTCTGCTCTTTCTAATCGGCTCCCCTTGCCTAACGCGCCGGTTTGGTGGGCGTTAGCGGGGGCGGTTCGAGGACTGTAATCGTACCAGCAACACCCAGAGAGCGAATACCGCGAAGAGTCCACCGCCTAGCCACATCGCGCCCTGCTTGATCCAGTCGCGTTTGATCACGAGTTGGCTGGCTGGCATTTCCGCCATAGCCATGCGTTCTGCGCCCCAAAGTAATTGTCCGGTTTCGACCGCGTAAGCCTGCATCGATACGCGCACCTGCATGACTTCGCGACCGCCTTCGATTTGCACCACCCCAGTTCCGGTGTCGGCCACGCCACGATACACCCCAGTCACGCGGCCTACGATGATGCCTTCGACGCCTTGGAGATCACCGAATTTCTGAATCGTGCTTGGGTCCATGGTGTCGCCGAATTCGTCACCCATGCGGATTTCATCCAATATCGCATTGAAGGTCGCATCATCTTGGCGAGTGAACAGAGCGTATTCAGTGCCTATCGCGGCCTCGGCAAATGCGTTGCGCAACTGCTCGGTAAAATATCCGCCATCGATGTCTCGACTCAACGGCAGGACGGCAAACCGCTTGGGTTTCACTCCTCGGGTGAGAAACTCCCGCGCCCAGATGTTGAGGGCCGTGGTCGGGTTACGCAAACTGGACCAACTAAACGGTTAGTCTGGACGGGTTGATGTAGTGGTTGAGGGTGTAGAGTAAGTCAAGGGATGGGCGGAAGGAGGCCGGAGGCCGACTGGAGCCCTTCCCTTGAGAGGAGGACTCTGCTTCGAGCTTTTGTTCAAACTCGATGGGGCTGATGTAGCCCAACGAACCGTGGGGGCGCAGGTGGTTGTATTTCCTTCGCCAGTCTTCGATCACAACACGCGCTTCGGTCAGCGTGTAGAGTATCTCTCGATTGAGGCACTCGTCGCGCAGTCGAGCATGGAAGCTCTCGATGTATCCGTTTTGCCAGGGACTGCCCGGATCGATGTAGAGCGTCTTGATCGACTGGGATGCGAGCCATGCTCGTAACTCCTTCTCGATAAATTCTGAGCCATTGTAGCTGTGGATATGCTCCGGAGCTCCGTGCTCGGCAATCAGCCGGTTCATGATTGATCGCACCTTGCGTGCGTTGATCTTACGATCCACGTGGATGCACCGGCTTTGCCGGGTGTATTCATCGAGGACCGTAAGCATGCGTAGCTTGCCACCACGCATCGTCGTATCGTGCACGAAGTCCCACGTCCAAACGTGATTGGGGTGGGTCGCCTTCGTCGGCAGCCCCGTGGAGACCCCACAGCGCCGTCGCTTGGGCTTCTTCACGGGCACCATCAAGCCGAGCTGCTGGCGCAGCCGTTGGATCAAACGCGCTCCGACTCGCCAGCCCGCTTTCTTCAGCAGGCGAGTAATCTTCATATAGCCCATTTCCGGATGCTCTCGACTCATCCGGCGTAGCGCTGCCTTCAACTTGGCCATCTAAGCATCAGGTTGCTTCGCCTCGTAGCAAAACGTGCTGCGATGCAGGCCAAAGTGCCGACAGGCCTCGCGAGCCGTGCAACGGCCCCGGTTCACCATCGCGACGATGATCTGTCTTTTGTGACCGGGGCTCATAGTTTTTTTCGAGCGCCTCCTTCAGCAGCTCTTTGCCGAGCATCTCATCGGCCAGCATACGCTTTAAACGGGTGTTCTCCTTCTGCAGCTCCTTTAGCTGCTTGGCTTGATCGAGTTCCATCATGCCAAACTCGCGCTTCCAACGATGGAAGGTCTGTTCGCTGATGCCGTGTTCCTGGCACACGCCTACGATGGTGCTCCCGGCTTGGTCAGCTTCGCGCAATATGCGAATCTTCTGCTCGGTCGTGTATCTTTTGCCTTTCATGGTCTGGGTCCTTTATGGATTCCCAGACTAACTCTCTCAATGGCTCAGTTCTCGTAACCCCGACCAATGCCGAAAATAGTGGCTATGAATGCCTCAACTCGGATCTCGATCCTGTTCTCAAAATCGATCAATCGGGCAATATCGTGGAGAGTTTCGGTGCCGGCATGTTCATCTGGCCCCACGGACTCGAGGTGGATCCGGAAGGAAATGTTTGGGTGACCGATGCGGTGAACGAGCGGCGGCACCCGGAAGGCGATCCACGCGGTCACCAAGCAGTCAAATTCAGCCCCACCGGCGAGGTGCTCATGGTGCTCGGGAATCCCGGTGTCGCGGGCAGTGGTGATTACGAATTCAACAGCCCATCCGACATCGTGGTCGCCGAAACCGGCGACATATTCATCGCTGACGGCCACGCGGCCGATACCAACAACCGCATCGTCAAATATGCGCCAGATGGCACCTTTCTGAAGGCGTGGGGTCAAACGGGTTATGCTCCCGGTGAGTTTCGTATGATTCACTCTCTGGCGATCGATCAGCGTGGCCGACTCTTCGTCGCCGACCGGTTTAACAACCGCGTGCAGATCTTCGACCAAGAGGGTGATTATATCGCTCATTGGACGCAGTTCGGTCACCCCAGCGGAATATTTTTTGATACCCACGATAACATTTATGTCTCCGATTCGGAATCCGACAATCACCAGAATCTTGGCTGGGAAATGGGCATCCGTATCGGCGATGCCCTGGAGGGCTGGATTAAGTATTTCGCCCTCCTGCCGGGAGGAGATCCTCGAATCAAAAAAGGTAACGGCGCAGAGTTCGTTGCGGTCGATAAATACGGCAACATGTATGGCGGCGACCCAACCAATCGCAGAATACAGAAATACGTCCGCGCTCGGCCGTAGCTCCACCTCAAACCTCGTTGTGAATCCTTTATGTTTGGCCTGAGGTTTTGGATAAAGAAACCACGTCTGCTTACCGCGTTGATCCTCGGGGTCGCTGGGCAATCAAACCTCGCGGCCTTTAATGCCTATGGTTTCACGTGGTCGTCGGGAGACATTAAAATCCACCTTCAACTCGATGGCGCAGCGGCACCTGGGTTGCCGCCCTCCCTGCTCGATGGGTCCAGATCGTGGAACGAAGTCGCCCGCGATTCGATGGCCACTTGGAACCTGCGGCTCGTGCGTAGCCAACTCGTCGAATCCACCGCAACCGATTCGATCCCTCCCGCCGACATCAACGGCCGCGCCGAGATACTTTTCTCCGCTACCGCATATGGCGATGCGTTTGGCGCGACCACTTTGGGCGTTACTCTACTCGAGTCCGACCCCGCCAATCCCGCGCGAATCCGTGAAGCGGATATCATCATAAACAATACGAAACCGTGGAATTCCTACCGCGGTGACTTGCGCTCGGACGGGACTGATCTTCGCCGGGTCATGATTCATGAACTAGGTCACCTGCTCGGTCTCGGTCACCCCGATACCGCCACCCCCGCGCAATCGGTTGAATCCATCATGAATTCGAGCGTGACCAATCTCGATCGACTGGCGGACGACGATACCGCCGGGGCAGTCGCTCTCTACGGAAGGACTTTAGTTACACCCGTCATCACCGAGGCCCCTTCCTCCATCACTGCGACGGTGGGAGATCTTGTTACCATAGACATCGAAGTTGATAATCTCCCTGCACCGCGGCAGACCAACTCCGCCGTGACATTCAGCTGGTTCTACCCAGATCGACTTCCGCAGAATTTTCCCGACAACAATCTCTTCATTGAAGATCGAACGCGTCTGGATATCGGTCTCGTGCAGACCTACGACGCCGGCACTTACAGTCTGATTGCTTCCAACGCGGACGGTATCGCGCGAACCGACGTGACCTTGTCCGTCGCCCCGGTGCCCGTATCACCCGCAACGCAGCTGGCCAATCTATCGACCCGCGCCTTCACCGGCCCCGGTAACCGCGCCCTCACGGTGGGATTCGTAATCTCCAGCGATCAGCCACATCGGGTCATGTTGCGGGCGGTGGGTCCCACCCTCGGCGCGGCTCCGTTCAATCTCAATGGCACGCTGAACGATCCCATTCTCAGCCTGCGCAAAAGTAACTCTGATGGCAGCACCAGTGCGGTGGCGGTAAACGACAATTGGCATCAACCCGCCTCCGGGTCAGCCGCCGTAATTCGACAAACGGCCGCCACCCTCGGGGCCTTCGCGCTCAATGAGAACTCCGGAGACGCCGCCCTGTTGATCGATCTCGATCCTGGTGTCTACACCGCAACCGTCTCGGGGGGTGGACCGCCCGGGGCGGGCACCGAAGGGCTCGTCATCGTCGAAGCCTACGATGTGAATACCGACGGCTCGACCAATCGCCTGGTGAATCTCTCCACCCGCGGATTCGTGAGCAACAACGACGCAACCATGATCGCCGGACTCGTGGTGGCCGGACCGGCGGCGAAAACCTACTTAATCCGCGTTGCAGGCGACACTCTGGCCAACTTCGGCGTCGGTGAACCGATCGATGATCCGCAGATAACGTTGTTTCGCGGTTCAGATCGGCTCCGCGCCAATGATGACTGGGACCACCCTCAAGCTCATCAACCGATGCTGCGGGAGTTGATGGCAGAGCTCGGTGCATTTGCTTTAACGGACCGTCAAGAGTCCGCCATGTTGGTAACCCTCACTCCCGGCCCCTACACGGTAATCGTCGAAGGATTCGAAGGCAGCGAAGGCGTCGGGATTGTAGAGCTTTACGAAGTGCCCACCGAGTAGTTCTATTCCGGTATGCCCCTAGCGCCCCAGCACCCCACCCGGCGATCCTTCCTCAAGCGCTCCAGTGCGTTCGCCGCCTTCACGATCTTGCCCAGTGGACTACTAGCCAACAGCCCCAACGGCCGCCTGCAAGTCGCCCAAATCGGCGTCGGCGGACGAGGAAAACAAAACCTCAACGCGCTCCTCTCCTTATCGCAGCTCGACATGGTAGGATTGTGCGACGTAGACACGCAGTTCCTCGGCGAAGCCGCCGCCGCCGTCCCCGGCGCGACCAAGTTTCGCGACTATCGGAAGCTGCTCGAACAACTCGACGACAAGATCGACGCCGTGCTCGTATCGACGCCCGATCACATGCACGCCCCCATCGCGACCGCGGCGATGAAAGCGGGAAAACACGTCTATTGCGAAAAGCCGCTGGCGCACAATGTGGTCGAAAATCGCGAACTGAGATTACTTGCCGAATCCACGGGCCTGACCACGCAACTCGGCATCCAGAACTCAGCAGGTTTTGGTTACCGCATGACGAGTCACTACGTCCGAACTGGACTCATCGGAAAAGTTCAAGCCGTGCACGTTTGGTCTAACAAAGAATGGGGACGCGACGAGGCCACCGTGCCGAACCACCACGATGCCATTCCGCCTAATCTTGATTGGAACCTATGGTTGGGGGTGGCTCCGCAACAGGATTATAGGAATGATGACTATCATCCCAAAAACTGGCGGAAGTTAACCGACTTCGGAACCGGCACTTTAGGCGATATGGGTGTCCATATTTTCGATACACCATACCGAGCGCTCGAACTGACCGCGCCGCGCTGGGTGCGCACAACCTGTCGCGCCCCCAATGGCTTCTCTCACCCCTCGCGAAACATCGTCGAGTATTCCTTCCCTGCGACACCTTACACCGCTGAGGAACTCAAATGGACCTGGTATGACGGGCAAGACGCCCCACCTACCGCCATCGCAGGAGTCACCCTCCCCGAGGGACGTGAATTCCCGGTCCAAGGCTGCGTGATGGTCGGCGAAAAAGGAGCAATACTCACTGGCCACAAAGCAGGGCCTCAAACCCTGCCAGTCGAGCTCATCCGCTCGGTGCCACGGCCCAAACTCGACCCCATCGATCATCACGAACAATGGGTTGAGGCGTGCCTCGGCCGCGGCCAAACCGGATCCCCCTTCAGTTACGGTGGCCCACTCTGCGAAGCCCTGCAACTCGGCGTCGTCGCCAACCGTTTCCCCGGTCAAAAACTCCAGTGGAATACCGAAGCCATGCAGATCACCAACCTCCCCGCCGCCAACCAATACCTAAGGCGCGAATACCGAGATTTTTAGAAACGATTTAGAAAAGTAGAAATTCGGAGAAGGCGTGATCGGCGCTTTCGATACACGCTAGCCGAAGGTCTTACTTCTCAGTCCCCGCAGGGTTGATAAGTCTCCCCAATCGGTGACTCGCGGAACGGGTCGAGGTGCAGTGCGAGTCCGTTTTCCGGTGAGTCTTTGGTAGGTGCCCAAGTGTTCTTGGACAAAGGCGTGCCCTCCCAACACGGCGCCATCGCTGAAATACCGCACCCGGCACCGCAGCACCTGGTGAAGAGGTAATCGGCCCTTCGCTTTGATCACCCTCTGCATAGCAGCGTCATCGATCTTTGCGCCATATTCTTTTGGCGCAGATCCCTTACCAAAGAGTGTTTCGCGGTAGGCGTCCTGGGTCCAGTCCCACCCATGTTTCCGACCACCCTCGATCAATTGAACAATCCCCTGCTGGGCTGGCTTGTGACCGGCCACGGCTTCGGCATAACCGCAAAAACGATAGTCTTTGGGATCGTTGACCAATCCTGCGCGAACCGGGTTCAGATCGATGTAAGCGGCCATGGTTCGCATGACGCCGGACGTAGCTTCAACTAACACACTCTTGAAGCGTTCCGCCCAGAGGGTGCCGTAGCGTTGATGACTACGGTTATACCAGACAGAGAAACGTTGTTTCACGAGTTTCATGAACTGCGAAAGATCGCCCATCATCGCGAGCTGCTGATTGCGCCATTCCTTCGCAGCATCACCGTTGGATTTGAGCTGAGATTGGATGACATCGAAGCGAGCCGTTTGGTATTTGGTGGGTTTGGGATAAAGAATCCGAAAACGCCGAACTAATTCAGCGTCGGTGACGGCGGGTTTCTGTGGGACACGCACCAGCACATGGAAGTGGTTGGACATGATGGCGTAGGTTATGATTTCCAGACCGCAGTAGTCGGAGATCTGCCACAGTTGCTTCCGCAGCACCTCCTTGGCCACATCATCCAGCAACCGCTCCCCATTCACCGTGCGAGACATGCAGTGATACACCGCCTGCCCCTCCCCTGCATCCACCTTAATCCGTGCCTGTCTCATTCTCCTACAATCTGATCGGGATTTTCAGTCATTCTGTCAAGTGTTATTAACCTGTCCCTTTTTTAAAAGCCTCCGCAGGGAGCAACGCGACCGGAGAGCTGGCGCGGCGTGTGCCGCAGGGGCATGGTTGTTACGCGTTGGGTTTCAGATCCATCGCCCGCATCAATCTTTTTCCTGTGCGTTTGACCCCTTTTTCCCTACGGAAGGCCCCTCACCAAGCAGTTTGATTAAGGAATATATACTGTCTTTATTAGAAGAAAAATCTAAAATTAGACTTTCATTATTAAATAACATCAAATGAGCATGATAGCCGTTATAATATGCCATTCTATCCATCACAAAACCTTCCTTACTGAGGACACGATACCGCTCATGGCTAAGCGTCCTCTCTCTCTCTTAATAAAAAAGAACGACCTACTCACTAAAGTCAAAATCCTGGATGGATACTTTATTGTTATAGTATGTTTATTGAATAAGAAACTTAATAATATTAAAAACACTGAAATCGCAAAAAATTAACCTTAGGGCTCTCGTGATATTATCGCTCATTGGTAGCCAATGGCGCGCCGAAAAAAAGAAGAAATAAGAAAGAAGAAAAACCCGTAACCAAACAAATCCCCATAATATAGGTTTACTTGAACTTCATCCTTCTTGCTCTCAATTTTAGCTTTCATTAAATTTTGATAGTATTCAGCACAACCTCCTGCTGCAAAAAGTTTTCCATACCCCACACCAAGTTGAATATTAGTATCTGAAATCATACTCGCCATTTCAACCTGTCCATCCCAATAACTAGCCAATTCTCTGTATTGCTGGCGGTCAGTAACCGCTTCGTTAATTGTTGCGGTCAAGCTTACCGCACCAGCCGCGACTCCAACAAAAACTGCAACGTTCGCACTGGCATAACCCAACACCGTGGTTTCCGCGAAAGTTAACCCGGCCGTAACAGCTGTTATGCCATGGCAATAATTATTGCCTGTTCCTATTAAAGGAGTGCTAACTATTTTTTACTTCCCTGCCCTGGGGAAAGATCTTGTTTCTAGAGGATGATCTCACCCAGCAATATTCAGCTTATCGGCACGGAAGTCGCGGTCGCTTGGAGCAATGGCAGTGAATCCTATTTTGGGTCCGAGATGCTGCGGTCGGCTTCGCCGAGCGCGGCGAATATCGGTGAGGTCGATGTGCTCGGTCAGACTCATGGCGGTGATGATCGCACGAAGTTCCCCGGTGTGACCGTTACGGGCTGGGAAATCGTGGGAAACTACGCGGTGCGTTTCGACTTCAGCGACGGACACCACACTGGGCTCTACAGTTTCGATTACTTGCAGGATCTAGCTCGCAAGGGCGAGTGAGCTGGTCGCTGGGGTTCGGGGAGGACGGGAGCGTTTGGGATGGGGTCACGTCGTGAAAAGTTTACTGGCGTAGAACTTTGTCTACGACATGACCCCGTGGATGCCGTCCTCGGACGCAAGGCGAGTGAGGCGGCAACGGGATAGGTGGACTTCGCAATCAGGACGTAACTTGTCGGGCATAAAGGGCGAGGTGACAACAGATCCCGAACGGTTCAAGTGACAAGAGATGCCGAACGGC
>OJCR01000043.1_pt1 | contig 64212 bp, 50 predicted proteins | sample 1591611 | NCBI WGS metagenome assembly OJCR01 (sample SAMN05416815, study PRJEB24817) | seawater metagenome | isolation source: Sea water | place: Canada:Atlantic | collected 2013-07
GAGATCAGCCTCGGTCTCGTGGGCTCGGAGATGTGTATAAGAGACAGGTTCAAGTATGGCAATATGCTGCTTAACCCATGCAAGTAGTTCTGGTTTTTTATGGTCGTGAGCGACAAGCGCCAAGGTAAGTTTGCTCATTTTAATTTCCGCTATTATTCCCAACAAATTATACGTAGCCCGCGAGCTTATGCCTGTGAATACCGTCTACTGATGGACTTACACTCCCAGTGTACCGTACTTTATCACTATCACCTGTAAACTCTGAAATAAGATATAAATATTCAATTCTATTGCTCACATTGTCAACTTACTGTCACAACTATAACTCTATTATAAAGTGCATTTTTTGAGACAAATAAGCCGCCGCAACAAGATAAAATATTTATACATTTTTATTGCATAAACATTCAAATTAGTTACACTAGTCCACGGTTAAGGCATCCAACCCCATTTTTGGGTTGTAACATGATAGGAATTGATGATGACACAACCAACTCGTGTTGTTGGTTTTACCACTAACAGCATTATAGAGTTTACCTCTCCCCTGGCTGGCTACACCTTGCATAGCACACGACGATGCGTGTGTACTTCTATGCTTATTCGGTAGCACACTTTTTACCTTTGTAATGTGGTCGCGGTTAGGCAAGGATTTACGGCTAACCAGTTTACAAAGGTAAAAAGTGATTTTTTTCTCCTTTTATTGAATTTATAAATTATGTATAGCGTTTCAATTATCGGTGCCAGTGGTTACACAGGGGCACAACTTGTTCAGTTAGTATTACAGCACCCTAAGCTTGAGTTAGCGGGTACTTACGTATCTGAAAACAGTAACGATGCGAACAAAAGCATTGCAGAACTGCATGGCAACCTTGCGCATGTAAATGCCACACTGACGCCTATTTCAGATACCGCGCTTAGTGAAATGGCAAATGGCGTAGACTTTATTTTTCTTGCTACCCCTCATGAGGCAAGCCACGATTGGATGCCAATCTTGTCATCAGGCAAAGCAAAAGTATTGGATTTATCAGGTGCCTTTAGAATTAAAGACACCGCGGTTTTTGAGCAGTTTTACGGTTTCCCGCACACGCAGACACAAAGCTTAGCGCAGGCGGTTTACGGTCTTGCCGAGTGGCACGAAGCGCAAATAGCAAGCGCCGACGTTATCGCAGTGCCGGGCTGTTATCCCACCGCCAGCCTTAGCGCGCTAAAACCACTTGCGCACAACGGCTTATTAGATGAGAGCGTACGCCCTGTAATTAACGCGGTTTCCGGCGTATCGGGTGCAGGTAGGAAAGCCAGTTTAACCACCAGCTTTTTTGAGGTAAGTCTTCAGGCCTATGGCGTGTTAGGCCATCGCCATACGCCTGAAATTGAAGCCTATTTAGGTACGCCTGTTATTTTCACGCCGCACCTTGGTAATTTCAAAAGAGGAATTCTGGCAACGGTAACCGTGAAAGTTAAAGCTGGTACCACCAGCGCACAACTTGAGAAAGCGTACACTGACGCCTATGCTGATAAACCCATTGTGCGTTTGCGCAAGAGTTTCCCAAAAATTGATGACGTTGCTCACACTCCCTTTGTCGATCTTCACTGGAAGTTGGATGAAGCATCTGGGTATGCAGTTGTTACCGCTGCCATTGACAACGTAATGAAAGGTGCAGCTTCACAAGCGATTCAGTGCCTTAACATAATGACGAAACAACCTATAGAAACAGGGTTAGTACTATGAGTGTTTCACCTATTGTAATTAAAGTTGGCGGCGCATTGCTTGATGATGCCGCGGCAATGACGCGCTTATTTCTAAGCGTAAAAGATGTGCAGGCCACTCGCCCAGTGGTAGTGGTTCACGGTGGCGGGCCTTTAGTGGAAACACTAATGGCAAGCCTTGGCCTTAAAAGCACCAAAATTGATGGCCTTCGGGTTACCCCCGATGAGCATATGCCCTATATTTGCGGTGCACTGGCCGGTTCTGCTAACAAGCAGTTATGCGCCGCCGCACTCGCCTCGGGTTTAACACCTGTCGGCTTGTCCTTACTTGACGGCAACATGGTGGTATGTGAACCACTTGCTGATCAATATGGCGCGGTGGGTGTGCCAAGTACCGCAGATGCGGCGTTTCTTAAGAGTGTTTTAGCCCAATCGACCTTGCCAATTATTAGCTCCATAGGCTCTAGCCCTCAAGGCAGACTACTTAACGTAAACGCAGACCAAGCGGCTACGGTTATCGCCGAACTGCTCAACGCCGAGCTTTTACTGCTTTCAAATGTTGATGGCGTACTTGACGGCAACAAAGCACTTATCAGTGCGTTAAATGCTAATAGTATTGCTCAATACGCCAGTGAAGGCGTAATCACCGATGGTATGAAAGTAAAAGTTGACGCTGCGCTTGCCTCTGCAGAGAGCCTAAGCCGCCCTGTTTATATCGCAAGTTGGGCGGCAGATATCACCGATATACTAAATAAAACAACAGGTACACAAATAGTACCTACAACCCTTGCCGCTGAAAACGGCAATGCCGGAGAAATATAATGAAACAGGACCTACTCACCTTTGCAGATTGGACACCAGAAGCAATGCAAAAATTGCTGCAATTGGCAGTAGAAATTAAACAAGCCCCAGCCAGCTACAGCAATGTGCTTGCGGGCAAGTCGATTGTTGCCCTGTTTGAAAAACCGTCGTTGCGAACTCGCGTAAGTTTCGATATCGGCATTAACAAGCTTGGCGGTCATATGGTGTACTTAGATGCTCAGTCGGGCAAATTAGCCGGACGCGAAGATGCAGTAGATACCGCCGCTAATCTTGCATGCTGGGCAGACGCTATCGTGGCTCGCGTGTTTTCTCACGAAACGCTAGAAACCTTTTCTAAGGCAGCCAAAGTGCCGGTAGTTAATGCACTGTGCGATAAATATCATCCCTGCCAAGGCTTGGCTGATTACCTCACTATGTTTGAACGCTTCGGTAAAACCGAAGGCTTGACTATGGCTTACGTGGGCGACGGTAACAATGTAACTCACTCGCTATTAATTGTGGGTGCGCTACTTGGTTGTAATCAAGTGGTAGTGACGCCAGAAGGTCACCAAGCCAGCCCTGAAATTGTGGCGCAAGCTAAGGCTATTGCCGAGAAAACCGGCGTAACTATCGTAGAGAGTACAGAGCTTAGTGCTGCAAACGGCGCAGATGTTATCTATGCTGATACGTGGCTTTCAATGGGCGACGATACGCCACTTGACGTTATCAAAGAAAAATTCATGCCTTATCAGGTCAATGAAGCGCTGATGGAGGCCACGGGTGCAAGCTACGTCATGCACTGCCAGCCTGCCCATCGCGATTTAGAAATCACAGGTTCGTTAATTGACAGCGACAAGTCGCTATTAATGCAACAAGCCGAAAATAGAATGCATGGCCAAAACGCCATCCTTACTCAATTACTTAACGCTTAAAAAGACGCCTAAAAAGACGCTTAAAAGGATTACTTAGATGCAAAACGTTAAAAAAATCGTGCTGGCCTATTCAGGCGGGCTTGATACATCAGCCATCATTCCATGGCTAAAAGAAAACTACGGCTGTGAAGTTGTCGCATTTGCGGCAGATGTGGGCCAGGGTGATGAAGAGCTTGAAGGTCTTCACGAAAAAGCTATTGCCTCTGGCGCAAGCGAGTGCCACATTGTTGATTTAAAAGAAGAGTTCGTTAGCGAATATATCTTCCCTACTATCACGACAGGTGCGGTTTACGAAGGCGAATATTTGTTAGGCACCTCAATGGCGCGCCCAGTTATCGCTAAAGCGCAAGTTGAGATTGCGCGTAAAGTCGGTGCTGATGCGCTCTGCCACGGTTGTACGGGTAAGGGTAACGACCAAGTTCGTTTCGAAAGCACCTTTGCAGCCCTTGCGCCAGATCTAACCGTTATCGCGCCTTGGCGTGAATGGGATATGGTAAGCCGTGAAGACTTACTTGCCTACCTAGCTGAGCGCAACATTGCCACCACAGCGTCAGCCACTAAAATTTACAGCCGTGATGCAAACGCATGGCACATTTCACATGAAGGTGGCGAGCTTGAAGACCCATGGCAAGAGCCTACCAAGCAAGTGTGGACCATGACGGTAGACCCTGAAGATGCGCCAGATACGCCTGAGCGTGTAACCCTATCGTTTGACGAAGGTAAGCTTACTCATGTTGATGGCGAAGCGCTGTCTCCGTATCAAGCACTAGTTAAGCTGAACACAGTGGCTGCAGCCCACGGTGTTGGCCGTATCGACATTGTTGAAAACCGTCTTGTGGGTATGAAATCTCGTGGCTGTTATGAAACGCCAGGAGGCACAGTACTGCTAAAAGCTTACAAAGCCCTTGAAACCATGGTGCTTGATAAAGCAGCCCTTAAATACCGTGAACAAATTGGTCTTGAGTTTTCACACGTCATGTACGATGGCCGCTGGTTTACTGCCCTTAACGATGCACTATTAGCTGGCGCAGCATCTTTTGCGAAGAAAGTGACAGGCGATATCGTGGTTAAGCTTTACAAAGGGCAAGCTACGGTGACGCAGCGCCGTTCGCCTAACAGCCTTTACTCTGAAGACTTCGCCACTTTCGGTGCCGATGATGTATACGACCAGAAACACGCAGAAGGCTTTATTCGCCTATTCAGCCTCTCAAGTCGTATCGAAGCACTGAAAAACCAAGGTTAATCGCATACCGCGCGCATTCGCGCGCGGGTAGCGAACGCAATAAACAGCATTTAAGGAGCATCACATGGCGTTGTGGGGTGGCCGGTTTGAATCCGGTGCAAGTAGTATGTTTAAACAGGTTAACGACTCGTTGCCGTTCGACCAAGTCATGGCAAGCCAAGACATTCAAGGCTCGATCAGCTGGTCACGTGCTTTGCAAAAAGCAGGTGTACTTACCGCTGGTGAACAAGCGCAGCTAGAAGGCGCGCTTAGTGAACTAAAAGCGCAAGCAGATGCCGGTGAATTAGACTTTAACGCCTCTAGCGAAGAAGACATTCACAGCTTTGTTGAAGCCGCGCTTATCGAGAAGCTTGGCGATATTGGCCGCAAGCTTCACACAGGCCGTAGCCGTAACGACCAGGTAGCCACCGACTTCCGTTTGTGGGTACGTGAGCATATTGCTTCACTTCGCGCTGATGTATTAGGTGTTATTAAATCACTTCTAAATGCCGCAAGCCGTCATCAAGAAGCGATTATTCCAGGTTATACCCACTTGCAGCGTGCTCAGCCCATTCACTTTGCACACTGGTGCTTAGCGTATGTGGAGATGCTAAAGCGTGATTTAAGCCGTTTAGACGACTTAAAAGTACGCATGAACCAGTGCCCTTTAGGCTCTGGTGCACTCGCAGGCACCACCTTTCCGGTAGACCGTCACGCCATTGCAGAAGAGTTGGGGTTTGACTCTCCTTGCTTAAACAGCTTGGATGCGGTGTCCGACAGAGACTTTGTACTTGAACTGCTGTTTGTTGCTAGTACCAGCATGATGCACTTATCCCGTCTTGCCGAAGACATGATCTTCTATAATTCAGGCGAAGCAGGCTTCCTGCAGCTAGGTGACAGCGTGACCTCAGGCTCGTCACTGATGCCGCAAAAGAAAAACCCAGATGCCCTTGAACTTATGCGCGGCAAATGCGGGCGCGTATTTGGCGCCCTACAAGCACTGCTTGTAACCATGAAAGGCCTCCCTCTTGCGTATAACAAAGACATGCAAGAAGACAAAGAAGGCGCTATCGATACGGTTAATCAGTGGCACATTTGTTTGTGTATTGCCAGTGAAGTACTCGATTCACTTCAGCTTAACGAAGAACGCTGTCGTGTAGCAGCGGCTCAAGGTTTTTCTAATGCTACTGAATTGGCCGACTACTTAGTAGGTAAAGGCGTGCCCTTTAGAACAGGCCACGACATTGCTGGGCGCGTAGTGCTTCAGGCGATCGACAAAGGCTGCGCTATTGAAGATTTACCGCTTAGCGACCTGCAAGCTATTAGCGATAAAATTGAAGACGACGTTTACCCAGTATTGCAGCTAGAGTACGGCGTGAACCAACGCAATATTCTAGGGGGCACCAGTAAAGAAACCGTGACGAAAGCTCTGTATCAAGAGCTGGAAAATTTAGACAAGCAAGGGTAGTTAAGGAACACTAGGATGGTATTAGCGCATCATGACGGCATCAAACTGTTTCGCAGTTCACTGCCATACATTAATGCTCATCAGGGAAAAACCTTTGTCTTGATGTTCGGTGGCGAAGCCATCGAACACCCTAATTTTCCGAATATTATTCACGACATCGCTCTGTTAAATAGCTTGGGCGTACGCGTGGTGGTGGTGCATGGTGCAAGGCCGCAAATTGACCAACGTGTTGCCCTTCGCAACATTGAGGGTAGATTTGAAAGCGGCGTGCGCATTACCGATAAGCAAACGCTAGAGTGCGTAAAAGATGCCGCTGGCTCGGTACGCTCTCAGGTAGAAGCTCTGCTTACTATGGGCTTGCCGAACTCGCCTATGCACGGTTCTCAAATTCGCGTCTGCTCGGGTAACTTGGTGGTTGCCAAACCTATGGGTGTGCGCGGTGGTGTGGATTTTGAAAACACGGGATTAGTTCGCCGTATCGATACGACGGGAATTAGCGATCACCTTAACGATGGCTCGATTGTGCTGTTATCCCCCATGGGCTACTCATCAACGGGTGAAGTGTTTAACTTATCCCATGAAGATGTCGCCACACAGGCAGCCATTGCGCTAAAAGCTGACAAGCTTATTGTGTTCTCGAACTATGATGGCGTGTATAACCGTGAAGGCCGTTTATTACGTACTATTGAGCGCCCACAGCTAGAGCAGCTCATGATGGCAGGCGATATCACCACAGAAGATACGGTGCTTAGCGCGCTTACCACCAGCGTAGCGGCAGGCGTTCCCCGCGCCCACTGTATTAGCTATGAAAAAGATGGCGCGTTACTTCAAGAACTGTTCACGCGAGACGGCACTGGCTCACTAGTGATGGAGCACCACTACGAGCAGCTACGCGCGGCCACTATTGAAGATGTGGGCGGTATTTTAAAGCTTATCAAGCCACTGGAAGAAAGTGGTGTGCTAGTAAAGCGCTCTCGTGAACGATTAGAGAATGAAATTAATCAGTTCATTGTAATAGTGCGTGACGGTATGATCATCGCCTGTGCGGCGTTGTACCTTTATCCCGAAGACGGCTGTGCGGAGTTAGCTTGCGTGGCAACGCACCAAGATTATCGCGGTAAAAACCGCGGCGAGCGTATCTTAGATGAAGTACGTGCGCGTGCCAAAGAAGCGGATATACATAGTATCTTCGTGTTAACTACGGTGACCGCTCACTGGTTCTTGGAGCAGGGTTTTGAGCCTGCCGATATTGGCGCTTTACCCGCCGTAAAAAAAGAACTGTATAACTTCCAACGCAATTCTAAGGTATTCACCTTATCGGTGTAGATAAGCATGAGAACGCTTTCGTTTTATTAAGGAAAGCGTTGCTCCTTCCTCCCATTAGAGAATACGAATTACACTTAATATCTTTAAAGCTACCACTAATCCACGTATAACGTTATATTGATACGCGGTATCCTCGCGATAACCATTTGATTCTAGTATTGAACATATTTTTACGTCCGTGGTTTGCTAGTGATTGCTAAAATAACAAAAATAATTAAAAACTATCTCTTACTGAATGACGATAATTTAAAAACCACAGACGCGAATATCTGGCGCCTTAGTGTGCTTCGCACTATCTTGTTGATTGGCGTGGTACTTACTTCTGCCATCGTTATACATTCATCCTATACAGCCTATGTACAAGAACTTTACTATGTCATGTACCTCACTCTGGGTTTTAGTGCTTTTTTATTCGCTACGCTTACCATCGGCTTAAAACACATAAAACTCGCCTCCGCTTGTTTAGTGTTAGCGGTGGTAGGGGCCTCGCTATGTATTTTATTTTTCACTCTCGACCTTATGTCAGCAAGGTATGGTCTGTTACTGCTATTTACACTGCCTATTATTGTTAGACTGTTGTATGGCGTGAAAGCATCTATTGCCAGTATGTTATTGAACTTTATTCCTTTTTACCTGTTACTCAATAACACCCAGCTTTCGCCATTATTCGGTATCGACATTACATTGCCAGATACCCATACTTACCTTGCCTCGTTAATCTTTTTGTTCTTTAACTTTTGCATTCCCATGGCTGTGTTACGCGTTATGTCTTCACTTGAAAGGCAAGCTGAACATAACTTGCTACAAAGTAAAAAGCTCAACAAGTTAGTTAGCCGTTATCAAGAAATTTTTAATAACGGCGGAACGCCGTCATTTTTTTGCGATGACAAAGGGCGAATTTTGCAAGCGAACAAAGCGGCACGGGCACTTTTGAAAAGGCACAATCCTGATGGTGAATACATTCAAGATCTCTTCGCCCTTTCGTTACCCATAACTCGCGGAGTCAATCAGCTTGCCTCTATCTGCAATGCTCCCGAACGAGAATTCAAGCTACAGCCAGCCAGTTTAGAGCATCACAAAAAGCAGCTGATCCACTGCCACGATTTATCTGCGTCAAAAAAGAATATGCGTGAATTCGATGCATTCAAAAAGCAGCAGTTTGAAAAGCTCTACGTCAATGAACTCACTGGATTAAAAAACCACCACTTCTGGAAAAAGACAGAATCGAGTGAGAGCATTTTAAATCGCCATATTGTGCTATTGAAATTAGCCAATTTGCGAGAGGTCAATCTGCAGTATGGTTATAGTCAGGGTGATCAACTCCTGTTGCGTGCTGCGGCGCTACTCCAAAGTGAATTGCCGACCGATGTTAGTATCTACCAATTCCCTGGGGCGAAGTTTCTATTTACGCTAAACACTAAACACCTTGCTCAAAAAACTATCGAGGAATATTTAGCGCGTAAGTTACCCTCAAGCATGATGATAGATTCAGCCAGCGCAAAAGTGGAACACCCCTTATCATGGCGCGTCGGTCATTATCACGCAACTAGAGAGATTAACGTTGATGCTGCGGCAGAATGCTGCGCTATCGCCTTAAGCCAAAGCAGTGAACTTTCACCAATTGTATCGTTCAGTGTCAACACGGTAAAAACCATTAGGGAAAACACCCAGCAGAAAGACAACGTAAAAATGTTGCTCGATAACGGCTGTCTCGCCTTGTACCTTCAGCCACAGGTCGACATTAACGGTAACATTGTCGGTTATGAAATACTTGCGCGGTTAAAAGAGCCAAAAACAGGAACCGTGCTACAACCTTATCAGTTTCTTCCTCTGGTGGAACAAAATAAATGGGAAGTGCTTTTTACTCAGAAAATTATCGATGGCACGCTTGAACTTATCAAGTCGTGGCCGGCAGGCTTGCCCCCTGTTCCGTTAGCCATTAATTTGTCTGGGCCTGAATTGCTCAGCGATCTTTTCTATGAAAAGCTATTGCGTCGCTATTCTGAAACCCCTGAACTCGGTAAGCGATTAAAATTAGAGCTTACGGAGACGTCAGTACTGGCCAGCCACAATGAAACCAAGCGTCGCTTAACGTCTTTGTCGAACGTAGGGGCCACCATCATTATTGACGACTTTGGTACTGGTCACGCGTCGCTATCGCAACTAATTGATATGTCAGCAAGTATTATAAAGGTGGACCGAGAGTTCGTGGAACGTTTAGAAACCTCTGAGCGACACCGAAAAATCGTTAAGATGACGTTAGACCTAGCTAAGAGTTTAGAAATGCAGACAATCGCAGAGGGGGTAGAAACACACGCCCAATTGTCAGTACTAAAAGACATGGGGTTTAAACATTTTCAAGGTTACCTCTTCGGTAAACCAGCCCCCATCGAGCACTGGATAAGTGCATCAAAAGCGCAGGCTTAACTAAGTTTCCAAAGATCTAGCTAAACCTAATATGCGTTTATCACAAATTGAAATAAATCTTTTCATTGCAAACTCTGCTGAAGAACGCTTTACTGGTATGACCAGGTAGAAGTTAAAGAGTAAGGTACACCTAGTGAGCACCGCAAAGCCTAACGACATTACGGTAACGTGCAAGGACAGCATGCGTTTAAGCGCAACGCTTTTCACTCCCAGACAGCCTGCGAAGGCAGCGATTATGATTGGTCCTGCAACAGGCATTAAACGTCAATTCTACAGCGCGTTTGCCACTTATTTATGTAAGCAAGGGTTTGGCGTTATCACGTTCGATAACCGAGGCATTGGCGGGTCGGTAAAGGGCAGTGTTAAACAAAGTGATGCCTCGCTAGTAACCTGGGGTGAACAAGATATGCCGGCGGTGCTGGAGACACTAAAGATTCATTTCCCTAATGTGCCTTATTTTCTTGTTGGTCACAGTGCAGGTGGTCAACTGCTGGGTTTGATGCATAACGTACACGACCTCACTGCTTTTTGTAACTTTGGCAGTTCATCAGGTAGCTTAAGAAACATGCGTAAGAGCTATTTGCTAAAAGCGCATTTCTTTATGAATTTCTATATCCCTGTGAGTAATTTACTGTTCGGCCATACGAAATCTCAGTGGGTAGGCATGGGAGAGCCATTACCTAAAAAAGTGGCGCGCCAATGGCAGAAATGGTGTAACGGTAAAGGCTACGTAAAAACAGGGTTTGGTAGTGATGTTAACCAACACCACTACGACACCATTCAAATGCCTTCAAAGTGGCTACTCGCCAATGACGACGACATTGCTAATATTCACAACGTCCACGATATGATTAGCGTTTTCCCCAATATGGAAGCGGAAGTGGAGGAACTCGACCCTCATGCCAACAACGTAAAAGAAATAGGCCACATGAAGTTTTTCTCACGGAAATGTCAGCACTTATGGCCCAAGGTCACCGATTACATAAGACAGTATCTTTAATCCCCACGTAGGTTCTTATGCTTCACACTTTGTATATCATTCCTGTGTCAGCAGGCACCACTCTTTTTGCAATAGGCCACGAACAATCACACAGCGAGTGTTAACCGGTTTTCTCGTGAGCGCAAAACCCAGTACTACTCTCGCGCTCACCACCTAATTATCACGGGTTAATTCCCCAGTTTTCATCTATAGTTATTTTTATCCTGCGCTTAAGTAGATAAAGCGTTAGCCGAGATTAATAAAAGCGTTATAAACGAACCCTGCATAACGGCGTTATCTTATGCATATTGTAAGTAGTGTGGTAATGAAGAACGATACTCGACAAAAAATTTTAGAGGCTGCTTCGGCTTTGTTTTTAAAGGGCGGCACCAATGCGTTAAGCGTGCGTGCAATTGCAGAAGGTGCCGGTATGTCTACCATAGGCATTTACAGCCATTTTAAAGGTAAGCAAGGCATTTTAGATGCGTTATATATCGAAGGCGTTGAGCTAGTCGAAAAAGAAATGAAAGCTGCAGATGGTAATACTGCGGCCGAAAAAGTGATTAATGTGTGCGAGCGTATTCTAAATTTTTCTGAATCGCATACCGCACACTATCACCTGATATTTGCTTCTGAGCTGAAGGGTTACACCCCTTCTGATAAAGCAATAGAGGCCGGTAAAAACGTCTTTACAACGCTTGCAGCGCTTACTGCTACCCTTGCCAAAAAAGACCTATCCGTTGAAGACAAGCAGGACATAGCAATGCAGATTTGGGCATTAAATCACGGCTATATCACGCTTAACCAGCATGAAATTAGCAATCGAATAACTTGGAACAATTGGAAAGATCGTGCGCTTCAAGCTATTCGCCTGCACGTTTACGCTCTAGTTGCGACCCAGTAACAAAACGGGGGTCAGAGTACTTTTTCAGTAATTAACTCTGACCCCATTTACTCTATCTGCTGGCTACCGCCTTTCTTACACTGGCGCCGTAGTCTTTATCGGCTAAGTCGTATTGCACGAACATAGCTTCTTGCACGTCTTGTGTAGCTTGGCTTAGACCATCAGCAATATTGTTTACCAACTGCTGTTTCTGATCTTCACTCATAACGCGGTACAAATCGCCTGCCTGGGAGTAGTTGTCTTCATCACGGTTATCATAAATATCTAACCATGCATCTTGCTCTAGCGGCATTGGTGGCTCTTGTACTTCTGGCGCTTCGGCTGGCTCACCAACTCGCGCACGGTTATTTGGATAGAAGTTTGCTCCACTTCCCGCAAGTGCTGGATTAACGCCTGCAAACGCACCGTCACGCTGATAATTGTGCACTGGACAGCGTGGCGCATTTACCGGTATTTGGTTGTAATTAGCGCCAATACGGTACCTGTGCGCATCTTGATATCCAATTAGTCGCGCTTGTAGCATCCTGTCTGGCGACACGCCAATACCCGGTACCAAATTGCTCGGCGCAAACGCTGCTTGCTCTGTTTCTGCAAAATAATTTTCCACATTGCGATTTAACTCCAGTTGCCCCACTTCAATCAACGGGAAGTCGCTGTGTGGCCATACCTTTGTTAAGTCAAACGGGTTAATACGGTAATTACGCGCTTCTTCTTCCGTCATAATTTGAACGTTTACAGTCCAAGATGGAAAGTCACCGTTATCAATGCTTTCAACAAGGTCTTGCTGCGCACCGTAAGCAGGCATTTTCGCCGCTTCTTCATTCGTTAACGTTTTGATGCCTTGATTAGTTTTAAAGTGCCACTTCACCCAATAGCGCTCACCGGCTTTATTCCATAAACTCAATGTATGAGAGCTGTAGCCGTTCACGTGGCGATAAGACAGCGGAATACCACGATCTGACATCAAAATTGTTGATTGGTGTAATGACTGCGGATTGTTCGCCCAAAACTCATATACCGCCTGCGGATCTGGTAAGTTAGTTCGCGGGTTCTTTTTCTGGCTGTGTATAAAATCAGGGAACTTAATGCCATCTCGCAAGAAAAACACTGGCGTATTATTGCCCACCATATCCCAGTTGCCCTGTTCGGTGTAAAACTTCACAGAAAAACCACGGGGGTCGCGAGCGTAGTCGCTTGAATCTTGACCACCACCTACTGTAGAGAAACGTAGAAAGACGTTAGTTTGCTGTCCTTCTTGCTGAAGAAAGTCGGCAATGGTGTAATCGGATAAACTCTTAGTAAGCGTAAAAGTACCATACGCTGCACTACCTCTAGCGTGAACTACGCGTTCAGGAATGCGCTCGCGGTTAAAGTGCGCAAGCTTCTCGAATAAATAGTGGTTGTCGAAAGTAACAGGGCCACGAGGTCCGGCGGTGCGACTTTGGTTGTCATTAGCAACGGGCGCACCATTGCTAGACGTTAGCGTGGTAGGGTTTATGGCTGTACCTGAAAATGGACACTTACTCATGCGAATTCCTTCTAGTTCGGTTTTGCCTGTTAAGAAGCAAATTTATGACGATAACGCTTCAACAAGGCACTACATAAGGTGAACTCTGAAACATTCTTCTAATCACCTTTTTCGTTTAGAAAGATAATGAGCGATCCCATTAAACTATTAAAGTAAACTAAATAGATAATGCTAATCGCGATTTTGAATTAGCAAAATTAATGAGCCGTGTCACTTCTTATCCCTTTTGAAAAAGGAAACTATTGAAGACCTTCACAATAAACTCGTTATCTTCGTTTTTTACGCGAAGTGCTGGGCGCATTACTTTTATGCAATAAAAGTCTACTGCCGCCTTTAAACCGTAATTATTCAAAATTCATCAATTCACTATTTGCTATGTCCAAACTACTTATCTACATTACAGGCGCACTGATGCTGCTAATTGTGGCGATAGCCTCGTGGAATACGTTTAAAACGTTAATGGATATAAGCGAGAGAAATAGCGAGCTGACATTTATGGGCAGTTCAGGGTGGCGCTGGCATGATGAGTCTCAGCGTATTCAGATTAAACGAGTGAAAAATCAACTGCCGGCTTTACGAAAGGTATCTGAAAACGGCGATTACGCCTCGCTCGTCACCATTACACAAAGCGGTAGCTATCGTGGCTTTGTTTTTTTTGATACCGATTGTGAGGACGGCGCTATTGTAACCGAGCGAGTGCCCTATGACGGCACAGAGCAAGCCAAGCGAGAAGTACTTCATTGCCTTCACGGTAAGTTGGTGTACATAGAAACGTGGCCTTCAGCACCAAAGATAAATTGGCAAGGGCGTATTGGAGATTTTCAATTTCAAGAAGCGTTAAGCAATTGGGACTTCACGCCTTTGCAAAAAGCTTACTTAAAAAGCGTGGCAGAACTCATTTAAAAGCAATGGGGTCAGAGTAACGACCCTGCCCCCAACTACTTATGGTGCTTAAGCTTTTGCGAGTGCGTCGTCAATATCTTGCGCGTTATGACGATTTTCTAGTTGCCCATCGTCGCCCCATGTTTTATTTACAATGCGACCCCGTTTAACGCCTTCGCGCTGTTCTAACTGCTTCGCCCAGCGCATAAGGTTCGAGTATTCGTGCACTTGAAGGAAAGTAGCTGCGTCGTATAAATTTCCTAACACCAAGTTCCCATACCACGGCCAAATTGCCATATCTGCGATGCTGTACTCACTCCCCGCCATAAACTCATTTTTCGCAAGGTGCTTATCAAGTACGTCTAGTTGACGCTTAGTTTCCATGGTGAAACGGTTTATGGGATATTCCATTGGGTAGGGTGCATAGCTATAAAAGTGACCAAACCCGCCACCAAGGTAAGGCGCTGAGCCTACCTGCCAAAATAGCCAGTTAAAACACTCTGCTTTTGCGTGTGGGTCCTGTGGAATGAACTTACCGAATTTTTCGGCCAGATAAACTAAGATAGAACCTGATTCAAAAAGTTTGGTCTCTGGTGATGTGGTCCTATCAACCATTGCAGGAATTTTGCTATTAGGGTTAACATCAACAAAGCCCGACGAAAATTGATCTCCCTCACCTATATTGATTAACCACGCATCGTATTGTGCTTCGCTAACGCCGGCAGCTAAAAGCTCTTCGAGCATAATAGTAACTTTCTGGCCGTTTGGTGTGGCAAGTGAATAAAGCTGCAGTCCATGCTCGCCTATTTGGCGCGCTTCTTCGTGCGTTGCTCCAGACACTGGGCGGTTGATGCTCGCCCATTTATTGCCGTCTCCTTCGGCCTGTGTCCAAACTTCAGGTGGCGTGTAATTACTTTCTGTCGACATAGCAATTCCTTCTCATAGTTTATTTGTTTCGTAAATCATATCTACGGTAATACTTGGCTATAAAGAACAACTTTTAAAGGCTTATGGCGCATAGCAGTCGATTAATAAACAGCAATATAAGTTTACTGACATAAAAAAACCACACATTGCATTAATACAACGTGCGGTTTTTTTGAATAAAAGGCGAGCAGTCCTTTGCCCGCAAACTGGTACTATTCGATAATCACCAATACCGCATTACTTGAGGCGACACGGGGGAATAGCGATAGTGTTAAAACCTTACTAACGAATCACTTAACTTCGTAATAGGCATCAATGAGCTCTGACTCATCCAAATAAGCAAACATTTCTTGCCCTTCATCTAAGGAAGTTTTTGGAGAAGGTTTAGGAGAGGCGTGACTAGAGGGCACTGCCTTTAAATGTGCTTCATCGTTGATATGGGAGCCATCGCATGCAGCAAGGGTAGCAAGAGCGGCCATCACTAATGACGTAGAAAATGAGCGCTTTATCACGCGCGAGTAGAAAGAACTTAGCTTACTGTTCGTCTTTTTTGTCATCAATAACACCTCTTGCTCCTTTTGGCTTCTGACGAGATGTATCAACCATTATGCCAAAAATAAATAAACCAACAAAATCAATAATTTAAAAAAGGAAAAGGTATTATGAGGGAGGTTTTGGCCAGGAAATGTTGCGCATCTGCAACACCTTTTTACAAAGCGCTGTCACTGTATTTTCTAAGTGAACAAAATACTCGCGATAAAGCACCGTCATTCGTTGAACTGACTTATATAAAGTTTGAGTGAACTAACTGCAGGTACAAAAAAAGCAGGCTCAGCCTGCTTTTTAAAACTTACGTTAAATTTTAAATACTCACGCGTTTATACGGGCGATATTCCGCTTTCCAGAAGTTGCGCTCTATGCTGTCGCGTAGTGCGTCATCTGACATTTCCAAGGCAAGCCCCTGCTCCATCGCCACCTTTCCCACTTCAAAAGCAATCTCACGGCTTATTTCAGCAATTGCAGCTAGCGGGGGTAGCAGCGACCCCAACCCTGTGTTGACTAATGGCGACGCCGCTGCAAGTGCGTTACTTGCAGCCATTAGCATTTCATCACTTATTAACTTCGCTTTTGAAGCGACAACCCCAAGGCCAATGCCAGGGAAAATATAGGAGTTGTTACATTGCGCAATTGGAATAACTTTGCCGTTGTACTCAACAGGTTTAAACGGGCTACCTGTTGCGATAATAACCTCGCCTTCTGTCCACTCGATAACCTGCTCAGGTCGCGCTTCTACTTGTCGAGATGGGTTACTCAGCGGGAAGATAATAGGTAATTCGCAACCTTGCTTCATGGCGCGAATAACTTGTTCGGTGAACAAACCAGGCTGTCCTGAAACACCAATGAGAACATCTGGTTGCGCACAGTGCATAACATCAAGTAACGATGCGTAATCACCACTGAATGTCCACTCAGCTAAATCGGCTTGCTTCTGCTGAAGCTTTTGTTGAAAGTCGCGCAAGCCTTCCATGCCTTCGGTTACCAAGCCAAAGCGGTCTATCATAAAGACTTGCTTACGCGCTTGTTCATCACTTAGACCTTCAAAGACCATTTGCTGTATAAGCATCTCGGCAATGCCACAGCCCGCTGAACCCGCGCCCACAAACACAACTTTCATGTCGCTAAGCTTCTGCTGCTTAGTTTTACAGGCCGCTAAAATGGTACCAAGCGTTACCGCAGCGGTACCTTGAATATCGTCGTTAAAGCAACACACTTCATTGCGATAGCGATTAAGCAAAGGCATAGCGTTTGGCTGTGCGAAGTCTTCAAACTGGATCATGACATCAGGCCAGCGGCGCTTAACCGCCTTGATAAACATGTCTACGAACTCATCGTACTCCTCCTGACCAATGCGCGGATGGCGGGCCCCCATGTACATAGGGTCGTTCAAGAGCTTTTCGTTGTTAGTACCCACATCAAGCATTACCGGTAAGGTATATGCTGGGCTAATACCCCCACAAGCGGTGTACAATGAAAGCTTACCAATAGGAATACCCATACCGCCAATACCTTGGTCACCTAGACCCAAAATGCGCTCACCGTCGGTAACAACAATCACCTTCACTTTGCGTTTAGTCGCATTTCGTACAATGTCGTCTAGCTGATGACGCTCTTCATAAGATACAAAGAGACCGCGTGAACTGCGGTATATATCAGAAAACTGCTCACAGGCATCTCCCACCGTCGGTGTATAGATGATAGGCATCATCTCATCGATATGTTTTTGAATGAGGCGGTAAAACAGCGTTTCGTTGTTGTCTTGAATGGCGCGCAAATAAATGTGCTTATTAAGCGCTTCATCAAAGCTGCTATATTGCATGTAAGCGCGTTCCACCTGCTCTTCTATGGTTTCATATCGAGGTGGAACTAACCCTGTTAGGTTGAACGCAGCCCGCTCGCGAGCGTTAAAGGCACTGCCTTTATTAAGTAGGGGGGTTTCCAGCAATGAAGGGCCGGCGTGAGGAATATAAAGATATCGCTGTGAATCTTCTGACATTGGATTTCCGATAATGTGTTCAGGCAAAATACATCGCCTAAGCCCGAAGCGGCACGCCTAAAACGTGCCTGCTTATAATTAGAATATTTCTTCTGGCTCTGGCGCAGTCGCTTTATCCTGCGTGGCAGGGTCCAGCACCTCGTCATCGCGAACATAGGTAGTTGGTTCTGTGCCTTGCAGGAAATATTCAAATAGTGTCGTATGGTCTGTACGTCGGGTCAACTTCCCACTGGTACGATCAATGCGAACCCGCACAATATCTTCTGGCACGGGCATAGGCGTATGAGGTTTATCTTTTAACGCCTTTTGCATAAACCTAATCCACGCCGGTCCCGCCGCCTTAGCGCCGTCTTCCGTGCCAATAAGTGCATTGCCTATCCAGTTAAATTTTTCTGGATTTTTGTTTATAAGGTTTTGGTTTCGCGTGGCGCGACCCAACTGCCGACCCATGTTGTCAAAGCCCACCCAAGCCGTAGCAACGAGATCTTTGTGGAATCCACTAAACCAGGTATCTCGAGAGTCGTTTGTAGTACCCGTTTTACCGGCAATGTCAGTTCGCTGAAGTATATTTCGTGCTCGCCAGCCTGTGCCCAACCAATAGGTTTTCTTACTCCAATTGCCATTAGCCCGAACGGCGGTACGCATCATTTCCGCCACTAAGAAGGCGTTTTGCGCAGTGATAACTTGAGGGGCGATCACTTTCTGTGCATCTTCTTCGCCACCGGCGTCGCCAAGTATAATGTCTTGATTTAGTTCCGCGGCAAGCAAGGCTTCAATGTCAGCCTCGTCATCTTCTGGCAATATTTCAGCCTCGCTTTGACTTTCACAACGATTACACGCCCACACGGGGTTCGCTTTCCAAAGCTCATCGCCGTTTTCATCCAACACTTTACTGATGAAATGGGGATTGACTAAGTAACCGCCGTTAGCGATAACCGACATGCCTCTTACCACTTCAAGCGGTGTATGAGAACTCGACCCCAAAGATACCGTTTCATCTAGTGGAATATCATCTTTATTAAAGCCAAAACGGGTTAAGTAGTCGGCGGTTTCTCTCAGCCCCACACCGCGCAACAGTCTAACCGACACTACGTTTTTAGACTTACCAAGCGCCTTACGCATTCTTATTGGCCCGTCGTACTCAGCGGGAGAGTTTTGCGGGCGCCAAGCAACGCCTGTAGCAGCATTCCACTGATTAATCGGGGCATCGTTAATAATGGACGCTAAGGTATAGCCGCTATTGATGGCAGCAGAATACACAAACGGCTTGATATTCGAACCCACTTGACGCCTAGCCTGGGTAGCGCGGTTGAACTGACTTTGATAGAAGCTATAACCGCCTACTACCGCTTCAACTGCACCGTTTTCTGGATTAAGCGCGATAAATGCGCCGCTGACTTCGGGAATTTGCGAAATACGCCACTGTGCTTCTTGCTGTCTAATATAAATAACAGCCCCTTCTTGGGTCACATCTGAAGCGGTTTTAGGGTCGCTGCCCTGCCTAAAGTCTGTGATGTAGCGGCGCGCCCAATCCAGCCCGTCCCAAGCTATTGTGCGAGTTTCACCATCTACAGACAGTACATCTATAGATTGCTCGTCTACCTTGGTCACAACAGACGGCATCAGAGGCTTGATGTGAGGCACCTCTTCTAGTACTCGAATAATAGACGTATTGTCCCAGTCATCTCTTGAGGTTTTATTGCTTATGTCGAAGCTCAATGACAGTTCAGGGATTTTTTCATCTTTACTCTCGGACTTAGGGATATTCCATAAGTAACCAAGAGGGCCTTTATAACCATGACGCTCGTCGTAGTCGTGTAAGTTTCGCACAACAGCCCGTTGTGCGGCGAGCTGAAGCTCAGACGTTGCAGTCGCAAACACCTGATACCCACCGGTTTCTGCCTCTTCCTTCCCGTAAATTTCAACCATTTCGTTGTAAATGGTGTCGGCGAGATAAGGTGCATCTACCTCAATTTCGGCACCATGCTTCTTAGCGGTAACAGGCGCACTCGCTGCTTCATCAAATTGTGCTTTAGTAATGTATTCTTCATCTAGCATACGCAGCAATACTACGCGGCGGCGTTCCACTGACCGCTCGGGCCCACTAATGGGGTTGAGTACGGAAGGGGCTTTAGGAAGACCGGCGATGGTAGCTATTTGCGCCAAAGAAAGCTCGTTGAGCGGCTTTCCGTAATACACCTGAGCCGCAGCACCAAAGCCAAACGCTCTGTGGCCTAATTCAATTTTGTTAAGGTAGAGTTCGAGAATATCTTGTTTAGAAAGCTCCTGCTCCATGTGTAAAGCAATAAAGATTTCTTTTATCTTTCTGATATATGTTTTTTCACGAGTAAGAAAGAAGCCTCGCGCTAGCTGCATGGTCAAGGTACTTGCGCCCTGACGTTTTTCGCCAGTTAGTACTAAGCTTACCGCAGCCCGCATAATGCCAATGGGGTCAATACCATGGTGTTCAAAGAAGCGACTGTCTTCGGTAGCAAGTATGGCGTCAATTAATTCTTGAGGTACTTCCTCAAGTTTTACCGGGATCCGCCGTTTAACTCCATACTGAGAAATAAGTTTTCCGTCTTTGGTGTATATTTGCATTGGTGTTTGCAGTCGTACATCCTTAAGTACAGTAACACTTGGTAGGTCAGGTTTGATATAAAAGTAAATACCTACCAGTGCTGCAACACCAATAAGGCCTGATAGGAAGCTAAATAATATAAGTGGTTTGATGTACTTCACTGTAACGGATACCAAGACATTTTGTTGAAATGACGTATATTTTATACGTATGTGTTATCTGTAGAACCATACGCACAATACTAATAGAGTAATATTGTACTTTAGAGCGACTACCATTGAAACTGGACACTTGCACATGAAATCGCTGTTTAAAAAAAAGCTGCCACCCATTGTGGGCTTAGATATAGGCACGCGTCAAATAAAAGCGGTGTGGTTAGAGCAATCGAAAGAGGGTTTTGTCCTTCAAGGGTATGCTTGTGAACCCATTAATAAAATTGCTTTTTCTGAACGCGATATTAAAGATTATGAATCGGTCAGTATCGCCTTGAAAAAAATTCGAAAATCACTGAAAACCAAGTTAAAGCTGGCCAATGTGGCGGTCGCGGGGACCTCAGTCATCAGTAAAATCGTTTACATGGAACCCGAGCAAAACGATTACGATTTAGAAAATCAAATTGAAATTGAGGCCGACAGCCTTATCCCCTACCCACTTGAAGAAGTATATTTAGACTTTGAAGAGATGGGGCCAAGTGCCACGCACACCGGTAAAGTAAACGTACTGCTAACTGCGGCACATAAAGATCTGGTAGACAGTCGACTATTGCTAGCCAGAGAAGCTAATTTCGAGCCTAAAATTGTCGATATGGAAAATTACGCCATCGGCAATGCACTGGATTTTTTTCATACGCCTCACGTAGAAGATGAACCCCTTTGTTGCGTTAATGTGGGGGCGTCTTTGCTCCAAATATGTGTAATTAAAAACGGCGATGTTATTTACACGAAAGAGCACGCGTTTGGCCTAAACCAGTTAGTCAATGATATCAGCGCAATTCACATGGTTGAGCGCGAAACAGCAGAACGCCAGCTTCTTGATGGCACACTGTCAGGAAACTGGGTTGAAGATACACTCCCCATTTTTGCTGCCAACCTTCAGCAGAACATCAATCGCGCTATACAAATGTACATGAGTACGTTACACGCAGAGCGCCCAACCAAAATACTCTTTAGCGGTGGAGCGGCGACGATAGCACCTCTTGTCGATATCCTAAAACAAGACTTAGGCCTTGATGTGAATTGCTTTAATCCCTTTAGCAATATGACAATTAACCCTAAACTTGATACTACTCGACTTAACAAGATAGCGCCTCAGCTTGCGATTGCCGCAGGGTTGGCGAGCCGGAGCTTTACGCCATGGCACATGTAAATTTATTGCCTTGGCGAGAAAAACAGCGCCAACATCAAAAACAACAATATTTAGCAGGCTTGTTGGCCGTGGCTGCCATTGTGGGCTTAATTTTTTGGTTTATCGGTCAAGCCATTGACCAGCAAATCAATAATCAAAACTCGCGCAATCAATATCTTGAGCGTGAAATCACTATACTCGATGCGCAAATTGGCGAGATTAAGACCGTAAAAGAAAAAAAGAGTGCAATAGAACAGCGTATGGCGCTAATTGAACAGCTTCAAGCTAGTCGAAATATTGCCCCTATCGTTTTTGATGAATTAGCTAAACTCGTTCCACCGGGCGTGGCTTTTGAAACGATGACACGCACCAACAACCGTATTGAAATAGAGGGAGTAAGCGATTCTAATAACCGCTTATCTGACTTCATGCGTGCGTTAGAAAATTCTAAAGTATTCGTTGCCGCAGAGCTCTCTACCATTAAATCTGACAGTAGCACTGCAAGAGCCATTAGCAACTTTACGCTCACCTTTTCAATAAATACGAATGTTGCTCCGCTAGAGGTTGAGAGTAGTAAGGCGCAGAAATAATGAAGTTTGACGTTTCTAAACTAAAAGAATTAAACGAACTCGATTTTGAACAAATCGCGATATGGCCCCATGAGGTACGTATTGTAGTTGCCGCTTTTGTGGCAATTTTGGTGGGCGCGTTAAGCTATTACCTGCTAGTCAGCCCCAAGCTGCCAATACAAGATGCGGCCGAGCTAAAAGAGCAAGAGCTAAAACTACAGTTCGAAGCGAAATATCGTATTGCTGCTAATCTAGATGCCTATGAAGCGCAGCTAAAACAAATAAGAGAAGATTTCTCTTCTATGCTCAAAAGCTTGCCCACGAGTAATGAAACGCCTGGGCTACTTGACGATATTACTTACGTGGGCACAGCATCAGGCCTTACATTTGAGCTTCTTAACTGGCAACAGGAAGTACCCAAAGAATTCTACACCGAGCTTCCCATTGAAATGGAAGTCAGTGGTGGCTACCACAACTTTGGCGAGTTTGTTGCGAAGGTGGCAGATTTACCGAGAATCGTAACCCTTCATGATTTCGAAATTAAGCGACAGCCAAACGGCCTATCGCTTAAACTTCAGGCGAAGACTTATCGCTCCGAAAGCGCCTCAGAACTTGAAGGAGATGAAAAATGATCCGATCGTTTTTATCTCTCATAACGCTATTTTTGATAGCGGGCTGTTCGCCGCAGCTCGACGATTTACAGGCCTACACACAAAACGTTAAAGAGCGGGCTCAGCCACAGGTTGAACCCTACCCTGAGTTTAAAACTCACCCGCCGTTTAACTATACAGCGAGTGATTTAAGAAGCCCGTTTGATCGCCCTCGAAATGCCGCTGTTCCCGTAGCGAAGTCGCGGGTGGAAAACTGTTTGCAGCCAAACTTTCAGCGTCCCAAACAAGCGCTTGAAGCCTATGGCGTAGATGCCCTTGCGCTTAGCGGTAACTTTTCGGTAAAAGGTGACAAATGGGCTTTATTAAAAAGTAATGATGGCGTACTACATAAAGCTAAAGTAGGGAGTCGTATTGGCTTGTTTTATGGCAAAATTACGCAAATTAACACTGACTCGATTACTATTGAGCAATTATTACCTGATGGTGCAGGCTGCTGGCAAAGGAAAACAACAACAATGACTACAGCATCGAAGGCGGGAGAGTAAGCATGGCCGAACGATACATATTTAACAAATCTCTGAATCGTAGAGCCCCTAGATGGTATTGGCTGGCCTTCATTGTAACAGCGATATTTTCGTTCACGCTATGGGTCTCTCCAGTAAAGGCGCAAGAGCCTATGTTGGTAGACCCCAATGCAACGCAAAATGCATTATCGAAAAGCTCAACCATAACCAACATTGACTTTACGCAAGCTGCCAATAATACCGCAGTCACTTTAGTCGAGTTTGAAGGTGAGGCTCCTAAAGTTCAGCTTATAGAATCTCAAGGTAAAGTGTCGCTTACCCTGGCAAACGCCACCTTAGGCGAAGACCAGTTATTAGAGTTAAATGTAGCCGACTTTGGCACAATGGTATCGACCATAGAAACCTTTGAAGACAAAGATGGTGCGAGAATAGAAATTAACTACTCAGGTCCGGTAACCGTTAGAAATACGGTTAAAGACGCTGTACTTCGCATTGCCATTTCACCCATGGATAGCGAACAACAAGAAGCACTGGAAGCCGAGAAAAAGTACACGGGCGACCCTATTTCCCTCGACTTTCAAGATGTACCTGTTAGGCAAGTTTTACAAATTATTGCGCAGGTTAACGGTTTTAACCTTGTGACCACCGACACGGTGTCAGGAAACGTTACGATCAGTTTGTCTGGTGTTCCCTGGGATCAAGCGCTAGATATGATTTTGCGTGTGAAAGGGCTAGATAAACGCCTAGAAGGCAATATTCTTCTTATTGCGCCTGCTGAAGAGCTTTCAGCCCGCGAGACACAAGCCCTTCAATCGAAAAAGCAGGTGTCAGATTTAGCGCCGCTTCACACCGTTAATATTTCAGTTAACTACGCTAAGGCTGCGGCACTTGCCACTATTTTGAAGTCGACAGAAGGCGGTATTCTTTCAGAAAGAGGTGGAGTGACCGTGGACGAGCGTACTAATACCTTACTTATTCGCGACACTTTAGCCTCAATTGATGAAGCTAGAAAGACGATCAATGCGTTGGATATTCCGGTTAAACAGGTGCTTATTGAAAGCCGCATGGTTACCGTACTAGACGACGTTGATGAACAGCTAGGCGTGCGCTGGGGCTTTAGTGACCGCCAGGATGACAATGGCATATCAGGCAGTATTGAAGGTGCAGATACCATTGCTGGTGGCGTTGTGCCAAGTATTGAAAACCGTCTTAATGTTAACCTTCCGGTAAGCAGCGCAGCAGGTAGTATCGGTTTTCAGATAGCCAGCTTGGTAGATGGCACCATACTCGATTTGGAACTGTCTGCATTAGAATCGGAAAATAAGGGCGAAATTATTGCAAGCCCGCGTATTACCGTTGCAAACCAGCACGAAGCGTACATTGAACAAGGTACCGAAATTCCTTATGTTCAAGCAACCTCGAGTGGTGCTACGTCAGTAGAATTCAAAAAAGCGGTACTGTCGCTTAAAGTAACGCCGCACATCACCCCTGATAATCGCATAATTCTTGATTTAGTGGTGACACAAGATACCCGAGGTGAGACGGTAACAACCTCTACAGGGGATGCCGTAGCTATTGACACCCAAGAGATTAAGACACAAGTCTTAGTGGAAAATGGTGAAACCATTGTGCTCGGTGGTATTTTTCAGCAAACCAGCTCTGACGGTGTGTCAAAAGTACCGCTATTTGGTGATTTGCCCCTTGTTGGCGCGCTATTTAGAAACTCATCTCAGCTTCAACAAAAACGTGAGCTTCTTATCTTCGTAACACCTAAGATAGTGACAGAACGACCATAATTGTTGGTTTGATAAACAAAAAATGCGCTTTTTAAAGCGCGTTTTTTCGTTTTAGGGCCTTTTTTGCCACTAAATTTACAGGTATAGGCTATTTGTTGGTAACAAAACTTGCAACGCCTTGCATGAAACTGAGATAATCCCCGCCTCGAAATTTAAGCGAGGTTTAAGGAGTGGTGCTTATTGGACACTAAATAGGCACGAGTCAATGGGTAGGCTGGTAAGGCAACAGTGCACTGCCCCTAACATGATTAAGTTGTGATATAAGCAAATATGGCTGAAAAACGTAATATCTTTTTAGTTGGCCCAATGGGTGCTGGCAAAAGTACCATCGGTAGACATCTGGCAGACGAACTTCACCTAGACTTTTTTGATTCTGATCAGGAAATTGAGCGCCGTACAGGTGCTGATATCGCTTGGATCTTTGATCTTGAAGGCGAAGACGGTTTCCGAGCGCGCGAAGAAAACGTCATTAATGATTTGACAGATAAGCAAGGTATCGTGCTTGCCACAGGCGGCGGCTCTATAGTCACTAAAGCTGTGCGTAATCGTTTATCTGCCCGTGGTATTGTTGTTTACCTACAAACAACAATCGACAAGCAAGTTGCCCGTACACAACGCGACAAACGTCGCCCTTTGCTGCAAAACGAAGATCCAGAACAAGTACTTCGCGATCTTGCAGAAATGCGCAACCCGCTTTACGAAGAAGTTGCTGATTACATTGTTGATACAGACGACCAAAGTGCGCGTGCTGTAGCAAATCAAATTATCAGTAAGATCGGTCTATAAATAAACTTATGTATTAGGAGGTGCTACGCCCATGTCAACCTTAACTGTGGAACTTGGAGAACGTAGCTATCCTATACAGATAGAGGCTGGGCTGCTTTCGCAACCTGGCCTTTTTAGTGCCTACATAAAAGGCCCGCTTGCCGTTATTGTAACCAACGAAACCGTTGCTCCACTTTATCTTGAAACGGCGAAGGCGGCATGTGGTGACGTTCACGTTGAAACCATTATCTTGCCTGACGGTGAGCAGCATAAAAATTTAGCGCAGTTCGAAGTTGTGATGACCCGCCTTCTTGAGCTTAACGCCGCCAGAGATACCACGCTAATTGCATTAGGTGGCGGAGTAATCGGTGACCTCACAGGCTTTGTTGCAGCGACCTATCAAAGGGGCGTGCCTTTTATTCAGGTTCCTACCACATTACTTTCTCAAGTAGACTCATCGGTTGGCGGTAAAACGGCGGTAAACCACCCTCTAGGTAAAAACATGATTGGTGCATTTTACCAACCTGTTTATGTTGCTATCGATACCGACTCGCTGGCGACACTACCGCCAAGAGAATTTGCTGCAGGTATGGCAGAAGTGATTAAATACGGCATCATTTACGATGCTGACTTTTTCACTTGGCTTGAAGAAAACGTAAATGCACTCACTTCACTAGACACAAGCATCCTAACCCAAGCTATTTCCCGCTGTTGTGAAATTAAAGCCGATGTTGTTGCTAAAGACGAGCGAGAAGGTGGTCTGCGCGCCATTCTCAATTTAGGCCACACGTTTGGACACGCAATTGAAGCAGAGCAAGGGTATGGCAATTGGTTACATGGCGAAGCGGTGGCCGCTGGTACTATACTTGCTTGTAAAGCTGCAGAAGGTTTATCGTGGTTTTCAGCGTCAGAAACACGTCGCGTGTCTGCGCTATTTGAAGCGTTTGCATTGCCTGTTAAAGGGCCAAGTAGCATGACTAAGGACGACTACGTTAAGCACATGAAACGCGATAAAAAGGTGGAAGCAGGCAATATTCGTTTTGTCCTTCCCCAAGGTATTGGCAAAGCGGTGGTCACCAAGGACGTTACCGACGACATTCTAACTGACATTATTGCTTAGCCTAACTATCGCAACATACTAGCAGCGATTGCACCGCTATAGGGTAGTGCCCCCAGAAGCGATGACATGGTCATTTTTTGCACCCAATGCACTTCTAGATCTGTCATTCAGGTAGAAGATAGCGCGGCTAGTCATAGGTTTAACAGTATCGGTTAATAAGGGCAAACTCCCATGCAAAGCGAGCTGCATGATCGTTTGGAATACTTGGTCAATTACTCCTCTCAGCTGATCTTTGTCAGCGGCGAGTCCATTGCTCAACAACAAAAAACCCTGGAAGCCTTCGTATTTCAACAGCACGACGATACTGAAATTGCGTATTTAACGGCGCAAGAAAATATGGAGCCGTCGGATTATCGCCGCCAACTCTGTCGGCAGCTGCTCGGGCAAGTCGTGGGCAGTTTCGTTAGACCCCTCAATGAATTACTTTCCGACTTGAATAGCCATGAAGGGCCTATTCTTATAGCCATAACGCAGGCACATAACCTTCCTGATGCCCTGCTGCAAGAGTTATGGGACCTTGTCTTACAGAGCCGGTTTGCGGGCAACAAGCAGCATTTAAATGTGCTTTTGTTTGCGAACAACGAGTGGGCAGAACGCGCTAAGCAGTGGCTTCCTGCAAAAAATACCGAAACGCCGCTTATTATTAGTAGTCAGTCAGTCATGAGTGAGCAGTCAAACGTTGAGTCTGAGCTCGACAAAATGATTGCTTCAAGGAGAGAAGCGTTTCAAGCGCATTTAGAGAACAGGCAGCGTGAAAACACGCTAACTTTTCACAACCCGCTAAAGGCCACATGGTTCTATGTATCAGTTGTATGTGTCTTTCTGCTAACTTTTTCTGGCTTAGTTTATTGGCAGTATGGCGATAAACTAGCGTCGCTGTTTTCACCGATAGAACAGCAAAATAGTACTGAAAATGAAGCTTTGCTAGTCGCGCCTGGTTCGGCCTATAAGACCCTTATGGATAGTAATACACAAGACACAGAAGAGAGCATTACTGGAGACATTGCAGGTGACATTGATAAAAGCAACATAAACGGCAGTGAATCTGAAAATGACGCTGAAATTCAAACTGCTAACGTAGAATTAGTGTCAGACCCAAATTCAACACTTCGTAAAAACAAAAGCTCGGGCAGCGTTTCAACTAAAGACGACACACTTATAACAGACTGGAACGCCGCTGTATCATCGCTTCCTGCGCAACCGCCTTCTTCAGAACAGCAAGGCAATACGGCTACGGCAACGAATAACCCGCTTGAAGAAGAGCAAACAAGTAGCGAAGAAAGTGTTAGTGCAACTAACAATCCCCGTGATTCTGTGAGCGAAGCGTCAGCCGAAAGTAACAATGCCGAGAATAACAATACGGTAAGTGAAAACATAAAAGGCACGCCTTCACAAAGTAACTGGATAACGGCCAACGACTACGCTATTCAAATGCTTGCTATGAAGGATGAATCTGTTCTCAAGGCCTTTTTACGCGAAAATGGCTTGGTTGAACATACCCGAATTTATAAAACCTTTCGCTATGGTGGCGCGTGGTTCGTAGTAGTTAACAAGAACATTTATACTTCGTTATCGCAAGCGCAACAAGCACGAACAGATTTACCCGAATACCCAGGTAAACAAAATGCTTTTATAAAGCGAGGAAACCAAATCCTCTCTGAAATGGGTAAAGCGCAAAATTAAGTCATTTCGCAACCGGATAGCCATATTATTTCCAGTAAACGAGCAAAATTCCCTTCTTGCTGCACTTGTTGGTTGTCCGTTTTACTGATGAAAGTTACAATCTACCTTTAGCGTGGTGATATCTGATACTGATCAGCATAAAAGTATAAAGACGACCCTTTCCCTTGGAACGGCGGCGCAAGGAAAAACCACCGTCTTCATTCCGTCTAGGTAGTAACGTTTAAGCATGATGCAGAAGAAAAACCGGGCTTTTTTAAAATGGGCCGGTGGCAAATACAGCTTGGTTGAGCATATTCAGGCCAGATTACCGCAAGCTAACAAACTTATAGAACCGTTTGTTGGTGCAGGCTCTGTGTTTTTGAATACGCAATACAAGCGCTACCTACTTAATGACATCAACCCCGATCTTATTAACTTATACAACTTCCTAAAAGCCCAGCCAGACGCGCTTATCAATGACGCTCGCTCGTTTTTCGATGGTAAACGCAACGAAGAGAAAATGTACTACGCGTTACGCGAAGAATTCAATGCTACCGAAGACGAGTATTATCGAGCTATCCTCTTTTTATATTTAAACCGTCATGGCTACAACGGTTTGTGTCGCTATAGCCTTCAAGGTCGTTTTAATGTGCCGTTTGGCCGTTACAAAAAGCCCTACTTTCCAGAAGACGAAATGTTTGTGTTTTCTGAAAAATCACAAAAAGCCACTTTCACCTGTCTACCGTTTGAGAAGGTTTTTTCAAGGGCTAGGCGAGGCAATGTTATTTATTGCGATCCACCCTACGCACCTATCAGTAAAACGGCTGCCTTTACTAGCTATGCAGCCCGTAGTTTTGGGCAAGAGTCTCAAGAAAAACTGGCAGAATTGGCCACCCGAGCATCTAAAAAGCGCGGAATTCCGGTATTAATATCGAACCACGATTTACCGCTAACCCGAGCCCTATACCAAGGTGCGGATTTCAGTATGCTGTCAGTAAAGCGGTCTATTAGTCAAAATGGTGCAAAGCGTCAACCGGTTGATGAAATACTCGCTTATTTTCCACCTGCGAAAGTTGTTGCCAAGCGAAAAGCTCGTAAGAAAAAAGCAGTGCAACGGCCTTCGGATTGAAGGCAATAATACGACAACAGAATAAATATTGGCGCCTTCGGTTTAGTTATATGATGTTTTAAGCTTAGCCTTCAGGGAAGACGCAAAGGAATTAGCCGCCGTAGCCTGTATACCACTTTACGAACATAAATAGTGACACAACAAATAGCGCTACCAAAATTACCCCAATAACAGCAAAGCTGATAAAAGTGCCTTTAGTAAAGTCGCGTTCATAGTTTTTGTGGCTTTGAACACCGAACAGACTTGCGACTACACTACCTAGAACAGACCAGAAACCAGTACCAGATGGCATAGTGTCCCCTACGCGTCGTTCGAAGGAGAGGTGAAATCTCGATTACCATCGTCGCTGTGCAGCAACTCCAGTAAATCTAAAAAGTGAAACTGAAAGGATGGCGATTTACCCGCGATCCAAGATAGCCAGCTAACTTCCTCTACACCGTCTTGGTATCGAGCACATTGATTTTGAATGTGGCTGGCTGGTAGCTTAGGGTTAAATTCGGTGACGGGTTGGTATTCACATACCGACGAGTGTGAGCTTGGCGGATTCGTGACTGCTACGCTAACTAGCGCTACAGCTGCAGATATCGCAAAAAATGGGAGAACTTTCATCCTGAATACTCCTTACACTCGTTTAAAAATTAATCTCATTATAATCAAAAGCAGGTTACTAACAAGTTAAAAATGCGTTGCCTTTAAAAATGAAAAGCCTAATGAACTGACATTAGGCTTTTACTACTCAACGTTTTGTTAAAGGCTATCTAATAGCCTTTGAACAAGTCTTACAGCTGGAAGTCGACTGAGTAAGCTACAGTGAATTTAACTGCATCGTTATCAAACTCATCATCGCCGCCCATATCATCTAGGTCGGTCCCTGTAATTGCAAAGCTAAAGCCATCTTTCGCGATTGATACGCCGTAGTCTACATAACCTTCAACACCGTTAAACGCTTCCGCAAAGTCACCTTCGTGATAACCAACGTGGAAACCAAGTTCGGTGCCATTTAGAATTTCCATGCCGTAGTCAAGAGACGTATAAGATGCTTGAGCAAATCCAAAATCTTGGCCTTCACCTTCATCAGCTTCGGTGTGTGCTAATAAGTAAACCGTTAGGCTTAAGCCGCCCATACCTACTGAGCCATAAACTTCAGCGAAGTCAAAGTTCGCTTCATCATCGTAGTTGTAATAAAGGTAACCAAAGTCGTAAGCAATGCCGTCAGACTCGCCAGAAAAACCAAAGTACATGTCGTGCTCATATGAATATACATCGCCTGCACCATAGTTCACGTTAGATGCCCACGTACCCGCATAAAAACCACTTTCGTGTGCGTAGTCGATACCGCCCTGAACAGCAGCTTCGTTAGTAGTTTGTGTTAGACCACGCCAAATGTAGTTGCTGGTCGCGCTTGCATTGGCAGTAAATTCACCTTCTGCATAGCTAGGCATGGCTGTTAACAGACACGCTGAAGAAATTGCAGCGGCAAGGATTGTTCTTTTTGTAGATGTTTTCATGTGTGTTCTCCAGTCAAAATTCAAACTTGTTATAATTCGTTTTTCTGTCTGTGTTTTCTTTTTTGGACTGATTAACGCAAAGTTGATGCCCATTTATGGTTCACCAAAAAACTTTGCTCAAAAAATTTTAACTCACTGATTTAATTTAATAAATCAACCTACCAAAAAATAGTGCCGTTAAATCCATCGCATTCAACCTGAACAAAAACGCACCAACATAACGCACCATCCCCATTATTGGGCAAGGCATTCTTATACCCTCGTCTATCTATAATTCCAGTGAAATGAACGCTGATTTAGCCTTTGCATAGTAAAGAAGCACGGATTTGGGTAAACTTTCGCAACCCTAAAACGTAAGTGGCAACAAACCCTGTTGTTTTTAGATTTAAAGGACATGAAATGAAACCATTCCTAATTGCCCCATCTATACTTTCTGCTGACTTTGCCCGTCTTGGCGAAGACGTAGACAACGTATTAAAAGCAGGCGCCGATGTGGTGCATTTCGATGTGATGGATAACCACTATGTACCAAACCTTACGTTTGGGCCTATGATTTGTGAAGCGTTGAGAAATTACGGCATTACTGCCCCCATTGATGTGCATCTTATGGTTAAGCCCGTAGACGATTTGATAGAAAAGTTTGCCGACGCTGGCGCTAGCTATATTAGCTTTCACCCAGAAGCGTCTGATCACATAGACCGTTCTTTACAACTCATCATTGATGCCGGCTGTAAACCAGGCCTGGTATTTAACCCAGCCACGCCGCTACATTACCTTGATCACGTCATGGATAAGCTGCACCACATTCTTATTATGTCGGTGAACCCTGGATTTGGCGGCCAAAAATTTATACCTAGTACCCTAGATAAAGTGCGCGCAGTTAAGCAGCGCGTTTTAGAAAGTGGCTATGATATTCGAATTGAAATTGACGGTGGCGTAAAAGTAGATAACATTCGCGACATAGCCGAAGCGGGTGCGGATATGTTTGTTGCCGGTTCAGCTATTTTTTCTCAACCCGATTACGGCGATGTCATCGAGCAAATGCGCGATGAACTGGCGTCATTATCTAAAGCATAGTTTTTAAAGCTAAACGTTCTCAAACTTAGTTTTAACAGTATTTAACGTATTACAGGTAAAAAGAAATGAGTAATAAACCCGTTGTATTAAGTGGCTGTCAGCCTTCAGGCCAACTTACCCTTGGCAATTACATGGGTGCGCTTAAGCATTGGGTTTCCATGCAAGACGATCACGACTGCTTGTATATGATTGTAGACTTGCATGCCATTACGGTAAGACAAGACCCCAAGCAGCTAGCAGAAGCGTGCTTAGACGGCCTTTCTCTTTACCTTGCGTGTGGTATTGACCCACAAAAAAGCACGCTGTTTTTACAATCCCATGTGCCGGAACACGCTCAGCTCTCATGGGTTCTCAATTGCTATGCTCAAATGGGTGAGCTAAATCGCATGACTCAGTTTAAAGATAAGTCGGCGAAAAACGAAAATAATATCAACGTTGGTTTATATAGCTACCCTGTGCTTCAGGCTGCCGATATTTTGCTTTATCAAGCAGATAAGGTACCAGTAGGTGAAGACCAAAAGCAGCACTTAGAGTTGACCCGCGATATCGCAACCCGCGTGAATAACCTATATGGCGATGTGTTTAAATTGCCTGACCCTTACATCCCAGATTTCGGCGCGCGCATTATGAGCTTGCAAGAGCCGGAAAAGAAGATGTCGAAGTCAGACAATAATCCGAACAACTTTATTGGTCTGTTAGAAGAACCCAAGAAGTTGGCGAAGAAGATTAAGCGCGCGGTAACGGACTCTGACGAGCAAGCCAATATTTATTTCAACCCAACAGAAAAGCCTGGTGTATCTAACTTACTTACCCTGCTTTCTCTTTCTACCGGAAAATCGATTAAAGCGCTTGAACCTGAGTATACCGACAAAATGTACGGCCATCTTAAAGGCGATGTCGCAGACGCCGTCGTCGCGTTACTAGAGCCAATTCAAGCGCGTTATGCCGAAATTCGAGCAGACCGAGCTTACCTTGACGATGTTATGCGTCAGGGTGCGGAAAAAGCGTCTGCTCGCGCTGCAGAAACGCTCGCAAAGGTATACAACGCGGTTGGTTTTATACCTAAGCCATAAGACTACGCTGCCAGTTTGTTATGAAAGCCACGACGGGCAAGTATCACCCTTCGTGGCCATCACTTTCGCCTAACAGGATTACCTAGGAATAGCGCTGCTGTGTTGCTGTTAATTGATAATTTCGATTCATTCACTCATAACCTTGCTCGGTACTTCACAGAACTTGGTGCCAATGTTGAAGTGGTGAGAAACAATGCACTGACTATCGACGACATAGAACGCCTTGCCCCTTCACAGCTTGTTATATCCCCCGGTCCGTGTACACCGAACGAAGCCGGTATAAGCTTATCTGCTATTTCTCATTTCGCCGGTAAACTGCCTATTTTAGGTGTGTGCCTAGGCCATCAGGCTATCGGCCAGGTGTTTGGTGCTGATGTAGTAGGCGCTCAAGAAATAAAACACGGCAAGGTTTCCACGTTAAAGCACAAGCAAACCGGTTTGTTTAAAACGCTTCCCAAAGCCTTTAACGTTACCCGCTACCACTCACTTGTGTTAGACCCAACCACAATGCCTCGCTCTCTTCAGGTTGACGCATGGTGCGAGACCGCACAAGGTAGGAAAGAGATCATGGCTATTTCACATACCCACCACCCTATATGGGGGGTACAGTATCATCCCGAATCACTGCTCACTGAACACGGTCACAGTGTGCTAGACGCTTTTTTGCGCTTCAAAATACCTTAAGTTAATTCAACTACTGCCGATACGTTTTAGTAGTGTAAAAGCTGACGCTTTAAAGGCAGTATTTCTCGCAATTCACTGATTTTTCGTTTAACTTTCATAAGTCCATTTAGCGTTGGCACGCTAAATAGTGGTTATGTATCAACGGGGAAGCGCTATATCAGGGTTGATGAAAAATTATGTCGTTCGAAAAGCCGTAGCTGTTATTTATTCCATTGCAGAACGAACGTTATAAGGCCCCTGATGTACGATAATATTGCCGTTCAACAAAAAGTTATGAGCAGGAGTGCTTTTAATATGACAATGGGGGCAACCACACCGCCCACAATCGACGAACGATTCGAGAACATGCTTATTTCTCCAGAACGCGTGCTCGAAATGCTAGGAAGGCGTCGAGTTGGTGAAGTGAGCTTCGAACAATCTGAACAAGGTGACGCTCGTCGGCTACTGCTGAATGTTGAGAAAGTGGCGATTGAGAATAAGCGCCTGCAAGAAAAAACGGAAGCAACCTATCAAGAGTCGGTAAGCCATCAACTTCACGAGATACTTTTCGAAGAGTTGACCGAGCAACTCAGCTATACCGACGAACTTGTACAAAACGTACTTAATTTACCAGAAAACATCGGCGAATTGCTTGATGCGCTCTCAGTAAGGGCGTGTTCTGTCTCTAAGTTAGAGCCCATCGCCGCTACCATGCCGTGGCTTTACGATGAGCTTATCGTTGTCGTGAATACCCCCCAATTTAGACGTAAAGACTCTCGCGGTCGCATTATCGTTGTTGAAACGCTGAGAACGGCGCTTAGCTTTTTAGGTATAGAAAACTTACGCACCTTAATCCCTTCGCTAATTTTAAAGCGCGCTATGCCGCAAATTACCGACCCCTATCCGTTAATCAAGCAAAAGCTTACACGATATTCGACGGGTGTAGCCATGACAACAAAGCGCTTAGGGATTATCAATGACATTAACAAAAATACCGCCTATACGTTGGGTATGCTAAGTAACTTAGGGCGCTGTGCAGTAACACGGCTTTACTTCAAACTGTTTGATAAAATTCAGCTTCACCTGCTAAAAGAGTGTCAAAAAGACAAGGAGCAAAAGCGACATGAAGCCTTACTTAAAATAACTCCCTCAGCAAATCATCTTATTGCTATGCAACAAGAGTTTGCCGATGCAGTAAGTGCCGACATCATGGAATGGATGAATTTGAAACGGCTGCCTATTGCATCGCCTATGCGGGATTGTGCGAACAAGATACCGGCTGAAAGTGGTAGCCTGTGCAAAGTACTTCATCAGGCTCGCTCTTATACACAAGTTCGGATGTTACACCAATTGAAACTGGTTGAGATGAAAGATGTAAAGCCTCTTTTTGTTGAACAAAAGTACCCTCAAGGGGCCCTTGAGAAACTTAAAACTATCGATATTTTTACTCTTCCATTAGTTAAAAACGAAGACAGTCATTAAAAATTTAGTGGATATTCATGCACTCGTTATGCAATGTGCAACATGAAATTCACTTATCCTCTAGAAAACGGGCTTTCCTTACGGCTTTGCCCGCCAACCTCAGTATAGACATGCGTGTTTGGACGATACTTTTTTCAACAATTTACTCGCGCAGCAATGCTGCTATAGCCAGCGTATAACCGTTTTCCAAGCAGAAAACTCGATTATTACTAAATGATATAGCCCAGTAGTTAATAGTTATTCACTTTTCCTGCAAATTAAGCCACAGTCCTTATAAATAAAGGGCTGCAGCCTTTTAGGAAGAAGACAAATGTTAAAAAAAATGGCATACTGTAAACCAAATCCGATTAGTTTTTATGCGCTAAAATAATGTTGCGTGCTTAAGAGTGGGAAGAAATTCTCTTCCAATGCTTTACGAACATGAACACAAAAAAGTGGTTTAGCGCCCAATGCAGAGGTAACAAAGATGAACGTAACTCGCGCTACATTTGATGATGTAATGGTTCCTAACTATAACCCAGCAGGTATGGTACCTGTTCGAGGTGAAGGTTCACGCGTATGGGATCAAGAGGGTGCTGAGTACATCGACTTTGCAGGCGGTATCGCAGTAAATGTTTTAGGCCACTGCCATCCTGAGCTAGTTAAAGCACTAAATGAACAAGGCAGCAAGCTTTGGCATTTAAGTAATGTATTTACCAACGAACCCGCGCTTCGCCTTGCTAAAAAGCTTAACGATGCCACCTTTTCCGACAAAGTTTATTTTGCGAACTCAGGTGCAGAAGCTAATGAGGCGGCGCTAAAATTAGCTCGTCGCTGGGCGCTAGACAAGCACGGCGAAGATAAGAACCAAATCATTGCGTTTAATAAAGGGTTTCACGGCCGTACGTTCTTTACCGTAACGGTTGGGGGTCAAGCGGCTTACTCTGATGGTTTTGGCCCTAAGCCGGGCGCAGTTGACCATTGTGATTACAATGACCTCGCTGCATTTGAAGCACTTATCTCTGACAAAACCTGTGCGGTAATGATGGAGCCATTGCAAGGCGAAGGCGGCATCATTCCACCAGACGCTGACTTTGTAAAAGGGGTTCGCGAGCTATGCGACAAGCACAACGCGCTACTTATATTTGATGAAGTCCAGTCAGGCGTTGGTCGTACTGGCCACCTGTATGCTTACATGGGTCTTGGCGTAACACCGGATATCCTTACCACAGCAAAATCGTTAGGCGGCGGTTTCCCAATTGGTGCCATGCTAACCACAAATGATATTGCCGCACACCTTAAACCAGGCACTCACGGCAGTACGTACGGCGGAAATCCACTGGCCTGTGCGGTTGCGGAAAAAGCATTAGATATCGTTAATCAGCCAGAAGTACTTGAAGGTGTACTTAAAAAAGAAGCGCTTTTCCGTGAGCTTTTAGGTGCGATTAACGAAAAATACAACGTATTTGAAGAAGTTCGTGGTCAAGGCATGCTGCTAGGCTGTGCACTAAATGAAAAATACCAAGGTCGCGCCCGTGACTTCATGATGGCAGCAACGAAAGAAAACTTAATGTGCTTGGTTGCCGGTATGAACGTGATTCGTTTTGCGCCTTCATTGGTTATCCCTGATGAAGACATTAAAGAAGGTTTAGCACGTTTTGAGCGCGCCGTTGCCGCCGTTGTAAACGCCGAATAATTACAACACGAGTAGCGAACATGAATATCATTCGCCCTATTACAAATGCCGACTATAACGCGCTGAAAGAAATTGCCGTTGAATCGGGTATTGGCTTTACGTCACTGCCCGTTAACGACGAGTTACTACAGCGCAAAATTGATCGTGCAGAAACTGCGTTTAACAAACCTAACGTAACCGAGCCTGGCGATGAGTCATACTTGTTTGTAATGGAAGATACCACTTCCGGTACGGTTGTGGGCACGACAGGTATTGAAGCTGCAGTTGGTATTGACGATGCTTTCTATCACTACCACTTAAGTAAAGTAGTGCATGCTTCTCGCGAGCTAAACATTCACAATACGGTAGACATTTTAACGTTTTGTAATGACTACACCGGTGTCACTGAAATCTGCACCCTCTTTCTTCGTGAGCAAGCGCGAGGCGGTATTAACGGCCGCTTCCTGTCTAAAGTTCGCTTCTTGTTTATGATGGAACATCGCGAGCGCTTTTCAGAAACCGTGATTGCCGAAATGCGTGGTGTAAGTGACGAAGAAGGCCGTTCACCGTTTTGGGAATGGCTAGAGACCCACTTCTTCTCTATGGACTTTCCAACGGCCGACTACCTCACGGGTATTGGCAACAAGGTGTTCATTGCTGAACTTATGCCTAAATACCCGATTTACGTAAATTTACTGAGTAAAGAAGCTCAAGAAGTGATTGGCGAGGTACACGAAAAAACCCGCCCAGCCCTTCAGCTATTAGAGGAAGAGGGCTTTTCTTGCCGCGGTTACGTAGATATTTTCGACGCAGGCCCCACGGTTGAAGCGAACCTAAGCCATATTCGCACTGCACAGTCGAGTGTAAAACTACCGGCTTTCATTGACGACAACGCAGCTGCGTTAGGGCAAACGCACTACATTATTAACACATCTATATCTGATTTCCGTGCAGTAGCCACCGAAATGACGGTAAGCGAAGAGAAGCAGGTTGCCGTGCTTTCTCGCCAGGCCGCTGCTGCACTGAATGTGAAAGAGGGTGAACACGTACGCTTTGCCCCTGTCACCTACAGAGACTAAAAGGACACCCACTATGCTACATACACATTTTATAAACGGTGAATGGGTTGCCGGACAAGGTCACGACCTAACCTCAGTTGACCCAGCCAAAAATGAAATTATTTGGGAAGGCAAGTCTGCCACAGCAGAGCAAATCGACGACGCGATTAGCGCTGCCCGTGCTGCACTTCCAGCGTGGAGCATGAAGACGGTTGAAGCGCGTCTTGAAATTATTAAGATTTACGGCGCTAAGCTTGAAGAAGCAAAAGCTCACCTTGCCAAAGTAATGGCAAAAGAAACCGGTAAACCTGAGTGGGAGACGGCCACGGAAGTGGGCGCCATGATGGGCAAAATCGGTATTTCTGAGAAGGCCTACTTTGAGCGCACCGGCAATGTTGAAAACCCAATGCCAGTAGGTAAAGCCTTTATTCGCCACAAACCTCACGGCGTGGTAGCGGTATTCGGCCCCTACAATTTCCCGGGTCACCTTCCTAATGGACACATTGTTCCTGCTCTTATCGCGGGTAACACGGTTGTGTTTAAACCAAGCGATTTAACGCCCATGGTTGCACAAGAAATGATGAAACTGTGGGATGCGGCAGGCCTTCCGGCCGGTGTACTTAATCTTGTCCAAGGTGAAGTGGAAACGGGTAAAGCCCTGGCTTCGCACAATGACATTGACGGTTTGTTCTTTACCGGAAGTTCGCGCACAGGAAGGATCTTACACGAGCAGTTCGCTGGCCACCCAGGTAAAATCTTGGCCCTTGAAATGGGCGGTAACAACCCGTTAATCGTAAAAGACGTAGCCGATGTTGATGCTGCGGTACACGACATCGTTCAGTCTGCTTTCATCACATCAGGCCAGCGCTGCACGTGTGCGCGCCGCTTGTTCTTGCCAGCCGACGCCAAAGGCGACGAGATCCTTGCTCGCCTTATCGAAGTAACCAAAAACATTAAAGTTGGCGATTACGATGCTGAAGAGCAGCCATTTATGGGTGCAATGATTTCAAGTAATGCTGCAGCTCTCATGGTGAAAGCACAGCAAGAACTTGAAAGCTTAGGCGGTAAAGTATTGGTACGTCTTGAGCAGCAAGACGAAAGCAAAGGCTTTGCTACGCCGGGTATTATCGATGTAACTGACATGCTTGCTTCACTGCCTGACGAAGAACACTTTGGTCCGCTATTAAAAGTCATTCGCTATACTAGCTTTGATGACGCGATTGCAGAAGCCAATAACACCAGTTTTGGTTTGTCGGCAGGTCTTTTAGGTGACAGTGAGGAAGATTACCGTTATTTCTTTGCGCGTATCCGCGCGGGCATCGTAAACTGGAACAGACCCATTACCGGCGCAAGCAGTGCCGCGCCGTTTGGCGGCGTAGGCGACAGTGGCAATCACAGAGCCAGCGCGTTTTATGCAGCAGATTACTGCGCATACCCCGTAGCTTCGGTTGAGCTTGATAAAGTCACTATGCCAAGCAAGTTAAGCCCAGGTTTATCAATGTAAGCCTAGCTTCACGTTATCTAAAAAGGCCGAAGCACCGTGCGCTTCGGCCATTTTCGCACCTAGCTTATACGAACTATTCCTTAAAATAGTCAACGACAGAAAGGACCCTACTACCATGCATAGCAACATAGATACGTTGTTCAGCAATATGTGGGACGATTACGTAACAATCACTCCCTCAGCACATAAAATACATGCCCTATTAGCCGGTGAAGAAAACACGAACGATATCGTTAACGACCACGTTGCTTTTAGAACATTTGCCCTTGATAAAACTCGCTTAGATAAGCTTGCAGCACATTTCTTAGCTTTGGGATATGAAGCGAAAGGCGACTACAACTTTGAAGCCAAAAAACTCACAGCCAAACATTTTGAGCACCCCGACGATACCAAGCCCAAAGTGTTTATTAGTGAACTCCGCGTTGATGAGCTTTCAGACCAAGCGCAAGCCATTATCAAAAAGCTTGTAGAGCAAATGCCAGATTCAATGGTAAAGGCCAACAACTTCCTGTATTCAGGGAAGCACTGGGAGGTCTCTAAAGCTGAGTACGACACGCTGTTAAATGAGTCAGAATATGCGGCGTGGATGGCAGCTTGGGGCTTTCGTGCTAACCATTTTACGGTAAGCGTAAACTACTTAACCCGCACTAATGAGCTTGCTGATGTGAACACCCTGCTTAAAGAAGCCGGATTTGTACTTAACACATCGGGCGGTGAAATTAAGGGGGGACCAGAGGTTTATCTTGCTCAGTCTTCGACAATGGCCGACCGCGCAGACGTCGCGTTTAGCGATGAGACTGTGGCTATTCCAAGCTGTTTCTACGAATTTGCCCAGCGCTATGAAATGCCTGACGGTAAACTTTATACTGGTTTTGTTGCCGCATCGGCGGATAAAATCTTTGAAAGTACGAATGCGAAATAGCATAAACCACGGGTGGTGAAAAAAGCCCATTGTTGGGCTTTTTTTGTATTCGCTGACCCATCCTAAATAGCGTTGATACATTCCAACGCAATTTAGAGAGTGAGTTGTCGCGGCTTGGTACTAACGGTTAGGCTCCGATGTATGCCTAGCAAGAAACTGGTCGTAAGGCATAGGTTTATCAAAATAAAAGCCCTGCATAAGCTGAATATCAGCTTGTTGCATAAAAGGTAAGTAAGACTCTAATTCAACGCCTTCAGCGACAACCTCTATTTGCAGGTTTTTTAACATGGCAATTAGGCCATTAAACAATGCATTGGCTTTGCTATCTAGGTGTATGCCTTGAATCAAGCTTTTATCTACTTTGACCACTTCAAACTGAAAGCTGCGCAAATAGCTAAGCGATGAAAAACCACTACCAAAGTCGTCTAAGGAGAGCCTAAAGCCATTTTCCTTCAGCGTGTTTAACGCCCTAAGCGCCGCTTTTTCATCCCGAATAAATACCGACTCTGTTAGTTCTAACTCGATATATTCAGGGGAGACACTGTTGTTCATACAAATCTTTAGCGCCTGCTGCGGAAAGTTCGGATCAAGCATTTGGTTGGCGCTAATATTCACCGACAGCGGTATTGACTCACCTTGCTGCGACTCCATAATAGAAATGTAATCACATGCCGCCTCTAAAGCCTGTAGACCAATAGCACTGTCGAGCTTTTGCTCTTCAGCTATGGGAATGAATACAGCTGGCGAAACCACGCCGTGCAACCCCGATATCCAACGGCACAATACCTCGCCCCCTTTTAACTCTCCGTTTAGGTCGTATTTGCCTTGAATATAAAAATCGAGTAGATGGTTTTCTACGGTTCTGCGTAAATCATTCACCATGCTCACTTGCTGAGTCATGCTTTCATAAAGCCCAGGCTCGTAGATAAAAGCTTGCCCTTTCCCTAGCTCTTTTGCGCGATACATCGCTGCATCTGCACATTGTATCAAGCCTTCTATGCTGTCGCTGTGCGCGGGAAAGTCGGCAATGCCGATACTGGCCGATAACCTTAGCTCTGAAGATTTAACGCTAACCACGTCTTCTTCGATGTGGTGAATAAGCTGCTGAGATTTTTCAGCTATTTTCTCACATGTTTGCGAAGAAAGTACCGCTATAAACTCATCGCCCCCACCTTCCGACTTCACCGATTGGCCCGAACATGGCGGTAAGCTGTGCGCCGACCCGCTGTAGCTCGATATCGCCTCTTTCATGCCCTGCGTTATCATTAATCGCTTTAAAGCCGTCTAAATCGATAAATACTAAAACGAAAGGTTTTTTGCTCTCTACTAAGCCAGTAATAGATTCCCGTAAAAAGTTTCGATTTGATAACCCAGTCAACTCATCGTGAAGAGCGAGCTGCCGTAGTCTGGCCTCGTTGCGTTTGCGATCGCTGATATCGCGCATAGTAGCTATGAGATAAGAAGTTTGCTGATAGGTCTCAAATAGCGCCACCGAAATATCAACGACTCTGATTTCTCCGCTTTGTGTCTTAATTTTAGACTCGAAACGCACTTGCTTATCCGAAGCTAACTGCGCTTTATCAACTTTCTCGGTAATAAATATATGGTTAAAATCTAGACCAACCCATTGATCTTTCACCATCGCGCCAATTAACTGAATGAAAGCATCGTTACACTCGGTAATAACAAGGTCAGGCGAAAGCACCAGCATAGGTTCTCGCGAACTAGCAAAAGCCGATGCCATCAAATGAAAGGATTGCTCAGCCTTGCGCTGTTGCGTGATATCTTTTGTCGTACCAACTATGTGCAATGCTTCGCCGGCGTTTCCACGTTCTAAAACACGCCCACGCAACCTTACCCACTGGAAGTCTTCATCTAGCTTTAGGCGAAAAGAGAACTCTATACGATCGCGCTTACCGTGTAATGCCATACTCCAGTGGAACTGAAGCCCTTCTATGTCGTCTTCATGCACACGTTCTAATAATTGAATTAACGTACCAGACCATGTTGATACACTCTCAGAATGAAGCGAAAATGAGCGTATCTCCATCCTATCGCATTGCGCCTTCCAGCTCCAAAACGACTCCTGAGAAGCCCAAAGCGCTAGTTCAAGATCCTTTTGTGCATTTTGGCTTTGCTTAAGCGTTTCGTACAAGCTTTCCATTTTCTCTACGAGTAACGCTTCCGCCTGCTCTCGTGCTGCGCGCTCCCGTTTCAATCGCCGCTCAAGCAATGCAGCGTGATCGTGTGAAGGCGTGCTGGAGGATGTATCATCAGCCATTGAACACTCCTATGAAACGAGAGAAATACTAAATTCGTAAGTATGTGGCGTATCAAGTTGGTGCGTTTCCCGCTCTAGCTTGCAGTTGTAGTACGCTGCTGCGGCGTCCATCAAACCTTCAGCTAAGGGGTATAACTCTCTTTCTGAATAGTACTGTAATCGCATAGCGGTATCGGTGCGAGAGAGTACTTTAAACCGGGGTAAGTCGGCATCGGGATAGAGTTTTTTGACTTGAACATGAATATCCCCGTCAAGGTGCATCAGCATATCTAGCATACCATTCGTATTAGCTAACACATCGGAGTGAACCGTAGCAAGCTTGCCGAACAGGTAATAGCCAAAATCGTATAAAAGTTCATTAGCAGACTTACCCGTTTTTTCCACCAGCACACCAAGTAAGCGTTGCATTTCTTCAAACGGGTAGTAGCCCACTGCAGTATAAGCGCCGTCGTTTTCTAACTCAGCTTCCATGATGACATCGTCAGCGAACTCAGGAGATACTTTTTCCTCGAGCATATCGATTAACGACGTAAAAACTATGCCTAGCATGTAAAATCCTCATTTAATCCTTAATTGAGTGTAGTTCACCTAAGCATAAGAACAACTTAAACTTTATGCCAAATCTTCGGGCGCCTCATCCTTGTCAGCGACAACCACTTCTACGGTATCAACCCGCTGTAGCCCCCTAGGTAGTTTATTCCCTCTTCTACCTCTTTCCCCCTGATAATGGGTCAGGTCTTCAGCGCTTAACGTCATATTTCGTTTACCCGCACCTACTTTTATGGCCGCCCCATCCGGAACTACAGTGAGTATTTTGACGTATTCTTCTCGCGACTGTGACTTCGCCGATGGAATATTAATAAGCTTGTTACCCTTACCCTTGCCTAAGCTTGGTAAATCACGCAGTGGGAACATCAGCATGCGCCCTTCATTTGAAATACTTAAGCACCAGTCGGTATCAGGGTTAGTCACGGGGGTGGGCTTCATGACTTTTGCCGCTGTGGGTAGCGATAGGTAAGCTTTACCCGCTTTGTTTTTACTCACCATATCTTTAAACGTTCCAACAAAGCCATAGCCAGCGTCGGAACCTACCAGAAACTTACTGTCGTCTTGTGCCATAATGGCATGCTGGAAGGACTCACCGCCGACAATACTAAAGCGCCCCGTTAGTGGCTCCCCTTGGCTGCGCGCCGATGGCAGCCCATGTGCATCACACGAGAAGGTGCGCCCCGAGCTATCCATAAATACCGCGGGCTGATTACTCTTGCCTTCTGCGCTAGATAAATAACCGTCACCGGCTTTATAACTCAAACCCTCTGCGTCAATATCGTGCCCTTTCGCGCAGCGTGCCCAGCCTTTTTCTGAAAGCACAACGGTAACCGATTCAGCCGGCACCAGCTCCTTTTCAGACAAAGCTTTCGCTTCACCGCGTTCCACAATAGGCGATCGCCTATCATCACCATACTTTTCAGCGTCAGCGAGAATTTCTTTTTTAATGAGTGTTTTAAGACGGCGGTCTGAACCTAGCAATTGCTGAAGCTTATCCCGCTCTGCGGCAAGCTCATCCTGCTCACCTTTAATTTTCATTTCTTCTAGTTTGGCTAAATGGCGAAGCTTTAACTCAAGGATAGCCTCAGCTTGTTTATCGCTCAGCCCAAAGCGAGACATTAACTCTGGCTTGGGCTTGTCATAGGTTCGAATGATTTCGATAACTTCATCGATATTCAAAAACGCAATTAACAAACCTTCAAGGATGTGAAGTCTAGCCAGTACTTTATCGAGGCGGTATTGCAAGCGGCGCGTTACGGTATCTTTTCTGTACTGAAGCCACTCTGTCAAAATGGTGCGCAAATCTTTAACCTGAGGGCGACCATCTAGCCCTATCATGTTCAGATTTACCCGATAATTTTTCTCAAGGTCGGTTGTAGCGAATAAATGCTGCATTAGCTGGGTCACATCAACGCGATTTGAACGAGGCGTGATAACCAATCGAGTTGGGTTTTCGTGGTCAGATTCATCGCGAAGGTCGCTGACCATAGGCAGCTTTTTAGCCTGCATTTGGGCAGCTATTTGTTCGAGAATTTTTGCGCCCGAGGCTTGGTGCGGTAGTGCTGTAATTACCACGTCACCGCTTTCCTCACTATATACAGCGCGCATTTTAATAGAGCCTCTACCTGTCTCATAAAGCTTTTGTATATCAGTCTTCGGCGTAATGATTTCCGCTTCAGTTGGGTAGTCTGGCCCGTTGACATGCGCAAGGACATCGCTTAATTCGGCTTTACTATTGTCCAACAGCATTGCGCAGGCATTAGCTAACTCTCTAACGTTATGCGGCGGAATATCTGTCGCCATACCTACCGCAATCCCCGTTACCCCATTTAACAAAATGTGGGGGAGACGAGCAGGCAAAACGCTTGGCTCTTCTAATGTACCATCGAAATTAGGTACCCAGTCGACCGTGCCTTGGCCTAGTTCGTTTAACAAGACTTCGGCGAAACGAGATAGCTTGGCTTCGGTATAACGCATGGCAGCAAAGGATTTAGGGTCGTCTGGTGCCCCCCAGTTCCCTTGGCCATCCACCAGCGGATAGCGATACGAAAAGGGCTGCGCCATAAGCACCATAGCTTCATAGCACGCCGAGTCGCCGTGAGGGTGGAACTTACCTAATACATCACCGACGGTTCTGGCCGACTTCTTATATTTGGCGCTTGCGTTTAAGCCAAGATCAGACATGGCATAAATGATGCGGCGCTGAACGGGCTTTAAACCGTCAGAAATATGCGGCAGGGCCCGGTCCATGATGACGTACATGGAATAGTTAAGATAAGCGTCTTCGGTGAAGCGTCGAAGAGGAAGTTGCTCTACCCCATCGCGATTAATGATGATCTCGTCACTCATGATAATTTTTTCGTTTTGTTATTAATACCAATGCGCTCGTGATAATACGGCGGTCTTCCACGCGTTGTTAGCGCACCACTAGGTGAAAGCACGGAAGCGTTAAATGCTATTGTGGGGTAAAGCGCAATGGTGTGCAATCTTTCAAACCAAATGTCGCGGCTTTGGCTGAGTATATTTACCCCAATTTACGGCATAAGTGTTTGTTTTGTTATTCTTCAAAGAGAGTGGTTAAATAGGGAAGATTGAATTTTGCCCTTCACTATTCAATCCCAAAATAACAAAAAATCCTAATTAAACGGTTAAAAGTACAGATAATCATGGCTATCTTTCGCGTATTCTTTTTTCTTTTCTTTTTTTTAGCTAGCGGCTTAGCCTCCACTGCTTATGCTCAGCATATCGAGCAACTTTTCGATGAAGAAAGTACGCTAGACTTGTCTGATTCACTGTATTTTTTATTTGAAACCGACTACCAACTTACCATTAGCGATGTATCGAGGCGCCGAAACGACTTTTTGATGCATCCCCACGACAATCCTAACTTTGGCTTTCGCAACAACGGTATGTGGTTGCTTACCTCTGTAGCCAATGTATCAAATGAAGAAGATTGGGTATTTACAATTAACTTCAGTCAACTAGATAGCGTTGACTTTTATTTGGTTAAAAACGGTAAAGTCATAAAACAAAGTCACCAGGGAAAAGCGCAAAAAGAGCAGCGTTTTCGCGTCCCGACCTTTCGTATTGAACTGTCTGATAGCGACGCCGTCGACCTATACATCCGCATTGAAAGCCGCTCATCTAGCTTAATCGCACCACTTCGCATTCAGGCAGAGCCTATTCACAGCAGCTATTTCCAAGCCGACAGTATGCTGTGGGGCTTTTTTTATGGAGGGTTACTTATCCTCGCCATCTCCAATTTAGCCCTCTTCTTTGGTGTTCGAGAGAAAAGCCTGATTGCTTATGTGGGTTATATTGGTGCGGTGCTTTTATGGCAGTTTGTGTGGGGCGGTCATATCCAGCTTGTATTTAGCCAAGGAATTCCCTCTTGGCTAGTCGGTCATTCCGAGCTTATCTTTGTGATTATTGGTATCAGTTCTGGGGTCTTTACCATGACATTTTTGGAGACGAATAGGCATTCCCCTACTGCGCACCCCATTATTAAATTGCTATTGATTTGCCAAGGGCTAACCGGCCTTATTTGCTTCGTTGACCTACTGCCTTCAATTTGGAAAAACAATTTAGTGTATGGCGTTGGGCTTGTTGCCATTTTAAGCTATATCTATGCGGGCTTTGAAGCCTTCTTTAATAACTTCAAACCGGCCCGGTACTTCATCTTCGCATGGGGTATGCTTGCCACCGGCGCTATCGTGGGAATGCTAAGCCTTATCGGTGTACTCCCTTCCAACGACTTTACCACTTACTGTTTCCAAGTAGGGGTATTCCTTGAAGCCGGCCTCTTCTCGTTCGCCCTTATGGAAAAGAGCAGAAGCCAGCTTGAAAGCGAAGTCGAACAGGCCACCAACGATCTGCGCAACAATGTTGAGCTTATTGAAGAACAAAATGCCCGCTTAGATATTGCGCGAAAAGACGCGATCAAAGCCAGTAATGTTAAGTCTCAGTTCCTTGCCAACATGAGCCATGAGATTCGCACGCCCCTCAATGCCATTTTAGGCTTCAGCAAAGAATTGAATAATGCTTCACTGCCCACGGATCAGCAAGAGCAAGTAAGAATAGTAAATACCGCCGCCGATAACCTGCTCACTATCGTCAATGACGTATTAGATTTTTCCAAGATTGAAGCGGGTAAGTTAACCATTAATAACCAGCCTTTCTCCCCTAACAAACTGCTAGAAGAAATGGTCACCATTATGGCGAAGTCTTCTCACAGTAAACACCTTGAGTTTGTTTTTGATTTACATCCGCTGCCTGAAAAACTCATTGGCGACGTGTTTCGCATCAAGCAGGTGCTGAACAATTTGCTAAGCAATGCCTTAAAATTCACATCAAGCGGTACCATAACCTTTTCAGTGAGAGGCCGCGCACTACCCCACGGTATCCACGAAGTGAATATGACTATCGAAGATACGGGCATAGGCATTAGCCGCCAAGATAGAAAGAAGCTGTTTAACGCGTTTTCGCAAGTTGATGATGCCTTGAATCGCAACTACCAAGGTACGGGGTTAGGGCTGGTTATTAGCAGGGAACTAGTGCGCTTAATGAACGGCGACTTAACCCTTAAAAGCGCACTTGGCCAAGGCTCAACGTTTATCGTTTCTCTTCGTATGACCCAGTTAAGTCAAAAATACGCACTAAGCAGCAATGAAGACTGGCTAGGCAAAAAAGTGGTTATCTTTGACCCCGTGCCTGCAACGCGTCGTGCAAGCGCTAACATGTTGTCTATCTTGGGGGCGCAGGTAATCTCGGTAGAATCGCTAGATTACTTGGCTACACTTACTGGTCAATATGATTTCTTTATGGCCGCCGTGCCCGTAAGCAAAATGAGCTTGCGAGATGCATACCTTAGCCGTTTTGTTCAGTTCCCCGCGCAAAAACGCATTCTTTGGTACTCGGGTCCAGAGCCATTCGCTCAATACCCTAGCCTCTCGCAACACTTCCATTCACAAGTGCGCATGCCAATGACGTTAACTAAACTCGATAGTTTGGTTCATTGTAAAGTGACACCGGCTAAAAATGCGATGATTGAGAAAATTGAAAGCTTGCCCAAAGTGAAGGTCTTAGCCGTTGACGATATGGAAATGAACCTTAAGCTCTTACATACTTGGCTTGACCACTCCCCTATTGAGCTGATTACTACCATCAATGGGCAAGACGCAGTAAATCAGTGCCAAACACAAGAATTTGACCTTATCTTAATGGACGTGCAAATGCCGGGTATGGATGGCGTGCAGGCCACCAGAGAAATTAGAAAATCGCCATTAAATATGGGCACCCCTATTGTGGCAGTAACCGCCCATGCGTTCAAAGAAGAGCAAGACCGACTGCTGGCATCAGGAATGGATGACTACTTGCCTAAGCCCATAGAAGTTGACCTGCTGATCACCTTAATTAAATCGTGGTGCCACAGTATTGAGCCGGGAGAGATTGTATTCCCTTCTATCGACTGGCAGCTTGCCTTAAAGCGTGCCAATCAGAATCAGGATACGGCTAAAGAGATGCTTGATAGCTTTATTGCGCAGCTTCCAGAGACGATCGATACCCTTTCAGCACTATGGAACGCAAAAGATTACAACGCGCTTAAAGCAGAGGTGCATAAGCTTCACGGCGCGTGTTGCTACACGGGTCTACCAAGAATGCAACATTTGGCCAATGAAACTGAGAGCGCGCTTAAATTAGGACAACATGCCATGGTCGATGAACATTTACCAGCCCTACTCGAAGAAGCCAAAAAGGTGATAAGAGAAAGCATCAACCATAATGGCACGTTCTAATCTTGAACGTGCACCGTAGCCTGCGTTTCAATACTCTGCCTCGCCTGTTGGCATTGGGCTATAAGTGCGGCGAATTCACCCACATCGCGGTCAAGCTCTGAGCTGGCAATAAAAATATCAAAACCAAGACGCTTTCTTAGCTCAACCATGCGATGAGCCAGCATAGCTTTAATCCCTTTTATAACGGTGCCGTCTTCCATAACGTACTGTTTATCATCAAACATCGATTGTTCATAGCAACTGCCTGAGGCACAGTTTTCATCGGTATTTTGCATAAGCAAAGGCCGTTGCTCCATCAACAAATGGGTCGCTAGTCTTGGCGAAATGGTATTTAAAAAGTCTGTATAACTTTTAATCTTAAACCCTATGGTTTCAAGAGGGATATGGTCTAAACCATGCCTAACGCGAGGGCAATCGGCCCGCTGTAAGTTCTCCCAATGGATGCGCCAACTGCCTAAACGGTGGCGATAAGTGATGTAGTCTTTCGCAATCTCTAAGCTGTAGTCTGGCTCGCGAATTTTGAAGTAGCCGACTAATAAACACACGAGCGCCGCACTGGTTAGGAAGATGCCCGCTAAAAATAACCAATCGGGTAAGAAAGCCAGCCATAACGCGGCAGCAATAAGCCCCACGCATCCCAGCACTAAACTGGTAATGCCGTTACTTTTAGACGCTGCTCGAATATAGATAGGTTCAACACTAGTGCCAGACATAGAGATACACCACCAACATAATTATGGCCCAAACGATATAAAGTCTTATGCGCTTACATTTTACGCAGTCAGTATGCCACCAGCGCAATAAGGGGTTTGATTTTCGCATACGCTAATAAGCCTAACTTATACGTTTAGTAAAAAGGGATAGTTTAACCGTAAAATTATGCCAATGTGTGATTTCTATATCGATATCTTTGAAACGCCGCCACTATGGTAGGGGTAAAAACTAACGACAATATCACAGAGAACCCAACGCCCCCTGCCAGCACCACTGCCAACGGCGGCCAGAAGCTCCCTTCGCTAAAGAGTAATAAAGGAATTAAGCCCCCCACCGTGGTAAAGGTCGTCGACAGAATATGACGGCTGCAGCTCATGGTTTCTTCAACAATAGCTTTAGTGTCGCCCTGCTTCGCTTTTGGGTTGGCGTTTATCGCGGCAATCACCACGATAGACCCATTAATAGCAACACCAATAAGCCCGGCGCAGCCAAGTAGCGGATTGAAGCCTACGGGTAAACCAGAAATCCATAAGCTAAACATACCCAACCCCACCGACAGTATGGCCACTAGGCCAATAACGCCAGCCAAACGAAGACTGGTAAACGTTAAGATTAACGTGGTTACCATCAACACCAATAGCACCGGAGCATAGGTGGCAAGCTTACCTAGCGCCTGCTGTTGCTCGTCGGCATCTCCCGCTAAGTGAATTCGATAGCCCTCGGGCAGAATGAGACGGCTTTCTAACAAGTCACGCAAATGATTACTGGCATCTATGGCCGGTACGCCGGGTAATAAAAATGCCTGAATTCTATTTAGCCTCTCTCCATCGACCCGGGTAATACTGCTAGTAGCAGGCTGTAGCGACAAATGCGTCACGGCGGCAAGCGGCGACCAAGAAATAGCGTTGTTACCGGCCACTGGAATAGGCATAGCATCGACGCCCGTTACATTTTGCCTAAATGCCTCATCAAGCCTAACGCGAACAGGGATCTCTTCTGTGCTTTCTAACACCGAGCCGCCAGTTATTCCCGAAAAGTTAATCTGCATTTGATTGGCAAGTTCAGACAGAGTCAAACCTAAATACGATAAGTTGTCGCTATCAGCGTTAATTTTTAATTCTGGCTCGCCCATAGAGATACTGGCAGTTGACTGGGAAATACCGTCTACTTGTGACATTAACATGCGCACCTTATCCCCTAGGTCGTTTAGGATGTTAAGGTCTGGGCCAAAGATCTCTACTTCCACCGGCGCCGCTATAGGCGGGCCTTGACCAAAGGCGCGAACAACAATTTGTACTTTCGGATAGGCAATATCAAGGTCTCGCTGTAACTTGCCTACAAGGTTGACCGCATCTTCTACGGTATCAGTCGATACCACCGCATTAGCAAAATACGGCATGTTATCGCGGGTCATCATTTGATTGTAATACACTGAAGGGGCCGAGCCGCCCACCAGCCAACTTACTTGCTTTACACTTTGCTCTGCGCGTATCGCGCTATCAATTTTTTTAACGTAGGCGGTGGTATTGTCGAGACTGCTTCCCTCTTTCGTCCACAAATACACTTCAAACTGATCTCTGTCTGCACTTGGGAAGAACACGTTGGCTAAGGTTCCCGATAGCACGAACCCCGACAAGCAAAGCACTGCGATAACAGACAGCACTAAAACAGGCTGTTTAATCCATCGGCCAAGCTGCCGTTTAAACGCAAGACTGAGATTCGGTGCTTGAAGGCCCACTTTCCACCATGATTGCGACGCCATACCCTGTGCAGATTCACCATCGTTTTTTGGTAAGAAACGGGCGGCAAGCGCAGCAATTATCGTAAGGGAAATGAACAGCGAACCAATTAATGCCATGACCACGCTTATCGCAATTGGCCCTACGAAATCACCGATGTTTCCGTCTAGCAAAAAGATAGGCATAAAGCCCAAGATAGTGGTAAGGGTTGACGCTAAAAGGGGAGCAAATAAGTGAGACACACTTTTCGCCATAGCCCCAACCCGCGTTAAATTCGAATCTTGCAAATTAATGCGTATCTCGTCGGTGATAACAATCGCGTTGTCTATAAGCAAGCCGATGGCGATGATCATGCCGAAAATAGACATCTGGTGAATTTGCTCGTTGTAAAAACTTAACGAAAATAACGCAAACGCCGCGCACAAAGGTAATGCAAGCCCCACAATCCACGCAGCGCGAAAGCCCATGAAAAGCAAAATAACCAGCATGACTACTGCACAACCCATCAACAGATTCATAGATAAGTCGGCTAGGCGAGTGGCGGTGTACTCATTTTGCTCAAACGCCACAGTGGCCGTTAAAGTACCACTAAAATCCCGGTTAAACTGCTCCACCACCGCTAGCGCGTTTTTTGTCCATACATCCGAGCGAAGAGAAGGCTGCATTCGCGCTGCAACAAAAATTGATTCTTCACCGTTTAAAAAGGCCACTTCATTGCGTGGCGTTTTGTAGCCTCGCTCTACCGTAGCAACGTCTTCGACACGTAAATAGCGGCCTTGCTGGTTAACCAAAGGAATTGAAGCAATCATATTTACGCCGTTAAGCCCCTCACCCACGGTAAAACGCAAATTGCTTTGTTGTGTGTTTAGCATGCCTGCGGGAAGCTTAGGGTCGGCGCGACGAATTAACGCACTGACCTGCTGCAGGTTGAGGCCGGTGGCTGCAAGTTTAATTGGGTCGATATTAACGCTTATTTCCTCTTCAGGCGCGCCATAGACGCGAACCAATTCGGTTCCACTTACGTTACGCAGCCTGTCGGTGAGCTCTTGGGCTAGGCGGGCGGTTAGCGTAATAGGTGTATTTTCAAAGTGTTCGGCGCGAACAGAAAGCAGTAAGGTGAATGCGGTAGCCCCGCGCTTTTCATCGAAGATAGGCGCCATTGCACCTTCCGGGAATAATTCCGCTGCCGCCCCAATCGCATCGCGAATTTCACTGAAAAGTTGCTCGTTACTGGTATTGTTAATCCAGTCTTGCGTTTCAATTAAAATGATTGAAATACCTGCGCGAGAGGTAGACTTTACTTCCTTAATTTCGGAGATTTCCCTTAGCCTATCTTCAAGTACGTCACTCACTAAGGCTTCTACTCGTTCAGCAGAAGCACCTGGATATTGCGTTATGATAAGTGCATTTCGGGTATCTATTCGTGGATCTTCTATACGTGGAAGTGAGCCTAAGGCGGAAAGACCAGCGGTTATAAGAATAAGCAGGCTTAACACCAACAGGTGTCCTCTGCGGTAAAAAAGCGTATACCACGGGTACGATTTGTCTTTATCAAAGTTGAAGGTTTTCACTAGCGCGCCCCAGCTTTATGCTGGCTTGGAATAGACACCATTTGCCCGGGAGCCAGCTTATGAGTGCCTTCATTGACATAAATTTCGCCGTCTTTAAGCGCACCGCGAACAAACGCATTATTGCCGTCGGTATACACCACTTCAACAATACGCGCTTCTAGGGTGGCATTTTTCTCATTTGATAATACAAACACACGCCACAACCCGCGTAGCCCGTTACTTAACGCATTAACTGGCAGCCAAGCTCCGGTCTCTGTATGAGAACGAAAGCCAGATAAAATAGCCATATCGCCCGGTCGAACTCGCTCGTTACTGTTCAATGTGACAAGAATATCAACAGTTCTGGTTTGCACGTTGCGAATGGGAAGACGCTGCGTGACAGTACCTGCTACGTTTATGTCACCGACTTTTACAAGCACGGGCTCATTCACCTCAAACTGATCAATAACGTCGGCTGGAACAGCAAACCGCGCTTGATAGTTCTCGATACTAGTGAGCCCAAACACAGGGCTTCCAGCGTTTACAACACTGCCTTCATCTAAAAAACGGCGATTGACTACGCCGTCAAAAGGAGAAATAAGTGTGGCTTTGCGCATTTCAACATTAAGGGAATTCAGCGCAGCCTTGATTTCGCTAACCTGCGCTTTTGCGACATTCAGGCTGGCTTTTACCTCGTCAAGACGCTGCGCTGACTCCAGCTTTCTCTCAACCAGTGATGTCGTTCTATCACTGTTAACTTGAGTAAGTGCCAGGTCGGCGTTAGCGCGTTCAAGAGAGGCCTGAAGTTCGCGCTTTCTCGCATTGAGGCGCTGTAAATCTTGTCGCGCTAAGATGTCGCCTTGGCTAACCACATCTCCCTCTTCAACAAGTAGTGTGGTGACTTGACCCGCCACGTCAAAAGACAGGGATGCAGCTTTAGGCGATTCAACCAGGCCAAAGACATTAATTGGTGTTTCGAAACCCGATTGTATTTTGATGGTGCCTGTGGATACGGCAACAGGCAATCGTGCTTCTGGGGCTTGCGTTGCGTTGCCTAAGCCTGCGGTCATAAGAAGTACAACCAGAGCTGCAATAAACACGACAATAGAAATAACGAGTATTAGCTTGCCACTTTTAGCAAGCGACGCCGCAGCTGACATAATGAATCCCTTAACTATTCTAGAGCACGCTCTAGACCACATTTGCATACTTATTGAGCTATGCTAGTATATTAATACTAGACCGTCCAGTTTGATATATAAATATTTAACAAATAGTGAGAAGTGCATTGCCTACGATAAAAAAGCAAGGTCGACCAAAGAGTGAAGAAAAATATCACATGATTTTGCATGCGGCTTCTCGCCTTTTCTTGAAAGAAGGGTTCGCTAACACCTCAATGGACACCGTCGCGAAGGCCTCTGGTGTATCTAAACAGACGGTCTATTCCCACTTTGAAAGCAAAGACGCTTTATTTAAGGCGGCAATTACCTCGAAATGCCGGTCATATCAGCTCGATACCCAGCAACTTATCAACGCAACCTCAAACGCCCTTTCACTATTTGAATGTTTACAAAAAGTAGGCCATCAGTTTATGCGATTGTTGCAAGACCCAGACGCCATCGCCATTTTTCGCGTCATCATTGCAGAGGCAGTAAACAACCCCCATGTCGCAACGCTGTTTTATCAGGCTGGCCCTGAAGCGTCACTTGAGACATTAAGCGATGTGATTGAGACGTTTGGTCGAGGCAGCTTAAATCACGACCTCGCTCACCAGCTAGCGTGTGACTATTGCTCGTTGTTAAAAGGTGATTATCACACCATGATGCTTTGTGGCATTCAATCGCCACTTTCGAATGAAGAAATTCAGTCACACGTGGCACAAGCAGCGGAAAAAATTCTTTTACTCTTTACACATTATACGCAGCAATCCGGCTCACGTAGTTCCCTGTAATGATATGTTAAAAGCCACATCTGCCTCGTACCTAGCTTTAAAAAACGTAGGGTAAAGATGCCTGTGCCCTAATGACTTGTATGAAGGGGTATTATACACTAGCGCCGTTTTCGTTGATGATTGAGAAGCGCATGTCTGACTTTACCGGTAACCACATTCTTTCGGTTAATCAATTCGATCGCGAGGCCATTGAGAAAGTCTTCTCAGTTGCCAATTCTATGAAGCCCTATGCCACGCGGCAAAAGCGCACCACGGTGCTTGATGGCGCTATTCTCGGTAACCTTTTCTTTGAACCTAGCACTCGTACCCGAGTGAGTTTCGGGACTGCCTTTAATCTATTAGGCGGCGAGGTAAGAGAAACTACCGGCATGTCGAGTTCGGCGCTAGCAAAAGGGGAGTCGCTTTACGATACGGCACGTGTGTTAAGCGGCTACTCCGACATTATCGCCATGCGCCACCCCGCGGCAGGCTCCGTAGCTGAGTTTGCAGAAGGCAGCCGCGTACCGGTAATCAATGGGGGCGACGGCGCGAACGAGCACCCTACTCAGGCGCTGCTTGACCTTTTCACAATTAAACGGGAATTGGAATACAATGGTCACGGTATTGACGGTTTGCACATTGCCATGATTGGGGACTTAAGATACGGGCGCACGGTACACTCTCTATCGCGCCTTTTGTGCTTGTTTAACAATATCCGCTTTACGCTTATTTCGCCAAAAGAGCTGGCGATGCCCCAGCCCATCATTGATGCGATTGAAAATGCCGGCCACCAACTTACCATTACTGACACCCTTGAAGGGAATATGGATGCAGATATCTGCTATCAAACCCGCATTCAGGAAGAGCGCTTTCCATCGCAAGAAGAAGCCAACAAATACCGTGGTAAATTTAGACTTAATCAGTCTATTTACACCAAACACTTTCAGTCAAAGACCGTTATTATGCATCCACTTCCTCGCGATTCACGTATGGAAGCCAACGAATTAGATAACGATCTAAACCTTAATCCGAACCTCGCCATTTTTAGGCAAACCGATAACGGTGTGCTTGTGAGAATGGCATTATTTGCATTAACACTTGGGGTAGAAAACCTTCTCACCAAGTACGAACGCGATGTGGTTTGGTACAGCAACAAGAGTAAGTAATTACATGCAAAAATCTGAAGCCCTATTTACCCGCGCCCAAAAAACCATTCCCGGTGGCGTAAATTCACCTGTTCGCGCTTTTAAGGCGGTGGGCGGTACTCCTCGCTTTATTACTAAAGCAGACGGCGCTTACATGTGGGATGCGGATGGCAAGCAATACATCGACTACATCCAGTCTTGGGGCCCAATGATCCTTGGCCACAACAACGCCCCAATTCGCGAAGCAGTCATAGAGGCATCTTACAGTGGCCTTTCTTTCGGCGCGCCAACTGAAGCCGAAGTAATTATGGCTGAATTGGTAAGCGAAATGGTGCCATCTATGGAAATGGTACGCATGGTAAATTCAGGTACTGAAGCCACCATGTCAGCTATTCGCCTTGCTCGTGGTTACACCAGCAGAAACAAGATTGTGAAATTTGAAGGTTGTTACCACGGTCATGCCGACTCATTGTTGGTGAAAGCGGGGTCTGGCGCGCTCACTCTTGGCGTTCCTAGCTCCCCTGGCGTGCCGGCAAACGTGGCAGAGCACACGCTTACCGTTGAATTTAACAACCTAGACAGCGTAAAAGAGATTTTCGAAACTCACGGCGATGATATCGCGTGCATTATTGTTGAGCCTGTAGCCGGTAACATGAACTGCATTCCGCCTGTAGAAGGGTTCTTAGAAGGGCTACGCGCTATCTGTGACCAATACGGCAGCGTTTTGATTTTTGATGAGGTTATGACTGGTTTCCGCGTTTCTCGCGGCGGCGCGCAAGAGCGCTTCAACGTAAAACCTGACTTAACCTGTTTAGGTAAAGTGATTGGTGGTGGTATGCCGGTGGGCTGCTTCGGTGGACGCCGCGATATTATCACCCACATTGCCCCAACTGGCCCAGTCTATCAGGCGGGCACATTGTCAGGTAACCCAGTTGCTATGGCTGCAGGCCTTGCCGCATTGACGCAAATTAAACAGCCAGGCCTGTACGACTCTATCTTTGAAAACACCCAAGCTTTGGTGGACGGTTTCCAAGACCTAGCAGATAAGCACAATATTAGCCTAACTACTAATATTGCGGGCAGTATGTTTGGGATATTCTTTACTGACGTAGAGAAAGTTACCAACTATAAGCAGGCCATTAACTGTAATACCGAACAGTTCAATAAGTTTTACCACGGTATGTTAGAACAAGGCGTCTACCTGGCACCTGCCTCTTATGAAGCAGGTTTTGTTTCAAAAGCCCACGACGCTGAAGTTATTGAGAAGACGCTTGCTGCGGCAGACAAGGTATTCTCAACGTTATAAGTTAATGTCCTCTTAATTGTTAATAAAAGTCCGGCGCTAGCAGAATGTAAATGTAATCAAAAGTAATGTGCTAGTGCCGTTCTCTTCTTTATACTTTTCTTAAACGTATCTTAAATTCCTTTTGGGCTATCCCTAGTAGCTCTATATTTATAAGAAGTTGAAAGGTGTGGTTAACAATGGATTGGCAGACAAGCGCACTATGCGCACTTGTAATTTACAGCACGGCAATTACTTTCCTGTATATCAGACGCAGCAGACGCTTTAAGTACCGTCTAAAAAAAGCGCTCTCTCGCAGTGCAAGCACTCGGGTCGCTACCCTTCAAGCAGCCGACGAAGCACGTTTTCAAGCTGCTGCTGACGAAGCGTTAGAGCTCAACCAAACCTTCCAAAAATTTGTACCTAGGCAATTCGTTGAACACATGGCGAACACTGAAGTGGACTCGCTCGGCCTCGGCTATGCTGCTGAAAACGATGTTGCCATTATGTTTTGTGATATCCGCGGGTTTGCCGGTTTCTCTGAAAGGATAACCCCCCAGGAATTGATGAACTTCCTCAATTCTTACTTCACCCGAATGAACGACCCTATTCACCAAAACCGCGGTTTTATTGATAAGTTTATGGGTGACGCCATTATGGCGTTATTCGACCATCAAGGCGGTACACCGCAGCAAAAAGCCTTGGATGCCGTTCAAGCTGCCCTTGATTTACGCAAAGCATTAACCATCTACAACGGGCATAGAAAAAACAGCAGTTACGAACCCATCAATATGGGAATTGGTATTCATTTTGGCCCCGTTATTATGGGTACTGTAGGCTCTGAAGATAGAATGGATACCACCGTTATCGGCGATAGTGTGAATATTGCTTCACGATTAGAGGCGCTAACCCCTAAATACCAGGCCGATATTATTGTAAGCGCCCAACTACTTCAAATTATAGGGCCCGGCTATCCAGTAAAAACTCGGTTACTGGATTGGGTTAGAGTTAAGGGTCGCAAAGCCCCGATTGAGATATACGAGGTATTAAGTCACCTATCAGAGGAAGAGCAAGCTAAAAAGCTGGCCGTACAAACTAAGGTTGCTGCAGGCTTAGCATGCAGAATTAATCAACAATGGGAAGAGGCCATTGCCTTTTTCGAGACAGCCCTAGCCATTAGCCCTGATGACTCACTTGTACATCATCACCTTGATGTATGCCGAATTTATAGAAGTTTAGATCTTAAACATGATTGGGACGGTGCATTAGTGCTTTAACGGTGTTTTCAAAGTACCGCCTACTTCACGTGCAGGCCCTTTTTTGAAAGTTTAGTTATTATACTTCACGTTAGACATCTGATAGCTTGGCTTGCTGACGAATAAAGGTTATTGATGGCGCAAAAAAAGCTGCGCCTGTCTCTGCACTGGTAAAGTCTAACCAACGATCGTAATCCCCTTCTCCGTTGCCATAAATTTGGCTATGAAGCATCTGCTTAAATGGCCGAGCGCTTGCACTACAACTAACGAAGAACAAGCCTTGTGATGCCATATCCCCATAAGGCATGCCTTGTTTAATTAACCTAGGCTCATCGCCATCGGGGGCGACGGTGCTCGCTCTAACACTATGGGATGATTCGGATTGCTCACTGCTTACCAAGTTATGCTCTTGGGTCGTCCCCATCACTTGTTCTTGCTGTCGACTTGAAAGGCTATTCCAGCGACGTAAATCATGTCGATAACGCTGAATATGAACGTAGCTACCACCGCTAAAATCAGGGTCGTCTTCGCCAATGATACCGACTTTACGGCGCTTCATACCCCGGGGATTATCGGCCCCGTATAAGAACCCGTTGAGATCCCGTCCATCCAAGTATCTAAAGCCGCGAATTTGCTCCACTAGCTCAACGTGAATACGCAATAGATCCATCACTTCAATACCCACCGCATGGCAGATATCTAACCGGTCAGCGCGAATTTGAATAAACAGATCGCATGGCATGGTCGGCGCGCTTCTATCTTCACACTGCATATCAGGGAAAGGGGCAAGTTCTATAGGGATGAGGCCAGGGTATACCTCTGCCCAATAGTTAGTGCCAATCGCAACGACACCTGTCACCATGGCTTCATAATGCTCATTTTCGAAATGCTCGAAAATATCCAGCACGCGAGAGAGTTTAGCGCGCACCGCTTGACTATCATCGTCAATGACATTCAGTAGCAAGTACTGTGCATGTAAATTTGGCTCAGCGCAGAGGCCTTTTTGTGGTTGTGTCATCGCTGCTCTTGTTATTATTGACGTCTTTGTAAAATTCGCTACTCGCGTAAAGTGAACCCTACTTACGTTATGACTACTGATTCAAGATTGAAAACCATTTCTCGCGAAGCAGTGCCTTATTATTGCATAGAACTTACTGTTTATTCTTTACCCTAGTGTGCTTAATAGCCTGCGGCTTGTCCATCTTTTCGGCTTTCCGAGGCACCGAAATAAACGCCTTTCTGCTCATCCCACGCAATAGCTTGGTAACCACCAAAGGCTCCCACTACACGCTGAAGCTTATGACCTCGCTCCATCAGCTCCCGCTGCACCGTCTCACTAAACCCTGATTCTAAACTCACAAAGCCACCATCGGTCATGAGCGCGCCTGTTGGGCTGCTCGAACCGCTGTGGAGTATTCTAGGCGCGTCGCCAGCTTCTTGCAGGTTCATGCCAAAGTCGAGAATATTCACGATAATCTGGGCATGCATTTGAGGCTGAGTACCGCCCCCCATTACGCCAAAACTTAAAACAGGTTTACCATTTCTCGTGATAAAAGCCGGAATAATCGTGTGAAAAGGTCTTTTACCTGGCCGGTATTCATTGAAATGGCCCTCTTCAAGCGTAAACATTTCACCTCTGTTTTGCAGTACAAAGCCTAGCCCGGGCGGCGTCATTCCAGAACCCATGCCGCGGTAGTTGCTCTGTATAAGCGACACCATATTGCCGTCTTTGTCAGCCACAGTGAGGTAGATGGTATCGCCTTCGTAAATACCTGCATCGACACGGTTTGCTGCCCGCTCGTTATCAATGAGCGTTTTGCGCTTAGCAGCGTATTCTTTAGAAATGAGCCAGTCGACAGGGATTTCGTTGAAATCGGGGTCCGCATAAAACTTTGCACGGTCTTCAAAGGCAAGCTTTTTGGCTTCAACAAAAGTGTGGATATAATCGGCAGAATTAAAGCCCATACCCTCAATATCGTAGTGTTCTAATATATTGAGTATTTGTAAGGCGGCAATGCCTTGTCCGTTAGGCGGTAGCTCCCAGACGTCGTAGCCTCGATAATTCGCCGAAACCGGCTCGACCCACTCAGAGGTATGCGACGATAAGTCTTGATATGATAAATAGCCCCCTTGAGATTTCATATAGGCATCAATCGTACGCGCGATATCGCCTTTGTAAAATGCGTCGCGCCCACCTGTGGCAATCTTTTCGTAAGTTACCGCCAACCCCGGATTTTTAAAAACATCTCCTTTTTGCGGCACTTTGCCGTCAAGCAAAAAGGTGTCCGCAAACCCATCGTAATGACCAATACGCTCGTAATTCATTTGCCAGTAGTAAGCAATAACCTCAGACACGGGAAACCCTTCTCGGGCATATTTGATAGCAGGCGTAAGCAACGTGGACATGGGCAGCTTGCCAAACTTATCATGAAGCATAAACCAACCGTCTACGGCACCGGGCACCGAGACCGGAAGTGGGCCAAATTTAGGTATTTGATGCAACCCGCGTTCGGCAAAAACGTCTTTTGTTAACTGCCTTGGAGAACGGCCTGAAGCGTTTAGCCCTACGAGCTTTTCTGCTTTGGCATCCCAAACAATAGCAAATAAATCACCGCCTACACCGCTTCCCGTGGGCTCAACTAAACCTAGCATTGCATTGGCTGCAATAGCAGCATCTACCGCGCTACCGCCTTGCCTTAAAATATCGAGCGCCACTTGTGTAGCTAACGGCTGACTGGTTGCTGCCATCCCGTTTTTCGCAATAACCTCAGAGCGACTGGCAAAAGGCTGCCCGGTTACCCTGTCGTAGCCTAAGCAATTAACACTAAAAAGTACAAGTACCAAAGAGAGAAGTCGTACGTTTGCAGTCATAATGTTCCTTTGTTTACTGCGAAGGTTATTTAGGGCCTTGCATGAGCAGATTGCTTCATAGTGTAGCGTTATTGTCACATTACGCCTAGGCCCTTTTCTACAGTGCCTTTTTTCACTATTCCGACGCCGTGAATACGGCTACCTTAACGAAAAAAGCCCCGCAATTGCGGGGCTTAAAAGGAAGTAATAAGACATTATTGTTGTAATTATTGCTTTGCCTAATCGAGACTCTCTTACGAACGGCCGCTTGTGAAGTCTGGGTATGCTTCCAGACCACATTCGCTCATGTCTACGCCGTCGAACTCTTCTTCTTCGCTCACACGTACACCCATCACCGCTTTAATCACTAGCCACACGATAAGGCTCACTACAAATACCCATACAAAGATAGTCGCGGCACCAATTAGCTGACCTGTGATACTTGAACCGTCGTTTGTGAAAGGTACAAGGATTAGACCAAGAAGACCTACCACACCGTGCACTGAGATAGCACCTACTGGGTCGTCAATTTTAACTTTGTCTAGTGCAACAATGCTAAGTACGACTAAGATACCGCCAAGGCCGCCAAATAGCGTAGCTTGCAGAGGTGTTGGCGTAGACGGCTCTGCTGTGATAGCAACAAGACCAGCCAGCGCACCGTTAAGTACCATTGTTAAGTCAGCTTTACCAAACAAGATGCGTGCAACGATAAGTGCAGCAATTGCACCACCTGCAGCTGCAGCATTCGTGTTCATAAATACGATTGCTACTGAGTTTGCACTTTCAACCGTGGCAGTAGCCAGTACTGAACCACCGTTAAAACCAAACCAACCCATCCAAAGGATGAATGTACCTAACGTTGCCAGCGGCAGGTTAGCACCAGGGATAGCATTTACTTTGCCATCTGCAGTGTATTTACCTTTACGCGCACCAAGAACGAGTACACCAGCAAGCGCTGCTGCAGCACCGGCCATGTGAACAATACCTGAGCCTGCAAAGTCAGAGAAACCAAGGTCGCCAAGGGTATACATACCAAATACCGCTTCGCCGCCCCATGTCCAAGCACCTTCCATTGGATAGATAAAGCCCGTCATAACTACAGCAAATGCAAGGAAAGCCCAAAGCTTCATACGCTCAGCAACCGCACCAGATACGATAGACATTGCTGTAGCAACAAAAACCACTTGGAAGAAGAAGTCAGCAGAAGGCGCATAAGTCGCTGGGTCTTCGGCAACACCCGTTGCACCGTCACCCATAATGCCACTTAGGAAAGGACCCCAATCGCCGCCACCGTACATAATGCCGTAACCGCAAATCATGTACATGGTGCAAGCGATAGCAAATAGTGCCACGTTTTTAGTTAGAATTTCTGTGGTGTTTTTAGCTCGAACAAGACCCGCTTCAAGCATCGCAAAACCTGCAGCCATCCACATTACCAGTGCACCGCAGATTAGAAAATAAAAGGTATCTAGCGCATACCCAAGTTCAAAAGTGATTTCCATTATGGTTTTCTCCGCAAATATATCGTTGTGGCTTACAGCGCGTCGCTATCCGACTCACCAGTTCGAATACGAACGGCGTGTTCAAGGTCATAAACAAACACCTTGCCGTCTCCAATTTTGCCTGTTTTGGCAGCGCCAACGATGGCTTCTACCAGGCGCTCTACTTGATCATCCTGAACAGCAATTTCCAGTTTGACTTTAGGTAGAAAATCCACCTGATATTCCGCTCCGCGGTAAAGCTCAGTGTGTCCTTTTTGACGTCCAAAGCCTTTCACTTCGGTCACGGTCAAGCCGTCGATACCGATTTCTGAAATGGCTTCACGAACATCATCTAGCTTGAACGGCTTGATGATCGCTGTGACTAGTTTCATGAGTTGCTCCCAGTTTGTTTTGGTTATTCTGTGTTAATGGTCGAATATCTAACTACCCGAAGATAAACCAAGAGCCATGCCACAAATATTTACCATTTAAAATCAGCTAGATAGGCAATTCACACATACGCTTGCACAAAAATAATGCACAACAATGGTGCATGTTGAAAAAAATGCCCAGTTTTGAAGCGATACGAGGCAATATTGAGGTGAGCCGACTAAAAAGTACGATGAATTTAGGATGGAACTATTCGATTAAGCCTGTGGTCTGTTAATAATATTATGACCACTATCACTCCCGCATTTTCAGCGCCTGAGCGCTATATACAACATCATACCGTTGCTAAGAAAACGGCATGGCGCCCGTTATTGATTTCAGGTTTAGTACACGTGATTGGGGTTATCTTGGTCGTCATACTTTCTCAGCTGAGCATTGATACTCAAAAAAAACGCGCCACTATGTCTAAGCAAACAGCCGAGATAAACGCCAAACTGTATTACCCTGTCTCTTATACACATCTCCGAGCCCACGAGACCGAGGCTGATCTC
>OJCR01000044.1_pt1 | contig 63920 bp, 62 predicted proteins | sample 1591611 | NCBI WGS metagenome assembly OJCR01 (sample SAMN05416815, study PRJEB24817) | seawater metagenome | isolation source: Sea water | place: Canada:Atlantic | collected 2013-07
TCTACACGTAAGGAGTCGTCGGCAGCGTCAGATGTGTATAAGAGACAGCCCCTAACGCCACCGTGAAAAGGAATTTCCTATCAGTAAAGGCTGGCGGTTTTGGCCGAAGAAACTCAAACCTTGAAGATCGGAGGATGCTACCAGCCTGAAGATGGTCCCGATGATGAGTGCGGCGAACAGGTGATTCAACACCTGCTTCACTTTGCCTCTCGCGGCGCCATGGGGATCAGAGGACTGGGTCCGGGGCTGGCTCAAAAACTCGTGGAAGGTGGATTGGTAGAATCTCCGGCCGATCTCTACTATCTTCGCGAGGAGCAGCTCATCGCCTTACCTGGTGTTGGGTCGAAGACGGCGTTGAAGTTATTGTTCGCGATTGAGGGCAGCCGGACTAGGTCGCTGGAGCGGGTGTTGGTGGGATTGGGGTTGCCGGGAGTTGGGCCATCCGGTGCCGAATCAATCGCAGCGCGACTCACGAATCTTGAGCAGTTGTTAGGTGAAGAATCTATGGATCTCGCGTTAGGATCATTGGGACTCGCGACCCAGGTAGAGGTTTCCCGGTTTCTTGATCAGACCGGCACGCGTAACGGCGTCTTACGATTGGCCGAAGCTCTGCGGTAAGGAGGGACGAACCTCGAAACAAGTGAGGTTGGTTCTTGCATCCATCGGGTTGAGTGAGGGTGTTGAGTCACCTCATGGACTTACCCCGCTCATTTGGAATTTTTGGCCTGTTGGCGATGGGAATGCCGATGATGAGCGCAGCCGATCTCGTGCCGGATTTCAGCCGTGAGATTTTGCCCATTCTTTCGGACAACTGTTTTCAGTGTCATGGCCCGGATGCGAACCATCGTGAGGCGGATTTGCGGTTGGATTTGGAATCGAATGCCAAGGCTCCGCGCGATAGTTACAATATCATTGATCCCGGTAACAGTGCTGGCAGCGAACTCGTTTATCACATTACGACTGATGACGAGATGGACCGGATGCCGCCGCTGGATTCGATCAAATCGCTCAGCGACGATGAAAAGAATTTGCTCACGCGGTGGATTGATTCAGGGGCAGAGTGGGGACAGCATTGGTCGTTCGATCCTATCATGCGTCCGGCAGGAAAACCCTATCGACTCGATTGTAGGAGAAGGATTACGACACGCAGACTTGTTGCCATCTCCGGAAGCGGATCGGGGTTCACTCATTCGCCGGGTTTCACTCGATTTGACTGGCTTGCCACCAACTCCTGACGAGGTCGCCGAGTTCTTGGCTGATTCATCGGATGACGCTTTTAGCAAGGTGGTGGACCGGCTGCTGGCTTCCCCTGCCTACGGAGAGCGCATGGCTTGGGATTGGTTGGAAATCGCCCGCTACGCCGATACCAACGGATATCAAGGTGATCGCACCCGTTCGATGTGGGTGTGGCGTGATTGGGTGGTAAATGCATTCAACGAGAATCTGCCGTTTGATGAATTCTCCGTTTGGCAGCTCGCCGGTGATTTATTGCCTGAAGCAACCCAGGAGCAGGTGCTCGCCACCGCATTTCTACGCAATCATCCGATCAACGGTGAGGGTGGTCGGATTCCCGAAGAGAACCGCGTCGATTATGTGCTCGATATGACCGAGACGATGGGCACCGCGTGGTTGGGACTGACGCTAGGTTGCGCCCGTTGCCACGACCATAAATTCGATCCGATCAGTCAGTCAGAATATTACGCGTTTTCGGCCTACTTTAACCAAACCCCGGTCGATGGTAGCGGTGGAAGTGCGCAAACTAAACCGGTTCTAGATTTCTCCACGCCGGAGCAACACGCTCGTGAGGCGGTCGAGCAGGAGAAGATCCCCGTGCTGGCTGCGGTGGTGGACGAACTGGAACTCACCGTTTTCCCCCGAGAGGAAGGAGAACCGGCGTCGAAATCCCTCAAAGTGAGCGAATTCGACGCGACGGTTTTGAACCCGCTCGACGGACCCGCCAGTAAGCGAGGGTCGAGTTCGTTGCGCCGCATCATGAAAGTTGCGGCGGTGGGCGAGCCCGAATACATCGCTGCCCTGATCGCGTTGCTGGAAGTGGTCGAGCGACGGGAAACCATCGCGGCGGAGATGATCCGAGTCATGGTGATGGGCGATCGCGAGGAGCCGCGCGAAACGTTCGTGCTCGATCGAGGGCTCTACAACGCGCCCTTGGATTCGGTCACCGCCGGAGTTCCGCAGAGTTTGCCGGCGTTGCCCGAAAGCGCGCCCAGCCATCGACTCAGCCTGGCGCAGTGGATCGTGGCGGACGAAAACCCGCTCACCGCTCGGGTGGTGGTGAACCGTTATTGGCAGATGTTGTTTGGGATGGGTCTCGTGAAAACGCCGGAAGATTTCGGCGTGCAAGGCGAGGTGCCATTGCAGGCGGACTTGTTGGATTGGTTGGCCGCCGAATTCCGAGACTCGGGATGGGATGTGAAACATGTGATGCGCACGATTGTGACTAGCGCGACCTATCGCCAATCGGCTCGGGTGATGCCGGAACTGCTGGCCCGCGATCCGGATAACCGGTGGTTCGCGCGTGGGCCGCGATACCGCATGCCCGCGTGGATGCTACGCGATCAGGCATTGGCGGTCAGCGGGCTTCTTGTGGATAAGCGTGGAGGTCCCGGCGTTTTCCCGTATCAGCCGCCGGGAGTTTGGGCGGAGGCTTCGTTTGATAAATTCCGCTATCAGGCGGATACGGGCGAAGGTCTTTATCGTCGCAGTCTCTATACCTTCTGGCGGCGCACCGCGAGTCCCACGGTGTTCTTTGATTCGCAAGCTCGGTTTGTTTGCACGGTTAACACGCCGCGCACCAACACGCCGATGCATGCGTTGGCGCTGCTCAACGACACGACCTACGTTGAGGCCGCGCGAGTCTTGGCGGAGCGTGCCCTGCAGCGTGCGGAATCGCCTGCCGCGCGGCTGGAATATATTTTTGGTCGGACGCTGGCCCGGTCTCCGGCGGACGAAGAAGCGGAAATTTTATTGAGTGGCTTGGTTAGGCACGTAGCGGAGTTTTCTGCTGAAACCTCTCGAGCCGATGAACTGATGACGGTGGGAGACTGGCCGCGGGCGCAGGACCTCGATCCAGTCGAGCATGCGGCTTGGACGTTGCTTTGCCTGAGTGTCCTCAATTTGGACGAAACCCTGAATAAAAGCTGAACCATGAATCCGATTCTTGAACGCGAGCGTCACCTTTCACGTCGCCAGTTTATCAGCCATAGCGCGGCGGGTTTGGGCACGGCTGGTCTGGCTCACTTGCTGGGCCAGAGTGGACTGGCTGCGGCGGGTCCGGGGATCGGGGGCGCCGATCAGTTTGGCGGGTTGTCGCACTTGCCCCACATGGCTCCGAAGGCAAAGCGGGTTATCCATCTCTTCATGAGTGGCGGGCCGACTCACGTGGACCTTTTCGATTGGAAACCAAAACTGCAGCAGATGCACGGGGAGGTGGTGCCGCCGGCTTACGTGGGCGACAAGGTGTTCAGCACGATGACCGGTGATGCCAAAGGCAAGGTGATGCTCGCGCCAATCGAGCCGTTTGCGCAGCACGGCCAAAGCGGCGCGTGGGTCAGTGAGTTTCTGCCCCACACCGCGGGTATTGTCGATGACCTGTGTTTCGTAAAGTCGCTGCACACGGATTCGGTGAATCACGCCCCAGCGGTGACCTTCATGTTGACGGGCGCACCGTTGCCGGGGCGTCCTGCGATGGGATCATGGCTGAGTTACGGGTTGGGTGCGGAAACCGAAGATGTTCCAGCTTACGTGGTTTTGACCTCGTTCAATCAAGCCACGACTTGTGGCCAAACTTTTAATGAGTTTTACTGGGGTAACGGATTTCTGCCGTCGCGCTACCAAGGGGTGAAATTCCGCAGCGGCAGTGAGCCCGTGCTCTATCTCGAAAATGCGCCTGGTATTTCCGAGCGCATGAAGCGCAACGTCCTCGAAGAAATCGCGAAGATCAACGAACGGAAGTTGCACGAGATGGGGGACCCAGAGATTGCGACCCGTATCACCCAATACGAGATGGCCGCTCGCATGCAGTTGAGTGTGCCGGAGCTGGCAGATTTTTCCGATGAATCACCGGATGTATTGGCGAGTTACGGCCCGCAAGTTCACACGCCGGGGAGCTTCGCTCACAACTGCGTGGTGGCGCGCCGCCTGATCGAACGCGGATCACGTTACATCCAGTTGATGCACGCGGGGTGGGATCAGCATAACTCGATCACCACCGCACTTTACGACCAGTGTCATGACACGGATCAGCCCAGCGCAGCGCTGGTGCAGGATTTGAAACAACGCGGACTGCTCGATGACACGCTCGTCATTTGGGGCGGTGAGTTCGGACGCACTCCTTTCATCCAAGGTAAACTCGGCGAGCGTCATCGGTGGGGACGCGACCATCATCCGTATGCCTTCACCAACTGGTTGGCCGGTGCCGGGATCAAACCGGGAATCACTTACGGCGAGACCGACGATCTTGGTTTCAATATTGTGAAAGATCCGGTGCATGTGCACGACCTGCAGGCGACCGTGTTGAAGCTACTCGGTGTCGATCACGAACGCCTAACCTATCGATTCCAAGGCCGTGACTTCCGCCTCACGGATGTGCACGGCAAGATCATTAACCCGATCCTGTCCTAGCCGACTTACTTTGATCAGTGGGTGAGTGTGAGGAATGCGTCGTTGGCGTCTTTGAAGACCAGTAACGTGTCTCCTTCGGCTAGCCCCTCGAAGGTGATTCGGTAAAACGGAGCCCCATAGGGCTCCGTTTGGAAGAGTGAATGTAGCTAAGCTCGACACGCTTACTTACTCCAAGGCGGAACGATGTGGTTGGCGCGGGCGTAGGCGATCAATTGACCGAGGTGCTCGTGCTGGTGATCGGCTGCCATGAGGGCCAAGCGGGCGCGAGGGGCGGTCATACCGAAGAACTTGATCTCTTCAGCCATCGCACCGGCAGTCACACCTTTAATCGCCTTCTTCACATGCTTCGCGGAGGCGTTGTAGATTTTAACCAGCTCAGCCTTATCGGCACCTTCGCCGAGCGTTTTAGTATCGATACCTTCGGGCACATCATGACCGAGCATGTTACCGATGTAGTAGTTGGCGCTGGCGACGTGCATGAGCACTTCGCTCACACTGGAGACACCTTCCATCGGCCGGTAGCCATACTTGTCGGCGGGAATCGCATCCGCGAGTTGTCCGATTTTGTCTTGAGCGTCTCCGATACTCATAACGATCAATTGATTCGTCAGCGGAGTTTCGGCATGATCGTCACCTTCGTGGTGGGCGGCGAAGGCCGAGAACGGCATCGAGAGGGCGGTTACCACCGCGAGGGTTTTGGCGAATTTCTTCATAGGTAGATTATGCAACGAGGAATTAGAATACGTCGGAGGGTTGGACAGTCGACAATCGGACAGGCTCAAGCCCTCGGGGTCAATCAGAGGGGCAGAAAATCAGCACGGTGTTTATCCTGCGTTTCGGAGCTAATTCGTCGCCCACCGCCCATCGATCCCGGGCCAAATACGACTACCCTAGACTCTGAAGGATTCCCTTCTCGTCCATCCCCCCATAATCACTTGACTACAAGATCGTAGATTTCCCCCCAAACCCCCACCCCATGAAATACCAACAACTCGGCCGTTCCGGCCTGCTCGTTTCCCGCACCTGCCTCGGCACCATGACCTTCGGCAATGACGCCTGGGGTTGCGATGCCGCTGAATCCAAAAAACTCACCGACGCATTCGTCGCGGGTGGCGGTAACTTCATCGATACGGCCGATCTTTACGCCAACACCGTATCCGAATCGATTTTGGGCGACGTCCTACAAGACCACGACCGCGACGCACTGGTCGTTGCGACCAAATGCTGGTTCCCCCAGGCCGAAGAGCCCAATGCCCGCGGCCTTTCGCGCCGCCACATCATCTCCGCCTGCGAGGCCTCCCTGCGCCGCCTCAAGACGGACTACATCGATCTCTACCAGTTTCATGGTCCTGACCCCTACACCCCAATCGACGAGTCGCTCGCGGCGATGTCTGATCTGATTAGCTCGGGCAAGGTGCGCTACGCCGGCCTCTCCAACTTCCACGGCTGGCAAGTCGTGCAAGCCAACGAGGCCGCCAAACGCGCCGGCATCACTACGCTGATCTCCGGTCAATACCTGTTCAATCTGCTCCGCCGCGACATCGAGCGCGACATCCTCCCCGCTTGCCGTTCCGAAGGACTCGGCGTGATTTGTTGGAGCCCACTCGCCAGCGGTTTCCTTTCGGGGAAATACCGCGGTCTCGACAAGCCGCCCGAAGGTTCCCGCTTCGATCAAATGGGCAAGGTGCTCCTCCCCCGCTTCTGGAACATAAAGACCGTCGCCCTGGTGGAACGCATGGCCGCCATGGCCGACGAACTCGGCGAGAGCATTGTTGCCGTCGCGTTGGCGTGGTGCATGGCGCAACCCGGAATCACTTCGGTCATCGCAGGTGCGAGCAAACTCAGCCACCTGGAACCCCAACTCCGTGCCACCGACATCACCTTACCCGAAGCCATGCTCACCGAGCTCAACGCCACCCTACCCTGCGACATGGGTTACCCCCACGATTGGTATCAAGTCGCCGGAGCCATGACCTTCCCCGCCGATCATATCCGCGTACCGTAGATATGATTCAGTCCCGCATTCAAGCAGGAGGGGGGGGGGGGGGAAGAGGGGGAAAGATTCCCTACTGAGACCCGGAATATTGAACCACACCGATGCCCTTTCCCCACGCCTTCAATTTGCCCAATAAATGCGTCACCTTTTCAGGATACTTCTCGGTAAGATCATTTTGCTCAACCCGATCCGTAGTCGCGTTTTAGAGGCTGGTTTCCCATTCCGTCGACCCAACGGCCCATCCCTCAGCCAACGCCTTTCGCTCCTCCTTCACCTGCGCGTCCCCAAACCGCTCTTGCAGAATTTTCCCATCCTCTCTCCAACTCGAGACAGTATCCTCCAAGCCCATAGTCGCTAACCGAGGCTGCGGATCTAAGCCCTGAAATCGCTGATTCTTCTCGGAACAGGCCAAACTGCGCCACCGGAAATTCGACGCCTGATCCATCGATACGATTCTCACTCTGACCGGATTCTAATTGATGTAATTGGCGCCTCTTGCCCAATTCCTTTCATTTTCCAGCACGATGGATCGATGTCGACCTCGAATCAAATGCTCCTGTTCACTGCGGAATCGCTTAAACCGCGCGGCGGAAGTGACAAAACCCCTTTGGATTCCCTTGGTTGAGCTAAATTTACGTCAAGTTTGACCTTAGGGATTTTGGATCGGGTAAGGGTAGGGTCAAGTTCGCTAGTCTAGATCGTTGAGTCGGTCCCAGGCGACTTCGGATGTGAGAGTGGCTAGGTTGACGAGCTGGGTTTGGCTTCTGAAGGCATGAAAAAGCCCGGCTCGAAGAAAGCCGGGCTTTGAAAATCAAATTGATTGGGAACTAGTTTTTGTTATAAGGGAATTTTCTGGCGATTCCGCCCATCAGGGCCTTTGCCATGCCTTCAGCAGAAGAGCCTAGTTTGCCGGTTACTTGATGGTCGTAGCTCCATAGTAGTTTGCCGTTTTCGCCCTCGTGTAGGTTCATGTTGATATTAACGTTATTTGTTGCGGAGGTGTTAAGGAGGACTTGTGAAAAAACTGCGGCTCCTGTTCCCATTGGTTTCGAACGAGATATCGTACCTGAGATAATGGAATCTACCCCGAGAATCTCTGCTAGCTCAGATTTTGTATATTCTTTAATGCGTTCGTATTCGATCCCGGCTCTTTGCAGTAAGATATTTGATTTTTCGGCGTCTTGGAAATCGATCGTGTATTTACCTTTTCCATACTGCTGCATGAATTTTGTGTAGATCTGCTGTTGAAAGAGAAATCCTTCGTCTCTCTCTTGACCTCGGAGGACACTCGCAGTCGCACCCTCCGGGAGTTCCTTGAGATTGATAGTAACTTGGAATGGGAGAATGGCTACTAGTTGGTGGCTTGATTGATAGTAATCAAAATCGGACGATTCGTATACAGTTGCACAACCTGCTAGGAATGCAGCGAGACCGATTAGGAATATTGCTAAATATTTTTGTGGTATCTTCATGGGTTTGGCAGCTTGGATTATGGAAATCGTAAGACTCCTACGGACCGAGACTCTTCTTTGATAATTAAACTGACGGTCCAAAGAAAGCCTATTTTTGCATTTGGCGAAATGTTCGGTGTCTATCGGTATTGGCGTTGGGACGATCGGGTATACCGGAAGATACCACCGAAGGTGATGCATGGGCGAATATGGTTGGTGCTCTCGATACAATGATCGATAAGACCAAAAAATTAGTGACCTAAAAATAACCAAAGAGTAAATCGCGATAGCTCAAAAACGGAGCAAAGGAATCTGGGAAGCGCTGGACGCAAGGAAGGCTGACAGTAGGTCTCTCTCAATATCTCAGTTCTCGTAACCCCGCTCCAAGGTGAAACGGAGCGACCCGGTTTGATATTTCAACAAAGTGAAATTCTCGGGTACGATTCACTTCCAGAAGGGTTCTTCCCTTCTGCGTCAAATTGTATAAGTTTCGATTCGATGGCACCATCAAATCTTAGAAAGAAATTCAACCCTGTGTATCTGTTCTTAGCTTTAACGAGAAAGAATATCTTAAAATGAAGTGTGTGATGACGTTTTTGGCCGTAGCGGTTTTGCTGTTCACCGGTTGTGATTATGAGGTCCCGTTGACGAAGGAGCACAACAGCGCAGTCGATCCAGCATTGCTTGGTCTGTGGGTGGCAATTCCAGACGAAGGAGCGGTGGCCGCAGAAGATGAACGGATGTTGATCCTAAGATACTCAGACACTGAATACTTAATCCATTATCCCATTGGTGGCGCGGACGAGACGTATTACAGGTGCTATCCCATCAAAATCGGAGGGGTGTCATGTGTCCAAATTGAGGCCATCGGAACCAATGAAGGCCATATTCCGAAGGACGCAAAGAACATCTTTGAGGTTGCATCGTATCGGTTCGAGCATGCTGAGCTTGAAATCAAATTACTGAACAATGATTTGGTTGATGGAGATCTGGAAACTACTGAAGCACTGAAACAGACTTTCCTGAAACACACGAGGAACACGGAGTTGTTCAACGATCCGGGAAGATTCAGAAGAGCAGAAGAATCTCGATGGTGATGTCGATACGGGCACATGGTGCTGGCCACCCAACGCTTCCTCGGTTTGGTTGGCCTGAACCTGATTGATGATGAAAGGCTCCATCAGACAAACTGAAGACATGAAGCTATGCACATGACGTATTTTGCAGCGCTGGAGGTTAGGAATGCCGAGTAATGGCGCTTAGCCCAAACACGACGATCGGACAGAAATGCTTTCTGGAGTTTTGGCAGCACAACACAATTTGGATCCTGAATCATATGAGGGAACCCGTCTATTAGCTCTCATAGTTGGAGGCGTGATTTTCTGGGGCTTTTACGTCCTCAAAGACAAGCGTATCGAGTCCAAGCGGGCGAATCTCCGAAATGAGATAGATGCTCGTATCAAAGCAGAAAGAGCGAAGCGCCCCGCTTCCTCATTACCGACGGAAGTCCGTGTGAGGCTCTCTGGTGGTGAAGTTCGCGACCTCTGGATTACACCGAAGGGGGACACCACGAAATCACATAAGCCAGACCAGGCTGCGATAAATCAACATGCGACCCTGAATCAGGTTAAAAAAATGGATGCCGGACCCGAAGACATTGAGCGCGAGGTTGACGTGAAGCTGGAATAGCACCGCAAACTTGCCCGCGAGAAAGCAAAACAAGTCTTCCCAAAAAAGCCTAGTCACACTGTGGAGAACCGTCCACAAAGCGGTCGTTGTTCGATTCCGTGGACACCGGAGTTACACCGACAAGAGATAAAGGATAGAAAGACTGACGGGTGAACTGGTCATCGCCAAAATAATGGCCGTAGTCGATCAGTTGATACGTCGGTATGGGTTGACCTACAAAGTGGCTAATTTTCGCCACGGGGACCTCCTGCGGGCCTGTTGTGGTTCAGCTCTGCTGCACCCGTTGGTCTGATCGCTGCCTGACCATAGTCAGCAGGTCGGACAATCCAAACGACGGAACTGGTTCCGCCCTGTCATCCCCGCACATCCGATTATCTGCATGCATGGCCTTGATGACGTCGGAGGTGCTGCTGTTGGGGTCCATGACGATGTCGCAGAGCTTTTGACGGGTGAGCCCCTTAGTGCGATCCAGCGTGGCCTGCTGCTGCATGTAGGCTTGGATGCCTGGGTGACGTTTGAGTTCTGCTGCTTTTACGGAAACTACCTTAGGGCTACCCTTGGCTGGGTAGGCACGACGGTAAGCCTTACTTGAAGCCAAGCCTTCGAGTAACGCATCAGCGAATGCCTGCTGCTTGGATGTGAGTTCTCGAGGTGCGGTTTGCATCGGTGTGAGAATAATTAGGACCTCACTACACGTCTTGGTCACCGCTAAAATAACGGTCGTAGTGGATCAGTTGATACCGTGGGCCTAGGATGGACTGGGAATGGGCTTAGATCCCGCGTGACCAGACTCGTTGGGGCTATTGCAAGGGTCCCCTATCAACTCTCTCAATGGCTCAGTTTTCGTAACCCCGAGCAATGGCTACTCCATTCAGCAGGACACTGATTATTCCCTAACGCTTACTCGGGAACTCAAAGGAGGTGCGCAGAAATGAGACTGAAGAATGTTTGACAAGCGTTTATTCAGGACCCTAAAAATTTTTCTTAGTCACCTGCTACAAAAACAAACTAGAACATGTCCGGAAAAGGTACCACCGCCAACATCATTGCTGCCCTCTGCAGCTTTTTCATCCCGGGTTTGGGACAACTGCTCCAAGGCAGCTGGATTAAAGCCATCTTCATGTTCGCCGCCGCCTTTGTCTTGTGGTGGATCTTGCTAGGCTGGATCATCCATCTCTGGTCCGTCGTGGATGCCGCCGTGTTCAAGGCCTCGGCCCAAGAATAAGATCATATTTCAAGCCATATTTGGCACGAATCAGTCACGTGTGGCCCATTGGCCTAGTCCAAAATCACATTAAATTACTTTAGATAAGTAACTTGAGGATGGTGGAGGTGGCGGGAATCGAACCCGCGTCCTCTCAGCATTCTCGCAACGCATCTACCGGCATAGGTTCAATTTAATCTCGGAGTCGGCAGGCGATGAACCCGGCCAAACCTACTCCTAACCCCCGGGTCGAAGATACGACGCAAACTCCGCGGGTCGCAGAATGCGTTATGCCTGAAGTCGGCGATCACGTCAGCTATCAGGTGTCACTGGGCGATCGTCACTGCGTTAATTAAGCAGCGAGGGGCATTTCTTCGTAGGTGCCATTTATGTTTTTTTGAAGGAGTTTTAACGAGCAACCTTCATACTCGACCGGCAGCGAGACAATCCAACCAAGAGTCGAATCCAGAACACCCCCATAGCCATCTACAGGTCGCGTTCCGATTGAGTATCTCACTCAATCAAAGAACAGAACGGTCACCTTGCCTGCCCTTTCCCAAAATGCAAGGGCAGCGAATCTATCGCTGAAACGGATAAAGCGCGCCCAAGCGCAATAATGACGTCAACTCCGCCAACGCCGTGCGGCATTCGACTAAAAGTTGGGGATCAGCCAGATCAGCAAACTCCAACCGTTCGCGGTTATGACGCTTCACCCAGTCCTCCAGTTTTACGGATAGTTCATTATCCAGCATCACGTTACCGCGTACCGCTTCTCGTTCCTTTTCGTTAAGTGTAACCCGTTGTCGCAAACAAGCCGGGCCACCCCCATTACGCATGCTTTCACGTAGATTGAGGTATTTTACCGCAGCGATTGGATTGTCGGTGGCGGCAATCAGTCGTTCCACCCACTGCGCAGTAGCGACCATCTCGGCACACTCTTGAGGGGCAATCAGCATCATTTTGCCATCGGGCAAGGTCACGATCTGACTATTGAAGAGATAAGTCCGGACGGCCAAATTAAGCGGCACCTCTTCCACCCGCACCTGAATCACCGCGAGGTCGTGGTCGCACGATTGTTTGATTTTCTCAATCGCTCGCTCCCCTTCCGCGAACGCCAGTTCGTGATACATCAGCACATTCACGTGACCGACAGAAATCACATCATTGTGAAATACTCCGGCATCAATCGCTTCGGGTGATTGCTGTAAATAAACAGCTCGCTCCGGCGAGATCTGGTGGAGCCGGGCGATCGCTTCGCAAGCTTCCAAACTCTGTCTCGCGGGATAACGCATCGGCTGAAGCCGCCGCCTACGTTAACACCATTTCGGATTCCCAGACCCGCCAATCGGCGAGCCAAAATCTCCTCAGCCAATGGGCCAACACAGACCCCGTCGCCGCATCGCAGTGGCTCCAGACCCAACCCAGCACCGAGGAGATGGAAAACAGCTTTAGCAATCTTGCCGGAAATTGGGCGAGAATGGACCCCGAAGCCGCTACCCGTTGGGTCTCCTCTCTGCCCGCCAACTCCACGCGTGATCGCGCCGCCCAGAGCTTAATCAACAATTTGATGCAGCATGACATGCCATCCGCGGTGGATCGGCTAGATTTGATCAATGAGCCCCGACAGCGCCGCAACACCGAGCAACAAATCGCGCATAACTGGTTACAAACCGATCCCGCCACCGCCCGGATCTGGATCCAAAACAGTGACCTTCCGACAGAAATGAAAACGCAACTCCTCAACCCCAATCCCGGCGGCTGATGGCTCTGTCAAAACCAAGTCGATGACCTAGTGGTCCGCCCGCTACCACTGCCCCGATTGGCTGTCCTTGATCATCTGTTCGAGCATATTAAAACGCACCTCACCGTAATTGATTGCATAACGCATCCGCGTATCGCGCACCACCCACGTCGTCGGCATCCAAGTGAAACGCACCCCGAGCAATGAGCTCGCGCGCTTCCCCTCTCGGCTAGACTCATTGGGGTGGCGCCAGATTTCCAGATTAGGCAAATCCTTGGTATTGATGCCATTACGCCCTAGCAGCCCTACGTCGTCCTTATCGCTGCCCCAAGTAGAGATAAAGATAAACTTAATCCCCGGATTTTCCTTTATGAAGGTGGGCCACCCGCCGTCTTGAAATTCGACAATACAATTGTGACACCACGACGCCCAAATATGCACCACTGTCGGCGTCGACGAGTCCGTCGCCTCGACCAGTCGCGCCTCAAACTGCTCATCGGTTTCGGCCCAAACCGGAATCACCAACAAGCTGGCGAATAAGAGAGAGAAAAGGATTCGTTTCATATTAATCAGATACTTGGGCCCATATTTCTATTCCCTCAAACAAACGTCGCGATTTCTTCGAGCGGCTTGCGGGTGTTGTTGGGAACTTGGGCATCTTCTGCCGGATAACCTACGATGAGGAGTAGGAAGGGTTTTCCCGTGGCGGGTCGATTGAGGACCCGGTTCAGAAAATTCATTGGACTCGGCGTGTGAGTCAGCGTCACCAACCCTGCGGCGTGAAGGGCGTTGATCAAAAACCCGGCGGCAATACCGACCGACTCCTTCGGATAATAGGTCTGTTGTTTATTACCCGCTTCGTTGATGAAGGCGTTGACCGAGAATATCGGAATTAGCCAGGGCGCTTTTTCGATAAACGGCTTAATCGCGTCGGTCCCGAATGGTTTCAGCACATTGAGCCACTCATCCAGAGCTCGGCTTTCGTAAAATTCGCGTTCCTCCACTTCACTCGCTTCGCGGATCTGACGTTTCACTGCCGGATCACCGACCGCGGCTAAATGCCAGGGCTGCAGATTCGCTCCACTGGGCGCTGTCCCCGCCGCTCGAATGCAGTCTTCAATAATCTCGCGCGGCACCGGATCGGTGGAGAAATCGCGCACCGTGCGGCGCGTGTGAACCATCTCGTAATGCACGCGGGCGGCAATGCGCATGGCCGCTTCGTCGCAACGTTTAAAATTCAAGGGCACCATGGGTTTTGGCTCCATGGTGTCCAGGATGATCACTCCCCAGTGACGTGTCCCTAAAAATCGGCGCCGCGCGGTGGTCCTCTCCGATCCCGACCGCGTGGAGGTCCTCCGGGAGGAGGCCCGGGAGGTGGCATGGCACTTAAAAGTTCACTTTCACTCAGTGCCCCGTCTCCGTTCTCATCATATTCCAGAAGGCGGGCACCGGCCGCAGCTACTTCAGCGGCCGAAACGATTTGATCATCGTTTTGATCGAGTAGTCGCAAAAGAGGATGAGGGCCTCGCATTGGAGGTCCGGCATCGGCGCGATCACGCGGCGGCGGGGGGCCTTCACCTGTCGCCATGTCTGACGAAAAGTCATTCGCTTCGGCCCCGAGAGCGAATGGCAAGGCTCCCGCGATAAATCCAAATGCCATCAACAAAACTATCAAGAGCGGCAGGGATCGGGGATAATTGGTCTTGTTCATAACACCCCAAATCTAACCGCCAAATATTTAGCTAATATGTACCAAAAGAGCCTTTTTTGTTAAGCCTCGATAAAGGCGCGGACTAAACGGCGACCCCATTCAATTCCAACGTGACGGCGAATCCTCGCGGTTCGCGATTCGCAAATGTCACCCGGCCTGCCATGGCTTCAATCGATTCGCGCACGATCGATAGGCCCAGTCCCGTGCCTCCTAATTCTCGCGATCGCGCCGCATCGGGTCGGTAAAATGGTTCTCCTAAGCGAGCCAATGATTCCTCGGGCACACCCGGCCCATCATCCGCGATCTCCACGGTAATCTTGCCGTTGGGAGCATCGCGTGCGACCACTCGGATCTCCGCCGTTTCACCCGCATAGCGCACCGCGTTACGCAAAATATTGCTCAACACTTTGACCAACAGATTGGCGTCTCCCCCGACAATCATCTCCGGTGGAATATCAATTGGAATCGACCTATCGATCGCTTCTCGGCGCAGTGCTTCATTCATGGCGTCACGTAATACCACCGGCTGAATCGCGGCCTCGCGGGCCTGCATCCCTGCTTTGGTGAAGACGAGTAACTCGCCCAACAGCTCGCTCATCTGCTGCACCTCTTCCTGCACATCACGCACGGTCGGCATGAGATCTTCCGGCACCCGGTCCTCCAAAATCGCCGAACCCAACTGCAACCGGCCCACCGGCGAACCCAACTCGTGGGCAATATCGGCTAGGAATTTTCGCTGCCCGTTGACCAAGGCATCAAGACGGGCCGCCATCCGGTTGATACTATCACCGAGCGCCCCCAATTCGTCATGACGGTCCGGGTTCAACCGCACATTAAAATTACCCCGCGCGATCTCGCCAGTCGCTTGAACCGCTTGACGCAGCGCCCGCGTAATACCGGCCACGAGTGGTAACCAAAAAATTACCGAGACCACCACCACCCCACCGACGATCAAAACCAATGGTCGCAAATCGAGGAGCTCGCCGAAGGACCAGGTGGAATCGGAAATGGCAAATAGGGTGGCCGGCACAGGCGGACGATTCTCCTCCAATGCCAACGGAATTCGCACGCCGGCCCACCATCGGCCTTCCTCCCGATCATATTCAAAAAATCTGCTCTCCGGCGGGGGCTCTCGAGGCGAGCCCGCAGGTGGTCGTCCCCCTTGATCGGGCGACGATGGCGGCGGCCCCAGCGGGCGGTTGCCATCCCGCGGCAGAGGAGCGCCTCGGGGTGGAATGCCCCGCGGTGGAGGTGGGCGACCTTCCGGTTGGCCACGAGGTCCCATCCGACTAACCCCCCCGCCGTCCGCAAGCAGCGGTAGAATACTCTCGGGCAACGTCAGTGGAGCGCCACCCAGTTGTAGGGCTCCCTCATTGGCAAAAACCATGAAGGCGAGACCGTAGTTCGTTTCGTAGCGCGCCAGCACCTCATCCACCGAAAGCCCGTGGCGCAACAAGGCCGTCATACCTTCGCTGATCAATTGTAACCGCTCCGTCACCGGTTCCCTCAACCAACCTTTAATTCCGCCACGCCAAAACAAAACGGCCACCGCCACGGTGAAAATCAGCAGTAGATTGAGACCGAGCCAAACGGAGATTTTGAGCGAAAGCGGATAACGAACATTCATGGCATTGAACCCCAATTTACCGAATCTAGATTGGGAATGCTCGTCCATTTACTCGCCCTTAACAAAATTATCTACTGAGCAACGGGGTCGATAAACAGATATCCCACCGAACGCAGCGTCTGAATGAACCGAGGATTCTTGGCATCATCCCCCAATTTCTTCCGCAGCGCCGAGATGTGCACATCAATCGATCGATCGAACACATCGTAGTTTCGTTCCCGCACTTCATCGAGCAAAGACTCCCGCGTCTTCACCCGCCCTTTGGCTTTGGCCAAGCCCCACAACAAGTCGAACTCCACCGCCGTCAGACCCAGGGCACGGTCACCCAGCACGACCGTGCGAGCTTCGGGCCGTATCCGAAGTTCGCCTACGACAATTTCCGCGACCGTCTCGTCCGACGATGATTCCGCCGCACGACGTCCGCGACGCAACACCGCCCGCAATCGAGCCAATAATTCACGGGTGGAAAACGTTTTAGGCAAATAGTCATCTGCGCCCACCTCGAGGCCGACGATCCGGTCCATCTCATCACCTCGGGCCGTTAACATCAGCACCGGCACATCACTCTTAGCTCGGATGCGCTTGAGTACCTCGAACCCATCCATCCCCGGCAGCATCACATCCAGCAGAACCACATCCCAAGTTTCGGCCAATACCCGTTCCAAACCACTGGGTCCATCATGCACCGCTGTGATTGTAAACCCGAGGGTGCCCAAATATTCATTCACCATCCGGCATAGTTTCTGATCGTCATCGATCATCAGCAGACGAATAGCATTAGAAGCAGCAGGGGCGGTGGTACTCATCACCGTCACCTGAATTGATCCGTCCATCACACGCAACCTCGGAGCTTTTTTTCCGGGCCTTAACGCGGTCTTAACAAATCTGTCCAATTCTCCACATAATCGCTTTACCTACTTCGCCTAAATTTTGCGGCATGAATCCACGACTCTTTTTCATTAGCGCCTCCGTTTTGGCCGCTTCAGCGCTAAATGCCGTCGACCCGGATCCGCGCTACAACAGCTGGCTCACCAACCCCAGTGGCACCTACGCCCGCCTCTACGAGTCCACCACCGCTCAACTCGCGGGCACCGCCGTGACGACTTGGAGCCGCGGCCAGGGCACGCAATCCACGCCTACCTACGCCGGCGTTAACCAAGTCTCCTACTCCGCCGACTGGGTCTACATTCGCGGGTCCGGTCTCGGCTTCCACACCATGGGGCCATGGTATCTCAACGCCGCTCAAACCCGCGACTTCCCCAGCTATCCCGGTAACACCGACGTGCTCTACCGCATTCCCCGCACGCCCTCTGTGCCAGCCACCAAAACCCAAACCAACCTCGGCGCCATTGGCTACTTCGTCGATGGCGTGGCCATGTTCGACAACACCGACTCGTTTTCCTACAGCACCAGCAACGCCGCCGACGCCAGTCCCGTCGCCTCATTCTCAGGCCGCGGCGATGGCGTTTGGAATCGCGACGCCTATGTGAACGAGGGAGTCACCTTCGATCCGGCCTTCGCTCACCAAGCCGGTTCGCTCTATCACTACCACGCCAACGCTCCCGCCCTTCGCTATCAACTCGGCGATAACGTCACCTACGATTCCTCCACCAAGACCTACGCCGAGGACTCCGCCAACGCATCCAAGCATTCACCTATCGTTGCCTGGACTCGCGACGGTTTTCCCGTCTATGGCCCCTACGGCTACGCCGAGGCCAACAACGCCAGCAGCGGCATCCGTCGCATGATTTCTGGTTACATCAAACGCGATGGCACGAGTGGCACGACCGATCTCAACTCCACCGGTCGCACCACGCTCCCCTCTTGGGCGGCCACTGCGCAAGACCGCAGCGCCACCCTCGCCGCCAGTGCACAAGGTCCCGCCGTCAGCACCACCTACGTCCTTGGCCACTACCTCGAAGACTACGACTACCTCGGCGACCTGGGCCAAACCCAAGGCACCGACTTCGACCTCGACCTCTACAATGGTCGCACCTGCGTCAGCCCCGAGTTTCCTGATGGCACCTATGCTTATTTCCTTTCGGTGGAAACTGACGGCACGCCCAAATTTCCTTACATCATCGGTCGTTATTTTAATGGCTCTCCCACCGGGGATTCCGTCAACAGTATCAGCGAAACGGTGACAGAATACCTCCGCGCCGCGCCCACCGCCGATCTCGTCGTTTCCTCGACCACCAACGGCTCCGCCGTCGACGTCGCTTGGAACTCCGTCGAAGGGGCCACTTACCGCGTCGAGTCCTCCGCCGACCAATCGAATTGGACCACCCTCGCCGCCTCTGTCGCCAGCGCGGGACTCACCACCACTTACACCGCAACCCGGGCCGACTTCTACCGGGTGACCCTCGCCAGTATCGCCTCTTACGATACCTCCGGCACCAGTGGCACCGCCGTAGGCAGCACGGGCACGGTCGCCCACTCCACCGATTCCACACCCGCTATCACGGCCAATCCGACCTCTCCTACCGTAGCCACGGATGGAAGCGTAACGCTATCCGTCAGCGCTTCGGGCACCGGCCCTCTAACTTACCAATGGGCGAAGGATGGCACCGACATCATCGGAGCAACTTCGTCGACCTACGCTATCACTGCTGCCGCCGCGACCGATGCCGGAAGCTACACCGCCACCGTCACCAACGCCCTCGGCAGCACCACGAGCGTCGCTGGCGTGGTCTCGGTCACGAACATCGTCACGCCAAACCCAGTCACCCGGATCGTAAATCTCTCCACTCGAGCCGAGGTCGGAGGAGAAGCAGGCACTCCTGTCATCGGCTTGGTAATTGGGGGCACGGGAACCAAGTCGATCCTTGCTCGATCCGTCGGCCCCACCCTTGAAAGCTACGGCGTCAGCGGCGTTCTCTCCGATCCTGAACTCAAACTTCAACGGTCATCCGACGATGTTGTCGTGGCCTATAACGACGACTGGGGACTCGCGCCCAATAGTTCCAACATCGCGAGCGCCACCAGCACCTTGGGTGGATTTGAACTCACCACCGGCAGCTCCGACGCCGCCTGGTATGGGGATCTTGCCACGGGTGGCCACACCGCCCCGAGCCTCGATGATCGCGGCGAAGGCATCGTGCTGCTCGAAATCTACGATGCCGGTTCCGCGACTGATTCCGCTCAGTTCACCAACGCCTCCACTCGAGCTTGGGTAGGCACCGGCGATTCCATCCTGATCACGGGATTCGTGCTCGCGGGCACCGAATCACGCCAGGTGTTGCTACGGGCGGTCGGCCCCACTTTGACCGACTTTGGTGTCACCGGAGAGCTCACCGACCCATTCGCCAGTCTTTACACCGGAGAGACGCTGATCGGCAACAATGACAATTGGGGCGACTCCCCGAACGCCACTCAAATAACAACTGCCGCATCGAACGCTGGAGCCTTTGCGCTGCCATCCGGAAGCGCCGACTCCGCCCTCCTAGTAGAGCTCGCGCCCGGCGCCTACACCCTGCAAGTCGGCGGAGTGAGTGCGGCCACGGGCACCGCGCTAGTGGAGGTATACTTGATCGACTAACCCTCGATCCCTGCGGGATATTTTCGGGTGCTCTTCAACGCCCTCCGCGCCACCTAGCCGGAGGGCGTTTTTCTTTACCCAGACTTAACAAAACTCCCCCGCTCGTTCACATCCGCTTAACCCGACTCCGGTATGCTCCCGGCATAGTTCGTCATCGACCTCACGTTTACCTGTCTTTACGCCCTGCTTGGTTGAGATCCTCTTCGCCAAGTAGCACGCCTCCCCTCCCTTCCATTGCGAGTCACTATCCTCAATTTCCTAGCGAACATCTCGGACTCATCCAAAGTCAGCGCGGATCGCTCCAGGTCGATCTCCGTCCTGCTTCCAACTCATCTTACGACGAGTGGCTCTCTCTTTCAAATCCGTGGCTAAACGACACCTAAAATTCCTCGAACGAGTTGGGCTCGTGGCATCCATCGTTATCACCGCGGCTACGGTAACCTCCGCGGCCAATGTCTCCCTAGATTTCGCATTCGGTTGGCAAAAAACTGCCATCACCGTACCCTCGATGCCGGTCACCTCTCCAGCTGGCCAGACCCTCTCTATCACCAGAATTTCAGGGCTTATCTCTGAGATCGAACTCGTCCGCGCCGACGGCATCAGTGTGCAACTCACCGGCCAATACGGTTTCTTCGACGCCGCAGACCCCACGCGCCACAACGTCGCCCTTCACAGCGTGCCGGTCGGAGACTACACCGGCATGAATCTCCGCGTGGGCGTCGCACCCGAGCCCAACCATTCCGACCCCAGCCTCTGGCCTGCCGGGCATCCGCTCAATCCCATCACCAATAGCCTGCACTGGGACTGGACCGGCGGTTACGTTTTCCTCGCGATCGAAGGCCACTACGCCAACTCCGCCACCGCGCCTCGCGAGGACGGGTTCTCCTTCCACCTCGCCACCGACGAGCTCCCGCTCCCCGTTCGTTTCTCTCAACCCTTTTCCATCAACGGAGACAGCAGTATCCCGCTGCTGTTTGATGTGGCTGATCTTCTCGGTGACCTCCACCTCGATCCCGCTGCCGATACCACAACCACCCACTCCCGCGAAGACGATACCCTCGCCCCAATTCTCGCCGCTGCCGTCGGACCCTCCTTCTGGTTCGGTAACGCCGTCGCCGCCAAGCTGACTCAATCCGAAACCCAAGATTTAGAATCTGAAATCGCCGCCGCCAAACCCTTGCCATTCCCGATCCCCGCCGGTTGGCCCCAACCTGCTCTCCCGCACGACAACGCTCCCACTGCACCGGGGGTCGCTCTCGGCGAAAAACTCTTTCAGGATTCCCGCCTCTCGGGCGACTCCACCCAGTCCTGCGCCGACTGCCACCAGAGCACCTTCGCTCTCGCAGATGACACCGCCTTCAGTCTCGGCATTCACGGCAAACCCGGCACACGCAACGCCATGCCGCTCTTCAATCTCGCCTGGTCTCCCGACTTCGCTTGGGACGGTTCTCAACCTCGTATTCGCGATCAATCCATCGCCGCGATGACCCACCCCATTGAAATGGATGGTGACCCCGCTGAAGTCGTGGCAGCCCTCGCCCCAGACGAATCTCTTCAAGCCGCTGTCGCCGCCGCGTTTGGCGACACCGCCATCACCGTCGAGCGCATCGGCCTCGCCCTTGAACAGTTTCTCCTCACCGAAATTTCGGCCAACTCCCGCTTCGATCAATCCCTCCGCGGTGAAGTCGAACTCACCGCCACCGAGCTCCATGGTTTGGAGCTCTTCAATACCGAATTTGATCCCCGCCGTGAACAATTCGGAGCCGACTGCTTTCACTGCCACGGCGGCGGGCTCTTCACCGACTTCGGTCACAAAAACAACGGCCTCGATCTCGTATCCATCGATCAAGGACGCAAACTCGTTACGAACTCCGACGCCGACGCCGGAAAATTCAAGACTCCGTCTCTGCGCAATATTGCGCTCACTGCGCCTTACATGCACGACGGCCGATTCGCTACCCTAGAGGAGGTCATCAATCACTACACCAGAGGCGTAGAGCGTGCCCCTCAACTTGATCCCAACCTTGCCAAACACCCCGGCCCCGGCGTCCCTTTGAGCCGCGAAGATCGCGCCGCCCTAATCGCGTTTCTCGAAACCCTCACCGACTCCAAATTCACTGCCAAATAGTCGACCGCCCCACCCTTGGTTCCTCACTCGTTCTCATTCTCGTTCTCGCCGTTTTTTAGCTCCATCGCCCTCCAGCTTTACTCCGCCTTAACAATAAACCGCCTCGGCCTTAATCTTCGCTTAACGCCCTCGGCCTAAACTCGTTTTCGAAGTTGGAAAAAACCTAACCGTCAATCCGACTTCATGATATCAATATCCCCGTCTGTGAGATGGCCCTCTCACAGGCGGGTTTTTTGTGCTTCAGAACATTCACCGATACCCTGAGCTCGCCTATTCACCTCCCTTGTGACACGATTACGTCATGACTCGGTTTCATCCCAAACGAACAATCCAATCTCGCTCGAGCTCCTTGTTACTCGCGAGCGTGGGTGCGGTTCTAATGTGCGCTTCAGCGATGGCCCAAGATACCAATATCCAAGTTCAAGGAACCTTGGAGGCTCTGATCCCCTCGAGTCTACGTTCGCTGCATATTGATAAGCCTTACGTTGATTTCAGAATCGATCTCGGGGCCGACGGCACGCTGTTCGACGCCATGCCCATCAAATCCAATCACCGCGAACTGCTGCCAGCTGCTCACGAAGTATTGCAATCCGTGACCCTCATTCCTGCCACCAAAGACGGCCGACCCATCCGGAAGCGCGCCAAAATTCGTGTCTCATTTTACGATGCTGAGCAACGCGCGTGGCGCAGCGGGGCCAGCATGTCCCCATTTGGCGACACCCCCGCCGATGCCGCCCGCCGGCGGATATACGCCAATTCAGCGAGTAGCTACTTTTACGATATCAGCGATGAAGCAGAACTCGACAGTCCCCTCACCCAGCTGCTCGCCCGCCGCCGCATTTACAGCTCACAAGAAGGCGTGAAGACCCAAGGGAAATGTTTGGTCGAATTCTACATTGGCCCCAACGGGCGAGCCCGGTTTCCCCGCGCCATCGAAAGCGACAGCAACGACGTTGCGATCAGCGCCGCGCTAACGTTACTGAAAACCCGTTTCACGCCCCCGCGCAAAAACGGCAAACCTACTTACGTCATGATCCAACAGGATTTCGAGTTCCGCTAGAACTCGGCGTTACCTGGAGTGCGGGCGAAGGGAATCACGTCACGGATGTTGGCCATGCCGGTAACGAACATGAGCATGCGCTCAAAGCCCAGACCGAAACCCGAATGCGGCACACTACCGTAGCGGCGGAGATCGAGATACCACTTGTATTCTTCTTTGTTCAGTCCGTGGCGATCCATGTTGGCTTCGAGCACATCAAGGCGCTCTTCACGTTGGCTTCCACCCACGATCTCGCCGATTCCCGGCACGAGCACATCCATCGCAGTGACGGTTTTATCGTCATCATTTAAGCGCATGTAGAAGGGCTTAATTTCTTTCGGGTAATTGTAGACGGTCACCGGACACTTGAAGTGTTCCTCGGCGAGAAAGCGTTCGTGCTCGGATTGGAGATTTTCGCCCCACTTGACCGAGGTCTCCCACTCGCGACCACTCGCCAGTATGATGTCCATTGCCTCGGTGTAGCTCACGCGCTGAAACGGACGCTCCAGCACGAACTTGAGCCGCTCAAGTAGGCCTTTATCCACAAACTTACCGAAGATCGCGAGGTCGTCCGCACAGTGCTCCAAGACATCAGCGATGAGGTATTTCACGAACTCCTCCGCGAGGTCCATGTTCCCCTGCAGATCGGTGAACGCCATCTCTGGCTCGATCATCCAAAACTCACTCGCATGACGGGAGGTGTTGGAGTTCTCGGCCCGAAATGTCGGTCCAAACGTGTAGACGTTGCCCAACGCACAGGCGAAGACCTCAGCTTCAAGTTGACCGGAGACGGTCAAGTAAGTCGGACGCGCGAAGAAATCCTGCCCGTAGTCAATTGCGCCGTCTTCGGTCTTCGGCGGGTTAGCTGGATCGAGGGTGGAAACGCGGAACAGCTCGCCCGCTCCTTCGCAGTCGCTCGCCGTCACGATAGGCGTGTGCACGTGAACAAATCCACGATCCTGATAAAATTGATGCACTGCGAAGGACAAACGACTGCGCACCCGGAACACCGCGCCAAACAAATTTGCCCGCGGCCGCAGGTGAGCAATTTCCCGCAAAAACTCCATCGAGTGCCCTTTCTTTTGCAGCGGGTAACTTGCATCGGCGGCCCCGACCAAAGTGACCTCGGTGGCCTTCACTTCCCAGGACTGCCCCCCTCCCTTTGATGCCACCAATTCACCCTTCACGGAAACCGCCGCACCCGTGGTGATTTGCTGCACCGTATCCACATAGTTTGGCAACTCGGCATCCGCGATCACCTGGAGGTTTTTCAGGCAGGAGCCATCGTTGATTTCAATAAAGGAAAATGCTTTGGCATCACGACGCGTCCGCACCCAACCATTAACGAGAATGGTGTCGGTGGATTCGGTCGCGCCGAGGGCAGCTTTGACGGAGGTGGCTTTAAACATGCTCACCACCCAACGCTCCCTCTCCGGACTCGCAAACCGAAAGATCACAACCGATCCACAGAACCCCCACTTTAACCATATTGGTTAAAGTACTCCTCGGGGATCGCTCCGTTAACCGAACCATGATATTTCAACTTTAACCAATATGGTTAAAGTTCCACGGGGTAACGAGCGGAATTGGGGTGCTGAATAGGGAAAGAGAGGAACGGTTGGGGGCATCATTTAGCGGGGTGCCGCTTGCCGGGATATGGGTTTGCGCTACAGTTTCTCTACCCATGGAGAACTTTACCTTTCACAACCCAACCCGGATCCACTTTGGCCGTGGCCAAATCGAAAAGATCAGCTCGGAGATCCCCGTCGACGCTAGGGTCCTACTCCTCGCGGGCGGTGGTTCAATCAAGGCCAATGGCGTCTACGACCAGGTAAAAACCGCCCTCGGCGAACGCACGGTTCACGAGCACTGGGGCGTCGAGGCCAACCCCGACTACGATACGCTGATGCCGGCGGTTAAGATTTGCCGAACCGAGCACATTGATTGGGTGCTCGCGGTAGGCGGCGGTTCGGTGCTCGACGGCGCGAAGTTCGTTTGCGCCGCGGTGCCCTACGACGGCGATCCTTGGTCCTTGGTCGAAGACTTCGGCAGTTCCATCACCTCTGCCCTGCCTCTCGGCACGGTGCTGACGCTCCCCGCCACCGGCTCCGAAGCCAACTCGGCTTCGGTGATCAGCCGTCGGGCGATGAGCCTGAAGTTGCCGTTCATGAGTCCGTTCGTGTTTCCGAAATTTTCCGTGCTCGATCCTGAGGCCACATTTTCGCTCCCCCCTCGCCAAGTGGCCAACGGGATCGGCGATGCGTTCTGCCACGTGATCGAACAATACCTTACCTACCCGACTAACGCAGCGGTGCAGGACGAATTTGCCGAGTCAATCTGCCGTGTTTTGATCGAGATCGGCCCCAAAACTCTAGCTGACCCTAAGGACTACGACGCCCGCGCCAATCTCGTGTGGGCCGCGACTTGCGCGCTGCAAGGCATCGTGGGCACAGGCGTTCCTCACGACTGGTCGAGCCACATGATCGGTCACGAACTCACGGCGCTTCATGGGATCGATCACGCCCGCACCTTGGCGATTGTTATGCCCAATTTACTCGATGCCCAGCGGGTCACTAAACGCGAAAAACTTCTGCAATACGCCGAACGCGTTTGGCAGATCACCGAGGGAGATGACGAAGCTCGTATTTCCGCGGCGATCCAACACACCCGGGAATTCTATGAATCACTGGGTATTCCCACTCGTCTGCAGGACTACGAACTGACGGCCGATGTAGCACCGGTGATCGCAGCTCGTCTGGCGGGTCGTGGTATGGGTGCGATCGGTGAACGGGGTGACCTCACTCCCGAACGCATCGAAGCCATTCTCCGCGCGGCAGCCTAAACATTTTACCGACGAGCCGCCCGCTAAATGCGAGGGAAGGCTCAATAACGTTTCCCGACGACAGCGCCCGTCCGATCTTTAAATATCACCAAGTTCCGCTCGGCATCAACGCGGTCAAAAGTAATGCCGAACTGAGCATTAACCGAGTCTCCCTGTTCGACCAAAATACTGTTGATGAAGGCTCGAGGTCTACTGCCTTCGCGCACCCCGCTGATGACCGCGCTACTTACCCAGACTTGGACGTCTTGCGATGGCAAAGCTGCGGTCGGTGGGACCGGAGTTGCTGGTGCGGTATCGACCGTGACTTCGGGAGTATCAGTCACTGGCACCTCCGCCGGCGCCTCTTGATCACCTAAGGCGGTGTTGACTGCATCGGCCACTTCTTCTTGTGAAGCCGCAGCGTCCTGTGCTTTTTGAATGAGTTTACCCGCAGTTGAGCGGGGACCAGCCGGCTCAGCGACTAGGTTCAGCAGGTGTCACAACGGCGGGTGGTGGACGAGGCGTGAGTTCGATGAAAACATCCGGCGCACCAAACATGATTTTATAAACCATATAGCCACCGGCCCCGATCGCTCCGATCAGCACAATACCGATGATGACCACCACTGGTTTGAAAATTGGGCGCTGTTCCGGCCGCAGGCGTTTCCGCGCCGGTGCCTCAGAGTCATCATCCTCTTCATCCACCGGCATCGGGATGGGAGGAGCGGTCGCTGATTCACCCGCTTCATTGGTCACTACTGGAACAGGCGGAGGCAAATCGGTATTTTTCTCAATACCCCGGAGGCGGCGGGAGATCGATTTTTGGGGCAGGCTCAGCCGGTTCCTCTGGAGTTTCCTCGGGAGCAACGGCCTCTACCGGCTTACTGATACTAAGCTTCAGCTTGGGCTTTTCAGTTTTGACCTTTTGAAGAGCCTCCCGAACTGCGGGATCCAGGGCGGGATTAGTTTCATCGCGGTGTTCGGCCACAGGTGGCTGCTCCTCGGCAGCTTCGGGAGCGGGTGGAACCGTAACGGGAGGCTCGGGAACGGATGCCAGTTTCTCTTCGGCCGAAGGAATGGTCGCCGAATCGGTTCCGAGCGAAAGCTTGGGCTTGAGCTTCGGCGTGGACTCGGTGGTAGGCTCTTTCGCCTCATCCCCTTCGAGACTAATGGAAAATTTGGGTTTGGCGCGCGATGCTACCGCCTCGGGGGCAGCAGTTTCTGGGGCTGGCGCTTCCGCCGATTTTACCTCTGGTTCGGCCAATTTTGGTTTCAGAGACAGGACGGGGGCTTCCTGGTCTCCAGTATCAGCGGGAAGGCTGGCCGGCTCAGCCGGCTTGGCTTTCGGCTTGAGTGACAGTTTCGGCCGCTCCGCATCGGTGGAGCTGGAACCAGCCGCCGCATCATCATCCGCCGGCTTTATACGGGGGCGAAGACTCAAAGCAGGAGGATCTTACTCGTCACTCATGACCTGAATTTCACCAACGGCTGGGCTGGTTACGATTCCTTTTTTTGCAAACGGGTCAACTTAACGTGCGGCGTTGACCCCGGCCATTGACGGACCGTTAGGACAACCAAATCGTGAACACTCTGAAATCTCCTGCTTCCAATGACTTGTCCACCGCCCGGCGCGGCGCGGGCGCGGCGTTTACTGCCTACCTGCTCTGGGGGACTTTGCCGATCTATTGGAAGATGCTCGAGGACATTCCCGTGGTGGAGCTCATGGCTCATCGCGTGCTGTGGACTCTTCTGGTAGTGCTCGGATTTCAGACCATGCGGGGCCAACTCGGTGCCCTCAAGACGACGTGGCAAGTTCCCGCGAATCGTCGCGCCCATCTGCGCGGAGGACTAATGGTATCGATCAACTGGTGCTGTTTCGTCTGGGCGCTGCTGCACGATCAGATGATCGAAGCCAGTCTGGGCTACTTTCTAGTGCCGTTGGTCAACGCGGCGCTGGGACGCCTGATTTTTAAGGAGCGACTGGATCGTTTGCAAAAATTTGCCTTAGTTTTGGCGGGATTGGGCGTGGCCGCTCTTTTTACCCAGATCAACAATCCACCGTGGGTTTCGCTCGGGATCGCGGCGAGTTGGTCCACTTACGCCGTGGGCCGGAAACAGTCGAATGCGAGCGCGATCAACGGGTTGGCGCTCGAAATGAGCTACGTCGCGCCCGTTGCCCTCGCCTACTTAGTCGGGGTGCACGTCCTCGGGGGCGGCGCGTTTGGCGACATCTCACGCCAAATCGATCTGACCATCGCCGGCACGGGCGTGATGACCATGATACCCTTGATATTGTTCGCTTACGGAACCCAGCGGCTGACCTATACCACTCTCGGCCTACTCCAGTATGTCACGCCCATCTTTCAGTTTCTGATGGGATGGTTGATCTTTCAGGAATCCTTCAGCGGCGTGCGCGTGTTTGGATTCACGCTAATCTGGATCGGCCTGGTCTGCTACGGGTATGGCACGATGCGGGTGCATCGCGCTCGGCAACTTAATCGCGCGGAGTGACTTTCAGCATCTCGACCTCGAAAATGAGCGTCGCCATGCGAGGGATATCTGGAGCGCGTCCGCGCGTGCCGTATCCCATTTCGAAGGGAACGATGATGAGTCGTATCTCACCTTCGCGCATCATGAGCATGCCATACTCCCAACCAAGAATAACTTTACCGCGGTCGAGTTGGAATGTGAACGGTTCGTCGCGGTCTTCGGCAGCATCGAATTGAGTGCCATCGAGCAAGCTGCCTTTGTAGAGCACGGCTACAGTGTCGCCCCGTTTAGGCAACGCCCCGGTGCCTTCGCGCAGGGTTTGAACCCAGAGACCCGTGGACGTACGAACCGCATTGGGCCACTTCTGCTCCACTTGGATCAAATCACGTGGAGGCAACTTCTCCCGCTGGGCCGAAGCCAGGGCGGGAAACAGTAAGGTTGAAACAATCAACAGCAGAAAGAAACGGCGCATGACCGGAGGTTAGATCATTTAATCCCCGGGGCGAAAGCTCGATTTACCATTGGTTTCATTCCGCTCCTCCGCGACTGGGCACAAAAAAACGGAGTCCGAGGGGACTCCGTTTTGAAAAAGAAGGGGTTTAACCCGTCAGATAGCTTAGTAGCGATCGCGTCCGCCGCCACCGCCGTAGCCACCGCCGCCGCCGCCACGACGATCACCGCCGCCACCGCCACGACGATCTCCGCCACGACCGCCGCCACCGTATCCGCCGCCGCCGCCGCCGAATCCACCGCCGCTAGGACGATCTTCTTTCGGACGAGCTTCGTTAACGGTCAATGCGCGACCACCGAAGTCACGGCCATTGAGGGCTTCAGCTGCCTTAGCTGCATTCTCGTCTGTGTCCATGGTGACGAACGCGAAACCGCGTGGGCGGCCGGTCATCTTGTCCATGGCGACAAAAACGTCAGTGACGTCACCGAATTCGGCAAACGCGTCGCGCAGCTCGTCTTCGGAAGTTTTAAAGGACATGTTTCCTACGTAGAGTTTGGAATTACTCATAATGTTGATGATTTTCGTCGATACTCGTCTGCCTGCAGTCCGTTCCCGACCATCGGGTTTCAAATCATCACCTAAGCCTAACCCAAACGACGATCTACCAGTTCCTGTTAACTAACGCTTTTCTAACGAACGAGGGCCAGCACAAGCGGGAAAAACCCAAATGCAACAACAATCCTAGGGGGCTATAGGAGGTGAAACCCACCTATAACACCGGTAAATCCTCATGGAGAAGCCGCTTATTCAGATCGTTCGAGCCAGATATCGTGCAAGGGGTGGATATCTAGCAACGTGTCATACCAGCCTTTCACCTCGGTGCTGACCGCATTCACGCTCGTATAGAAGTAAAGGGGGATGACAGGGCACTCCTCACCGATGATACGCTCCATGTCGTAGAACAACTCCGCTCGTTCGACGGGATCGCGCACCGATTGCACGTCCTGGATAAGTTGATCGTAACGAGTATTTGACCACCCCGTGCGGTTGTTGCCGCCATCCGTAACCATCATATCGAGAAAGCTCATCGGGTCCACGTAGTCGCCGATCCATGCACTCCAAGCCACGTCGTAGTCCTGATTATTCGTAGAATCCAAATAGACCTTCCACTCTTGATTATAGAGCGTCACGTCGATTCCTAGGTTGGCCGTCCACATCGACTGGAGGGCCTCCGTGACAATACGACCGGAATCCGAAGTCGGGTAAAGAATCTCGATCTGTGGATAATCTTTAACGTCCGCGATCCCCGCATCTGCCATGGCCTCCGCGAGCAATGCCCGGGCCTCCTCCACGTCATCCTTGAAGGTATCCGCAGGTTCGTAGCCGGACATCTTGGGTGAAAAATGCCAGGCGGGGAACTTCGCTCCGCGTAGGACTTGCTTCGTGAGCCCCACCCGATCAATCGCCAAAGCGAGGGCTCGACGCACGCGCGGATCCTTCAACTGCGGCCGATTGACATTCACTTTATAGTAGGCGGCGGCCAAATAGGGCGCTACACGCAGGACGTCCTGCCGGTTTTCCCGATAATCATCGATCTTGTTCAACGGCATGCCGTTGGTCACATCTAGCTGGCCCGCGCGAAACATGCGTTCCTCCGTGTCCGTATTCTCAATCGGATAGAACCGCACTCCATCAATTTTCACGTCCGCCGCTCCCCAGTAGGTGGGACTCCGCACGACATCGATGTGCTGATTCGGATTCCACTCGGCCAGAATGAACGGACCGTTGCCCACGTAATTCTCGGCACGCGTCCAGCGGGAGCCTTTCTTCTCGAGGCCACCAAATTTTTCGACGGTCGGCAGGTGCACGGGGAACCAACTCTGGTGCAACAACAGGTTCAAGAAGTAGGCCGTTGGATTACGCAACTGCACGGTCAGGGTGCGCTCATCGATGGTGCGAAAGCCGACCGTGTTGAAATCGGTTGTTTCGCCCTTATTGTAGGCCTCAGCCCCTTCGACAATGTAAAGTTGGTAGGAGTATTCCGAACCCAGTGACGGCGTGAGCATGCGTTTCCACGAGCCCACAAAGTCCTGAGCGGTAACCGTGTCCCCATTGGACCACTTCGCGTCGGGGCGCAGACGGAACGTGTAAGTCTTGCCGTCCTCCGAGACATCCCACGATTCCGCCTGCCCCGGCAAGGGCGCCACACCCTTCGGATCATCCCTCACTAATCCCTGAATTAACGTGCGCAATATCGTGCTCTCCGGCCGACCGGTCACCGTTTGGGGATCGAGATCCGCCGGCTCAGTGCCATTGGCCATATGCAGGATGTTACCTTTGGCCGAGGGGGATTGACCGCCGCAACCAGCCAGAAGTAAGCCGAGCAAAGTCACCCCTAGGAGTGAAAGAATGAGTCGTCGTAAGGAGATATTCATAAGTTCAAATGCTGTATTTTTTGCGAACGTCGTCCGGGATTGCGACCGATCGCCCACTGGTTAAATCAACCAACGAGTAATCGCAAAAGCCGTCGCAAGATCGTTTGCGGGTAGGCAGACGATCAATCTCAAACCCCACCCGACAGCCTCGCTCCGTAATCGATTCAATCCAACACCGCACCACCATCCGATCACCCAAACCGAGCGGGCGCTTATAATTCACCTGCGAGCTCGTCATGAACCAGCCGAGTCCGCGATCGGTGAATTCCTGCATCGACATCCCGTAGTCGCGTTCCATCTGCGTGAAGCGGGCGGCCAACACATAGTCCAGATAACGCGTGCTGTGAACGTGTTGATAGAGATCGATGTCGTCAGGGCGCACATCCAACTCTGTCTCGAATTTCGCGAAAATGTCGGGAGCGTCACTCATGATTGATCGATCACATCGACGAGCCTACGGCGGTCACGCTTGGTCGGCCTCCCGGCCCCCCGCTCCCGCGTCCACCCGGCTTCACCGCTGGCAATTTGTTGTTCGGGTTTTGGTTTTGGCGGAGTCTTATCTTCGAGGTAATCAGCCACCAACTTAGCGCCCACCCGTAAAACTGGGAAATCTCGCACGACCAATATCCGCGTGTCCGGCCCATCGCGCACCGTCACGGTTTCGCCCGCCTTCAGCTCACGCGCCGGCTTCGCCGCCACATCCCCCACTTTGATACGGCCACTCCGGCAGGCTGCCACCGCCAAGTCCCGTGTTTTGAAAATCCGAGTCGTCCACAGCCACCGATCTACTCGGTTCAAACTGGGGGACGATTTTTTGGCGGGAGGGGTATTCAAAACAAAAACAGCCGCCACCCTAGCGGGTTCGCGGCCGGTATCAAATCAAACGATCCGTTTAAGTAAGCGCCGATTCTCGGAACTCGCGACGAATCCAGTCCGACAAAATGGTCTTTTCATAACGCAGCAGATCCGAATTCAACGGACGCACTGAATACATGAAATTCAAGTCGCGCAGCTTGCGATCACCTTGAATGACCAATTCGCCAGCCTCATCGACGACGCGGAAACTGAGGTTGATTCTGGGGGGATAGAGATCTTTGACGATGCGGACATCATCAAACCCGCTACTGCGCCAGGGCTCAAACTCGCCGGCCATATCCACATCGGTGATCACAACCTCCGCCCGAAATCCCGGCGGCAACCGGTCTTCCATTTTCCGAGAAATAAACTTCGATAGCTCTTTTACGAAGCTGGCCGAGGTCGAACGAACTCCAGATGTAGCGGTGAAGTCGGTGAATTTATCCGAGTCCACAAAATTTACGGCGACCGCATTCGCAGCCGATGCCGAAATACAACCAAGCGTAAGCCCGAGGATTATGTATAGTTTTGAAGTTTTCATGACTTTTAGTATTTCCCTCTACGACCACCAAAAACGCGGAAATGTTTCCTCTGAAGCTTAGATTGTTGTGAATCCTATCCGTAAATCAGTTTGGCTTCAGAGGCCCATCACTCGGTCGAATTTTCCTGTCCTCCGGCTTTGCTTCAGGCGAGAAACCTCCTACCGTGACTGGTTCCTATGTTCGCCAACCTCTTACCATTTCTGCGCCGTCGTTCCGATATTTCCTCAGAAGGTGCCTTTGTCCAGGAGGTGAAGATTCATCGGCCCGTCGGACGGAGTAAACGGTCGGAGTTCTGGATCGTTCTCGGTTGGTTCCTGATCGGTCTTAAAACATGGGGCACGTTTTGGTTGGTCGAAAACTACCAGATGCCTTTCAACCCTTGGTGGATCGTGCTTCCTACGCTCTTCGCCGCCACGGTCTGCACTTGGATCTATTTGCGGCGCAACTGATCACTTCTTCATTTCCAACTTATGCCCGCTGTTCCCGGACTTCGCAGTCCTCACGATACCCTTGGCTCACTCGTTTACGTCGGACGGATGTTCGACAAGATTCGCCTGCACGATCGCGGTGAACTTCCGGAAGATTTCCATGCCGCCCTCGGAGTGGGACTAGACAAGCGAGCCGGCGCATTTCTCGGTATCGATTACGCCGAACTCAAATCGAAGGTGCTCTCCGGCGCCTCGGATGAGGCAATTTTGGCATGGTGTTTCGGAACCGGCATATCCCGAAACGAGCACGACTGCACCGTCTGGAGCGCTTTCCTCCAAAAACTCGGTTGGCACGATGATCGATCGGAGTTTCTCCAAGATCGCGTGACCAAATCCGGCTTGGCGAATCGAGGCATCCACACATTTTTCGACCTCATCGAGATCGATGAAGATCGTCCTATCCGCTCATTCTATGCCTAACGCCAACAATTCTCATGCCGTCATCGTGATGGGCGTCTTTGGCACCGGAAAGTCAACTATTGGAAAGAGTCTCGCCGAACGCCTTGGCTGCAGCTACGCCGACGCCGAGGATTACCACCCGGAGAGCAATATCGCCAAAATGGGCGACGGCATCGCCCTCAGCGACACCGACCGTGAACCCTGGCTCGACCACCTGCGCGAACTGATTGAGGGGCACCTTCTCAATGGCACTGGTATCGTGCTCGCCTACTCCGCGTTGCGCGAAATCTATCGCGAACGGCTCCAACCAGCCGAGGGCCAACTCAAGTGGATCTTCCTCCAGGGCGACCGGGAATTGCTCGCCGCCCGCATGGCTGCCTGCACCGATCACGCCATACCGTTGACGCTACTCGACTTCCAACTCGCCACCCTCGAAGTGCCCGCTCCCCGCGACGCGCTTTGGTGCAATGTCGCGGATTCTCCCGAAAATATCACCGCCGCCGCCCACCATCACATCACCACAACGAGTTAAGCAGCCATGATTTCGAAACCACATTCTGCACCTCGACAAGTGAACGCATTGGTTCAGAGACTGGTCCTCGCATGAAAGATACCCGCGTGATTCGCCGGACCGGCCTGATCGGTTGCCTCTTCGTATTCCTAGTCCTGCTGGCCTTTGCTTGGACCTGGAATCGCATTGAATCCAGTCTGCCACCCCTCGACGGCGAATTCGCCACAACCGGTCTTTCCGCTCCCGCTCAAATCGCGCGTGACGCCACTGGCATCGTCACCATCACGGCGGCCGATCGTTTCGATGCCGCTCAGGCTCTCGGCTTCGCTCATGGCCAAGATCGATTCTTCCAAATGGATCTCTCCCGGCGTCGCGCGGCGGGGGAATTGTCCGAACTCTTCGGTGATGCCGCTTTTGACCTCGATCGCTCCACCGTAGGGCACCGCTTTCGCACTCTCGCCGAACAAGCCATCGACAACCTCCCCACCGACCAACGGGCTGAGCTTGAAGCTTACACCCGCGGCGTAAACGACGGCCTCGCCTCCTTGCCCAAAACTCCTTGGGAATATGCCGTCCTGCGCGTCGAGCCGCGAAATTGGATCGTCGCAGATTGCGGCCTCGTCTTCTACGCCATGGTGCTCGAGCTCCAAGACGCACATGGCAATTACGAACGAAACCTAAACACCTTACATGATGTTTTAGGTGCCCCCGGTGTCGCGTTTTTTAATCCTATCATCGGCCCGAACGACAGCGCGCTCGATGGCAGCGCTCAACCGCTGCCCGCCCCACCCAGTCCCGCATTTATCGACTTGCGCGATGGTGGCCCATTACCCGAACCCGAGCTGGCTTGGGATCGAACCGAAATGCCTACCCTTGGCTCAAATGCCATGGCCCTCAGTGGCGCAGCAACGGCATCCGGTGCGGGCCTCATCGCCGGCGACCCTCACCTTAATTTGCAGGTTCCTAATACCTGGTATCGGGCGTGTCTAAAGTGGCCCGGGACCGACGGAAGCAGGCATCGCGTGAGTGGTGTCTCCCTTCCCGGCGTGCCCGGCATCATCATCGGCTCGAATGGTAACATCGCCTGGTCCTTCACCAATGCGACGGTCGACACCGGAGATCTTGTTCCCATCGACCTCAATCAGGTCGCTCCCGAAATCCTCTACCATCATGGTGCCGCATCAATCGAGTTCGCTGAACACATCGATCTGATAACTTCAAAAGACGGCGATACCGAAGAAGTGCTCTCTACCTGGACCATCCACGGTCCCATCGTGGCGCGCACGGCCAAGGGCAAATCCCTCGCCTATAAGTGGACCTTCCACGATGCTGCCGCCCTCAACTTCGATGTGCTTAATTTAGCAACCGCAAGCACCGTCGACGAGGCCATCGCGATCGCCAGCACATCCGGTATGCCGAATCAAAACCTGTTCGTGGTAGACACCGCTGGAAAGACAGCATGGACCCTCACCGGCAAGTTGCCCAAGCGTTTCGGTTACGACGGACAGTTTCCCGTTTCTTGGACGTTTAGTGATCGCGGTTGGGACGGATACCTGACCTCGGCAGAGCGACCAGTCGTGCGCGGATCCATCGATCAACCGCTGTGGTCAGGCAACCAACGTAAGGTCTCTGGCGATGATCTCACCTTGCTCGGCGACGCGGGTTATGACGGCCCTTCTCGCGCCGCTCAGATCGGAGACGCGCTCACCGTACTCGACCCCAACGCTGCTCCCGCCGACATGCTCGCAATCCAATTGGACGATCGCGGCCAATGGCTCACCCGCTGGCAGGAGCTCCTCATCCGCACGCTGCAAGAGGCCGGAGTGCAGCGCGACGAAGAGGAACGAGGAGAGCTTTTGACAATAGTAGAAAGTTGGTCCGGACATGCCGCGACCGATTCGGCCGCCTACCGGATACTGCGCGAATGGCAGTCACGTTTAGCAGCCACTACGCTCGAACCCATCTTCGCCAAATGCCGTCGTCGTGACCCCGCATTTCGTTACCAACGCCTGCGATACGACGAGGCCCTTTGGGCGCTGCACCGCGACGAACCCGAACATCTTCTCGCCCCCGATCATGCGACCTGGGCTGCCCTCAGAATATCCGCTGTCGATCAAGTCCTTGAGGCCATAGACGACGACGGTTCTTCGATGAAGGAATACGTTTGGGGCGAAACCAACCGCCTCGCCATGCGTCACCCGTTTTCCCACTTCCTGCCCAATTCTGTGGCGAAGATCCTCAACATGCACCCCGACCAACAATCGGGCGACGGTCGCATGCCTAAAGTTGCCCGCCCAACCCACGGCGCATCCATGCGATTCGCGGTGTCGCCCGGCGAAGAAGAGTCCGGCTACATGCACCTCCCCTCCGGCCAAAGCGGCAACCCTCTCTCCGTCTTTTACCGCGCAGGTCACGAGGATTGGCGAACCGGTAAACCCACCCCCTTCCTCCCCGGTGAATCTCAACACCTGATCGTCCTCCAACCCTGACCACCCATCTCGTCAGTCGTGAATTGCCCCGCTGAGTCCGCGGTGTAATTTAATCTCCATCTCTTCCGCTTTCTCTCCTTGTGAAAAAGAAATCTGCCTCTGCCTCTCGTCCCTACTCGGTGTATTTCGCCGGGGAGCTTTTCGACATCAAACACCTCGCCGGCAACGCCATCTTGGCGGAGTCGATTTTCGCTCAATCGAAAGGCAAATACCTATGTCATCTGCCGCAGGATTTTGAGATGCGGGGCCTCAACCCTCACGTCATCCGCGATCAGGACATCGAGTCGTTGTTCGAGTCTGATTTAGCAGTCTTCAACTTTGATGGCACGGAGCTCGATAGTGGCACCGTCGTCGAGTTCATGTTGGCGAAATTCGCCGACATTCCATCGGTCCTATTGCGCTCGGATTTGCGCGCCGCGGGTGACCAAGGTAGCGTGAAAAAAGATCCCTGGAATCTCATGGCCAGTTTCTATCCCCGCACTGAAGTGGTGCGGGCCCTCAGCCTGGTCGACTATCGCGTGTTACAGCAAAAGACTCTCAAGAAAAATCCCAGTATCGCCACGCGACTATCTGGTCAATACGCATCAAAAACCGCCGAAGCTGTCGGGCAAGAACTCTCCAAGCGCGTCATCAAAGCACTGGATAACGTGCGCAAAATCCCGCCTGTCCTCCAGCCGGAACTGCGAGCCAATGTCTACGCCTGGATCGCCCAAATGCCCGGTCTGAAAGGACGCCCCAAGGCGCTCCACGAAAAACTCGCCACCATCCTCGTTCACAAGGTCGAACGCGGTCTGCTATAATTCCCCAACCCACCTGGTCCACTATGCATCACGTGCTTCAACATCCCCTCGCCTCCCACATTCTTACCCACCTGCGGGACCGCACCACCAAACCCGCTACATTCCGCACCTTGTGTCATCAAATCGGTCTGCTCCTCGCCCTCGAAGCGACCAAGGATTTGCCGACCCAAGACGCATCGATCGAAACCCCCCTCGAACCCATGCAGTCCCCGGTATTGGCTCAGAGTTTGGTGGTTGTGCCTATTCTGCGCGCAGGCTTGGGCATGCTCCAACCGTACACCGATATGTTTCCCTCGGTGAGTGTCGGTTACGTCGGCATGGAACGAGATCACGACACCGCGGAGGCTCGCAGTTATTATTGTAAGCTGCCGCCTTTGGAAGGCTGCCGCGTGCTTTGCGTCGACCCCATGCTCGCCACCGGCGGATCAGCCGTGCAGGCCCTCAATGTCATCAAGGAAGCAGGGGCTACCGATCTGCGACTCGTGACCATCGTCAGTTCGCCTGAGGGTATTGCTGAGATTGAATCCTCCCACCCCGATGTACCCCTCATCACCGCCGCAGTGGACCGCGAACTCAACGACCTGCGTTACATTTTGCCAGGTCTGGGTGACTTCGGCGATCGCCTCTACGGCACCTGATCTTTCACCGTGTCTGATTTTCAAATATGCGCCGCCACCAGCACGGGTGACGAGGCTTGGTCACGGCTTCGAGCTGCGCTCTGGCCTGACTGCTCAATCGAACGGTTAAATCTTGAGCGAGAGCTTTATCGCCGCTCCCCAGGTGCCGTCGCTCTGGCCGTGGATGAAAACGATCATGCGTTCGGATTTGCCGAAGTAAGTATTCGGCGCGAACACGTTACCGGCTCACGCGATGACGTGGTGCCCTATCTCGAGGGCTGGTATGTCGACGAAGCTTGGCGCGGAAAACAGGTCGGCCGAGCCTTAATCGATTTCGTTAGTGATTGGGCCCGGTCTGCCGGCTACCGCGAAATCGCGAGTGACGCGGAACTGGAAAACGTGTTGAGCCAACACGTCCATAAACGGCTCGGTTTTCGCGAAGTAGATCGCACGGTTTCATTCATCAAGGATCTCGATGCCTAACCACAACCCACTACGACGCCCTTGGGACGACAGCATCGCGGATTGCATGTGGCTAGCGCGACTCACCGACAAGACCCGGCTCCATCTCGACGGAAACCTGAACGCAGACTTCGAACCTTTCTTCGGTCACAAGCTCGGAACCGATGGTGAATTTTTCCGCTTCTTCGAAATCGATTTGGAAACCCTTATCGCCATCGTCCGGAATTCCCCGACCAACGATCAGGCAGTCGCAGCATGGTTCATCAGCCGACCCAGTGTAACCGACGATAGAATCACCGCATGGAACGCCGACGCATTTGATCTCGGTAAATCCGGCCACTCCATGTCACGCGCCTTTTCGTGGGCAAAGCGCAAATACTACGGCGGTGATAAAGCCGATCCCGCGGTCGTGAGTGTATTCAGCGGCATTGCATGGGACGAAGGATACTTGGACGAGATGCCTACCGACCAATGAATGAAATCGTCTTCCGCCCCGCCAACGATACCGACCTACCGTCCTTTGCGGCCATCCATATCGACGCCGTGGATACGCTCGGTCCTCGAGCCTACACCGCTGACCAAATCGCTGCATGGCGACGATGGCCCGGTGATGAGCCTGACGAATTTAGACGTCGACTGACTGCCGGTCATTGTCGGGTCGCCGAAATTGGTGGAGCCCCCGTTGCGTTCGCGGTGTTCACTCCGCCAGACCACCTTGATTTTCTCTACACCAGCGGTGAATTTGCGGGCCGCGGATTAGCCACCAAAATTCACGAACAATTAGAGACCATCGCACGTGATTCAGGTTCTTCCGTGCTCCGCACCGAGGCCAGCTATCTGAGTCGGCCCGTTTTCAACCGACTCGGATACGACGTCATCGAGATCGAGGACGTCGTCCGATTTGGCGAAACGTTTCGCCGATTCAAGATGCGTAAAATTTTGCGGCCAGGACCACCAGCCACCGGACCAGAGCGTCAATGTATTCGAGCCCACGGGCCTTCTTTCGACCAATCCCCCCGCGTCCTCGCCGAGGAACGAATTACTTTCAAACGTCACGACGAAAATAACCCTGGGTGGTTCGAAGGAACCGACGTTCACGGGGTCTCCGGTTACTTCCCCACTGAATGGTTTTTGATCGAAGCGTCCGCAAACTCCGCGATTGCTCTTCGAAATTATTCCGCCGCCGAGCTCGCTGTCCAAATCGGCGATTCTGTCCACCTCATCGAATCCGTCGGCCCGTGGGTGCAGGTGATCGACCTGACGGGTAAAAATGGGTGGGTTCGTCGCAATCGCCTCGAGAACGAGCCTGCATCTTAGCCTTGGCGACCGGGTATTCTTCCCCACCATTCGCCTAACACATGGACGCCCTTAATCGCCTTTTTGCCCAGAACCGCCAATGGGCTAACTCGATCACTAAGCATGATCCTGACTTCTTCAAACGACTCTCCGAACAGCAGAAGCCCGAATACCTATGGATCGGATGCTCGGATAGCCGGGTAACGGCCAATCAGATTGTCGGGCTACAGCCGGGGGAGGTCTTCGTTCACCGCAATATCGCCAATGTGGTTGATCCCGATGACCTTAATTGCGCATCCGTCATTCAATTTGCCGTCGATGTGCTCAAGGTGCGTCACATATTGGTCGTCGGCCACTACGGCTGCGGCGGAGTCAAAGCCGCACTACGCTGCGAACGCGTGGGATTGGCCGACAAATGGCTACGTCATGTCGAAAAGGTGAAAGACATTCACCGCGAATGTCTGTGTTCTTTGCCCGACTCCGGAGCGCAAGAGGATCGACTCTGCGAACTAAACGTCATAGAGCAGGTCGCTCATGTTTGCTCGACCGAAACGGTCCAGGAGGCGTGGGCACGCGGTCAGTTTCTCATGATCCACGGCTGCATCTACGGTCTCAAAGACGGGTTATTGCAGGACATGAAAATCAACGTCGCTTCCGCCGAAGAAGCTCCACGGGTTTACGCCTCCGCGGTTGCTCGGTATCAATCGACAGCAGAATAGACCGCCTGCGCGAGTCGACTACTCTTCCAAGCGAACGTATTTGTAGAGCCGTTTGTCATACGGACCTGGGATCCAGTTCTTAACCCGGGGATCGATCAGGTAGCTGTTCGTGTAGTGATAGATCGGCGCCACCACCCCTTGGTCTATCAACATAGCATCGAGACGCTGCAGCGTCTCTTGCCGGCGTTTCGGGTCGGATTCCCGCATCGAAGCAGTCAATAAATCGTGATAAGCCAAATCCGCCCATCCCGTGTGATTGTTGGGGTTTTCGGGCGCGAAAATCTCGAGGAACTGGTTCGCATCATCATAAACCGCGGTCCACCCCGATCGCGTCACGTCGAAGTCCAAACTGTCGAGCGAATCAAGATACACCTTCCATTCCTGGTTGTAGAGTGAGATATCGATTCCGAGCTCCACCTTCCACATCTGCTGAATCGCCTCCGCAATCGTGCGATGACTTTCAGAAGTATTGTAGAGCAGATCAGAATTTGGAAATCCACGCCCCTCCGGGAAACCCGCTTCAACTAACAAACGGCGGGCCTCGTCGGGATCAAAAGACACCAACTGGGTCGGTTCAAAACCACCGACACTCGGTGGCGTAAAACTTCCTGCCGGAGCCTGACCGCCTCGCGTCACTTTGTTCACAATGGCTTCGCGATCGATGGCCAATGAGAGGGCCCGCCTCACCCGCGGATCATCGAAGGGTTCACGAGTGGTATTAAACCGAAAGAAATACGTTCCGAGTAGAGGGTCATCCCGCAATGGGGAGTGCTCCATCGCTAGATACGTCTCTCGTTTCGTAAGAGGGACGTTAAGCGTGATGTGAAGTTGCCCACTCCTAAACATCCGCTCCTCCGTATCGTAACTCTCGACCGTATAGAAATGGATGGCGTTTAACCCGACGGTCTCCGCGTCCCAGTAGTGCGGATTACGCTCCACCACCAATACGCGATTCTGCTCCCAACGTGTAAGCTGGAAGGGGCCGCTGCTCACCAGGTTACCCGCGCGAGTCCAACGACTACCGGGCCGCCGCAGACCGTCATGCTCCTCGATTACGTCGATGGGTAGAGGCCGCCAACAAGGATAAGTCAGCAACGACAGAAAGTAAGGCACCGGATGAGCGAGTCGGATCTCGAGAGTGTGGGCATCGACTGCCTTGACTCCGACCGCCGTAAAATCAGTGAGCTCACCGCGCGAGTAAGCCGAACCACCATCCAGCACCTCGAACAGATAAGCATAGTTACCGCCCAGCAACGGGTTGAGCGCTCGTTCGTAACTGCGCACAAAATCATCCGCCGTTAGCGGGCGACCATTCGACCACTTCGCTGTGGGTCGCAGCGAAAATGTGTAGGTGCACAGATCCGTCGAAACCTCCCAAACCGTGGCAATAGCCGGCAGAATCTCTCGAGTGGTTGGGTCCTGTTCGACCAAACCTTCGAATAAGGCATCCATAACATGAAATTCCGGCGTCCCCGTGACCGTATGGGGGTCGAGATCAGGAACCTCCGTGCCATTGTTGATATGGAGAATTCCATCGCGGACCCCGCTATCCACCGCCCGTTCGGTTCTGGCGCACCCGCCAACCAAGATCCCGATCAGAACCCCGGCCAAAGTAATCCACCGACGGTTCGAACGTTTAAAACGAAACTTGAAATTCGGCATCTCTATCAAATGCCGCACCAAAACCACATTCGCAACGTCGAACGATTGCCCACCTCAAGAACTTACCCCAGTTTCTGCAACAATTCTGGACCTAAAATTACCTCAAAAACTCATTTATGCATCATAATATCCAATTTTATCCTCAAAAATGAGACAATTAGCCAAATTTAACCCAAAAACTACCCAACTTCTCAATACCCATCATTAATCATCCGAATAATCCTCTATAAAACGGGGTCAGGTCGTGTTTCCATGATTTTTTCGATATTTCCACAGGTAAGCTCTCACTGAACTCGGCTGGCCCATATGAAGTGATTCTGCTAACCAAATTGTGGAAGCCCCAGTCTCCCTTTGCAGTCGTTCGGCCAACGCAACTTTCCATCCCGCACTTTTTCGGTCGGCCATCAATTCCTCAGCAGATTTTGACAGTTCCTTTAGCTCCTCCTCCAATCGGAGCCGCCATTTGATCTGCAACATTTCCCTTGGGAGATGTAGTCCTTCCGATCGAGGGGAGTCTTTCATTTCAGCCAAAGCACCTTGGAGCGTTTGTTCTTTCCAAATAGTCGACCCAATCGCCCATCCCGAAGTCAAAGCGACTCGTTCGTCATTGGTATCTGAAGAGGAGTTGGTGTGCTTTTGGAGCAATATATCGGCATACCTAAGCCAGTCTTGCTCGACATCCTGTAATCCGTGAATCTGAAGCCAGCCAAGAGATGATAATCCATTGAATCGCTGGCTTTTAGAATATCTAGTCAAACTACTCCATCGAAATTGAGTGAGTTGGTCTGGCGCTACTATTCCGGCCCTAACTGGATTCAAATGGATATAGTCCGCAACCCGCGCCCAATCAGTATTCGTTTCCAGTAAGATCGCCTTGTAACGTCCTTGAAACAGATGCCCGCGTTCGTTCCGCAGCCGATTGAACCGAGTCGCAAAGGTGCATTGCAGCCAATGCATGCCAGCCGAGAGATTTGGCTCCGGGGTCTGAAATGTCAGATGGTAGTGATTGCGCATCACCACGTATGCCCCGAGTCGCCAACCGAACCGCTCGACCGCTTCCTCGAGTGTCTTGACGAATGCATGAGCCGCTCCCTGATCTGCAAATATGTCTGACTTATAGTTCCCTCGATTCAGAACGTGATAGATGGCACCAGGAAATTGGATTCGGAGCTTTCTAGCCATTTCGGATAGGATCACTGTGTGGCTTACTTGGCAATAATATATAAAACACGACCTGACCCCATATAATTAAAGTGTGGCTTGAAGTTCCGGCCTTGGGCCGCACATGGTGAATGATGGATTCTGAGATCGAAGTGCTGTTTCAGGACAAAGATATAATGGTGGTGAACAAACCATCGGGGATTTTGAGTGAGGGAGGCGACGCACAGGACCGAGATCTCGAAGCAGTGGTGAGCGAGTCTCTGGGGAAACAGGTCTGGTGCTGTCACCGTCTCGATAAATTGACTTCGGGCGCGATTCTCCTGCGCAAGAACAAGCGCTTCACGCGCGAATTGGCTCATATGTTCGAAAATCGCCAATTCAGGAAATCCTATTGGGCCATCACCCGAGGCATTTGGCCCAAACAGCAAAATCTTATCGAAAATCGTCTCACTACTTCAACTCGAGGGCGCACGACGGTTTGCGCAGAGAACGGCAAACCAGCTCGGACTTCGTTCCGGGTATTGGCTCACGACCAGAAAAACCAGCGATCCTGGCTGGAACTCCTGCTAAAGACCGGCCGCACCCACCAAGCCAGAGTTCACTGCGCTGATTCGGGCCACCCGATCATGGGTGACTCTCTCTACGGCGACGGTGAGTTGCCAAATTTCTTTGGACTTCACGCTCGAGAACTCAGATTCCGCCATCCGGAAGACGGAAAGGACATTTCCGCCATCGCGCCCGCTCCAGAGAGTTGGTCCGAGTATCTACCGGATTCTGAGCAAAAATAATCTATAAAACACGACCTGACCCCGTTAGGTTAGGAAGAGGGTGAGCGCGGGCCAGAAGGTGATGATGATGACGGTACCAAATTGGAGGCCGAAATACGGTAGCGAGGCTTTCAGCACTTCGCCCATCGGTTTGTTGAATCGGTAGGAGGAGATGAAAAGGTTCATGCCTACAGGCGGAGTGAGGAATCCGAGTCCAAGATTCGCTAGAAACAGAATACCGAGGTGAATGGGATCTATTTCGTAGGCGATCCCGAGTGGCACCAGCAAGGGCACTACAATGATGATCGCGGAAAACACGTCCATCATGCAGCCCAGCAGCAACAGGATCACGACGAGGCAGAGCAAGAACACGGTTTTTGAGGTCACGTGCTCCGTCACATAATCCACCAGTAGCGACGGCACTTCAGCGTCCACGAGGTAATTGGTGAGTCCTTGGGCTACTCCCAGAATCAACAACACGCCACCGATCAACAGGCCGCACTCGCGCATCACCCCCATCAGCTTCCCCCACTTCAGATCGCGATAAATCAACGTCTGGGTGAGCAGTGCATAAAGAGCGGTGAGAGCCGCCGCCTCGACCGGAGTCGCAAGACCACTGAAGATCCCGCCAAGACTCACCACTGGAATCAACAACTCCCACTTCGCATCCCAGAAGGCCGTCCAGGCTTCCTTGCCGTCAAAAGTCCAACGTGGACCGACCTCCGTCGCCTTCGGCCGGGTGCAGGTCGCCCACGCGACAGTCGCTGCAGCCAGCAACAGCCCCGGACCGATTCCCGCTAGGAACATCGTCTTGATTTCAACCTGCGCCACGATCGCGTAAAGGATCAGGGGCAAACACGGCGCGAACAGCATGCCAATCGAACCAGATCCCGTGAGTAGTCCGATCGAAGCGCGTTCACTATAACGCGCCTCGGTCAGGAACGGCACGATAAGTCCGCCCAGCGCCAAAATGGTCACGCCCGAGGCACCGGTGAGCGACGTGAAGAAGGCACACGCAATCACCGTGACGATCGCCGGCCCTGCCCGCATGTCTCCGGTCAGCGCTTTCAATAGCCGAACCATCCGGGCCGACGTGCCACCTTCTGCTAAAAAATAACCCGCCAACGTAAACAGTGGCAGCGCTGGAATCGTCGGGTTGGTCGACAGACTGTAGTGCGACAGCGCCACGGACTCCAACGGGTTCCATGAACCCCAAAACAAAAACACCGCGGCACCACCCAACAGGGTAAAAATTGGCGCACCCAAGACACCACTGATCAATACCAACACCAACAAGACGATCGCAGGCGTCCAGGTTTCGGGCTCCACCGAATAGTGCAGCACATACCAGCCAATCACCGCCGCCACCGCCACGGCCGCTGCTCGCATCCACCAATCGGTGCCTACATTCCGCACCAACCGCAAAGCCACGATCGCGAAGCCACCCGCCAGGGCGATCAGCGCCACCCAAACCGGCACACCATAAGCGATCACTTTCCCTCCCCCTTTTTCAAACAACAAGAACTTCCAACTCGCCCATGCCAGCAGCCCACAAACACCCGCCGAGATTCCTACCCGCAGCACCTCGCAGATTTTTCCCCACGGTGATGGCAACCCGGCGAAGCCTTGCGACAACGTCAGCAAACGGGCCTGCCGCGCCGCGACGGCCCCACCCAGCATGCTCACCAATAAAGTGAAGTGCTGCGTCAGTGCATTACCGCCGATCAGTCCCGATTCAAAAAATGACCGCAGCACCATCTCCAGCAAGGGCACCACCAGGATCCCCGCCAAGGCGACCGCCAGCAGCACATCTTCACCACCATGAATGATTCGCCAAAACCGATTCTCGGCCACGACCGCAGCCTTAGCTGGTGCCGTAACATGCTCGCTCGTAGCAGAATCCGAATCAGCCACCATTCGAGTCTCGGTATTCCTTGAGCAAGCGTATGATCTCGTCGAATTCCACTTCCGGCACGACGCCACCCCGGATCTGCGGATGTAATCCTACGCCAAACGTAGTCCACGTTTCCTGCAGTTCCCCGTCAATCGGTTGCACTTTCAGGCCCCGTTTCACCATCGCGTCGATCGACTCCTGCATCTCAACACGAGCTCGGTCGGTCAGTTTTCGACCCGCGGCGGTCGCACTGGTTTTGACGACTTCACGCTGCCCTTCGGTCAGCCGATCCCAGCTCTTTTGACTCATCACGATCGCCCCCGATAGCGGCAGCCAATTCACATCCAGCATGTAAGGTGCGGGCTGATAAAACTGCGCGGCTAGCGCATAAATCGGTGGGGCTGGTGCGATATTCACCAGACCAGTCTGTAAACTCACCAACACATCCGTCGGTTCCAGTTCCACCGGCTGTGTGCCGATCGAGCGCGCAACCTCCAGCGCTCCCGGACTACCTGGCACGATAAAGACCTTCCCTCCGCGCATGTCTTCGGGTCGCTCAAGCGGTTCCTTGGAAAAAATCTTGACCCAACCGGTATCGAACCATCCCAGAATTATATAACCTTTATCCGCGAAAATCTTTTCGTATTTCGATCCCAATCGATCGCGCACGTATTCGACTTCCTCATACGAATGATAGGCCATCGGAATATTCTGAAGTCCGCCCACACTAAGATCGATTTCGGTCAGCCCAGAAGTCGTGAGTAATCCGGCCTGCAGCTGCCCGAGCCCAATGCGACGCACCACGTCGCCTTCACCACCCATGGTACCATCCGTGAAAATTGTTAGCCGCACGCCGCCATCGGGTGCCTCGCGCCAGGCCTGCCCCATCTCTTGGAGGATCAGGTGAAACGACGTGCCCTTCGGAGCCAGGGTAGCAAGTTTTACCCGAGCCTGCCGCGCCGCGAGAGGCAGAGCGCTCACGAGTCCCGCCAGCACCAGCATTCCTAATACTCGACGCATAAAAATTCGGTTCATCATAATCTAAAGAATACAGCCATCATTCTAGAAAGAGATCATCAACCCGCCCCAACAACCACTCCGCCCGTTGTTGGGAGATCAGGATCGCCAGACGATTATCCGGGTGCGCATCCGCATCGATCGCCAGCGCCTGGCCCAGCAGGTCTTCATATCCCGCTCGGTCTTGGTCTTGAATACTCACGGCCTCCGCCAGATTCACCAAAGCACTCGCGCTCGCCCCGCCCGAAATACGCACTGCTTCATGAAAGTGCGTCATCACCATTTCGCGAATCAGAGCCGGATCACCCGTGCCGGCCGCTTTCAGTGTGATCATCAGTTCATGAATCGCGCCCAGTCCCCATTCAGGCTCCAACTCCAATGCTCGATCCGCCAGAGCATTCACTGCCGGCAACTGCGCTAACCACTCCGGATCGGTGCGGCTATGCGAGATAGCCGACCCCAAAGCCGCTGCCGTCCAATAGGCCAGATCGACGTCGGCCGGCTCCAACTGCCTAAGCACCGTATCAATATCATCCTGGAAACCCGCTCGAAACCCGGGGTGCTTCGCCTCCAGCCCACTCAAACCATACTCGTAAGCCCGCAGGTAAAACGCCACCGCCCGCTTATATTGAGCCTGGGCGGCGAAATAATCGTCCTCCGCCGCGAAATCTGCCGGCTGCTCCACCCACCCTTTGCCGTATTGGGTATACCCCGACGAGGCCGCGAGCAATAGATCCGGATTGTCTGGCTGGGCCGCCAAAAGCGACTCCACCAGCTTTAAGCTGAACGGGATCGCCTGACCCGCGAATTTAATGTCCCCCTCTTGGGCGAACGCACTGCCCGAGCCTTCAGCCAAGGAGGATGCGATTTCTTTGATCGCGAAGTTCTTCACCGAGCACCCCGTGAGAGAGAGCCCCAGAACAGCTCCCACGATCGATCGTACAATTTTCATCCGAACAGTCATCATAAACTCAACTCCCTATCATGCCGAGTTGGCCCGGCGTCAAAAGGACATATTTCAAAAAATCTGTTTACGCGCTGATAGTCATGCAGGTGCACGTTCCCGTCGCGACGAGCTGCCCGCGTCCATTATGGATTTCACAGTCCAGAAACCCGATCCGCAGTCCGCGTTGCACGATCCGAGCTGTCGCCACGATTCGTCCGAATTTCACGGGGCGCATAAAATTCACCTTCAGCTCGATCGTCGAAAAGTCCTCCGACTCCAACAATACCCGCCCGTAAGCCGTGCCCATCGCGGCATCCGCCAGCGCACTGATCACCCCACCGTGCACGCGGCCCATCGGATTGGCATGCTTCTCACCGGCCTCGAGCGCCACCACGGTGGGGTCACCCTCACCTGCGGGTTCCACCTCGAATCCAATCAGACGAGAAATGGGAGCTTCGCTAAATCGGTCGGGTGTTTTTTCGATCGGAACTGACATGTCTTCAACGGGCGATGGATTGGAGCGCGGTGCAAGCTACGGATTGGATTTGGTGCTAGATTGGCCGAGAGGCAGCTGAAACTGTCGGGCTTAAAGCCCGACAGTTCAGCCTACTCTACCATTGTCCTCGGGAGCAGGAGATTGAGCAGAATGCCTACCACGGCACCCAGACCGATTCCGCTCAAAGCGATCCCAGCCCCTTCGATCGAAAGTCCTCCTAGTGCGGAAACGAGGATCAAAGACACGATGATCATGTTACGAGGCTGTCCCAGATCGACCTCCGCTTTCACCAAAGTCTGCAATCCGACCGACGCGATGATACCAAACAACAGGATCAATATTCCGCCCATCACGGGAACCGGAACGGTTGCGAGCAACGCACCGAGCTTACCAGAGAATGCGAACACGATCGCAAACAACGCCGCCCAAGTCATGATCGCGGGGTTATAGGCCCGGGTCACCGCCACAGCTCCTGTCACCTCCGAGTAAGTTGTATTCGGTGGTCCGCCCAACAGCGCCGCGAGGGAGGTCGCCAGACCATCGCCCAAGATCGTTTTCCGGAGCCCCGGTTTCTTGAAATAATCCACCCCAGTTATCCGACTGATCGCGAGAATGTCTCCGATGTGCTCCACCGCTGGAGCGATCGCCACCGGCAGCATAAATAGCACCGCGTGCCAGTTGAGCTTGGGGGTAACAAACTCCGGGAACGCCAGCACAGGCGCCGTGGCCACCGCCGAAAAATCGACCAACCCCATCATCAGCGCCGCTCCATAACCCGCTCCCACGCCACAGAGGATCGATAAAAGTCGCGCCATTCCATTGCCCTTCAACATCACTACTATTGTCACTGCTAGAGCCAGTCCGGAGACAATGAGAGCCTGCGATCTAGGGACCAGTTCCACGCCCCCATCGCCGGTGCGGCCTATCGCCATATTGACGGCGACCGGAGCGAGTAACAGTCCGATGGAAGCGATCACGGGACCCACCACAATCGGAGGGAGCAAGCGATGCACGAAGTCGGTGCCAAACCGACTGATCGCCATACTCAGCAGCACATAACCAAGCCCCGCCGCGACCAATCCGGAAAGTGTCTCGGCGACGCCCCAGGTGGAGATACCGTGGGCAATCGGTGCGATAAAGGCAAAAGAGGACGCTAAAAATACCGGCGGCACCTGACTTCGATTGATCACCTGAAACAGCAGGGTCCCCGCTCCGGCAGTGAATAGCGCTACATTGGGATCAAGCCCGGTCAGGAGCGGCACCAACACCAAGGCGCCGAACGCGACGAACAGAAACTGCAGGCCCAGCAGGCTGCCTCTCAGCCTAAATCGAAAGGTCGCATCACCCATGCCTCTAAGATCAAACGTTTGGTCTCAGATTCAATCACCATTCCTACCGACTTCACCGTGCCGGTTTCGGTCGCAACAAGTCGCGCAGCGCCCGGTTGTCGATGAGGATGATTCCCTCCTTCTCAATGATTGCCCAGGTTTCCGGACTCATGGCCCATTCATAATCGATCTCGCGCCACTCCGCCCCCCGCAGCGGATGCTCCACGGTGATGGCCCGCATCTCCGGGTCATCATAACCCAGATGCAATACCAGCAGGTTCAGACCTGGCTTTAGATTCCTGAGGGCATCGTTGTAATACGCCTTCATCCCCTGCGGGTAAGAGTCCGGCGGAGCGCCGTCTATCGCCGTGTAACCTAACGGATAAGCGGCCAGCCTCGATTGGAGCTCAACATCGACCACGTTTACTCCGTGATGCGCATGAACGCGAATCGGCAACCGATACTCGTTTCCGATCCGTAAATACAACGCGGCCAATTCGTCCGTCGCCAACATCACCCCCATGTGACCATCGAGATGCGTCACATCAAAACCCTGTTCCAGCGCACGCTCGATTTGGGCCCGCACCTCCGCCTCCACTTCCGCAACGTTTGCCGCCGCGGCAAACGCTGGAACGTTGTCGTGAAACACTCAATCGACCGAGACCAGACTCGGCACATCATCCGCCCCCAGCAGAGGCCCCCATTTGTAATGCTTCCACTCCGCCGTGAGAGTCAGGTAAACGCCCAGATCCAACTCCGGATGGGCCTGCGAAAGCTCCAGCGCTTCCGCCACCCACGGCGTCGGCATCATCACACTGGCGGAGGTCACCACCCCTTCCCGCATTGCCTCAATCGTGGCTACGTTCTTGGAGTGCGACAGGCCCAAATCATCGGCGTGGATGATCAACAATTTCGCATCTGCCGGATACCCCAACCGCTCCTGCACCGAGATCGCGGAGTCGTGACCGTGCTCATGACCAAACAATTTCGCACTCCCCGCACATATCAGCCCCATGGCCACCAAGGTTCTCAACATTGGGATAGCTTTTATAGCTTCACCCTAGGGGTCCACCCTCATACGAATAGAGCTCGGTAGATCTTCACGTTAAACGGTTCGCGGGCGGACTTTATGCCCGAAAGATTGGGTCTCATTGCAGTTTTCGCAACGCACTGCGTCCCCATCCCTAAACTTGGGGGTTCCAAACCGGGTCAACACCCGTCATCGTCAGGATATGCCGTTTTCCGCTCTCGGACTTTCAGCCCCTCTAACCCGCGCTCTCACCGCGCGGCACTACGTCATGCCCACGCCAGTGCAAGCGGAGGCCATACCCACTATCTTGCGAGGAGGCGACGTTTGGGCTCAGGCCCAAACGGGGTCCGGCAAAACCGCCGCCTTCGCCCTGCCGATCCTCCAACACCTCGGCGAACAAACCCGCCCCGCGGGCCGAACCCTCTCCATCCTCGTTCTGGTCCCCACCCGCGAACTCGCCGCCCAAGTCGCGGAAGCCTTTCAGGATTACGGCCAACACCTCACCACGGCGCCAAAGATCATCACCGCCGTCGGCGGAGTCTCGATCAATCCCCAGATGATGGATCTCCGCGGTGGCGCCGATATCATGATCGCGACACCCGGTCGTCTCCTCGACCTCGTCGACAAGAACGCCCTGAAACTCGACGCCGTCGAAACCCTCGTGCTCGACGAAGCCGACCAATTGTTCGCGCTGGGATTTTCCAAAGAACTCGGCCGCATCCTGAGTCTCCTGCCCGGCCGTCGCCAGAATCTGCTCTTCTCCGCTACATTTCCCGATGAGGTCACCGCCCTGGCCAACGAGCTGCTCCACGAACCGCATCACATTGAAATTGATTCCGGTCCGGAGAACACCCCCGACATCACCGAGCGGGCCATCGAAGTCGACTCTCCCCGTCGCACCCAACTGCTGTACCACCTCATCATCGAAAACGACTGGGCACGCGTATTGGTTTTTGTCGCCACCAAATACTCCACCGGCCACATCGCGGAAAAGCTCCGCGGCCTGGGAATCGAAGCTGGGGAATTACATGGCGAGCTCAGCCAAGGTGCTCGCACCCGCACCCTCGCCGAATTCAACGAAGGCAAAATCACCGTATTGGTCGCGACCGATCTCGCCGCCCGCGGTCTCGACTTCGATCAGTTACCGGTCGTCCTAAACTACGACCTGCCGCGATCCGCGATCGTCTACACCCATCGCATCGGTCGCACCGGCCGGGCTGGCGAATCCGGTGAGGCGATCAGCTTCGTCAGCGCCGCGACGTTCGCCCATTTTCAACTCATCGAGAAACGGCACGAGACTCCCATCCCGCGCGAACAGATCCCGGGCTTCGAACCCACCATGGTCGTAGCCCCGGCCCAGCCGGCCTCCGGAGGCGTGAAGGGAAAACGTAAGAGTAAGAAGGATAAGCTCCGCGAAGCTGCTGGCCTCGCCCCCGGGCAACCGCTCAACGACCCCGGGCCCACCCCGCAGCCGAAAGCCGCGCCCCGACCGCAGCCCTCGGCAAGACCGAAGCCGTCAGTTAAACCCAGAAGCGCGCCGCCCAAAAGACCCGAGCCTGCTCCCGACAAACCAGCGTTTGATGCAGAACCGAGATCATTCAGTTGGCGTCAAGTGGACCGGAACCAGCGCGGCTCGCGCTAAACCACCGTGGGAGCCCTTGCTCTTTTCACCGACGGCAGCGCGCACCCGCCGACCGGAGTCGGATTCGCGGCGTATTTCGCCGACCGCGATACCCATCGCACACAACCGCCTGCCATCGAAGAAATCGTGACCAAACGATTCGAAGCGACCTCCGCCGCGCGCCTCGAGTTATCCGCCTTCCTCTGGGCTTTGGCCGAAGTCGGCGACGACGCCAACAACGCGACGGTCTATACGGATTCTCAAACCATCGCCGGATTACTCGATCGCCGTGAGCGGCTGGAGCAGACCGATTTTAAATCCAAAGCGGGACGCCCTCTGAATAACCACACCCTGTATCGTGCATTCTATCGCAGCTGGGATCGGTGGCAGTTTTCCGTCGTCAAATTGGCGGGTCATACAAGCAACGTTTCATCGTCCTTGCCCCAACAAACCTTTACCCGCGTGGATCAAGCCGCGCGGCGTGCTTTGCGCGACGAATTATCTCTGAGGTAGGGCTTGCTCGCCGGTTTCATCCTTTTGCGCCCCGAAGAAACACACCTCATTTCCGAGTTAGGGCGTGCTCGCCGAGCGCGCCAACGGTAGAGTGGCCATGCCGGATGGAGCAGCGGTCTCGGTGAGACCGCCCACCGGTCGCTCGACTGCGTTGCAACGCGTCTTCGCTCAGGTCGATCGAGCCGCCCGCCGCGCACTTCGCGAATCCCTCACCCACGCCAACGACGGCGACTAAAAGAATCCTTCGTCGAAACCGTGGTTGATCCCCGGCTGAGGTATCGGTTTGCGACGCGTGCCGTGGACCTTCGAAGTCGACGCTTTGGGAGGAGTTGCGACGGGTGCATCCGCCGTGAGGCGAGACCCGATCGCGAGTCCGATGAGCGATGCACCAGCACGCTTAAACCATGACCGGCGATTCAAAGTGGGGTCGGATTTTGGGGAATGAAAATTCATCGCGATTCGGTTTTTCCAGAAAGCCACAACCCTCCCCCGCACGCAAGCTTCGACCACGGCAATTCATCGCCACCGGTCCTTGCATTCACGGATGCTTTGGCATCACGGTTCCGACATGGGTGCTCTTGACTTCAATTTCAAAATTCCCGCGGGCGAACGTTACTACGCGAGTCCGGAACGCGTGAAGGCCTGGCAGCAGATCCTGCCCGACGAAAACTTCGATTTTGCCCCACCCGTCACTGACCGCGCGGCGTGGTCTCACTGGCAAGACGATGTATTTGGCCACCAGATTCTGGCCCGTGCCCGTGAGCTCGTTGCCATGGGTTGGCCGGACTACAACGACGCGACATACATCGATTGTCTGGAGACCGAGTCCGTTACCAAAATCAACACCGTCCTGCCGCTCGTGCGCGAACGCCAAGGCGTGTTTTTGTTAGCCGAAGCCATCTTCGACGAAGGCGAGTTTCTCGACGTCATTGCTTCCGATTTTAGAAATCTGACCAAGCTCAGTTCCTGGGTGCACCCCAACAACGATCTCGAACGGCGTAACCTAAATGGCGATACGATCGAAATCGATCTCGTCACCGCCCACTACTCCGCCCAGCTCGGTCACACCGTCTACATTCTGGGCTCGCGACTCGATGCTGGCCTCGTCCGCGACATTCGCGCCGAGGTCGATCGCCGCGCCTTTCACCCTTTACGCAAACGGCTTGAGAGCGGTGAGGACGTTTACTGGTGGGTGGAGGTCACCCACAACTGGAACTCGGTCAACCTCGCCTGCATGGTGCAAGCCGCCGCCGCACTGTTGCCCGCGGAAGAACGCGCCTGGTGGTTCGCCACCGGAGAGATGCTCGTCAAATACTTCCGCGAGAGTTTTAACTCCGATGGATTCTGCACCGAGGGCGTGAGCTACTGGTCCTACGGCGTCGCTAACTACATTTTTATCTCCGAGATGTTTCGCCTCGGCACCAACGGCCTCGTCGATCTCTTCGACGAACCGAAGATGTCCCGAGTCGCGCTGTATCCTGAACGGGTCGAGATCCAACCCGGACTGTTCCCGACCTATGCCGACTGCCGACTCGGCGCCCAACCCGTCTTCTGGGCTCAATTTTGGTTAGACAATCGCCGCGGCGCACCGACCGACGAATCCCAGCCGATTGCCAATCCCCCTGACGCCTTAAACTCCGGAAAGCTCGCCTATCTGGCGCAGGCGATTCTTTGGATGTTCCACACCATCGCCCCCCGGGCTCCTCGCGCAACCAAACGACCCGTCGAACTACGGAATTGGTTCAAGGATTCATCGCTGCTCATCGCCCGTCCTGGATCAAAAACCAAACGTAAGTTGTCCGCAACGTTGCTCGGCGGTCACAACGGCGTGAACCACAATCACAACGACCTCGGCACCTTCACTGTCATCCTCGACGGGCGTGCGCTAATCGTGGATCCCGGACTCGAGATCTACAGCTTTCGCACCTTCAGCCTCCAACGTTACGAAAGCCAGTTACTCAACTCTTACGGTCATCCCGTGCCCCGCGTCGCCGGCCAACTCCAAGAGGCCGGACCCGAGTGGCAATCTAGTGTGCTCGAAACCGAATTCACCGACGATGTTGACCGCGTGGTCTTCGACCTGCGCCGCGCCTACGACGTGCCCAGCCTGCGTTCCCTCGAACGCGAATTCATCTACGATCGCCGCGGCGAAGGCAGCGTAACGGTGATCGACCGGGTAGAGTTTTCCGAGCCAGCCGAATTCGAATCGGCGCTCATATCCTTCGGCAAAGCCAGTATTTCAGAGCATAGGGTCACTTTGGTCGACGGACCGACCACACTTCACGCTGATATCTCCATCGACGGTGCTGATCTCGAATTCGAAGAAGATACCATCAACCAGACACCGCACCCGATACGAGTCGCTCTGCGCTGTGCGAAGCCGGTGCTGGCCGCGACCGTGACCACCGTGCTACGGCCGTAGTATAGCTCGTCTAAAATTGATAATAGCGGTAAACGCCCCTCCGAAAAGGTAGGGACGGACCGCTGGGCCGTCCGAGCCCTGAGCCGTGCCGATTCCGTTACCATCGCCTTCGCGAAGGAGGACGCCGACATAACGTAAATCAGCCTAACTCGTCGCAACCAGATTTCCTGCACACTGCGGACGGCCCAGCGGTCCGTCCCTACCTCAACCCTTCCGGATACATCAACTCTGGCCGGTCCGTGGCGTCGAAATGAACTAAAAATCGGTTTGGCCTTGAGCCGTGACGGAGAGCCTTTCTGCTCGTCCGTTTTCACCTCCATGGCCGATACTCCGAACCCCGATCACATCCTTCAAATTGCCGCTGAGCTCGATGTCACCATCGCTCAGGTCGCTGCCACCGCGCAGCTACTATTGGAAGGAGCGACGGTTCCCTTTATCGCCCGCTACCGCAAGGAGGTCACCGGCTCGCTCGACGAAGTCGTCGTGACCGCTATCCGCGATCGGATGGAAGCGCTGGCCTCCCTCGACTCCCGGCGGACGAGCATCCTGGCGGGACTGAAAGATCGCGGCCTGTTGGCGGCGGAACTTGAGAAAACACTCAATGCCGCGACCACTCTCACCCAGCTCGAGGATATCTACCTCCCGTTTCGCCCCAAGAAACGCACTCGAGCCACCATCGCCAAGGAGCTCGGCCTAGAACCCCTTTCCGAATCACTCTGGTCGCAGGACCCCACGTTCGATCCGGTGGCAGCGGCCGAAGCCTTCGTCGGCAACTCCGTCTCTCACGAGACCAAGACCAACACGCTGGAAACGGTCGAAGACGTCTTGGCCGGCGCCCGCGACATCATAGCCGAGCGCATCAGCGATGACGCGACCGCCCGCACCAAGATACGTGGGCTCTATGAGGAACAAAGTGTGGTCTCTTCCAAAGTTCTCTACGGGAAAGAAGAGGAAGCATCCAAATTTAAGGACTACTTTGGGTGGTCCGAGTCCTTCGCCAAGGCACCTTCCCACCGTATCTTGGCCATGCGCCGGGGCGAAAAAGAGGGTATGCTCATGATGCGCGTGAAACTGTCCGACGAAGAACTCGCCTTAGCTGAGCTTGACCGCCTCTACGTCACCGGCGGAACCACCCCCACCGCCCAACAGATGCGGCTCGCCACTCAGGACGCGGCCAAACGACTGCTCTTTCCCGCCATGGAAACGGAGATGCGTCTCGGCTCCAAGAAACGCGCCGACACCGACGCGATCAAAGTTTTCGCCGATAACATTCGAGAGCTTCTGCTCGCGTCGCCCCTCGGCCAAAAGGCCGTCATGGCCATCGACCCAGGTTTCCGCACCGGCTGCAAAACCGTGCTGCTCGATCAACAGGGCAAGTTGCTCCACCACGACGTGATCTTTCCCGATCGCCACGAGGCTGAATCCGCCGAAAAGGTGCGCGGCTTCATCGATTTCTTCAAAGTCGAGGCCATCGCCATCGGCAACGGTACGGCCGGCCGCGAGACCGAAGCCTTCATCAAAGGTCTCAAACTACCGCCCGCCATTCCCGTCGTCCTCGTCAACGAATCCGGCGCTTCGATCTACTCAGCCTCTGCGGTCGCTAGGGAAGAATTCCCCGACCACGACATCACCGTGCGTGGCGCGGTTTCGATTGGTCGCCGCCTGATGGATCCACTCGCCGAATTGGTGAAGCTTGATCCCAAATCAATCGGGGTAGGCCAATACCAACACGACGTCGATGCGCACGCGCTCAAACGCTCTCTCGACGACACCGTGGTCAGTTCGGTGAATGGGGTTGGGGTCGAACTCAACACCGCCTCACGCCAGTTGCTCGCCTACGTTTCCGGCCTCAACAGCAGCACCGCCGCTGCCATCGTGGCTCGCCGCGACGAAGAGGGTCCGTTCAGAACCCGCACCGAGTTGCTCGACGTGCCCCGCCTCGGACCGATGGCATTTCAACAAGCGGCGGGGTTCCTCCGCATCCGCGACTCCGTGCATCCTCTCGATGCCTCTGCGGTCCATCCGGAACGTTATGACCTCGTCGCAAAAATGGCGGCCGATCTCGGCGTGACCGTCGCCGACCTCATCGCCGATTCGAAACTGCGCGCGCGCATTAAACTTGAGGACTACGTTTCAGATGAAGTCGGACTGCCCACGCTCGAAGACATCGTCACCGAGCTCTCCAAACCAGGGCGCGATCCCCGTGAACAATTCGAGGCATTTTCCTTCACCGACGGGATCAACAACCCCGAGGATTTGAAAACCGGCATGAGACTGCCCGGCATCGTGACCAACGTCACTGCCTTCGGAGCCTTTGTCGACGTCGGCGTGCATCAAGACGGCCTCGTCCACGTGAGTCAGCTCGCCGACACCTTCTTCAAAGACCCAAGCCAACACGTCAAACCCGGCCAAAAAGTTTCAGTGACCGTGGTCGAAATCGATCTCCCCCGTAACCGCATAGCCCTGTCCATGCGCAGCAATCCCGAGATCGGAGCCAAGCCCGGCGGAGAACGACCAGCGCGCGGCTCGAACGGGGGAGGACGACCCAACCAATCGCGGAGTAATTCCGGTGGCGGCAATCGCCCACCGGCAGGCCGCGATCGCAACGCTTCGATCAACGACGACTGGTTCTCCGCCGCCGTTAAGAAAAAGCGCTAGGAGTTGTCGGGCGTGAACGGCGCGCTCGGCGAGCACTCCCTACCAAATTCTCCTAAACGCAAGGTAGGGCGGTTTCGCCGAAACCGCCGTTTCAACCTATCGCGCAGCCGGTGGGGCCCACGTCGCTTGCGCTTCACCAGCCAGCCCGAGCTCGACCAATTGATCGCGCGAGTATCCGCGGAACTTGGGATCGGTGGGTGGGGTGAATTTCAATCCATCGACGGGCGTTGTGATATTCGCAACGCGCTCTTCCAATCGAGCACTCAGTTGGGAAACGACATCGGCATAAACTGGGTCGGTTGCGAGATTCACCATTTCCGCCGGATCGCTCAGGCGATCATACAACTCGGTGGAGAGACCCGGGGTGTCCGTCCATTGGGTAAAACGATAACGCGGGGTGCGGAGCGAGTAGCCATTTATAAGCTGGGTGATGGTGTCAGGACGCGGCGAGAATTCGGGGTTATCTATCACTCCCGCGAAGCTCTCTCCTTGGATGTAATCGACGGGTGATTTTACCTCCGCAAGATCACTGAGCGTGCGATAAAAGTCGACCATCTCGACCATCGCTTGAGTGAATTCACCGCGGGTTTTCATATCGGGTGTCGAAACAATGAGCGGCACGCGGTCAGCATCTTCAAACAGGGTCGATTTCTGAAAATAGTCGTGTTCACCCATGTGATATCCGTGGTCGGAGGTGAAGAGAACAATCGTATCATCACGCAGACCGAGCTCATCCAAGGCCTGCAAGACTCGCCCTACCTGAGCGTCCATAAAGGAGATACTGGCGTAGTAGGCATGGATTGATTTCCGCTTAATCTCATCGGACAAACCGATCTCGTGCTTCCGACTGTGAATCGACTTCACCGCTGGCGCGGGCAATGTGTCCAAATAACCGGTTGGGACGCGCGGGATTTCGATCTCACTCGGATCGTAGAGGTCGAAGTATTTCTTCGGAGCGACGAAAGGTGTGTGCGGCCGATAGAAACCCACGCCGAGGAAAAAAGGCTTTTCGGTCTCGGCAAAATACTCGAGCGCACGGATCGACTCCTTCGCCACCATACCGTCGGTCTGCTCGTCATCCGTTCCCTCTGCCGCGTGCCAACTCATCGACGCGCCAAACCGGCCCGGCGTAACCGACCAAATCTTATCTTCTTCAATCCGGTCGCGACCGTAGGGGCTCACCCGCACATCCCATGAAGCGGGGTCATCGTGGCCATTACTGCCGACCCCGAGCGGGTTGTCATAGTGGTAAAGCTTCCCGACGCGCACCGAGGTGTAACCCTGTTGCTGAAAATGTTGCGGCATCGTTATCACGTCCGGCACATGATCGCGGATCAACTGGCGCAGATGGACGACGCCATTCTGCTCGGGATAAAGGCCCGTGAGAAAACTGGACCGGGACTGGCCACACACGGGGAAATTGGTGTAGGCATTCTCAAACAACATGCCATCGCGCGCCAGTTGATCGAGATGCGGCGTCTTCACCAGCGGATGACCGTAAGCACCGATGTTGCAGTTCAAGTCATCCGAAATGATGAAGAGCACATTCTTGGGTTTTGCGTCCAAACCGGCCGTAGCGGCAAACGCCACAATCAGCAGAGCACATCCAAACTTAAGCAGACGAGACGAACGTAGGGGGTAGTCACTAAACAGCATGGCGATCACACCACACCGGATTCCAAACCACTTCAAGATCCTAGCTATTGGTGTCCAGAATCCTGACCCAGCAAGTCGGGCTTTATGCCCGACATCGAACCCGCGGACGGTCGTTTTTTGAAATTGTCTCGTCGCCAACCGGCCACCGTCAGCTCTACATTGGTATTTTTCTCTTTTAAACCTCATGAGTATACCCTTGTTCATTCTAACCCTCGTTGTGCTTAGCGCCGCTTCCGTAGTTCACGCCGCCAACGCCGATGGCCGACCCAACATCCTCTTCTGCATCGCTGATGACTGGGGTTGGCCCCACGCCTCGATCTACGCCAACGACACCGTCGTGCAGACCCCGGCGTTCGATCAGGTCGCGAACGAAGGCGCCCTATTTCACAACGCCTACATCTCATCACCGTCGTGCACCCCTTCGCGCAACGCCATCCTCACCGGCCAATACCACTGGCGACTCGGGCCCGGCGCCAACCTCTGGAGCACCCTAAACGAATCACTCGAAACCTTTCCTCATCTTTTGGAAGACGCCGGATACGAAACCGGATCATGGCGGAAATCTTGGGGACCCGGAAAACTATCCGGGAAATGGAAAAACGACCACCCCGCAGGCAAGGTCTACAAGAAGGGTTTCCCTGAATTTCTGGCTCAGCGTGACGATGACAAACCCTTCTTCTTCTGGCTCGGCGCCAGCGACCCTCACCGACAATACGAACTCGGATCGGGAGCAGCAAAAGGCATGGATATTTCGAAAGTTAAACTCTTCGGACACTACCCCGATTCAGACGAAATCCGCAGCGACGTGGCGGACTACTACTTTGAGGTTGAGCGCTTCGATTCCGACGTCGCCAAGGCACTCAAACAACTCGAAGAGATCGGCGAAACCGACAATACGATCGTCGTGATCACCGGTGACCACGGCATGCCCTTCCCGCGTTGCAAAAGTAACCTCTACGACAGCGGCACCCGCGTGCCTCTCGCTATTCGTTGGCCCAAGAGTGTGAATTCTAAACAAGTGTTTCAGGGTTTCGTTTCATTGACCGATCTCGCTCCCACATTTCTCGCCGCCGCCGGCGTAAAACGTTATCAGCCCATGACCGGTAAAAACCTGCTACCGGCAATCTTGGAAGGAGATGAATCCGCCCTGCGCCCCTACGTCCTAGCCGGCAAAGAGCGTCACGTGCCCAGCCAACAAGCGCCCGATATGGGCGGCTACCCATCACGCGCGCTGCGCACACCCGGATTCCTCTACATTCGAAACTACACCCCCGAACGCTGGCCCAATGGCACCCCTGACTGGGAGAACGCGGCCTTACTAGGCACGTGGTATGGTGATACCGACAACGGTCCGACCAAGACCTACATGGTCGATCACAAGGACGATGACGACGAGCACCGCCAAGCCTGGGAGTTGAGCTTCGGCAAACGGCCAGCGGAGGAACTCTACGACTTAGCGAAAGATCCCGACCAGCTCCACAACGTCGCGGGTGACCCGGCCTACAAAGGCATCAAGGACACGCACGCGATTCGCCTCACCCGTGATCTCGTAAAAACCGCCGATCCCCGCGAAAGCCCTAAACATAGTTACGATTTCGACGCGCAGCCCTACCTCGGCGGAGGCCCCCGCCACCCTGACGCCAGCAGATGAGGCACCTTATGAAAATTACAATCAACGGAGCGGCGGGTGGCGAGGTCACCGGCTCATGTTATCTCATCGAAACCGATCGGGCACGTGTCGTGGTGGACTGCGGGATGTTTCAGGGCAGTCGCGGGGCGGATGATAACGCCCGGTCAAAAACTCCGCGCGAGTCGGCGAGCAGACCGAACTCACAAAAAAACGGTCCAGTGAAACCCCGCGCTCGGCGATGGAGTCGATGTTGGGCGTCGAGATCTGCTCATTGCCGGAGAAACTGTAATCGCCCCAACCGGCATCATCCGCGAGGAATACGACGACATTCGGCGGCGCCGCAGTGGCGGCCGAAACACAGATTGCTAAGCTAAAAAGAAACAGAGAGGTAGATTTCATCGCCATAGTTGGGGGTGTTTCATTAACACAATAACTCGCAGGCCACTTCAAGACCAACTACGGAACCGAGCCTGCATCTGGCACTACATTTAGCTTTTCCCATCGGATCAGATCCATGATGGCATAACCCCTCACTCCAAATCACCCCATGAGCTTACCCCGACTCTGCTGCCTTCTCGGTTTTATTTGCACCTCTCTCAGTGCCGCATCCCGACCCAACATCATCGTGATCCTAGCCGACGACCTTGGATACGGGGACCTCTCGAGCTATGGAGCCTCTTCGACGCTCACCCCTGAAATTGACAAACTCATGGGCCGAGGGATGCGCTTCGATCAGTTCTATTCCAACTGCACCGTCTGCACGCCAACGCGCGCTTCACTGCTGACCGGACAATACCCCGACAAAATTGGGGCTCCGGGCGTGATTCGCCAAAACGCGGAAAACTCGTGGGGCTACTTTGATCCCGCCACGACCACCCTGCCCGATATGCTCCGCACCGGCGGCTATCACACCGGTATGGTCGGCAAATGGCACTTGGGTTACGAAGCGCCCAATATCCCGAACCACCGGGGTTTCGATTTTTTTCACGGTTTCCTCGGCGATATGATGGACGACTACTGGACCCATCTGCGTGGTGACATCAATTGGATGCGCCTCAACGAAGACACCATCGATCCCCCCGGTCATGCTACCGAGATCTTTTCGGACTGGGCCATCGACTACATCGACGACCACGCTACTCGCCCCGACGATAAACCGTTCTTTCTCTACCTCGCTTACAATGCGCCTCATTTCCCCATTCAACCGCCGGACGACTGGATCGCTCGGGTTAAAAAGCGCGAACCGCACCTCACCGAACTACGCGCCATCAACGTCGCCTTTGTTGAGCACCTCGATCACCACCTCGGCCGAGTCATCGATGCCGTGGGTTCCGCCGGCATCGATGAAGAAACGATCATCGTGTTCTCTTCCGACAATGGAGGTTCAATCCCGCACGGCGCGCTCAACACGCCTTGGCGCGGCGGCAAACAAGACCACTGGGAAGGCGGCATTCGCGTCCCCACTTGCGTGGTCTGGCCGGGTCAGATTCCGGTAAAACGCTCCGACGTGCCCGGCATGACCATGGATTTTTTTCCCACGCTCGGCCGCATTGCGGGCGTGGACATTGATCATCAGATCGATGGGCAGGATCTCAGCTCTGTTTGGCTCGAAAATAGATCAGGCGATCCCGATCGTACCATGATTTGGGTGCGCCGCGAAGGAGGTAATCGCTTCCAAGGACGTGCCTACTACGCCATCCGCCAAGGGCCGTGGAAACTCACCCAAAACACTTCGTTCGAGCCGATGCAGCTCGTCAATCTGGAGGAAGATCCCTACGAGAAAAATCCGTTACCCGCCCAGGGCCCGATTGCGAACAAGCTCATCAGTCAGCTCCGTCTCCATATTCAAGAAGCCGGTCAGGTTCCCTGGCAGCCCTAACCAATCCCGCGAATTCCGCCACCCGTTCTCTTTACTCATCATGGCCCGCGTCGTCCTAGAAAATCTCGTCAAAACCTACCCGCCAACGGACAAAAAGAATCCGGCGTTCACGGCGGTGAAAGGAATCGACCTCGAAATCCGTGACCGTGAGTTCATGGTGTTGGTCGGGCCTTCGGGCTGCGGCAAATCCACCACCCTGCGCATGATCGCAGGACTCGAGGACATCACTGCCGGGTCCATCGCCATCGATGATCAGGTCGTAAACGAGGTCCCGCGTGCAAGAAGCCGCCGACATGCTGGGCCTGTCCGAGCTGCTCGAGCGTAAACCCAAGGCCCTTTCCGGTGGTCAGCGCCAACGTGTGGCGGTTGGTCGTGCCATCGTGCGTAAGCCCAAGGTGTTCTTGTTCGACGAACCACTTTCGAAACTCGACGCCAAGATGCGGGTTGCGACTCGCACGGAGATATCCCGTCTCCACGCCAAACTCGACGCGACCATGATCTACGTCACCCACGATCAGATTGAAGCGATGACCATGGGTAACCGTATCTGCGTGATGAAGGATGGGGTGATCATGCAGGTCGATGAGCCATTGGATCTCTACAACACCCCCGCCAATCTCTACGTCGCGAGTTTCATCGGGTCTCCGCCCATGAACCTTTTCACTGGCCGGCTCGCCGCTCAAAATGACGGCTGGATCTTCCATGAAGAGAACTCGGCCGAACACGCCATCAGCGTTCCGCTGCCGCCATCGATGTCCGCGATCGCGGCCGACCGAAGTGACCAACCGATTGTTTTGGGCATTCGCCCCGAGAACATAACCGAGGTGTCCGAGGATTCCACCGATGCGATCACGATCTCCTTGGAAATTGCCGAACCCATAGGCGCCGAGACCTACCTTTATCTGAACACCGGCGCGACCAGCTTCATTGCCCGCGTGGCCCCAACGTCGGCCCATCGCCCTAGAGATAGGGTTTCATTACAATTCGATCCGGCCAAACTGCATTTGTTCGATCCTGGTAGTGGCCTGAACCTCCGAGCCGCCCAACCCAAAGACCTGTCTCTTATACACATCTCCGAGCCCACGAGACCGAGGCTGATC
>OJCR01000047.1_pt1 | contig 62577 bp, 50 predicted proteins | sample 1591611 | NCBI WGS metagenome assembly OJCR01 (sample SAMN05416815, study PRJEB24817) | seawater metagenome | isolation source: Sea water | place: Canada:Atlantic | collected 2013-07
TACACGTAAGGAGTCGTCGGCAGCGTCAGATGTGTATAAGAGACAGGCTTTGAAGCTGACGGGCGCCCCATTGTTCGTGGGTAAAATGCCAACCTAGTGCTTTTAGGCCGGCAGCGCCTACCACAGGTACGGGATAGTAGGTGTTAAAGGGTAGGCTATACGCGAATTGCGCCTCGCTATCAGCGGTAAAAACGGCCTGATAGGTTTCTGTTGTTCGCGTAAATTGAGGAATTTCAGCAAAGGCAGCCCTGCGTAAATCAAAACTGTCCTGCCACTGTTTCGATTCAACAAGTGAAAGCTTGAATTTTTTAGCGCTGCGTTTGAACGCGGCTAGATATGCAGCGTCGTCAGCGGTTTTTCCGTAAACTGCGAATATCTCTTCAATACGCTTAGTGCGAAACCATTGGGCTAGCGCGTCGGCTTTCATCTGATAGCTGGGGATTGTATGAAACAAGGGCAGGCGACATGAATTTTGCCTCAGTAGATCATCGCTATTAGCTACGTTAAAAAATACGGCATTAGGAAGCGTGCTTTGAATAGTGGCAATCAACTGCTCAATTGAGGCAGCCTTTACCTCATCGCTGCTTTGAATATCCAGTAGAACAACAGGTGCAATGCTGCCTTGCTGATTGCTGCTTATTGCTTTGTGATTTGTGTTAGCACCTGAAGCAGGGTGCTGGCGAGTTTTAGCTAAAGAAGCTTGCAGTTCGCCGATAGAAGGCACACTGATTTCAGTTAACTCAAACTGATAACCAAGAAATTTTCCCGTGATATTGGCATCCTTTATCGCCACACTTGCGCCAGCTGTCCCCTCATTGCTGGGGGACTTTAAATAGTCTGGTGTGCCTGGTGGAGATGTGCCCGCAACTTTTATGTAAATGACCGGAATAGTGGCAAAAGAGGCCTGTAGTGCAGCTTGTTGAGACTGTGAAGCTTGTACTTCATTAAACGCGAGCGCGCTGTTAAAAAACGACAACAGAACGCAACAAATAAGTGAAGCTACACATTTTTGATAGCGCTTACCGGTTAATCGCCTTTCAACCGTGTTTTTTACACCCTTTGCCATATACCACCCCGAGCTCAGCTGCATGCTTTTGCTGATATCTGTTTGTCTGACATAAGGGTATATGGCAATTTTCCCGAAGAACATCCTCCTAAAGGAGGAATGCTATGGCGCTAAAGTAGCATTAGTAAAATCACCCTAACCCCTTAGTATGCTTAAGAAGTTCGATTGAATAAGTGGGTAAGCTGTGCAGTTAGTTAAACCTTTTCGAGTTATTTTCATTTTACTCTGCCTGATAACGGGTTCTGCGCTTTCTGCCTTCGGGGAAGCAAGATCGTTAGACGATATTAAAGACAGCGGTTTAATTAGAATTGCGGTGTACACCGACTATCCTCCATTTTCATTTATTGAAAACGATAGCCCCACAGGTATTGATATTGATATCGCCCGTGAAATCGCGAGCGCCCTTGATGTTGAGCTAGAACTGATATGGATGACACCAGGTGAAACGACAGAAGACGATTTCAGAAATTACCTATGGAAGGGCCATATTATCCACCGCATTAAGGCTGATGTGATGATGCGCGCGCCTTACGACCCCAGTTTTTCTCAAAAACGTGACGATGTGGGCTTGTTGGTTAATGAGCTCGTTCATATGTTTGCCCCCTATCAGCGTGAAAGCTGGCAAATCATTCACAACACGCAAACCTTGCCCGAAGTGGAAACCATGGGCATGTTTCAGTATCACACGATTGGTGCGGAAATAGACAGCATTCCCCACTTTTACCTAACGTCAGCGTTTGGCGGCCGATTGCGAGAAAAAACATCGCACTATGGCTCAAACGCAGAAGCGTTTGACGCGATGAAAGCGGGAACCGTCGAAGCGGTAATGGGGTTGCGCTCGCAAATATCCTACCTCAGTCAGTTTGTTGATAACGAGCAATATCGCCTTGCAAGCAACGCGTTTCCGCTTATTGGAAAGCAAAAGTGGGATATAGGACTTGCTGTTCATACTAATTATCGCGCGCTAGGCTATGAAATTGGTGATGTAATTACGCGAATGGTGGTAGACGGCGATATGCAACGCCTATTTGCAAAATACAACACCGTTTATGAGATGCCGCCTTATTTTTCAGGGAATGAAAGTTCAGAATAAGATAATTCAGTATAAAAGGATCTGACCAAAAGCGCTCAGAACAATAGCACTTTAAACAATAGCACGATGATTAACGGGCTTCGAATTACAGCTTTTTGAACACTAGCATGTTAACCGGTAGCACTTAGGCAGTAATTCTATTGCCGGCAGCCTTCATATCTTTATCACTGCTATCATTATTGGAATAGCGCTTTTATTTAAAAAGACGTGAAAGCGTAAAAGCGTTAAACGAAAGGGAAAATAGCCCTTCATTCCTCCTCCTAAAGGAGGAGTCAAATCACTCCGCTGTTGCATAGGCATCGACATCCCCCCTAGCTATGCTAATCCTAACGAATAGTCTGAAACAGACCATTTATGGCCTACATGCAACTAGGAACCGTTATGAATAATAATATGCCAATTAAAAAACTTGCCCTATCAATGTTGATTTGTGCAAGTGCGTTAACTCCTGTCCATGCTGTTGTCACCGACAAAGATATTCAAAATGACCACAATACTACTGACGATATAGTGACGTATGGAATGGGCTTAAAAGCTCAGCGCTATAGCCCGTTAACCGCTATTAACCGCGATACCGTAGAAGAGGTGCGTCCTGTATGGGCCTTTTCGTTAGGCGGTGAGAAGCAGCGGGGGCAAGAGTCCCAGCCCATGGTCAAAGATGGCGTGATGTATGTAACCGGATCTTACTCTCGTGTGTGGGCCATCGATGCGAGAACTGGTGAAGAGCTATGGCAATATGAGGCGCGTTTGCCAGACGGCATTATGCCTTGCTGTGACGTTATAAACCGTGGCGTTGCGCTTTACGATAATCTGGTCATATTCGGCACCTTGGATGCCAAGTTAGTAGCACTTGATAAAGACACGGGTAAAACTGTTTGGAAGAAAAAAGTTGAAGACTACCGAGCGGGCTACGCCATTACTGCGGCGCCTATTGTTGTTGACGGAAAAGTCATTACAGGCATCTCCGGTGGTGAGTTCGGTATCGTCGGTAAAGTGTATGCTTACGACGCGAAGTCTGGCAAACAGCTGTGGGTTAGACCTACCGTTGAAGGGCACATGGGTTATCTATGGAAAGACGGTAAGAAAACCGAGAATGGTATTTCAGGTGGCGCGCCAGGTAAAACATGGCCTGCTGATTTATGGAAAACCGGTGGTGCAGCAACGTGGCTAGGCGGCACTTACGACTCGGACACTGGTTTACTTTTCTTTGGAACAGGTAACCCTGCACCGTGGAACTCTCACCTACGCCCTGGCGATAACTACTTCTCGTCGTCACGCTTAGCTATCGACCCTAATACAGGGAAGATTGTGTGGCACTTCCAAACTACGCCACACGATGGCTGGGACTTCGATGGTGTAAACGAGCTTATCTCGTTTGATTACCAAGAAAACGGCAAGACAGTGAAAGCGGCGGCAACCGCCGACAGAAACGGCTTTTTCTACGTCCTCAATCGCGAGAACGGTGACTTTATCCGCGGCTTCCCGTTTGTTGATAAATTAAACTGGGCAAAGGGACTCGATGAAAAAGGGCGACCCATTTACGTTGACGCTAACCGCCCAGGAAGCCCTGCACAATCTGCTGATGGTAAACAAGGTGAGCAAGTAGTAGCGCGCCCAGCGTTCTTAGGCGGTAAGAACTGGATGCCAATGGCCTATTCAAAAGATACCGAACTCTTCTATGTACCTTCAAACGAATGGGAAATGGATATCTGGAACGAGCCTACTTCTTACAAGAAAGGGGCGGCATACCTAGGCGCAGGCTTCACCATTAAATCAGTGAATGAAGACTTTATTGGCGTGCTTAAAGCGATTGACCCTAAAACAGGTAAAACGGTGTGGCGCTATAACAACTTCTCTCCACTTTGGGGCGGCGTGTTAACTACAGGTGGTGGTTTGGTATGGACCGGTAACCCTGAAGGTTATCTTATGGCCTTTGACGACAAAACCGGCGAAATGGTTTACAAGTTCCAAACTGGCTCAGGTATCGTTGGCTCTCCTGTGACATGGGATATGGACGGTGAGCAGTACATCTCTGTACTATCTGGATGGGGCGGCGCAGTGCCATTATGGGGCGGTGAAGTTGCAAAACGCGTTAAGCACTTCAACCAAGGCGGCACCGTGTGGACGTTTAAATTGCCCAAGCGCTATCAGCAGGTGGCAAAAAACTAATCTTAGCTGAGCAGTATATAGTGATTAATACATGGCCAGCGCCAACGTGCGCTGGCCATTTTATTCATCACCTTTTCATTCATCTGTTGGCAAGGTAAGTCTTCATCATTTTTATGAGCGTTATTTCGACTCTAACTTTAGTATTAATGTTGAAGCAGCAAGAGTAAGCCAGGCGCTTCCAGGGGCTATCATTGTGGCCTCCTACCAAAGGAGGAGCCTTTCAAAACCAAAGTAGAGTTACCCCTTATTTCCTCGTACGTATACTTAATTCATAGTCTTTTGAGGATGTATGAATTATGAAAACAAAAATATCGATGTTGTTTGCTGCACTCGTGGTAACGGGCTTGTCTGGCCACGTGCTTGCACACGGAAATGTTATCCCTCAAGGAGCAGATAGCTCAGAAATGCCGCCAATCACCGATGGCGATGAGTCTGAAAATGGCTGGGTGTTTGAAAACCCCTACCGAAGCCTAGACGACGACACCAAAACGAAAGTTATCAAATTTGGTGAATCAGCTTATGCAAATAACTGTGCAGGTTGTCACGGCTTGCACGCGCAGTCTGGCGGAATAAACCCAGACCTTCGTGAACTTGATCCTGAAAGCTTTGAAGACGACGAATGGTTCGTGGAGCGCTTGCGCTTCGGTTCGGCGAAAGGCATGCCTGCACTTGGCGGTATTCCTGAAGGTCAAACCGATCCTATCTTAGATCAAGAGACACTTTGGGCTATTAAAACCTACGTTGAAGCACGCCGTGTTGTGGCCATTGAAGAGGGTGAGATAGAAGCAGATTAAGGCGGCGTCTGTTACGCTTTTTCGCCGAGTTAACGTCAAGTTGCCCGGCGCTTTTCGTTTCTAAGCTATGTGGCAACGGGTTCACCGCAGCTGTTTGTTAACCTTTTAGCCCCGCAGTACGTCTAGCGAAGATGCGTCTTTTTTAAACTAACTGTAATTTACTCAGTACCCCAAAGGCGAGGGCGGTAATCGGTAAAGACGCCAATGTGCTGACTGCGATAATACTTGCCGCTAAGCGGTAGTCGCCCCCTAAGTTTCTCACCATGACGTAACTTGCGGCCGCGGTTGGTGAGATTGCTAATAAAAGAACAATACCTAGCTCCATCCCTTTAAAACCAAAAGCATAGGCAATAGAAACTAACACTGTAGGATAAATGACGCATTTGCTCGTGGTGCTCAATACAATATTAAAACCAGTCACTGGAAAATGAGCGAAACTGCAATGACGCGCCGGTACAAATGAGAGCAAGGGGCAGGGTAAGCTGCGCGAAATACTCACCGGTTTTAACAATCATTTCGGGAAGCTCTGCCATTCAAAATAGGAAAAGGGCAGGGCAGCAGCAATGGAGATAATTAATGGGTTCTTTGCCATACCCGATACTTGTCCGAGCAATGAGCGTGACGTACCTTGGTAAAAGTTAAGAACAAATACAGACAGTACGTTAAATAATATGGTAATACAGCCCATATAAACCGAGGCTACAGCAAGGCCTTCTTGTCCGTAGGTATTGGCGCAATACGCAAGACCTATAATGCCCATATTAGCCCTAAAGCCTCCCTGAACCACAACGCCTCGTGCTTTGTAGGGCTGAACCGCTATATGGGAAGTTATCATTAAGGCAATAAACACAAGTAGTGTACCTATTACCCCTACACCAATAAGGGTTGGGTTGGCGGCCTTGGAAAAGTCTGCCCTCGCGATAGACAAAAATAGCAAGGCCGGTAAGGCGACGTTAAAGACAAGCTTTGAGCCTGCTTCAATAAAACCTTCATTGAGCCATTTAATTCTAAAAAAAAGCCACCCCATTAACAGTAAAATAAGAACAGGAATAAGCGTACTGGTGACAAAGCTGAGCATAAAAAGAACCAGGCCTTTTATTGGATTTCAAAGAGAATGATCTGGAGCTGAACTGAAGTGCAGCGCGTGATAACACAGTATGCCAACGTTCTTCTTTGATGCATAAGAGAAATTTCAAGATACGACAAGAAAAATGCGCAGTGGCCCACATCTTGTGATTAATAAGTATTCACAAACGTGTTTAATAAGCGTAAGTTAATATTTATTAAGAGTTAGGTTTGCTGTTATTGAGAATCGTCCCGCAGATTACCCCGACATTAGAAAGAATAGATATATGAGAGCTTTTCTTTTCTTCGCTGGTTTTGTTGTTTTTAGCATCCTATTGTGCAAACTTGCGCATGCGAAAAGCATAGACCCTTCAGGAGGGATGCAGCTAGTTAATGACAAGCTGTGGATGTTGCAGGAAAGTGGCAGTGCACTCTCTGCCGAAGAGGTTATGGCTAAATATGAAGGCCGGTTGCTCACTAAAAACACATCAGGGCAAGTGAGTTATGGGTTTACGAACAACACTATATGGGGTGTTTTGCCTGTTGATATCCATACCTACGGTGAACCCGTAACGAGCGATCCCCATAATCTATCAGAAAGTTTTCCTTTCTTGCCTTTAGTCATAGAAATAGACAACGCTTGGTTGGACGATATTGACGTGTATTTCTTTGAAAACGGCGAAAGAAAGCATCACGTTACATTGGGCGATAACCAAATACACAGCGCGCGGGCCGAGCGCGCTAGAATGCCTTCCGTTTTTTATCGATTTACCCAGCAACAAACTATCGTTGTTTTCAGGTTCTCATCTCAAGACCCCATGACCATTCCGGTTTATCTAGGCCAGCCTGTCATCGCCAACGACAAGTCTACTGAAAACGCCTATTTCTATGGTGCGCTTTACGGTTCATTGGTTATTCTTTTGGTTTATAACTTGGTTTTATATAGCTACCTAAAAGAGCGAAGGTATTTACTATATTCCTTGTACCTTCTTTCTTTTCTGGCTTTTAATTTCACCTATACGGGGCACGGTTTTTGGTGGGTATGGTCTGACTCTGTATTCCTTCAGCAGGGGCTTATGCCCACGCTAATGTTCTTTTACCTTTTTAGCGCCGTACGGTTGACCATTGAGTTTCTCAACACTCAACTTTACTTACCTAAGCTTTACCGAAACAGGAAGTACATTTACGGAGGGTTAGGGGCGCTGGCAGTATTGATTATTTTAGTCGGTAGCCGTTCTTTCGCTGTTATGTCACAACTTGTCGTGCTAACTACAATTTCACTTTGGATGTTAGCTATCGGTATTTTTGCTTACAGAAATGGCGATACACTGGCTAAGTTTTTTCTGCTGCGGTACTCTGTGGAACTGGGGGCGCGACGGTATCAAGTCTCGCTACGTGGGGACTAGTGAGCTATTCGAAATGGGCATTTCGCGGTATCGAAATTGGTATGGTTTTAGAAATGTCTTTGCTGTCGATTTCTCTGGCCTTCAATTACAAGCAAGTACAACAGGCACGCTTGAGTGCCGAACGAGATGCGCGATTAGACCCGCTCACCTCGCTTTACAACCGACGGGCATTTGAAGATTTGGTCTATCCCATTTGGGAATTAGGAAAACGCAGTAATAAACACATGTCGGTTTTACTTATCGATTTAGACTGGTTTAAGCGTATCAACGACAAATTTGGCCACGATATGGGCGATAAGGTGCTGCAAAACGTGGCTAAAGAAATAAAGGGCCAAGTGAGAGGGTCGGATATAACCTTTCGCTGGGGCGGTGAAGAATTTTTGGTGTTTTTACCCAACACCCGGGCTAATTACGCCAAGCAAATTGCAGAGAACTTAAGGCTACACCTATTTAGCCATGATATTAATAAGTTGGTTAGGGTGACGGTGAGTATTGGCGTTTCTGGCTCGTACCCGGGAGAAGATGATCTGAACGTTTTGATAAAAGAGGCTGATCAAGCGCTCTACTTAGCCAAAGCCCAAGGGCGAAACAAGGTTGTGCTTTGGAATGAGAGGAAAGAGTAATCGCTGATTTATAAAAACAGAAATCTCACGTATTATTCTGTTTTCTTTTTTTCTAGGTAAGTCTCTCATGTACAAAGATTTTCAAGCAGAGTTGGCGTGGGCCAGCCTGCATATGCCGCGCACTCGCCACGCTATCGCTTCTTTACCTGACCTGTCTAACGTAAAACTTGCTTGTAACATGCACCTAGACTTAAAGATGGCGCCTTTAGTTGAAGGGCTGCTGTCACGTGGCTGCGATATATTCCTTACTACCTGCAACCCTACTACAGTACAAGATGACGTTGTGTCTTACCTTGTAGATAAAGGGGCAGCAGCCCACGCATGGCGTGATATGAGCGACGCTGACTGGTCTGAATCATTCGATAAAGCACTGGCGTGGCAGCCTACCCATTTATGTGAAATGGGCGCGGACCTCACTACCCGACTGCATGAAAACGTAAAAGCAAACAAGCCAGTCCCTAGCATTATATCGGGGTTAGAAGCAACGGGATCAGGCATTAACCGACTAAACGGTATGGCGCCCAATTACCCCATCTTTAACTGGGACGATTTGCCTGTAAAAGAAGGCCTTCACAACAGGCACATGGTGGGCCTAAGTGCATGGCAAACCTTCTTCCAAACCACCCATTTAACGCTGCACGAAAAGCTGGTTGTCGTAATTGGTTATGGTTTAGTGGGGCAGGGCGTGGCGGCATCGGCCAAAGCGTTTGGGGCACAGGTTCAAGTAGCGGAACTTGACCCTGCAAGAGCGCTTCAGGCGAAATACGACGGTTGGCCAGTGGTTGGTTTAGACGAGGCTGCTAGCCAAGCTGATGTTATTGCCACAGCAACAGGTGCCTACGGCGTAGTAAATTCGAAACACCTGGACAGCATGAAAGACGGGGCGTTTATTTTAAACGTAGGTCATGTAGCGCAAGAAATCGATGTGCCGTACCTTAAAAACAACGCGTCCCACAGCGAGCCAATGCCTTATGTAAATGCTTATAAACTGGGTGATAAAACGCTTTATTTGCTGGCTGATGGTTCTATGTTTAACTTAACCGCGGGCTATGGCGACAGCATCAATGCGTTTGACGTGACGTTAGCGGTTATGGCTGCTGGTATAGGCTTTATCGTCAATAAAGGTGCGAAGAGTGAAAAGGGCCTTTATTTACTGCCTGAAAAGGCATGGAAAGGCGCGCTTTAAAGTTCAAGCTGTGAGGCGTGTAATCTAATTAATACGCAAGAACTAAACGAATTGTCGGGGGAGCGACTGCTATCTCGACATTATTTTTGAGTGTTGTAAAGTGAGCCCGTTTTAAAATTTCAGACCTAAGGCGGGCTTTGATGAACACAGTTATCGGCACAAAGACAGCACAACAAGCACTAGATAGTCTTGTCGACATGACAGGCGACCTAACACCCATCACTCTTGCTGAGTATCAGGCCCGAATTGCCAAAGCACAGCATTACATGCAACAGCATGACATAGGCGCGCTTTACTTAAACGCGGGCACTAACTTAGCGTATTTTACAGGCATGCAGTGGTACGCCAGTGAGCGTTTAGTGGGGGCGCTTCTACCCGCAGAGGGGAACGTTGTTTACCTAGCTCCTGCGTTTGAAATTGACTCTTTGAACGAACGCAAAGTAGTGGAAGGGGATATTATCGGTTGGCAAGAGCACGAAAGCCCTCACGCACTTGCCATGTCTATTCTGAATACCGTCAATACGGCGGGTGGCATAAAATTAGGCGTTGATGAATCTACCCAATTTTTTATTGTTGATGGGTTTACTAAGGTGCTGAATGAACCTTGGCAAATTGTGAATGGTTCAGAGGTTACCGCGCATTGCCGCATGCACAAGTCAGAAAATGAGCTTGCGCTAATTCAGCGGGCCATGGACATGACCCTTGCTGTGCACAAAGCCACTGCCAGTATGCTTTATGAAGGTATTACCACCACAGAAGTTGAAGCATTTATTAACGATGCGCATAAGAAAGTGGGGGCCAGCGGTAACTATTTTTGCATTGTGCTGTTTGGTAAAGCAACCTCGTTTCCCCACGGCGTTAAAGACCCGCAAGTATTAAAGAAAAACGACTTAGTATTGATTGATACTGGCTGTAAAGTACATGGCTACCTCTCTGATATCACTCGAACCTATTGTTTCGGTGAGCCGACAGATAAACAGCGTGCACTATGGGAAAGCGAAAAGCGCGCTCAGCTTGCGGCATTTAACGCTGCAAAGGTCGGTGTACCTTGTGGTGACGTGGATAAAGCCGCCCGAGATAGCTTAGCGAAAGACGGCTTAGGGCCAGATTATAATTTACCGGGTTTGCCCCATCGAACAGGGCATGGCATTGGTATGGATATTCACGAATGGCCGTATTTGGTTAAAGACAATCCTCATCCGTTAGCAACTGGCATGTGTTTTAGTAACGAGCCTATGATAGTGGTGCCAAACGAGTTCGGTATTCGCTTAGAAGACCACTTCTATATGACCGACGAGGGCCCAGTATGGTTTACTGAGCCTAGTGAATCTATCGACTCTTTGTAAGTAAACTAAATTAAAGCTGCTCTTTATTACGAAGAGCAGCTGTAGTGTGCAACACCGCCAGCACTGAAAAATTCAAGTGGGCGCAGTTGGTAATACTTGTTCTCTACCTCTTCTGATTGCTCATCATAAGGCGCGGTGAGGATGTTCTGAAGTTCGTGTATTTGAGTAAAGTCACCTTTCTCTGCGGCTTTATAAGCAGGTACGATAAGCCATTCACGCCATGTGAATTTAGGGTTTGCTTGCTGCATGTTCTCTGCAATAGTAGCAATAGCGTTTGTTTGATTGCCTTGTGCTTCTGCGTCCTTTTCAATCCGCTCACGCCAGCTTTGCAACCAAGCCTCCCATTCTGTCATCACCTCTGCTTTAGGCGGGTAGTAAAAGCTCTTCGTCAAACTCGCCATATCTTCAGGTATCGATGATAGCTCTCGGAAAAACATATTGTAGTCGACGCCAGTGCGCAGCATTAATTGCAGCAGCTTGATAAGCAAGTCGTGGTCGTAGCTCGCAAGGCCAAGTTTTGTTGCCCACATGCGCTCCATCGCCCGTTCCATCACGCCGGAAAAGCCATCATTAATAGCGTTAAGCTGTGATAGCTGAGCACTGTTCTCTTCAAGTAAAGTCATCAGTGAGCGACAGAACATATCAAAGTTCTTTTGCGCCGCTATGGGCTGGTTTAAAAACGAGAAGTGGCGGCCGCCGCCTGTCCAAGGTTGGTAGTCTGCTTCAAAAAACTCACAAAAACCAAATGGCCCGTAATCTAGCGTAAACCCTCCGGCTGCGCAGTTATCGCTATTAAAATTGCCCTGGCAATAACCCACGCGCACCCACTGTGAGACAAGGTTGGTTAATCGGTCTCGAAATAGCTCAGCAAGCCTAATCACTTGCTCTTCTAGCGGAGCAGTTGTATCAATTTCTTTCGCGTACTCTCGCTCGATAAGGTGCATCACGATGGCTTTTAATTCGTCTCGTGCATGTTCATGTTCATCACAGCGCGCACGTCGTGCAAAAAGCTCAATTTGCCCGACGCGTAAAAATGACGGTGCAACGCGGGTGGAGATTGCCGTTATGTTTTCGACCATTACTTCCGGTTCATAGGAGTGAGAGCCTTCGCGATACCACGGGCGGTCTACCGTGTTTGATTCAGACATAAACAAGCTCAGCGAGCGTGATGTGGGGATTCCCAAGGCGTGCATGTGCTCTTGCACTAAAAATTCACGCACGCTAGAGCGCAATACGGCGCGACCGTCTGCGCCGCGACAATAAGGCGTGCGTCCCGCACCTTTTAACTGCATCTCCCAACGCTTGCCGTTGAAGACCCCTTCCACGATAGAGATTGCTCGGCCGTCACCATAGCCATTACCCGTCCCAAACGGGCACTGCTGCGTGTACTCAGTACCGTAAATTGAAAGTGCGTAGCCGGTTGCCCAGCCGAATGGTTTCATAGGTGCAGGTACTGCTGACATATCCCCTGAAAAGAGCTGCGTGAACGCTTTAGATGTTGCCAAACTGTCGTCTAACCCTAATTCGGCAAACAGGGTCTCGCTGTGAGCGATGTATTTAGTCGACGTTAATGGGGTCGGAGTAACCGGCACATAGTGACCAGAGAAAACTTGACGAGGGTTGTGGTCGTTACCGTCGCTAGTTGATTGGGGATCGGGCGAAAGCGTGTCAAGCAATGAGTAATCTACATGCTTTGCGAATTCATCTAGCGTTTCAATTCGTTCTGTCACTTCCTCACCTTTTTCATGTTCATGGCAACGCTTTATGTCATCTGTTTGACAGGCTGTTGACTGCGAAAAGCACATCAATGGCGAGCCTTATTCAACGTCCAGCATTGAAGCTTGTTTAATGTACACATTGTTTGACTAAGAACAAACAATACGGCTTTTAGACATTGTACTCTTATCTATACTTTTATGAAGGTACGCTGCATAGGTTTAATGCGCAGCATTAATCTGAACGTCGGGGCCTCAACGTGTCGACATTGCCCGGTCTACTCTCGTTAACCTTCGGGAATGATAACGGTGGGCGTACTTGCCTTTAGCTAACGATAGCCGATATACAACGTAAAAAGGAAAGCCAATGGATAGCGTCTTACTGCTGGGCAATATTATTGGTGGGCTAGGGCTGTTCTTACTTGCAATCGGCATGATGACGGACGGGCTAAAGTTAGCTGCGGGCAACGCCTTACGTACATTGCTTGCCACGTGGAGTAAAACGCCATTTAGAGGTGTGGTGTCTGGTGCCGCGATGACTGCTTTAGTGCAATCTTCAAGTGCGGTAACTGTGGCCTCTCTAGGGTTTGTTAACGCAGGTTTACTGAGTATGCGGCATGCATTGGGTATTGTGTATGGTGCAAATATCGGTACGACCATGACAGGGTGGCTTGTTGCCCTCGTTGGTTTCAAGTTAAATATTCAAGCCGTCGCGTTGCCTATGATTGGCGTAGGCATGCTTTTAAAGCTGCTTAAACCGAATACTCGGCTAGCCTCTTTAGGTATAGCAATTGCGGGTTTTGGTCTGTTTTTTGTAGGCATAGACAGTTTGAAAACTGCCTTTGAAGGAATAGTAAGTACCTTCGACTTTAGTCAATTTAAAGCCTCTGGCGTTGAAGGTTTTCTCATGTACCTGGCCATTGGTTTTGTAATGACAGTACTTACGCAGTCATCCAGTGCGTCTATTGCATTGACCATTACTGCGGCAACGTCTGGCATAGTGGGTATTTATGCTGCGGGTGCAATGGTCATTGGTGCCAATATTGGCACCACATCTACGGCTATATTCGCATCAATAGGCGCGACATCAAGTGCTAAACGGGTGGCCGCTGCGCAAGTTGTGTTTAACGTCCTTACTGCCCTTGTGGCTGCATTGCTCTTGCCACTCTTGTTTGGTTTTATTCATTGGTTGACCGCGCTAATCGAGATTGAAGCTAATCCAGGCATTACCCTTGCCATTTTTCATACCTTATTCAATGTGTTGGGCGTTGCGATTGTTTTTCCTATGAACGACAGGCTAGCAAGCTTTCTTGAAAGACGTTTTGTGTCGCTAGAAGAGGAGGCCTCCAAACCTAAGCACCTAGATAAAAATATCGCTCAGACGCCGGATTTGGCAGTAAACGCACTTATTCTTGAACTGTTGTCAATTTCGGATCGCTTTTTAAACGTTTACCCCAAATTACTTTCCGTGAAAGTTAGCGAAGTGACCGCAGTGGAAAACGACATTAGTGTTGTGGAAAAGCTATGTCAGCACGTGTCGCAATTTATCGTAGGCGTTGAGCGAGCGGCGCTAAGCGAAGAAACCACACACGCATTATCGTTGCTTATGCGTGTTGAGCACTATGTTTATTCCATCGCGCAAAAATCCTCAGCAATATTAACGTTGAGCAAACGAAGAGAAAATCTTGGAAGACCAGAATTAGAAGGACAATTACTGAATCATTTATCAGTTACCACTGAGTTTATGAGAATGGTTCGTTGGAGACAGTTTGATAGTAGTGACGCGTTAAATTTGCAGTTTGATTTACTAGAAAAAGAGCATCATAAACTCAAGTCAGCTTTGGTGATGGGGGCGACACAAGGTGATATTGCGATTGTGCAAATGACTGATGCAACGGAGTGTATGGAATACCTTTTACAGATAGCTCAAATGTGGGTCAAAGTATTTAATCGAATTCAACAGGTAGAGGACAGCATAACAACAGCAAATGTAATTCAAGTCGATAATCAAACGCATTCTTAGCATGATGAAAGGAGCCTGATATGGCAACACTAACTTTTTTAGGCGCGGTGGAGGGGGTGACAGGATCTATGCACCTACTAAAAACTGAGCATAGTACTTTGCTTTTAGATTGCGGTCTGTACCAAGGTAGGCGAAATGAAGAAGCTAAAAATCACGAGCCTCTACCTATCGATGTGAGTCAAATTGACGCTGTTATTCTATCCCATGCACACCTAGATCATTCTGGCCGTTTACCTATTTTGTTACGAGAAGGGTATTGCGGGCCTATTTACATGACACGGCCGACCGTTGAGCTAATAGAAGTGCTGTTAAAGGATGCGGCTTCTTTACAAGAGCGCGACGCGGAATGGGAAAATAAACGCCGCCAGCGCTCGGGTAAACCGCTCATCGAACCTTTGTACCGGCAAGAAGAAGTGGACGGCGTTATGAAGCAGTGTAAATCGACTCGCTATCATACCAAACGTAAAATCACGCAAGACGTTGAAATAAATTTTGCCGATGCGGGGCATATTCTGGGTTCAGCGATAGTGGAAATATTTATCACTGAAAATGGGCAGAGTAAAAAGTTGGTCTTTTCTGGTGACCTTGGAAATTCACAGGCTGCATTACTTCGCGACCCAGATATCGTTACTGAAGCCGATGTGGTACTTCTTGAATCTACCTATGGTGACCGCAATCACCGTTCAATGGAAGAGACGCTCGATGAGTTTGAACAGGTTATTCTTGAAGCCAGTGAGAATGGCGGCAACATTCTTATTCCATCATTTGCAGTAGGGCGTACCCAAGAGATAATTTTTCGCCTGGGCGAGCTGTATCAGCAGGGCAAACTTACCCATCAAAAAGTGTATTTAGACAGCCCTATGGCCATTGCAGTTACGGAGATTTACCATCGCTATCAAGATGTGTATAACGAAGAGGACTTCGACGCTATTGAAGAAAGTGCCGAGCGAGCACACAGCCACAACCAAAGCTTACACTCCTTGTTGCCTATTTTGAGTTATACCACCTCTACAGAAGAATCGATTGCGCTTAATAAAGTGGTGAGTGGCGCAATAATTATCGCCGGCAGCGGTATGTGTAACGGCGGGCGTATTCGCCACCACTTAAAACAAAACCTGTGGCGCAAGCAATCTCATGTGATTTTTGTTGGCTTTCAGGCCATGGGCACGCCGGGGCGAAAAATGGTAGATGGCGCAACGCGTATCAAAATGGCCGGAGAGGATATTGCTATTCGCGCGCAAATCCATACCTTAGGTGGGTTTTCTGCCCATGCCAGTCAATCTCAGCTTATCAATTGGCTATCGCATTTCGAAAAAACACCGAAGATATACTTGGTGCATGGTGAAGAGGGCGCTAAACAAGCCTTGTGTAGCGCCATTAAAGAAAAGGGATGGGAAGCAACAATACCTCATTTGAACGAAACATTATCGTTCTAAACCTTTGTTGTAGGTTAAGGCTCAACGCTTACTGCTTGGGTCTTAACGCAAGCTGACCGTTCTCTACGCTCAACTGCAATGGCACCGCTGACAATAAGCTAACGGCTTTATTGGTAGAATCTAATCGGTAAACTGGGTTAGTCGACAAGTACCCATTAATAAGCTGCATAAACTCGCCGCTCACCGGGGCTAGGTTACCTTTAAAGCCGCCCGCATCAATGGTGCTGTCAAGCAGCGATAGCGAGCGCACAAAAATCGCCTTTTCTTCGCTATCGTAATAAGGCGTACCTTCTAAAGACAGACTGACTTTAGCCGGATAGTTCAAACCAAACGCGCTCACGCGAGCTGTAGCAATAGCGCCTAACTGCACCACGTCTCTGCCATCTGGGCCTATGGTTGCGGTCATATCCTCAACATCTAAAAACAAAGGTATACCGGCAAGTGATGTCTTTTTTTGTAATGTACTTATCTGGCTATCAAGCACTTGCTCTAGTTCAGCATTGGATACGGTATAAACCGATAGTTGAGAAAGGGTGGCGCAGCCAGCAAGAATGGTAGCGAGCGCAACAGAAAGTAGAAGTCTCATAATAAGTCTCTTTAAACAATAGGGCGTTGGTTTACACAGTGTTAGCTATGAATATCGGCGCTGTAACAACTTAGTGCCTTTCATTGTAGAGGGGAAGGCGCTTTATGCACAATGAAATCGTTCAAGTACTATGACAATGGCTTATTCAGGCACGCGCCTACTACAAAAACTTTTGCCATAACGACTGTAACAAAGCAGTATAAGAAGTTCTTCTTATTAAAAATAAACACGACAAGGCACTTTCTATGGTTTCACAGAGACTGATTTCTGGGAAAATGGTGGCTGCGCTTGCTATTTGCGTAAGTGCACTTTCTAGTTTCTCGCATTCTGCATTCGCACTCGAAGATACGGTTAGCCCTGAACTTTTCGACAAAATGGAGTATCGCTTCATTGGGCCTTATCGCGGCGGGCGCTCGGTGGCGGTCACTGGGGTTGAAGGTAATACCAACCTTTATTTTATGGGCACCGCTGGTGGCGGTGTGTGGAAAACCGAAAACGCGGGTTTATCGTGGAAAGCTATATCCGATAAAACATTTAAAGTAGGCAGTATTGGTTCTATCGCGGTTGCGCCTTCAGACCCTAACGTTATTTACGTAGGTACTGGTGAAGGCCCTATTCGAGGTGTAACCACAAGCCATGGAAAAGGTGTTTATAAATCTACTGACGGCGGTGAAACCTGGAAGCTGATGGGGTTAGATAAACGGGGTCAAATCCCTAAAATTCGCATACACCCCACTAATCCTGATATAGCTTGGGCGGCAGTGCAGGGCAATATCTGGGGGCCGAATGAAGAGCGCGGTATATTCAAAACGACGGATGGCGGCGAAACATGGCAGCACGTATTAAAAGTGAATGCCGACACGGGCGCAGCTGATTTGGCTATTGACCCAACCAACCCCAGAATTCTTTATGCGAGCATGTGGCATCACGGCAGAACACCGTGGTTTATTAAGTCAGGCGGTGAAGGCGGTGGCCTTTATAAGTCAACAGATGGCGGTGAAAACTGGGACAAGCTAGAAAAGGGCCTGCCTAAGCTTATTGGTAAAGTAGGTGTTGATATTGCTGCGTCTAACCCAAAGCGCCTCTACGCCATTATCGAGGCTGATGAAGGCGGTTTATACCGCAGTGATGATGCAGGTAAATCATGGGAGCTAATGAACGGCGACAATATTCTTAAAGCTCGCGCGTGGTATTACAACCACATTAAGGTTGACCCGGTAGATGAAAATACCCTGTATGTGATGAATGTGCAGCTGCATAAATCCATTGATGGCGGCAAAACCTTCGAAATTAAATCTCTGCCCCACGGTGACACCCACGATATGTGGATAAACCCGGAAAACAGCTTAAACATGATCAATGCTAATGACGGTGGCGCAACGGTTACCTTCGACGGTGGTGAATCGTGGTCAAGCATTTACAACCAGCCAACGGCGCAGTTTTATCGTGTAATCACTGATAACTTAAACCCTTACTATGTGTATGGCGGCCAGCAAGACAACTCAACTATGGCAACGCCGTCTGAAACCTGGGGTGACGGTATGGGTATAGAAGATCAGTTTGCTGTTGGCGGTGGCGAAAGTGCGCATATTGCGTTTAACCCTGACGATCCAACGCTTATTTACGCCACTACCATTAATGGAACACTAACCGAATACAACCGCGATACCGGGCTTACACGTCCCATCATGCCTTACCCTGAGTATGTGTTTGGACGCAATGCGAGGGATCAAAAGTACCGCACGAATTGGAATGCGCCAGTGCTGGTTTCAAAGCACGACCCTAGCACGGTGTATTACGGCACGCAGGTGATTTTAAAAACCACCGACCGCGGTGTAAATTGGCAAGAAATCAGCCCAGACTTAACCCGTAACGAGCCTGAAAAACAGGGGCTAAACGGCGGGCCGATTACCAATGAACAAGCCGGGGCTGAATACTACAATACGGTTTTCTATATTGCTGAGTCAGCGGTTAACAAAGGCGAGCTTTGGGTTGGTGCTGATGACGGTAAGCTTCATATTACGCGTGATGAAGGTAAAAACTGGAAAGATGTTACGCCACATAATAAAGAAGCGCAGGTTAATGCTATTGAGCTAAGCCCTCATGCACAAGGCAGAGCTTACGTTGCGGTAGCAGGCTATAAGTTAAATGACTACACACCTTACATCTACAAAACCGATAATTACGGCAAGCGCTGGAAACGTATTGACGAAGGGCTACCTGAAGACGCTTTTGTACGTGTTGTGCGTGAAGATACAGAGCGTGAAGGGATGCTGTTCGCGGGTACAGAAAGCGGCATGTTTATTAGTTTCGATGACGGCAAACACTGGCAAGAGCTAGATTTAAACCTTCCGCCGGTGGCGATCACCGATATGCAGGTAAAGGGTGACGACCTGGTTGTTGCAACGCAAGGGCGAGGCTTTTGGATTTTAGATGACATTAGCCCCCTGCGCGAAGTGCATAAGTCCCTTGATGATGAAGCGCTATTTCAGTTTGAACCGGTTGATGGCGTTCGCTTGTTATCTGGCGGCGGCATGACCGATCAGCCACAAGCGAAAAATCCACCCCGTGGCGCGACTTTCCGCTATTACCTGAAAGGTGCATTAGAAGAAGACCAAACGCTACGCATTGATATATTTAATGCAGACAATGAGTTGGTTCGTACACTGTCATCAGCATCGAGTGCTTTTGAGAAATGCGCAAAAGGTAACGAAGACGTTCGCAGCCCTATCAAATTTAAACACCCATCGACCAAAGCAGGGTACAACACGTTCGTGTGGGACCTTCGCCGTGAGCCACTAAACTGCATTGAGAATGTAAAACTGTTTGGCGGTTGGAAAGGTGCTCGCGTGATGCCGGGCGACTACAAGGCGAAAATCACCCTGGGAGAACTTGCACAAACTCGTGCGTTTAAAGTGCTTCCAGACCCAAGAGAAGAGGCCGACAAAGCGCAGCTTCAAGTGGTTGAAAAGAGCATTCAGGCAACAGAAACCTTGTTAAACGATTTGTTTGCACACTTGCAAAAAGCCCGTGATGTGCGCGCGCAGTTGAGTGATGTTTCGCAAGACAACGTCATGCTGGCAAGCAATGTGTCTGCATCTATCGAGCGCATTGTTAGTGCAATCGACGACTGGGAAGCATTAGTTATTCAGCCTAAACATCAAACCTTTGAGGATGATATTAACTGGCCGAATATGCTCGACAGACAAGTGCGTTTCTTAATGGATAACTTCGACAGAACGGGGGCGCCGGCACAAGCTGGTGCACTGAAGCGATTGAAAGACTTAGAGTCAAAGTGGCAGCAATATAAAGTGCAGCTAGAAACCTTGTTTGGCGAAGAAGTGAAACCGTTGAATGAAAAGCTGTCAAAGCAAGGCGCGTTTGATTTAGAGCGTTTGTAGCGAGGCGAGCGAATTTTATTCTTGCTGAAGCTATAAAACTGAAAAGCCGGAAGTGTGATTAAGACACTTCCGGCTTTTATTTACGGTTTTAAACCTGCATCTAGCGCAGTTGAAAAATATTGCTCAAACAAAAAGTGTTCGCAATGAACTGCTAGAACTGATACCTAACGCTTACCGTATAGTTAGTCGGTGAGCCGGGCATGGTCCAAAGCTGGTGGTATGAGTTCTCAAAGTAATCCCTGTCGAACAGATTGTTCACGTCAAACCTCATAGAGAGCGCATCGCTAATATTCACCGACCCTGCAAGGTTCACAAGGGTGTAAGACGGCAAGATGAATGTTGGATCGGTGGTTTGGCCTAAGCGGTCACCCACGTAACGCATGGTCACACCAAAGAACGCTTCTTTTTCAAATACGCGGGTGAAATGGTTAAGCGAGATATACCCCGAATGTTTAGCAATATTGATTAAGCGTGAACCCTTTGGAATAGGCACCCCCCAATCCAAATTGTTGACTTCATTCGCGGTTTTAGCATCTATGTATGCGTAGGCCATATCAAGACGAATGTCTGAAGTAAGGTCAGTGGTTAACTGGAATTCAACCCCTTGGCTTTCAACTTCACCGAGCGTGGCTGAAAAGCCCGTGTTAGGTTCAGCGGTTAGCATATTGGTCTTTGCTGCATTAAAAATCGCAATGCTGCCTGAGAACCTATCGGCGATGTTTTCCCACTTCGCACCTACCTCAAAAGAGGTGGTCTCTTCAGGGTCAAAGGCGTTGCGGTCTGAATCAAGCCCTGGATTGGGTCTGAAACCTTCTGCATAGCTCGTGTATAGACTTACAGCGTGATTGATTTCATACACAAAACCGAAGCGTGGCGTCACTTCCGTTTGGTCTTGTTCTTGCCCTTCTTCGCTCAGCTTATTAAAAATGTCTTGCTCGAACTTGTCCACACGAAAGCCGACTAAAAGCTTGGTGGCATCGGTAAGTTCTATAACGTCTTGTGCATAAAATCCTAACCCTTTTTGCTTTTCGGCGGTGAGTGTAGTGGGCGTCACATCAGGTCTGAAAATAGTGTAGTCTGGATTTTCAGGGTCGATACTATATGTGGTATCACCCGCGCCCCACGCGGTGCGCCAACGACGATAGTCTGTATCAATGTGGTAGTTGTAATAGTCCAAACCAAACAAGACGTTATTTACAAAGCCTGCCACGTCTACCACGCCGCTTAGTTCAAAGCGTAGTGATAAGTCTTGCGCTTGATAGTCGCGGGTTCGTCGCTGCCTTGAAAGTACAGATGGGTCGGTATACAAAAGCTGACGACCATCTGACAGTTCAGTATCTGAAGACTGCCCTTCAAAAGAAGAGTCTCTGTAGGTGAAGCCACTAAGAAAATGCCAATTGTGATTCAACTCGTGATTTAACACTAGCTGATGTCCAAAGGCTTTAACTTCATGGGCACTGTCTCTGATATCACCGTAAAAGTCTTCGGCATCTACAGCGTCAAAGTCGTTATTTAAGATAAATACACCGCGATCAAGCGGCTTTTCCTGATCTAAGATTTCCATCTGATAACTTAAGCTGGTGTGATCAGAGAGGTTCCAAATAAATGAAGGGTTGAGGTTCAGGTTTTTGAAAAACACGTTATCGCGATAAGTATCAGAGTCTTCGTACGAACCGTTAACGCGATACGCCATATCTGAACTAATGCCGTTCGTATAATCGAACTCTACGTGCTTCTTATCAAAATTACCGACGGTGGCTTGAACGTAGCCTTGCTCTTCAAACTGCGGTTTTTTGGTGATGATGTTGATGGTACCGCCAGGCTCGCCTTGCCCATAAAGGGCAGAGCCTGGCCCTTTCATTACTTCAATAGTTTGAACGTTAACCGTACTTCTATTGCCGCTGTAGCCACGTACGTTAAAGCCGTTTATCAGATACCCCGACGGATTGTTTTCATCGCCAGAAAAGCCACGAATAGCAAAGCTATCGAACATACCGCCCGAGTTGTTTTGCCTTACGATAGTCGGCGCAAAATCCAGTGCATCGATGAAGCGTGTGATCCCTTCATTTGCTAATGTATCGGCGGTAATTCGGTCAATTGCTTGCGGCGTGTCGATAAGCGGTACGTTACCACGATAAGGCTGAAAGTGTCTTTTTACTTCGATGTGCTCTAATTCATCGTGAGCATCTTGAAGGGAACTTTTACTACTTTGCGCAGCGGCATTCACAGATAGTCCAACTAACGAAAATAAAAACGGTATTTTAGAGTTAAGCATAAGAAGGTTTAACGAGTCTTCAGCAGGGTTTGTAAACATGGGTGATGTTATGTTATCTCATTTCTTTTGGCAAGGTGATTTATAGTTGGAGACTGGTCTAAACTCAGCGAAGTGACGTTTTCCTATGCTCACATATGCTATACACTTCGCGACCTTATTTAAGCGATAAGCCAACACTTAACCATAAATTACACTACGCACTATAAACCGACGTAATAAAAGTCAGTATCGGTGATAGTACGTGTTACGCACCTGCAAAAGTCAGGTGCCTGAAAAGCGTTTAGCGTTTGTGAATATGAACTAGCACTAGGAACTAGGACACTCAATGTTTCATAAAACATTTTCTCTATTTTTATCTGCGCTTCCTTTATCTGTTTTCGCAACGGAAAACGTAGATGTTATATCCACAGAAAAGGCTGAAGCGAACGTCGAAAAAATTACGATTGAAGGGGCGGCAACTGCGAATAACAAGCCGGTTGGTACGTTTAATTCACCCATTTCAAATTTGGAATACGACCCGCGGGTAGATTTGCAATCAAGAAACATGGCCGAAGCACAGGCCGATGTCACCATCCGCGGTGGTATCTTCGAGAACACCGGCTTTCGAGTGGGAAGCGCGACGCTTATCGACCCGCAAACGGGACACTATTTTGCCGAAATTCCTATTGCGCCAGAAATGTTGACTGAGCCGAGTATTTTTACCGGTGTTGATAACGCGCTTTATGGTGTAAATAGCTCTGTTGGTACGGTGTCTTACGGATGGCGACCTATTCAAGAGGCGGGCAGTGTATCTGTTGGCGTGGGCAACAATAACTTCAATTTGCAGCGCGTTCACGGCGCAGTAAAACAACAGCTTAAAAGCTATCCAGCATGGTCTGTGGGTGTGGAAGGAGAGTATTCTCGCTCTGAAAGCGATGGCACTATTGCTAATGGTGATCACCAATTTGAACGCGCGTCAGGTCGCGTTCAGTTAGCAAGCGAACGTTCGCAAACCGACTTGTTTTATGGTTATCAGCAAAAGTTCTTCGGTTGGCCTAATTTGTATACGCCCTTTGACGTTAACGAAACCGAAGATATTGAAACGCGTTTGGTAATGCTAAATCATAAGCAGCGCTACGGTGAAAAGGGTAATGAAAGTGCCTTTGAGGTATCGGGTTATTACAGGGAAAACGATGACCACTATGTATTTTCGCGCGAAAACCCAGAAAGTTTTCAGGCGTTTCACGAAACGCAGGTAAAATCACTCGCGCTTTCTGGTACTCACAACCTCTCGCCAGACTTTGGTATCAACTACTCCGCGCAAATTACTGCAGACGACATTGAATCGACCACGCTAGAAAATAACTTCACTTCCCGCGACTACTACAACATTAGTGTGGTGCCAGAGTATCGTACCCAGCTAAACACTAAGGAGTCGATTACCGTACGCTTAGGTGGCGCGTTTGATGATACTAATCGCGATGAAGATCGGCTGTCTTTTGTGGGCGATATTAACTGGTACACGCAAACTGGCGATAATGCCTCGCGAAATTTATATCTTTCGTATGCAGAAGCGACTCAAGTGGCCGGCTATACTGCAGTGGGCGGCAGCACCACGAGTGGCTTGTTCAGGAGTAACAATCAGCTACAGCGAGAGGTGAGTAAAAACCTCGAGCTTGGCGCGTCGTTTGATGAGCAATCATGGAAAGTTGATACCGCCGTTTTCTATCGCTGGGATAACGAGCTGACCGACTGGACTTACAGCTTCGATTCCACCTCGGCACGCAGCGCAAACCCCGTAGATATTGAGACGCTAGGGTTTGAACTAATTGCGATTAAGCGCTTTGATAATGCGGATGTGGTTGCCAGTTATACCTATCTAGATAAGTCGGAAGACTACGGCATTGAAGGTGTGGATGCGAGTTTTTATGCGCTTAACTACCCACCGCATAGAGCAACCCTTGGACTGGTGTGGTTTGCAACTGATACGGTTGAGGTTCGCATAGACAACGAGTGGCGCAAGCAAGAAACCAACGCGCTTAGAAACGGTAGTGATTCGGCATTCTTCTCTCACGTTACACTCACCTATTCACCGGCTCAAATTGAAGGGTTAAACCTAGTACTGGCAGTTGATAACTTTTGGGATGAACGATTTGAAGAAATTCCCGGTACGCCAGGGCGGGGCGAACAGTATTCGGCTACCGTGACCTATTTTTGGTAGTAGGGAAGTACGCTTATTGTAAGTGCTTACTATTGCTTGGTCTGATTAATTATGAAGTGATAGGATGTATTATATGACAGGCTCTAAGGTGTCATCTAGCCCCAGCGTATCGACGTTGCCAGCGCCTTCTAAGGGCACCGCGAATCTTGACGACTTCGCAGGGCGCTGGCATTTGCGTCGGAAAATTATCCAGCAAAACGGGGATACTTTTTCGTTTGTTGGGACAGCTGCTTTTTGTTGGGAGCCTGCGTGGGAGAAACCGACGCTGAATTATTACGAGCAGGGCGAAGTAACCGCGCCAAATGGAAACATTATGCCTGCCGAGCGCCGCTATTTTTGGCAACAGTCACAGCATGGTGTGTTCGATGTTTTGTTTGACGATGAACGTTATTTTCATACATTTAGTGCGAGCAACCCGAATGCCGAACACTTATGCGGCGATGACAACTACGTAGTGCACTATGACTTCGCAAAGTTGCCAGTGTGGCGCTCAACATGGCAGGTCAAAGGGCCGCGCAAAGACTACACCATGATTAGCGAGTATAGCCCTGCGTAGAGTCGGCTTTGTTGAGGCTTAGAGCTGCTTCTGTTTCTTGCTGTATTGATGAGACATCCAAAGCGCAATGGCAATGATGGCACCGCCAAGAAATAGGCGAGAAAAGTCAGTGTCTTTTTGCCAAAGAAGTAAATTAACCACAAGCCCTGCTGGAATAAGCGCGTTGTTCATGATGGCTAATGTGCCTCCTGATACTTTCAGCGCGCCTTGATTCCAAAAGTAATACCCAAGCCCCGATGCCACGATACCTAACCACAACAATATGCCCCACTGCTGAGCATTCTGCGGCAGTTGGCTAGTGTTACCAAAAATGAAGAAAGCAGGTAGTGCTATAGCCAGTGCGCCTAAATAAAACCACGCAAACACGTTGTGATAGGGCACTTGTGTTTTGAAGGTGGAGGTGAGTTTTTTATAACCCACCTGTCCTAGCGCAAAGGAAAGGTTAGCACCTTGAACAACGGCAAAGCCAAACCAGTAATTATCGCTAATGCCGTTAAAACGAATAATGGCAGCCCCTGTGGTAGCGATAAGTGCACACAACAAGTAAAACGGGGTGAAGCGCTTAAAGAGTGCGTCGTTTAAAATGGCTACGTAAAGCGGTGTGAAAATGGTGAAAAGCAACACCTCTGGCACGCTTAAAAACAAAAATGCGTGATAAAAGAAGATGTACATTAACCCTAACTGCACAGCACCTAAACTCGCCAGGATCGCCTTTTGTTTAAGGTTTAATAATGCCGGCTTAAGAAAGGGAAGGAAAACCAGTGTGGCGAGCACAATGCGTGTCAAAACAGCAAAATAACTGTCTACTGAGCCTGCTAAAAATTCGCCAATAAGCGAAAAGGAAAATGCCCAAAGGACAGTAACTGTTATTAAATAAAACACGCGCTATGCTTCTTTGTAAATTCAACTGCGGCGTAAAATAGGCCATTGCCGCTCGTATATCAACAGTCAGCTTACCCTCTATCAAAACTCTCTTGAGAAGTTTGTGTAACAACGGAAGTTTCGCAATCGCTAGGAATAGTACAGGCGCGACTGTCTTGGGAAAGAGAGCGACCTATTAATACAGGGTAAAGCCAAGCGCCAAAGCATGCACCACATATAGGCGCAATAATAGGTACAATAAAGTAAGGAGTGGCTTTCGCGCCGGAGAGCGCATGCTCCCATCCCGCAATATAGGAAAAGAGCTTTGGACCAAAATCGCGAGCTGGGTTCATGGCAAAACCGGTCAACGGTCCTAAAGAGGAACCAATGACAGCGATGACAATACCAATTAGTAGCGGGTTCATGGCTCCACGTGATGCACCGTTGTTTTCATCGCCCAATGCCAGTATTGCAAACATCAACACTGCAGTGATAACGAATTCAACGCCAAAGGCACCCCAGAATGAAAGGGCTTCGTGAGGAAAAGTAGAAAAAATGCTGGCGGTCGCCAGAGCCTCTACACTATCGCGTGAAAGGTTGTGAGTAAGTTCATAGTCTGTAAAAAGTTGATGATATAAGCCGTAGATAAGTGCGGCAGCAGCGAATGCTCCCAGAAACTGAGAAAGGATGAAGGGGCCTACTTTGTGCTTTTCAAAACCATGAAAAAGAGCAAGCGCAATGGTTACCGCAGGATTAATATGTGCACCCGAAACTCCAGCAGTACAATAAATGGCAACAGCTACGCCAAACCCCCAGACAATACTTATTTCCCATTGACCGAACGAAGCACCTGTTAATACCAGTGCTGCAACTGCACCAACACCAAAGAAAATTAGAATCGCCGTGCCTATGAATTCAGCAATACACTGGCGGAAAAGCGTTGGTTCCGTGAGAGGTAACATAATTCATCCTTTAAATCTTTAACCAGTACAACGCGCTGTGCAGAAAAAGAAACGACAGAGTTATGTTAGGGAAAATGAAGGCAGAAAAGCGTTTTATGTTGCGCAATATTGCACTAACTGTTCATCTAACTAACAGGCCGTTTAGTTCTTATTCTGACGCAACTTCCCATGTACATTTAATTGGGACGTATCATAAAACGAACATAAACGAACTGCAAGTGAGCAAAAACGAATATTCATCATTCTTGGTATTGCTATAGCGCTCTTACTTGAAGGCAGTGAACACTGTAAACCTTAGTCTAGTGGAATACGGACAACCCTGTACTGGGGCTATTATTTTTGGTGTCGCTATCAGCTTTTAACTCTCCAGCTTCCTCAACCAGTGCCGTCATAGCGTCAATAATATCGAGAAAGCTTGTTAGCTGCTCTGGTGTTAGGCCATTAGACAAGTTTTCGATTTTATTGATAAGTTGTTTAGTAGGTAGGCGCATAGTGTCAAAATCCCGTTGTTGTTACCTTAATATCTACTTTGTAAATCAATTATCTTGCCAAGTTTGTTTACTCCTCGATTTCTTTTTTCACCCTCTAAATAGCATTTTAAAAGTCTTATTTATTAGAGGCTTAGACATTTTTCATGAGAGCGGTTAACAATTTTCCTTGCAAAAAGGTTTTAAATAAATAAGATTAAATGCAAATCATTATCATTTGCATTAAAAGAATTATCAATGAAACGAGCCCGCTTTGTACCTTTCTTTGTGGTAGCCGCTAGCCTTCCTTTGTCTTTTCCAGTATTAGCAGAAGATGCCCTTGAGCGCGTTGTGGTGACAGGTACTAGGACACCTAAACTATTGGCTTCTTCGCCCGTAAAAATTGATGTAGTAGATAAAGCGGAGATTGCGCGACTAAGTAAAGGTACCTTGCGCCAAGTGCTTGAGGTGATGCCGGGCGTTGTGGTGAGGCGAAGTCAAAAAGACGGCTACAACGTTCAGCTAAACGGGTTCAATGGCGATCATGTGTTGGTGTTAATCAACGGCCAGCCCATCATTTCTCCCACAGGCTCTTCCGTCGACCTTGACCAAATTAGCGTTGCCAATATTAAACAAATTGAAATAGTGCGTGGCGCGGCATCAGTACTTTACGGCAGCTCTGCCATGGGTGGTGTTATCAATATCATTACCGAGAAGGTGGAAGGGTCGCAGTTTTCAGCAGACTACGAGGCATCATACTTTACCGATGATGCAATTGAAGGTGATGAAATCGGGCACACGTCTAGGATAACTGCTGCGAAAGCAATTAGTGATTGGCAGCTTGGCATAACGGCTCAGAACATTACCAACCCGGGTTTTGATTACGACGGCGAAACTACATCACAAGATGGAGGCGCGGTAGACAAATCCTTCGTGCAAATGTCGTTATCTACATTGATAAATAGCGTGAGCGTGCAATACAAGGGGCAGTGGTTGGATGAACAAAAAGACAAGCCTCAATCATCAATACCCGGTCAAGCCACTATCATCAGCTATCTGTCTAACGTAACCCAGTGGCAACACGATTTTCGCCTTGAGCAGCAATATGATTGGCATATCAATACGCGCTATCTTTCACATGATGAAGAAAGCGGTAACAGCAACGGGTTGCGTCAAACCGATATCCAGCTTGCGGAAATGGAAGCGCAGAAAATTTATTCCACCAAAGATATTGAGTGGGTAGGCGGCGTTGTTTTACATGGCGACTCGCTGGACCAGCTAAACCTCAGCACGGGCACGGTTGAAGTTGATGATGTAAGTCGTGAAAGTGCCGAGCTCTATTTACAAGGGAACTGGCAGCAAAACCACACCCAGCTTTTAGCGGGCGCAAGAATACAAAACGACTCTGATTTTGGCTGGCATACTGCGTTTAAAGCAAGTGCAAGCCAGTCGTTTAACGCTGAGAATACTTCTTGGCAACTTCGTGCTGGCGTGGGCAGCAGCTATCGCGTGCCCAACCTTAAGGAGCGCTATTACGTATTCGACCACAGTAACTTAGGTTACATGGTGCTTGGCAACGACGCACTTACGCCTGAAACAGCGCTAAATGCTAACGTAGGCACAAACCTTAGATTAACGCCTACCAAAAGTGACTGGTTATATCAGGTCGATATTAACCTTCATTACACCAAAGCTGATGATTTCATTACCACGGCGGTAGACGTGGATGCATCGCAAGACGCGGGTTTGGATATTTCAGTCTATCAGAACCTCGATGAAGCCACCCTGTACGGTGCTGATTTAAGCGCTAGCGCGCAAGATGACAATTGGCAGTGGCAATTGAATTACAGCTACCTAGTTTCCGAAGACGGCAGTTCGCAGCGCTTGCCTGAACGTCCTACCCACTTAGTTAAAGCGTCCGTTACCTATCTGTTTAGTCATACCGACACCAGTCTACAGCTTTACGGTGTGCATGAGGGAAATGTGTCACCTTCTATTGGCTATAGCTCAATAGCGAAAGATAGCTTTACCACGCTAAACGCGGTCGTACAGCGCCAGTTCACGCCTCAGTGGCAAGCGCGCCTAGGACTTGAAAACCTTACCGATGAACATCGCTCAACCGAGGCACTTTTAGCGGGGGCTTTCGACGCTAGACCGATTGCTGCAAGGCGATTGTATTTGGGCGTGAGTTACCAGTATTGAAATAACCATAAAACGAAAGCACCGGCATAGAAAAAAACGTTTGAGAACAAAAAAACACCTAACGACAGATATCAAACTGACGAGGCCCCACTTTCAAAAAAAACGGCCCCAAAAAAATCGGGCCAAAAAAACGGCCCAAAAACTTAGGTTAAAAACCTAGACCAACAAATTAGACCAACAAATTAAACCAATAAATAAAACCCGCTGCTTAACACAGCGAATTTAAAATAAGGAAAACACATGAACAAAACCTATTTAGCGTTATTGCTTGCTATGACATTCGGCCTAACTGCGTGTGGTGGCTCAAGTAGCGATGACACCCCAGTTGAAACACCTGACGAAGTAACCGATGGCAGCGGAGGTTCAGATGATGGAAGTTCTGACGGTGGAAACGAAGAAGCAACCATTTATGGGCCGTACAGTACGGGCTCGACATCAGAGCCTGTTGCAGTTTACTTTGACTTAGATACACAAACGCAGCTTACGCTCACCGATGAAGAAGCTGCGACAGATACTGCGTGGGATATTGGTTTTAAACGTACTAATGTGTTTTTAAATACGCATCAAGACACGCCAGTAAGTCTTTATTTTACTGGAAATAACAGCGACTTTTATGATGATACTGGCGCGCCAGTGTCTGACTTGTTCCTAAATGCGACCGCAGACAGCGAACTAGACGACTACTTGGCTGTTACCGAAAGCGATATCCCAGAAGCTGAAGCGTTCAGCACAGATACAGAAACCCAAGTCATCGGCGATACCTTTTACAATTACGACTTTACCACTCACGTAGTAACGCCAAATGAAGATACGTATTACATCGTGTTTTCAGACAGCAACTACACAAAATTTCACGTTACCGATATCGTCACTGAAGGGCGAGGTATTGGTGAAATAACCCTTGGCGTTATGCACCAAAGCGTTCTTGATGGGCAAACTACCTTTGCCGAAGAAGTCGCGCTGACCCTTGATGCGGTAGGTTGTAGCGACGCTGTCTACGTAGATTTTGATTTGCAGCAGGTGGTTACACAAGCTGACGGCTGGGACCTCACTATTCCGTGCGCAGACGGCGCGGGGGAATTTGCCCTGACTATTGCGGATGACGCCACTGTACTTCGCACCGATGCACAAACGTATAATGGCGTGGACACAGAAGCGGCGCAGTATTATGGCTTCAGTGAAGAGACGGTCAGTGAGTACGCGATGAGTACGAACAACTGGTATTTCTACGACAGCACCAGCCACTTACTTTACTCACAGTTTGGGGTTTATTTAATTCAGGCTGGCGACACCACGTATAAGTTTCAAATTACCAGCTATTACGATGAAGAGGGGACATCAGGTGCCTATAGCTTCCGCGTTGACCCTGTGACCGGAGAGTAAATGATGCCGCAACACACACTCTCACTTTCTTCAATAGCCGCTAAAGCGATTTCTACGGTGATGGTAGGGTGGTGTTTGTTTGCTGTAGGGGCGTTTAGCGCCCCTTTAAATGAAACGCAAACTGCGCCGCCTCGAATAATCACTGCTGGCGGCAGTATCACCGAAATCGTGTTCGCGTTAGGGCGAGGCGACTGGGTAATCGCGACAGATAGTACCAGTATGTTTCCACAAGAAGCAGCAAGTTTGACTAAGCTTGGGTACTTTCGTCAGCTAAGCACCGAGGGGGTATTGGCCCAACAGCCCACAATGCTATTAGGAGCTGAGGCAGCAGGCCCAAGTGTTGCGCTTGAACAAATAGCCCACGCCGGCGTAGACGTTACTACTTTTGACGTGGATAAAAACCTTAGCGGCTTGAAAGCCTTGGTGATAGACATTGGCAAAAAACTTGCCTCTAGCGAGCAGGCTATTGAACTAATCCACCATATAGAAAAGAAGGTAGAGCAACAAAAAGCGCGGTACGCCGATAAAACCTCAGCGTTCAATACACAAATCAAAGCGCTCTTTGTGGTGGCGAACAATGACAGGGGAATAACGGTAGCTGGTAAAGATACCGTGCCTCAAGCGCTATTCGATACTCTTGGTATCGTTAATATTGGTTCAGCAGTGGAAGGTTACAAAGTGATGGATGCAGAGTCTGTGCTTATGCAAAACCCCGATGTTGTAATTGCGGCAGGGCACATGCTTCGTGGCAAAAGTGCGAAGGAGGCACTTTGCACACATCACGCGTTAGCTGCCACGTTTGCTGGTAAACATTGCCTAGTTGAAGCCATGGATAGCAGCATAAGCTTGGGCCTTTCCCCGCGCTTTCATGTGGCGCTTCAGCATGTTGCAGAGTATGCAGAAAAAGCCATTGAAATTAAGCAAACGCAAAAAGCTGCTTATAGTGGAACGAGTCAATAATGCAGTTATCTTCCGCAGCTAAGCACAGTGATAACCCAAGCGATTACCCAAGCGGTAACCTAGGCGATAACCCAAGCGATTACTCATCGGTGCCTGTGGTACTTCAGCTTATTAATGCCCGCGCACAGCGAAAGCGTATTGGCATGGGAATACTGCTCTTATTGCTGTTGACCTGTGCTTATGTGGGGTTAACCCGCGGCAGTTTACCAATTGATATTGAACAGCAACTTAGATACTTCATTAGCGGCGGAAATACGGTAAAAAATACGGTAGAAAATACGGCAGCAAACACCACCCATTGGTATGTGCTGTCTGAAATAAGGTTGCCGAGGGTGATCATGACTATGCTTATTGGCGCGCTGTTAGCCGTATCTGGCTGCGCCATGCAGGGTCTAGTGCGCAATCCGCTCGCCGACCCTGGCTTAATCGGTATTGCCGGTGGCGCAGCCGCCGCCGCGGCGCTGAGTATGACCATTGTGCCTCCACTTCTTCCTGCACTTGAATCGGTATGGGTAGCCATGTGGGCGTTTGGTGGGGCACTACTATCTGTATGGACGGTCTTACGGTTTTCAAATGGTCCGCAAGGTGTATCGGTGGCAGCACTTATTTTGGCAGGGGTAGCCATTAATGCGTTAACCGGCACAGTCATAGGGGCTATTAGTTACGTGGCAAGCGACGATGCGCTTCGCCAAATAAGCTACTGGACTATGGGGAGTTTAGCCGGAGCAAGCTGGACACTTTGTGGTCTTATTGCACTTGCTGGGCTTATTGCTTTTACTGGTCTTATGAAGTCACGCAATGCCCTTAACTTACTGGCACTGGGTGAAAAAGAAGCAGCCTACATGGGGCTAAATGTTACCCGCTATAAACAAAGGGTTTTATGGTTGGTGGCGTTTTCCGTGGCATTAGCGACAGCGCTGTGCGGCATTATCGTCTTTGTTGGTCTGGTGGTGCCTCATATGTGCAGGGCAATCTTTGGCGTAAATCACCAGGTTCTAATTCCTGCCAGTGCGCTAACAGGGGCGCTATTATTGATAGTCGCCGATACGCTTGCGCGAACGCTGTTTGTGCCTATGGAAATACCTATTGGTATTGTTACCTCTGCAGTAGGGGCGCCATTTTTCCTTTACTTACTGTGGCAGCAGCGCCGTATATTTAGTGGTGGGGGGGAGCTAATATGAAAATTGAAAGACTAGAGCAAAGTGATAATGGCAAACGGTTAAACACTGAGTTGCTTACATTAAAAGATGTTGTCATTGCCAGAGGTAAGAAGCGCTTGCTAGAGCCGCTATCGCTTTCTTTCCACACCGCTGAGTTTACCGCTATCGCCGGTGAAAACGGATGTGGTAAGTCTACGCTATTAAGTATGCTTAGTGGTGTAGAAACGCCGTTTAATGGAGAGCTAACCCTTGGCGGGCAAGCGATAAGTTCGCTAAGCGCAAACCATTTAGCGTTGCAGCGTGCTGTAATGGCACAAAGCGCATCGACGCCTTTTGGTTTTATTGCCGATGAACTACTTCACATAGCGCGATATCAGCATATTGAGTTGTTAGAACAAAAGAGTCGTCTGATTAATCTTGTAGCTGAGCAGTTTGACATTACACACTTGCTTGCTCGAAATATACAAACCTTGTCAGGCGGTGAAAGGCAAAGGATATTTCTGGCCAAGGCTGTTCTTCAAATATTACCAAGTGATCAGAACGAGAGCTTGGAAGGCAAGCTTTTGCTGTTAGATGAGCCCACCTCGGCGCTTGATTTACGGCATCAGAAACGGGTAATGCAGAAACTGGTCGCGCTACGAGAAAAAGGGCTGTGCATCGTTTGTGTAAGCCACGACCTTAATTTGATTTCCCCTTACTGCGACAGACTGATTTTACTGGGTGAAAAGCGGTGCTTAGCCGACGGACCACCCGCGCGGGTTCTTACTACCGATATGCTATCTCGGTGCTATCACACCCAGCTAAACCTAATTAAAAACGAACAAAAACAAGTTTTCGTGACACATTAATTTTCGCGAAAACCGAAAAACAAGAACGGAGTTAACCATGAGCATGCAAGATATTGCATTTCAAGCAAAACAGCTAAGCCGCACCCATCACAGCGGTGTATTGGGCACGCATTCAACATCAATGCCCGGCTACCCTTTTGGTTCGGTTGTACCTTACTACCTAACGCCAGCCGGTGACGCAATTATCTATATTAGCGATATCGCGCTTCACACTCGCAATATTAAAGCGAACGACAAGGTAAGCTTAACTATTTTCGATGCCGGTGAGGATGACTCTCAGGCGAACGGTCGCGTTACTATTATGGGAAGTGCTGAGCTTGCGAACCAAAACGACGTGAAAGCGCAGTATTTTCGTTTGTTTCCGCAAGCTAAAAAATACGAGCAAACCCACGATTTCAATTTTTATATTATACGCACTGAACGAGTACGCTTTATCGGTGGTTTCGGAAAAATCCATTGGGTTGATAAAGTCTATTGGAGTGTTGAAGCCCAAGACTGGCATGGCGCGCCAGCGAGTATGATTAACCATATGAACGAAGATCATCAAGACGCGATGCAGCTTATTTTGCAGCACAAAAAGGGTGTTAACGTTGAAGAGCCAATAATGCATAGCGTATTTCCAGAAGGCATGCATTGCGGTACAGAAAAACAAACGTGGTTTGTCCCTTTTGAGGCGCTGTGTGTTTCGTCAACAGATGTACGAAAAGCGTTGGTTAAACTGACTAATGATGCACGGGAAGCGCTTAATGTGCCCAAAGCGGTTTCATAGTTATTTTTAAACCTTAATATGAAGTGCAGTTAGAGAAGGGTTAAGCGGGCCGGCACAGTTTGAACTGCATGTAGTGCGAGCAAGAGCTAATGCACTGTTCAACATAATCGCAAGGTAAAGTTGCTTCATCTTGCTCATAGTGCCATGGTAAGTAAACTCAAAGTACAACGCCGACCAAGGGAGTGTAAAAGATGACAGACATAAAACGTAGGCAGTTTGTTACGCGTGCTAGCGCGCTAGCTTCTATCGCCGCTTTACCGGCAAGCGCTGCGCCTTCAGCGATTGTGGCTGCAAGCACCGAAACGTCTAGCGCAACAGATACCATGCTTCCGCCTGTACTTCATATGGTTTACTTTTGGCTTAATAACCCGGGTTCTACCGAAGATAAAGCAAAGTTGATTGCGGGGTTAGAGTCGTTAAAAGCCATACCGCAGATTCACTCCATTCACATTGGCGTGCCGGCAAATACCTTAAAGCGTGACGTTATCGATAATTCGTTTGATGTGTCCGAACTCATGTTTTTCGAAAGCGTTGAGGCACAAAACGAATACCAGTCTCACCCTATCCATAAACAATTTGTTGAGCAATGCGCTGGTTTGTGGCGCAAAGTCGTAGTGCGAGACTCTGTTTCTGTGTAGGCGATGTATGTAGTAAGAACAATAGACTCGCTACTACAGAGGCTTGATGGCTTAGCTTTGTTGGGTGAACGTATAAACCTAATGCCGGTAAACGTGCTACCACCCCATGGGTGATACGTACCCCGATTAGAGTCGCTAGGAAGCGCGTCAAAACATTTCAGGCAACACTATTGCCATAAGCAAATTAGCAGTGATTAAACGTTTACTTGGATTCGATAAGCCTAATCCAGTGGTTAAAAACACCTAGATTTTCCAGAATAATCTTAACGCACATCAGTATAGGCACTGCTAGTAAAACGCCCACCACGCCCCAGAGCCAGCCTGTGATGGCTATCCAGATTATGATGATCAACGGGTTTAGCTGCATGCTTCGACCCAGAACGGCTGGCGTAATCAACTGAGATTCCATAATATTCAGCGCTAAAAAGATGCCTGCAGGCAAAAATGCACCACTAGCAAGCCCGAATTGAACGAGCCCTACAACGAGCAACACCAAACAACTTGCAATGCCGCCTAAATAAGGCACAAAGTTCATCAAAGCTACGAGTGCTCCCCACAGTAGCGCATCTTCAATTCCCAAGTAATGGAATGCACCAGCTGTAGCCAGCCCTAAACACGTATTTATGATACTTATCGTTACGATATATGAGGAAAGCTGCCGTTGAATTTGATCTACTAAAACCAGTGTACGCCTCTTGTTGGTCACCACTGGAAAATCTCTTATAAAGACGTGAAACAGGTTAGGCCCGAAGACCAATAAAAAAAAGATTAACACTATGCAGGCTAGAATTTGCGCTAGCAAAAATGGTGCACTACTAAAAAGTGTTAGGCCCATATCAATACCACTTTGTTTAATTTTGTCGGTTACTGAATTTGTAGTATCTGGTTGAGTGACGGGCTTTTCAGACGCGTTATCGTCGCGAAACCAGTCGAAAAAGGAAGACTCTTTTTCTACGGGGGCAGATTCCGCAGGCGCAGTATAGGCGTCTATACTCTTACTAATTTCTTCTATTTCTTCCGTGATCTCGGCGGTTATTTTAGGAAGGTCGTGCATCCAACGCTCAGCGGGTTCAGCAAGTTCTAGCGTAAGTAGGGTGAACGGCGTCACCAGTATCGCAATTAACGCTCCTGCCGAAATAGTTCGGGGTACAAACAGCTTTCTTGCAAAAGCAACCAGAGGACTCAACAATAGGGCGATAAACGCTGAAAAGAAAAGCGGGATAAGTAACGATTTCGCTAAATATAACGTGTAGATAAAAGCGAAGACCACCAGCATATTTAATAGCCTAGTTTGCTTAGCTATTTTTGGGTATGCGCCAGCTAAGTTCTTTTTTTGTTTGTCTTGAGTAGAGCCAGCGTTATCCATGTCTTAGCCTCTGGTGAGAAGTGATTTTCGCTAATATTTACTGAGAAAAAAGGTGTAAATATTACGACGTTTTAATTATTAAAGTTCATTAAGCGCGCAGGTAATTCACTTGCTTAGATGTCCGTTCAATCTTTTCGGTTGTTTGGGTTCACTATACACTGTTTCGCGTTTACAGGTGTTATGCCTATAAATATTTACATGGCACCTGAACACTGGAACTCATCGCTTTTTGCCTCTGTTTACTTTTATAGATACACAGCGAAAAACGTGAACCCCTTCGTAATCCGTTGGCACCTATTCGAAACGCCCTAGAGATTTTACAGTCGGATGATTATAGCCAAAGTCAAAAGAGTGAGGCTTTTGGGCGAGTCGGACGTCAAGTAAGCCAGATGACAAGGCTGGTTGATGATCTTATGGATGTGTCTCGTATTACCCGGGGGAAAATAAGAATTCACCGTAAACCCGTGAACTTGTGTGAAATTCTGGGTACGGCGATAGAAACTATTCAACCCCTAATTGATGAAAAGCAGCATACGTTATTATTGGAAAAAGTGACGATTCCCATTTGGGTTGATGGCGATCTTATACGCTTGTCCCAAATTTTTTCAAACATCATTAATAATGCCGCGAAATACACGCCGTCTGGTGGAATTATAGAAGTTCTTATCACTACCTTCGGTGGCAAGGTTACCATTACAGTTAAAGACAATGGTGAAGGGATCCCTACCGATAAGTTAGAAACCGTCTTTGATATGTTTAGCCAGGTAGAAGGCGGACTCGAGCGCTCGCAGGGCGGTTTAGGCATTGGGTTAACCTTGGTAAAACGGCTCACGGAAATGCACGACGGTAGCGTGAATGTATATAGTGATGGGGTAGGCAAAGGCACAAAACTTGAGGTTACCTTTCCCATCTCAAACAATGTTTCTTCATCGCCCAGTAAGAGTCAAAAAGTCGAATACATACCAGAAGCGCCTTCAGAAAAACTCAATGTATTAATAGCAGACGACAATCAAGACGCTGCTATTACCATGGGCTGGATTTTGGAGGCAAAGGGGTGTCAGGTGCAGGTGGTGGAAGACGGCCCTTCAGCATTAAAAGCGGTAGAATCTTTCACTCCGGATTTGGTAATGTTGGATATTGGCATGCCGGGCATGAATGGTTACGATTTATGTGCCGCTCTTCGCAAAAAGCGCGCCCGCGCTCCTGCCATATTTGTAGCGCAAACCGGGTGGGGACAACCTTCGCATATTCAGCGCTCTAAAGAGGCAGGGTTTGACCATCACCTTGTAAAACCTTTAGATTTAAGTGATCTTGAACGCATCGTTGCCGAGGCTAGGCAAGCGAAAGCGATACGAAGGAACTAAGCTGTATTATCGACGGCATAAGCCAAGTTTTACATTGTTGCTTATCCTATTGAATAAAAAACAGTAGTGATCTTTCTAGGCAACAAGGGCACTACTTAAACCATACAGGGTTAAATTCTTAGTGGAGGGTACTAATGCCTCGCATTTCTCGTCGTCGATTTCTTCAATTGGCCGGTTCAGGGTTGTTAGTCGCTCAGAGCCCTTATTTGCTGGCCCAGCCCACCAAAAAAAAGCTGGGCATTGCGCTGCTTGGGCTAGGTAATTACAGTACCAATTTGCTCGCGCCTGCGCTTCAGCACACCAATTACTGTGAATTGCGCGGCATTATCACGGGCACTGAAAGTAAAATACCCAAGTGGCAACGCCAGCACGGTATTAAAGAAAGCAACGTGTATACCTATCGCACAATGGATGATATTGCGAACAATGATGATATTGATGTTATCTACGTGGTTACACCAACCGGTACGCACAAAGACTTCGCGGTAAAGGCCGCGAATACAGGTAAGCACGTGTGGTGTGAAAAGCCAATGGCGATGGATAGCGAGGAGTGCCAAGCTATCATTGATGCCTGCAATAAAAATAACGTTACCTTGTCTATTGGCTATCGTATGCAGCACGAGCCTAACACCCGTACTTTTCATCAATATATAGATACGAAGCCTTATGGAGAAATCACGGCTGTGTCGAGCTTTGCCGGTTACTCAGGGCAGGGGAGGTCGCCAGACAACTGGCGTATGCAAAAGCACATGGGCGGCGGCGCACTATATGACATGGGCGTTTATGCGATTAACGGTCCCCGATTTTTAACAGGCAGAGAGCCGGTAGCTGTTACCGGCAGCCATCCTCCACAACGTTTTCCTGATAAGTTTACCGAAGTTGATGAAACTACCTTATTTACCATGGACTTTGGCGACGGACTGGTGGCGGATTGCGGCACTAGCGTAGTAAAAGGGTTTAATCATTTCAAAGCTGACTGTGAAGACGGTTGGTATCAACTTAAACCTATGCAAAGTTATAACGGCGTAACCGGTACCACATCTGACGGTAAGACACTTGCGCCGATTGAAGGCATGCAGCAAACCCTTCAAATGGATAACGATGCGTTGGCCATAATAGCCGGGCGACAGCCAATGGTAACCGGTAGTGAAGGACTGGCTGATATTAGAATTGTTAACGCGATATTTAAGGCTGCGAGAACTGGTCAAACAGTGACGCTGTAAGGTTTCGCCTCAATGCTAATTAAGGTAAAGCGAAGTACCAATGAACGGTAGCCCTTATAGTGATAAATTACCGTTCGCTTCACCGGTAAAATCACGCAGCCTTTGTATCTGATTTACTTTATATCAAGGGAGTCAATTAGTGCGTTTAGCTTTTTAGCGTCGGTTAATTCGCTAAACCACGGGGTTATCTCAACCCCGTATATTAAGCCTAGCAGGGCTCCCAATACAAAACCGCGATGTACGTTGTCACCTCCCACATTGGTGTTCGCCATCAACGCCTTTTTCGGGTTATCAGCATAGCGGTAAGCAAAATATAAAACGGCGGGCCAAGCGTCAGAGATATAACACGCTGGTGAATACATACGCCCAACAATTTCAATATCGCTTTTGTTCTTTGCGGTAAGCTCGGCCAAGTTCATACCTGCTGAACTACGTGCAATTTCACCCAAAATGTCCTTGGGTGGTTCATCTTCGCGGTGCATTAATTTGTATATCAGCTCAATATAGAAATCGCATACTGACGCGAGGGATTCATCTGGGTGAGTCAAATATAGGTGACTACGACACAGGTGTTTTACATTCTCAAGCGCAGTGTGCTTGGCTGCTTCTACTACGGCAAGAGGTGTCACCGACACAAGCGCACCTATTGAAGCCGTGTCATGTGTAACAGCACCACATTTTTCGGCTGGAGTGCCTTGCTCAAGATTCGCGAAAAAACCTCTGTGATAAGACTCGGCATACGTGTCAGGGTGTTTAGGTTCATCGGCGCGCATAAAGCTAATGTATTGGTTTAAGAACTCATCTGCGTCATAACCTTTCAGGGCGCAGGTCAGGACAATACGGGCACAGTGGGCATTAAGCGTATTCTCTCCTGCTTTCATACCTTGATGGTAATGAATATTATCTTTACCCCAGTACTGCCTTTTCCCTTTAAGAATAACTTCACCCACTATTTCTTTTTGGCTAGCTGATGCTTTGTTTGCGCGGCCACCTTGTTGTGTGGAATGCAGCGACATTATTGAAGAGGGGTGAAAGGAGGGCGCATCCTCAAACTGTTCTATTCCTAACCGAAATGCTTTGTAGATATCAGCTGGGTTGTAAAACCAGTGCACCGGCATAGCAAGTGCATCGCCGACAAATGCGTTTTTAAGTGCTGCTTTTGCGCGCTCTATCATTAATGAAGCCATCTTTCCTCTCGCCTGCCAACTAACTCGTTTGGATGGGAATGCGTGTATTAACTCATTAAATTACGCGAAAAAGGCTAAAAATGATCGCTTTAATGCTCGTCAAACAATGACTTGTTGCGGATATATTTTCGCATATAGTGGTAGGTAATAGGGCGTAACAACCAACTTTGAAGCGACATAAAAAAGCGCTTATGCGTAGGCGTGTTTTCATATATTTTATCGTCGTGCAGCCAAAGCATTTTACCCACGTGCCAAAAGTAAAAAGGGAACGGCGGCATGAAGGTGATGACATCTAGGTCGCAACAAATGCGATAGGTCCTGTGGTGCAACGTGTAATGTTTATACCACGAGCGCGTGCCAACGGCGGGCTGCCCGAAAGTCACTACTCTTTTTACTGACTTTGGGAATCGCCTTTGAAAATAATCAGCCATCAGCACAGCGACCGCACCGCCCGATGAGTGACCAATAAAAGAAAATCGCTTGCCTTGCTCTCGAAGGGGTTCTAACACTTTAACCAGTAATTCTCTAAGCGGTAATGCGTCATCTGAAGTCTTCGTGCTTGAATACATCGGTTGTGCGAGTAACCTTGCAAAGCCCCAATGCACAAAAAAGCGCCTATCCAACTGGTTCAGTTTGTAAGGTATAAAAACCAAATTAGCTAGCCAGTCTTTAAAGCCCAACGAGCCACGAAAAACGATGATGACCTCTTTTTTGTTTTCGACCCACAATATTCTTACGCTCATTCTGCCGTATTTATCGACGAGATGCCGTTCATGAAAAGGATCTAATACTTTCTGGTATTGCGCGTCGGCGTCGGGGTAGGCAAGTTGACAGAGGATGGCATATCGTTCGTATTGATAGCGTTTCAATTTCTTCATGAAAACTCATATCGGAGCAATGTGCGTTTTTAAAATAGTGCTTTTGACGGCATTTCAGAGAATCTTATACGCTATAGGATATTTATTTCAGAGATGTGACGGTGAGGGATACTTGGGTAAATTTAGCATGGTTGGCTCTATGAATGTCGGCATACCAACAATCATCGAGCCTAAAATCAGTTCTTCGTTTTAATGCTTAATCAGTAATCTCAGCAGCAACGACAGAGATTTCTACAAGCAGAGCTTCGCGCGCCATATCGGCGGTTACGCAGGCCCTTGCTGGCGCATAACCCTCGGGCACCCAGTTGTCCCATACCTCATTCATCTTCGCAAAATCATCCATGGTTTTTAGATAAATGGTAGCTGACAACATATGCTTTCTATCACTGCCCGCTTGAACAAGTAGGCTATCGACTTTATCTAACATGGTTTGGGTTTGATGAGTAATGTCCTGTGTTGCGTCTGCGCATACTTGCCCGCACAAATAGATAACGCCATTGTGCTTTACAATGCGACTCATGCGCTGCTTGGTTTCCAGTCTTTCGATGTTCATTAAAAAGGCCCTATGGGAATTTGGTAGGATTAATGTTGAGCGACTTTAATTGGTTTGTGGGGTTACTTCAATTGTTTGTCCACGGAGAATAGCGCTCCCCCCCTGGGCATTCTAAATAAAGTAACTTTCTCCAATAAGTTCAGAAACGATACCCCAACATAAAAGAAGCACTGGATTCATATTCATTATCGACTTTCTGTATATTCACTTCAAAATCTAGCGTGATGTCTTTAAAACCGTATTGATGCAGGCTAAACGATGCTGCATCGATTGGGTTATCACTACCGTATTGGTTGTAGGTCCTACTTAAGTTAACAGCCAACTTACTATTCAGTTTTGTATAGGCATATAACCCAATAACAGGTTTAGCGTATACGAAGGCTTCACTCTTATTTGCACCTGCCCCCACAATAATGTCGCTATACACCCCTAAACCTTGCATTACTTCACGTGTAAAGCCTAAACCAAACTCCGACTGAACGATGAGTTTGCGTTTTCGCTCTCCAGTTAATACGCGGTTTATCCCAATATTAAATGAAGATGACCAGTTGCTTACATTTTGCGTAACAGGTACTCGCGACACCATTTGGTAGAGCATGGCCTTGTCCACATAGATATCACCTAAGTTGTCTTGCGCTAAACCAACTCTGAACTCAATGTCAGCCAAGATAAGCTCGGTTTCACCAATCATGCTCCTGTTGTCATCGGCTAACCTTCTTGTTGGCGAGATGAGGGAACGGGGAAGTCCGACACGTCCAAAGAAAGGTGCTTATATTTAGCATTAAACGCTGCAAGTTCAGCGGAGTTCTTTTGATATCGCTGTTCTGAAATTGTTTGTGCTGACCTGAAGTATTGATTAAGCGCTAGTGCGTATTTAGTTTCAACAAACGAAAGTGATAGTGAATCTAGCTGAGCATGAGCTAAATGCGAAGATATAGCAGACGCGCGTTTACTCCCTATGCTTTCTTCTAATGTCGATATTTCCCACTTATTAGAGGGTTAATAATGGTTAATAAGACAGGCATATCATGTATGCTCAGAAAAAACGAAGTTCTATCACATGTTGAGGCGGGGAGTTGACTTATTGTGTTGAAGAGTAAACCTGAAATGCGGCATCGTTTTTGTGAAGTTTCTTAACGCGGTACATGACTTTGTCGACTAAAGCCAGGGCCGTTTGTGTATTGGGCGGAGCCGATTCAAAAGTAACCACACCAATGCTAAACGTTACAATAGCGTCTTCGGCATTAAATTCTTCATCTAAATTTCTTTGTAACTTATCGAATACAACTTTGGCGTCGGGCTGTTTCGTTTCGGGTAATAAACACACGAATTCATCACCACCAATACGGCTAATGTAATCACTTTCTCTAAAAGATGTGGTTATAATTTTTGCTAATTTACACAATATCCTATCGCCTTCGCAGTGACCTTTTGTGTCATTAATGGCTTTAAAGTCATCGATATCAATATAGGCAATAGTAAAAGGATGGTGGTAGCGCTTGGTACGAGCAATCTCTTCTTCCACTATCGAGGAAAGCCCGCGCAGGTTCAGCAGCCCCGTAAGGTGGTCGTGTTCTGCCGCAGCTTCTTCCACTTTAAATACGGCACTAAAGTTATCAATTAAAATGCTCATAATGCAAAGCGACGATAAGTAGATCAGTGCGGTATAGATTGCGTCTGTGGCGGGTAGTGCGAGTAACGAGTGGTCGTATGAAACAAGCGTGGCCAGTGCCGTGATAAACGACACCGATAAGCCAGTTGTTAGGTTACCGTACCAACTCGCGATTACCACGGGTAATAAAAGAAGGGGTTCTAGGGAAACCGTAGTGAAAAACCGATTGTTTACTACAGTGATCACGCCTATAAACGCAATACAAGCTACCCATGTCCACACGTGATGTTTTACTTCCAGAACGTTAAAAATTGTCTTCACCGCGTGTGTCCTTTAATCAACAACAGCAATGGGTTCAGGGACGACTAAATGCCAAGCGGCTAATGGGGTAGTGTTGGGCCTGAATAGCTAAATGTACTGACGCTTCACGCGAGTGAAGGAATAACTACTATTAACTGAAAATAAGGTTTTCATACATCCTTATTTCTTAGCCATACCCTTCTCCCAATAGACAAAATTACATGCACTAATTACGATGAGTAAACCAGGTGTATGTTATTGTTCATTTTTTATTTCTATATATGCCTGTCTCGCTTTACGGCTACTACTAAACGTGCCTGTCTCATTAATTATTAAACATGCCTGTCTCGCTTTACGGCTACTACTAAACATGCCTGCCTCATTAATTATTAATTATCATTAATTAATAAAGGGCTTGTTCACTTACACAAGAACAAAAAATAGAAATTCAAAAGCGGATTATTGTAAAAGACGGGGCATGCTTAATTCGATTAGTTTGTCATTAGGTAGTGTTAAATTACATATAGGAGTTCGTCATGACTTCCAGAGCAGTAACGAGCCTCTCGCGGATACAATTTGCTTTTTGTCTCATTTGTATGTGGAGCTTTATTCCGTTAGCTGTAGCGGAAGTCGAAGAAAGGTGGCAGCCTTTAAATCAAAAACCAAGACTATTGGTACTGACGGATATTGAAGCGGATCCTGATGGAGATGCATTACAGTTTTATTGGTTTAATTATGCTGAAGCGGGGACGATGAAAGATCAGACCGTCAAGATCCATAGTGCCGAAAATATGGCTAGAGTACATGTTGTGGCACCTGATGTAGAGAAACCTCAAAGCATACATTTTATTCTCAAGTTAACAGATCGTGGTGAGCCTCACTAACAGGCAAAAAAACAACATCGGTTGATACTTTTCATAAGAAAAAATATCAGCGGGTTGCCTTAACATTTACATTGATTGTTGAACTATCTTAACGCATTGGTAATTATGAAATTAATATTTCCCGGTTTCTTTTTGGCTATCGTCGCATCAATTTCTGGCTGTGTAAGTGAGAGTCCAGCTTCTCTAAATCCTGCACAGTCTGATAGCACATCTGCTATATCGAAAGATGTGAAGTTTTTAAACTTTTCGTACACGACCCCGCGGGGGATGTTGAGTGAAACAGCGGATGAATATAGCAATCCTATTTTACCCGGTTTCTACCCAGACCCCTCTATCACTAAAAAGGGAGACGACTACTACCTAACTACGTCATCATTTGGCTATACTCCCAGCTTACCTATATTCCATAGCAAGAACCTTACTGACTGGTCTCTCATTGGCTATGCACTTAACCGAGAGTCGCAGATGGATTTTGCAGGGGCGAGTATGTCTCAGGGAATATTTGCGCCCACGCTACGTTATCACGACGGCCTTTTCTACCTTATTACAACGTCGGTAGGACATGGTGGCAACTTTATAATCACAGCCAGTAACCCCGCTGGGCCTTGGTCTGAACCCATTTGGTTACCTGAAGTTGGAGGCATCGATCCCGATCTGTTTTTTGACGAAGACGGACGAATCTACATTGCTCACAACGATGCCCCTCCAGAAAAACCTCTCTATGACGGGCATCGTGCTATTTGGCTTTGGGAATACGACCCGATAAAGAAAAAAGTGCTGCCAAAGAGCCAGAAGTTGTTAGTGAATGGTGGAGTGGATATCTCCCAGCAACCTATCTGGATTGAAGGCCCTCATATTTATAAGGTGAATGGTTGGTACTATTTATCCTGTGCTGAAGGGGGAACAGGGCCTCAACATTCCCAAGTTATCTTTCGTTCTCGTTCATTAGATGACCCCTTTGTGCCGTACTCTGAAAATCCAATACTTACCCAGCGTGATTTGGCGTATCCACGGCCACACGCAATAGAAAATGCAGGTCATGCTGATTTCATCGAAACAGAGAATGGAGAGTGGTGGGCAGTATTCTTGGGGACTCGACCTTATGAAAGGGATCTACATAACACAGGGAGGGATACTTTCTTGCTGCCAGTAGAATGGAAGAACGGTTGGCCGCATATTTTACCGAAGAACACCCCTGTACCTGTGCAGGTGCCGCGACCCGCTAATACAGTGAAAGAAAACGGGGTGCAGTTTTACGATTGGACGGATGATTTTGATGGCACGGCCTTAGGTATGCGCTGGCAAACGCTTCGCACTTTTGACAGGCATTGGCTGTCGCTCAGCGAGGGGACATTGGTAATTACACCTCAGTCAGCGCCTTTATATAGCAAAGATACCGTTAGTTATTTGGGGGTTCATCAAGCTGCAATGTCTTTTTCTGCCTCCACAACACTGCTTTTACCTAGTGATGCTGGTGTTAGCGCAGGCTTAGCTGCATTTCAAAATTCAGATTTCCATTATTTTTTAGGACTGCGACGTGACGCAGACGGATATGTTGGCTTTGTGGAACAAGTGAATAGTGGTGAAGTTATCACCGTCTTTGAAACAGTACTACCCATATCTGCAAATAAGCCCGTTGAGCTCAAAATTAAAGGAAATGGTGCATTAATAGAGTTTAGCTACAAGCAAGGTGAAAAATGGAAAGTCATGGGTGAGCCTCAAGACGCAACATTGCTAAGCAGTCAACGAGCTGGTGGCTTTGTCGGTACGACTATAGGGCCTCATGCAAGAAAGTAAGCTACGCGGCTGAATTATCTTCACATGACGGTTTGTTTGGTGCTTTTGCTGCAACGTAATTCTAAGGTAAGTTTGTGTCTAATAGGGTTTCTATGAAATATCTCGTTTGTCTGTCCTTGTACATGCTGTCGCTAACGTGCGTGGCATCTTCGTTAATAGAAGGAGAAGATGGTTATCGATTGTGGCTTAAATACGATCGTATAAACAATGCCGCTGTGGCTACTGGGTATGACGAACAACTAAGTGATTATCACGTATTTGGTGAATCGGAGACCATTGAGGTACTAAGAAACGAAGTGGAATATGCGTTTGGCCAAATGGGTTTAAAGCCTCACGCGACAGAGCCCCAACGGGCGCGATTGCTAATTGCTGCTGGTGTGAAGGCTGAACGATTGGCCACTGAATTTGAGATAGATATTAAGCAAGCCGCTCAGGAAGGCTATGTCATAAGACAGCGCCATAATGAGGATGGGAAGTCGTTGGTATTAGTGCTAGCGAATACGGACGAAGGTGCGTTGTATGGCACCTTCAGGTTGCTTAAAGAAATGCAGTTACGCCATTCGATGAGCGCGATAAATATAGCCTCTGCACCTAAAATTAAACTTAGGGTGCTTAATCACTGGGATAATTTAGATAGACATGTAGAGCGAGGGTATGCGGGTCAATCTATTTGGGATTGGCATAAGCTACCCGAGTATCGCTATCAGCGATACATAGATTATGCGAGGGCAAATGCATCAGTTGGAATTAATGGCACTGTGCTTAACAATGTCAATGCGGATCCTCTTATTCTAACGCCTCATTACTTAGCAAAAGTGAAAGCTCTGGCGGATATCTTTCGCCCCTATGGCCTCAAAGTTTACTTATCTGTGAAATTTAGTTCCCCCCAACTGATTGGCAACCTATCCACGTCCGACCCGCTTAACCATCAGGTTCAGCAGTGGTGGAAAGATAAAGTGGCCCAGATTTACGCTGAAATTCCTGATTTCGGTGGCTTCTTAGTGAAAGCCAATTCTGAAGGACAGCCGGGACCAGGCGATTTTGGACGAACCCATGCGCAAGGTGCAAATATGTTGGCAAAGGCGCTTGCCCCTTACAATGGTCACGTTATGTGGCGGGCGTTTGTTTATGCCAATGAAAAAGGCGAAGAACGCTCTAAGCAGGCTTATTCAGAGTTTACGCCGCTTGATGGTCAGTTTGATGCAAACGTATTGGTGCAGGTGAAAAATGGGCCAATAGACTTTCAGCCACGAGAACCTTTCAGTCCCCTTTTTGGGGCAATGCCTAATACACCACTGATGATGGAGTTCCAAATTACGATGGAATACCTGGGTTTCAGTACACATTTCGTTTATCTCGGGCCCATGTACGAAGAAGTACTGCAATCTGATACATACGCAAGGGGAAAGGGGGCGACGGTAGCGAAAGTTATAAATGGACAGTTATTTAATCATCAGGTTACCGGTATGGCAGGTGTATCGAATATCGGTACAGATAGAAACTGGACCGGTCATATTATCCTGCAATCTAATTGGTATGTATTCGGTCGTATGGCTTGGGATCCAGAAATAGCATCAGTAGAAGTGGCGGACGACTGGGTGCGTCTCACCTTAAGCCAAGATGACGATGTCGTTGCTACTGTGACAGAAATGATGATGACAAGTCATCAAACTGCCGTGGATGTAATGACACCGTTAGGGTTGCACCACATTATGGGGGCTGGACATCATTACGGGCCTGCTCCTTGGGTTGATTTCCTTGGGCGCGACGACTGGAACTCTACGTATTACCACCGTGCGGATGAATATGGCATTGGATTTGACCGCTCACCAAGTGGTGAAAATGCAGTCGCTCAGTATTTTTCACCGCTAAGCGCTCAGTTTGCAGATCCGAAAACCACGCCTGAAAAGTTTCTGCTTTGGTTCCATCATTTACCCTGGAGCTATGTTATTGGGTCTAGTCGCCGCACTTTATGGGAGGAGTTGGTTCATCGTTACTACGAAGGGGCGCAGCAAGTGCAGGCTATGGCGGACAACTGGGACAAACTGGAAGGGAGGCTTGACCCTCATCAATTTCGTCAAGTGCAAATGGCCATGGATATTCATGTAAAAGAAGCACTATGGTGGCGAGATGCGTGCGTGCTTTATTTTCAACAATTTTCCAAACAACCCATACCACAAGGGCTTGTTCATCCTACTAAGACATTGGACGAAATGAAACAAATGTCGTTTCCTCATGCCCCTGGGCAGGGGTAGTAAGGCGGGCAATATGCTCTTTACTGTGTTTTTAGTAATTACTTTTCTAAGGAGGTAGCCGATGAAAATTACCGGCGCTAAGGTTATCGTGTGCTCGCCTGGTCGAAATTTTGTTACGTTAAAAATCGTTACCGATGAAGGAGTATATGGGATTGGCGATGCAACGCTCAATGGCAGGGAACTATCGGTAGTCAGCTATCTAGAAGATCACGTGATCCCTACATTAATTGGGAAAGATCCTCATCGTATCGAAGACATTTGGCAGTTTTTATACCGTGGGGCATACTGGCGTCGGGGCCCAGTTGGTATGACTGCGATTGCAGCTGTTGATGTGGCGCTGTGGGATATAAAAGCAAAGGTAGCCAAACTTCCACTGTACCAACTTCTTGGAGGACGAAGCCGCGATAAAATTATGACGTATACTCATGCAAATGGCGTGTGTATAGACTCAACCCTCGATGCGGTCGGTAAGGCAATAGATGACGGTTACCAAGCCGTGCGTGTCCAATCTGGTATACCGGGGTTAGACAGCACCTATGGCGTTGCCAAAGAAGGGAAAAAATATGAACCTGCCGATGCAGCCCTTCCCGGTGAAAATGTTTGGAGTACGCAAAAATATCTTAACTTTGCCCCTAAACTGTTTGACGCGGTGCGTTCTCAATTTGGCAACGACATTCATTTGTTACATGACGTTCATCATCGTCTAACTCCAATAGAAGCTGCGAGGCTTGGCAAAGAACTTGAACCATTTCATCTGTTTTGGCTGGAAGATGCTGTGGTGGCAGAGAATCAGGATAGCTTTCGCTTAGTGAGAGAACACACAACAACGCCCCTTGCGGTGGGCGAGGTGTTTAACTCAATCCATGATTGTCGGTCTCTCATCCAAAATCAGTATATTGATTATATCCGTGCCACAATCGTACATGCGGGTGGGATTTCTCAAATGCGTAGAATCGCAGATTTCGCCAGCCTCTATCATGTGAAAACTGGCTTTCACGGCGCTACAGATTTGTCGCCAGTGTGCATGGGAGCTGCGCTTCATTTTGACTATTGGGTTCCGAACTTCGGTATTCAAGAACACATGCCATTCAGTGAAGAAATGGAATCGGTATTTACATTTGACTATAAGTTTAGCCGTGGCTTCTTTACGCCAGGTGAAGCCCCTGGCCACGGTGTAGATATAGACGAATCTCTAGCTAAAAAATATCCTTATAAAAGAGCAATGTTGCCTGTTAATCGACTAGAAGACGGTACATTGTGGAATTGGTAAGTAGTACCAGCATAGGATTACCCTAGCCCCGTAAGAGGCTATTGCTAGCCGGTGTGTTTTTTGCGCGGTAGACCCGCGCAAAATTACTGATTAAGAAAGCTAGTGGGAAACGATAAGCTCGAAAGGTGCCACGGGAAGGCCTTCGCGATTGTATAGCGAAGCCGCGGGGTTATCTCCCCACGCGTAGCGTAATTTTACGGTTTTGTTTATAGACGGATGTTGAAGGTAGACCTGATTGCCATTCACCGTTGCTTTCACCCAAAAGAATGCATCGTCCATTCCTGCAGCGGCGAAGTTATGATCTAAGTCACCTTCTATTCTGGCTTTGTCTAGTTCGGAGTCAAATGTCAGGACTATCCTGTTATCTTTGTGCTCTACAGAGAGAACTTTAGGCCCTTGATATGAAACGTCACGCTGATAAACCATGTTCTTTGCTGCAAGTGCTAGTCGACGACCTACCTCGCGCTTGTTGACAGGATGAATATCATTCCACTCGCCAATATCTATCGTAACAATTAATGCGGTGTTGGGGGTATTTGACGCTTTTGCTTGCTGTTCTCGCAATTCAGCCCAGCTACTTTCAACAGGCTCGGATTGCCGTTGCATAAAGTTAGTGAGCTGCACAATGAAAAAAGGCAAACTAGGTTGTTGCCACCGACTTCGCCAGAGCTCCATCATCGCGGTCAGTTTATCACTGTAATCAGCAGGTCGTGACGCATTCGATTCACCTTGATACCAGAGTACGCCTGACAGCGGGAAACCCGCGGCTGGGGCAATCATGGCATTGAACAGACCCATAGGTTTCCAGCGAATAAACGTGGTTGAAGGGGTATTTGACGTTTGATGAGAAACTTTGTATTGCCAAGTTCCCTCGAGTGAAACTGAATGTTCCTCATCGGTGCCTAAAAAGTAAGGTTTATCAGTTATAAACCCACTGTTACCGCCATTTGAGATAACACGAATAGCAATGATGTTATCTCCTTTTTTCAATGCGGATTTTGGCACTGTATATCGTCTAGGAGGGTATTGATACGTGGTATTGCCCACTTTTACGCCGTTGACATAGGCCTCATCGGCATCGACGATACGCCCTAAACGCAGAATGACAGGTTCATCGGGTATGTCGTTAAGGTGAACATGTTTTCTTAACCACCACACGCCAGCAAAACCCGAGTTAAACCCCGGTAAATTACCGGGCATGTCAATATTCTCCCAGTTGCCATCATTCAATTCTGGTGAAAACCAGGACGTACCTTGCAGTCCTTTGTCGTTTGCGTTCACATTTTTATACCAGTCGTCTTGCGCTTTGCGCTCACTCTCCTTGGTTGTTTTGATATTGTCAGGGTTTGCATAATATTCGCCAGCAGCAATATCCTGTGGGTATGGTTTCAAGGATGACTTGGCCATCCAAGCCTCGATGGGAGAACCGCCCAGCGCGGCATTGATTATGCCGATAGGGACGTTTTCAGACAGATGTAAGTGTCTGGCGAAATAGTACGCTACGGCAGAAAGCTGCCTGATATTTTCAGGGGTAGCCTGAAGCCATTGGCCTTCAGCGTAGTCGCTGTTTTCTGCGTCAAAACGATAAGTATCTGGCACTGTGAACTCGCGGACGAGAGGTAAATTGGCGTCATTGACATCATCTGGGTAGGCTTCTTCAATTCGCGCCATGGTCAGTTCCATATTTGATTGCCCTGACGCAAGATAGACATCCCCAAAGTAGACATCATTTATTACCCGTTCCTCATCGGCTTTTATTGTTAAAGTGAAGGGACCTCCTGCCGGCTGCGGGGGTAGAGTGACAATCCACTGATTGTCCGATGTGCTAATCGTTTCAATCTTTTTATCGTTAAGCCACAAGGAAACGTATTGGCTGTTTGTTGTACCTTTAACGGGAATCGGTTGGTTTCGTTGTAATACGACACCATCAGAAATAAGTTGGTGAACAGTTAATGCCTGACTCGGAAAGCAAAGCAGCAAAAGCAAATACAAATAGAAACGAGTCATAGACCCTCCTTATAAACTGAATCTGCAAAAGGGCAGCTGAATAAGCCGCCATTTGCACACGTTAATTCTTAGTTTGCACGCAGTGTCAGGACTGCAGGCTCTAAAGCTTGGCTGCTCGCGGTAAGCTTTAATTCTCCAGGCTTGTTGTGTTCACTTTGAATGATAACAAGTAGCTTTCCACTAAACGCCTTCCTCTCGTGAGAAGGAAATGGAGTGAAGTTTGTCGAATCTCCATTATCTGTTGCGACTATCCGGCCAGGCCCAGTGAGCGAAAAGTGAACGCGGTGAGTCGCAGTGGGTACTGGATTACCCTTTTTATCTACGATATCAACGGTAACAAATGATAGATCCTTTCCGTCGGCATTGATGATATTGCGATCTGCGGATAAACGTAAACCTGAGGGGACGCCAGAAGTTGTTACGCTGTCGGTTGCCCATCGCTTGCCGTTCTTATAGGTAACCATTTCTACTGTTCCCGGCGTGTAGCGAACATCATCAAAGCGAAGTCGATATTCAAAGGGACCTTTCTTTTTCTTCCCTTGTGATTGCCCATTAATAAATAGCTCTGCTTCATCTCCGGAGGTAAACACATGAACAGGAGTGATTTCTCCCTCTCTACCGGACCAATTCCAATGGGGAAGAATATGAGCCATAGGCAGATCCGGTCGCCATTCGCTCTGATAGAGGTAGAAGCGATCCTTTTTGAAACCAGCCAGATCGATCATGCCGGAATAAGAGCTTCGCGCGGCATAGTAGGGCGTGGGTTCACCTAGGTAATCAAAACCATTCCATACGAACTGCCCAGCAACAAAAGGGTAGGTATCTAGATAGCGAAAAACTTTATCGGCTGATGCCCCAAAATCTACCGCATGTAGCTCGTAGCTACTGACTTGATGAATTTTTGAATTTCCACCAAGACCATCGCGAACCGGCGCACTGGTTTTCGGTGTAACAGGAAAGAAGTAAAGCCCTCTAGAGCTGTAAGCGGAGGCTGTTTCACTAGATAAAATTACTTTATCGGGGTGTGCTTCGCGAAAAGCGGGATAAGAGGGGGGAGTGCGAATACGGTCGGTATTTTCAAATTCAGGCTCTTGGCGGATGCCTTCCCCTTGATAGTTTAGGCTTATTACGTCCATAGCTGCGCTAAACGGGAAATCAGCCTTAGCCCAATTCATAGATGCAGTAACAGGGCGGGTAGGGTCCTCACTCTTAACAATACTTTTTAGTTTTAAGGCGATTTCAGCCCCTTCTTCTCCGGTATATTGTTCTCCAACTTCATTACCGATATACCACATGATCACCGAAGGATGGTTCTTGTCGCGTCGAACTAGCGCGCGAAGATCTTGTTCATGCCAATCGGCAAAAATAAGGTGAAAATCAAGTGGTGTCTTTTTCTTGTACCAACTGTCGAACGACTCGTTTAATACTAGAATTCCCATTTTATCCGTTAATGTCAGAAGTTCGGGCGCGGGAGGATTATGTGCCATGCGAATAGCGTTTACCCCCATTTCCTGAAGAATGTTTAATTGTCTCTGGGCAGCCCGCAAATTAAATGCAGCGCCCAGGGCGCCCAAATCATGGTGCTGGTTAACACCTTGTAGCGGAATGTGCTCACCATTGACGACCACGCCGGTATCAGGGTTGAACGCCAACTTGCGAACGCCGAAGGGCGTGGTGTATTGGTCAAGTGTTTTTCCGTTCTGTATGACTGACGTAACCACTGCATAGCGATGGGGTGTTTGATGGGGTATAGGCCCCCATAACTTGGGGTTCTTTAACACAGAAGTAGCTTGGCTTTTTTGTTCTTCTCCAGAAGCTAACGTTAAAGCTTGGGAAGGAAGCGTTAATACCGGATTTTCGCTAAGGGTATCTTGCTTTGAAAGCTCATAAATATGGTGTTGAAGACTCACGTTCTGATCATTTTTCGTATGATTTCTGATTGATGTGGTAATCGATATCGTGGCCTTGTCCTTAGACACGGTAGGTGTGATCACCTGCGTTCCCCACTGACTGATATGGATCTGTGCGGTTTTTTCAAACCATACATTTCGATAGATACCGCCACCGGGATACCAGCGAGAAGATTTCGGCGGGTTATCAAGTCGAATAGCAAGTTGATTGGTTTGTCCAACAGTGACATAGGGCGTAAGATCAAGTTGATAAGAGCTATAACCATAAGGCCAACCCCCGACAAGATGACCATTTAGCCATACCATTGAGTAAGACATTGCGCCGTCTATATGCAGATAAATACGTTTGTTTTTATCGTCTTTAGCAAGCGTAAACTGCTTTCTATACCACGCTACTCCGTGGGAGGGTAGACGTCCCATACCGCCCCCCACTTTAGGATTGTTGCCACTATAGAATGGCCCTGCGATGGCCCAGTCGTGAGGTAAATTAACCACTTTCCAATGGCTGTCATCGAACGCTCTCTGAACAAATGGAAAATCTTTGCCTGGTTCGCCTTCGGGTCTTACATGGCGCTTATCGGGGTTAGCAATAAACGCATTTCCCGTGGGAAGAATCCAGGATTTTAATACGCCATCGTGGCTATTAACTGTTACCGCATCGGAAGGGCGAGTATCCGCCGCTTGGCTGTCGTCAAACTGGTTAACGTTGGGGCGAGTATCGTAAATCAAGCTATCAGGCGTTTGATTATCGGCGTAGCGGTAAAATCGCCATTCTCCAGTAAAATCAATTTTTTCTCGTTGCTTGGCTGTAACATTTGTGGCTAACAGTAGCAAGGTAAGGGCAAGTAGTCCCTTATAATTCCTAATAAATAGCATACTTAGAATCCCTGTTAATAAAATGTGACCTATCGTCGTATCAAGCAAATATACAGCGAAGCAATTCATTTAAAAGACAATAAAGAATTAAGTAAATGACATACGAAATTTCTCAAATACCCCAGGATTAGCAAAGGAAAAACCAAAATACGAATCCACAAAAACATAATGCATACTTGTATACTAGCTGTTGTTATGGTGCAAATACTGTGTTTACATTTTATAAACAACCCGTTATTTGAGTGAATAATCCATATGAAAGCGATCATCAAGTCGGTACCAATCCTGTGCGCACTATTTTCACCGGTAATTTTTGCCTGCGAAAAACCAGCATCTGTTTGTTTCCAAGATAATGAAGGACTGCCATTAATTAGTGACGGTCAACCATTACCTATTATTATTTCTCCTAGCGCTGATTCCGCTGTTAAACGAGTGGCTGAGGCATTTTCACAGGATATTCAGCGAGTGGGGGGCAAACCAGCAGATATCTCGCAAAACCAGTCTATTTCTCAGCCAGCTGTGATAATCGGTGTGCTAGGTGAAGATGCGTTGATTGATGAACTAGTACAAAAAGGCAAGTTAGATGTATCGCAGATTAAAGGGCAGTGGGAGGCTTACAAAATAGCCGTAGTTGAAAAGCCAATGCCAGACGTTGAGCACGCATTAGTGATTGTAGGAGCTGACCGTCGAGGCGCTATTTTTGGTACCTTTGAAATATCAGAGCAAATGGGGGTCTCGCCCTGGTATTGGTTTGCCGACGTTCCTACAGAGCAGAAGAGCAATGTTTTTATTACTGCAGGGAGTACGCAAGATCAACCCAAGGTTCGCTATAGAGGTATCTTCATCAATGACGAAGATCCAGCTTTAAAAGGATGGGCTCAGAAAAAGTTTGGCGGTGTTAATGCGGCTATGTATGAACATGTGTTCGATTTAATTCTGCGATTAAAGGGAAATTACATTTGGCCAGCAATGTGGGGTAAAGCGTTTCATCTGGATGATCCCAAAAATACAGCCTTAGCGGATAATATGGGAATGGTTATGGGGACGTCACACCATGAACCAATGACGCGTGCGCATGCTGAATGGCACCGCAAGTCTGAAAATCCAGCCGGTGGTGGCGCCTGGAATTACGAAACAAACCGTGAAAATATCCAAAAATTCTGGCGCGGTGGTATCGAGCGTATGATGTCAAAGGGGAACGGAAAGCCCTATGAGTCACTCGTGACTGTTGGAATGAGAGGGGATGGTGATGAGCCCATGTCAGAAGGAACCGCAATAGAGTTACTAGAAAAGGTTGTGGATGACCAACGTGCAATTATTGCTGATGTGACAGGAAAACCCGCTGAGCAAACTCCACAGGTTTGGGCGCTATACAAGGAAGTTCAAGGTTACTATGACAAGGGAATGACAGTGCCAGACGATGTTACGCTGCTTTTTGCCGACGACAACTGGGGGCTTGTACGTCGTCTGCCAACAAAAAATGTTGATAGAGAAGGTGGTTTCGGTGTGTATTACCATTTTGATTACGTCGGGGTACCGCGCAACTATAAGTGGACCAATACCGTGCAAATTGGCAAGGTATGGCAACAAATGAACTTGTCTTATGAACGGGGTGCAAAGGACTTGTGGGTAGTAAATGTAGGGGATCTCAAGCCTATAGAGTTTCCCATTGATTTCTTCTTAACGATGGCATGGGATCCTCAAAAAATGGACACGCAGGCACTGCAAGACTACGCAAGTGACTTTGCTAAGCAATCGTTTGGCGTGGATTTAGCGAATGATGTTGGCGATCTTTTAGCGCGCTATGGCACCTATGCCGCAATGAGAAAGCCCGAGTTGCTTAATCAAGATACATTTGCGGTAGGAGAGGTATCGGCGCCTGCATTAAAAGCGGGGGAGTTTTATCAGCACTATAGCAAATGGCAAATACTTGAGGCTGATATGGAAAAAGTAAAAGCTAAAATAAGCGATAAACATTACTCAGCATTTTTTCAACTCGTAGAATGGCCCATTGCATCAATGAGCAATCTTTATGAAATGTATTTTGCCGCTGCTTGGAATCAAAAATTGGTGGATGCGGGTGATGCTCGCGCTAATTATTTCAAAAATATCGTTGAAACAAATTTTGAGAAAGATAAAGCACTGACGGACAAATACCATTCAATTAACGATGGAAAGTGGGATGGCATGATTAATCAAGTGCATATGAATTATGTGACTTGGAACGACCCTGAACAGCAAACCATGCCTGTCGTATCCACTATTTATGGTGGAAAAAATGATATTGACGTTGAATTTGAAGAGGTGTCGTTACCTAAGAGCAAGCAGGTTATTCATGCTGCTGACTACGTAAAAGCGAATAACAATAAAGAGTTGGGGTGGGCGAAGGTGGAGCATCTCGGCCAAGCCAAAGCTGGTGTGATCGTATTGCCTCAAGGCGAGGGGCCTACTCGCATTGAAGATAATGTGTCACTCACCTATGAAATCGATCAGCCTTTTTATGGTGATGCAATTATTACAATAGAACTGAGTCCCACACTAGATACCTATGCCCGCGGTGGTATTAGAATGGGAATTGCAATTGACGATAGACCAGCGGAAACCCTCAGTTTTGATTTGCATGCCACAGGGGGCGCACAACGAACAGCAGAGGAAAAGGCATGGGCAAAGGCGGTAATCAATAATAAGCAAACATTACAATGGGAGGTGAATGATCTGGATAAAGGTATTCATAACCTTACAGTGTATCGTATTGATGATAACCTAGTATTTGAAAAGCTGAATATTGAGTTCAAGCGAAAATCAAAGCCAAAGGCACAGTCTGCTATCAGTCGTTTTTTTAGTGCGCTGTTTGGTAGAGAGTAGGTAAAATAGCAAGTGCGTGGATTATGTGATGTAGTCTATGTGACATTTCCACGCCTTTCGACCTGTGCTTTCGCATAAGCTTTAGAAAGATGCGTTTAAAGACCGAGAACTACCTTTAAACACCTAGTAAACTACAGCGATGGTCGACTCGCTATGTAGGAGGTTATCGTTGTGAGTAGTAAGTCAGTTCAGTTCTTAGAACACGTTACAGAATATGCAAAGCAAATAGATTATAGCCGTCCTGCAGGTAGCCAGGTATACGGGTTTATTCGTGATGCAATCGTCAGTATGCAACTCGAACCAGGACAGCTTATATCGGAAACCGCATTAGCAACACATTTTGGTGTTAGTCGAACACCGGTGAGAGAAGCATTAATTAAGCTAGCTAATCTTGGCTTTGTTGACGTGCGTCCACAGCGTGGAACTTATGTTTCTCGCTTAAGCAAAGAAGCCATTTTAGAAGCAAGGTTTATTCGTGAGGCGCTCGAAGTTTCAGTCGTTAGCTACCTGGCAAAGCATGCAAAACCTCAGCTTTTTTCACAAGCCGAAGTAATAATCCAAAAACAAGAAGCGGCAGCCGCTATTGACGATGCGCTCTTGTTTCAATCGCTTGATGATGATTTTCACCAACTCCTCGCGAACCATACAGGTTATGCACGGGCCAGTAACATGATTGAGCAAGAAAAAGCGCATATGGATCGTGTGCGAAACCTGAGTCTGCATATGGAAGGCCAATATAGAAGAGTAATTGAACAACATCGTGTCATTATTGAGGCAATACGGTCAGGCAATCAACAGGCAGTCATTTCAGCCATGGCAGTTCACCTACGCGGAGTTTATAAAGTACTGGATCGCTTGCCTATTGATCACCCAGAGTTTTTTATCTAATCGTTTGGCCGTTCAAAAGTATTCCTACCATCCACGCCGCCTTTGCTAAGTAAATTCCTTTTTTAATACTCATTTTTTAAGGCGGTTGCCGCAAGCGCCTTAATGGATAAATTAATCATTTTTATCCATTAAAATTCTACTTTTACCCCATTTCCACACTGTTTTTGAACAAACGTAACCTTGTTGTTGATAAAAGTAACTTTTTTGTTAATTTGATTGGGGGGTAATGCAGTTGTCCAATACTTGTTGTATACAAGTATGTTTGTTGGGCGTGCAGCACCACTTTGGATTAGCACAAAGGATTTTTCTGGCGTCCAAAAGGTGATTGGTCATTTGCAAAAAGATATCGAACGAGTTACTGGGGTGATCCCAACAATTGTTAACGGTGATATTCAAGAGAAAACTGCTGTTATCGTTGGCACCACTGGCCACAGCCCGCTAATAGATAAACTGATTTCAGAGGGAAAAGTCAACGCCCGCGAGATTAGCGCAAAGTGGGATTGTCATGGATAACAATTCCAAACTATGGGCGTGCACGTTCAGCCGTAACGGTATCTCCTGGAAATTTAGCTGCGCAGCCGCTTACTCAAAACTCCCCACATTTGAGCTATACGTTTACGCTATTCGACGATACCGATATTACACTTGAGAGTTACCTTGCACCTACCTATAACTTTAAACGAGGAGAGGGGCTAAAGTTCGCTGTTGCCATTGATGACGAACCGCCCCAAACCTTGAATTTACATGATGTAACGGGCATTTGGGGGGAGCGAGTGAGTAATCATATCGCAATCGAAAAATCGGAGCACAAAGGGTTACTTGCTGGTGAACATACCTTGAAAGTATGGTTGATAGACAGTGGAATAGTATTTCAAAAATTTGTTATTGATACAGGAGGGTTGAAAACGCCAGCAATAAAATCTGAAGGCGCTTTTCATAGCCCCGTTACCAATTTTGGGGGCGTAAAACCGAGTTACCTGGGCCCGCCTGAAAGTAGACGCCTCAACTAGTGCGCCCTTCAACATCTTTGATGTTTTCACCCACCCAAAAATAGTTAAGGTTTGCCTGGTGTTTATTGTGGAAGTGGTTTAACGAGAAAGTTAGAACCACAGGCACAAAAAAACCGACTCAAAGGTCGGTTTATTGTTTCTCTTCTTAGTAAATAAAAAGAGAATGGTACCAGAGGCCGGACTATGATTGGTCGCCACGCGATGGAACGGCACTCGGCCGGCACGCTATTTCTAGCAACGGATTTTGAAAAGTTAGTGTTTGAAATAATTATTTTAAATCAGCAATTTAAATTGTAATAATGACGCTTTGCAAATTCTTTGCATGACTAACAGCTTTTCGCAAAGAAAATGCTTAAAGCCACTTTACCCGATTCTCCTTCCCCCAGTCCACGAAGCCCCAAACAAAGGAGATGAGGTTTAGGTGGAATCCCTTTCTATCAGATTCAGATAAACGGCGTGTTTTGATCTGAAATTCCATGCCATAACAAATAAGTTGAGGTTTATTGAAGACGCTGTGATTACTGACGCCGCACGCATTCGATTAGAGTAAATGACGTTTTTTATTACCGGATTCATATGTGCCAAGAAATCAGTTCGGTAAACAGAGGCGTAGCTACGATTTCTTTGGAAAATCCATTTGTATTTTCATCGGTGCTTTCACGTTTTTCTATTAGTCCGACTTGCCATGCAAAGTCGAACCAGAAATGAAAAATATACTGGGAGGGAAATTCTATCTTTGAAAGCTCTGACAACGAATCTGCTTGATCTGGGAAAGCCTGCTCATAAAGTACCTGGTATTTTCGGTAATGTCGCCATTCAGTGCCAAGATGACGAAGCATATACAATGAGTAACCTATACTGAACTGATAGAATGCACAATCGCTCTCATTACCACTAATGTACGCCCAGTTGTACTCAGTAGCATACGTTTTAAACAGTATTTGATAAAGTTCAGTCGCAGCTGTGTTATCACCTTGCTGTATGCGCTCATAAAGTTGCCATGTTGATTTCAATGGCTTCCAGCGCCCACCGTGTTTACGAATTAATTTGGCAATCAACAAGATGCTGCGAACTACATGTAGGTTAATGAAATCGTCTTCTTTATTTATTTTGGAAACGATAAAGCTGGGAGCAAACTCTTTCATATAACTATCGAATAGCGACCGACATAAATTGCGGGGCAAATTTCCATTGGCGGTGCACTTAACTCCATCAGCCCCTAAAGCTCCTATTAAATTTACAGCTAACCAATAAACAGGGGCTGATGTAAATTTGGTAACATTCGAAAATTGCCAGCTAAGTAAATCACTGGATTCGAAAGGCTCAGTAAGTAGCTTGTGAGTTTGGCTTGGTGTGAGGTTAAGCATATCAGTATTCGGTGAACTGTTATGCTCATTCATATAGTTTTCAACAAATGCTTGGGCATCCTCAATTGAGTCAAACTGCTCGTTGGCCATGGCTTGTGATATTGCCTGATTGAGTTCAGTGGCAGGATTTGAGGTTTTCTCTTTTTCTGCATAGAAATCGGTAATACCAAATCTTGGAAGCTCTTCTATCTCTCCGTCTTCAAGCGCTTTTAACATTGTCAGGTTATTTTCAGCTAACAGGTAATCTGGATCAATTGCCAATGCTCGATGAAACGCACGTTTTGCAGACAAGTGATCGCCTAAATACATCTGACAAATTCCCAAATTGCCGCAGCTTTGTACATGCTCAGGCTGGCTTTTTAACAGTAGAGTAAAGCAGTTTGCCGCTTCACTGAACTTATGACTTTCTAACAATACAACACCTTCTTCAAAAATTTCGGCGTCTATAAGGTACTGTTCTAAAGTGAGGTGTTCGGGAAGTTGCTCTCTTATCGCCTGGAGATGGAGTCTGGCAGGTTCATATTGATGAAGTTCTTCCGGTGACGCACTGTCAAGCGCATTTTGAAAAGCCGCTAAAGATTCAGCAACTGAGCCAGATTTTTCGGCACAGAGTCCAAAATTAAAATATACAAAAGCAGGTGCGTAGCCACTGTTTATTGCTTGCTTAAAAAACAAATAACCATCGGTATGATCGTCATCGATAAATACAGCTGCTAGCCCTTGAAGCGCGAAGCAAACAGGATGTCGGGGGAATTTCCTGACCGCCTTTTTTACAATGAGTCGGGCAAGTTTGTAATCTTCGTCATCAATGGCATCAAAAAATGCGTCAAGCCGCATTTCTAGTTTCGGGAAATCTTTATCAAACTTTGTCAAGTAAGTAGTCTTGAATCGCTGAATTAATGTAAAAGCATAACATGCAGAGTTTTCAATTTTGAAGCCGAATTGATTAAATAAATGCTCCGGTATAGGTATATCATGAAAATATTGCGGTCCACTCGGAAATCTATCCGTTTCATTTTTCGTCTATCGGACTATAATTAGTCTATATTTAGACCAAAGAGATTGTCATGAAAACTCAAACTGTATCTTACATGAAGGAACATGCGAATCATCTGGAATTGGATAACCCCATTTTGGTCACGCAAAATGGCAAGCCAAAGTATGTTATTCAGGATGCGAATGACTACGAAGAACAGCAACAAACTATAGCATTATTAAAACTCATAAATTTGTCAGAACGCAGAGCGCGACAGAACGGGCTATTGGATCTGGGTGAAGCATTTGACGACGATTGAATACAGCATAAAAGTGACACCGGTTTTTAAACTTTGTTTGAAAAAACTGGATGCATTTTTAATCAGAAAATTTAATCACAATGTTGCAAACGAGGCCAAGCGAGCTATTAAATCGAAAGTTAAGTCTCAACTCTCTGGAAATCCGTATTCTGCGCCTCATAGTGACAGGCTCCTGGAGTTAGGGTTAACCGAATACAGGCAGCTTCTTGTCGATAGTCATAATGTGGTGCTTTACCGAGTTGAAGAGTCTACAAAGACAGTCATTCTTCTTCTAGTTTTTGATTCTAGACAAGACCTGAAAAAGCTTTTGTTTGAAGTTAATTTACTCGTCTGATTTACCCCAAATTAATAGAACAGGATAAATACTGATCCCCCGTTTATGGTGTAGAGCCGGTTTCAGTATCTACTTCATAAAGAAGAGATGGTACCAGCTGTCTCTTATACACATCTCCGAGCCCACGAGACCGAGGCTGATCTCGT
>OJCR01000048.1_pt1 | contig 62237 bp, 40 predicted proteins | sample 1591611 | NCBI WGS metagenome assembly OJCR01 (sample SAMN05416815, study PRJEB24817) | seawater metagenome | isolation source: Sea water | place: Canada:Atlantic | collected 2013-07
ATCTACACGTAAGGAGTCGTCGGCAGCGTCAGATGTGTATAAGAGACAGCAGCGATACGCAAGGTAGTGGATAGCTACAAAACCGAAATCCGCCTCACACCGACACAAAACATTCTCATTGTGAATGTGGCGCCCGAATCGTTAGAAGGGATCAACAAGATCCTTGCGGACCACGGGGTTCAAACGACACATGAAAAGTCACCGGTGCGCAGTGCCACCATGGCATGCCCTGCGCTTCCGACATGTGGATTGGCTTTGGCTGAATCAGAAAGATATCTTCCTGGATTGATTGATCGTGTTGAAGGCTTACTCGGAAACGCAGGTATTCCTGAGGAAGAAATCATTATTCGTATGACTGGCTGCCCGAATGGATGCGCGCGTCCTTACATGGCAGAACTGGGCTTCGTAGGCCGCGCCCCAAAGAAATACAATGTTTATGTGGGCGGCAACGAATCCGGAACTCGATTAAACCGACTCTACAAGGTGAGTGTCAAAGACGACGAAATGGATGAGTTACTCGGCTCATTGCTGCACCGCTTCAAGGGCGAGCGTCAAACGGACGAACGCTTCGGCGACTGGAGCGCCAGAGCCCTCTGGAAAGAGCTCGATGAACAGGAAGAGGCATGATCCAAGCAAATTCTGTTTACACATGGCAGTGATCCTCTGAATGAACGATATGCCCGATCAAACGGTAATGACTCATATGGCGAAAAAGCCCCAAGCAAAACAATATAGGCTCTACGGCCTGGAGCTTCAGGAAGAAAACGCCAAGCTTGAATCAGCATCTGCTGAGGAACGCATCGCATGGGCTGTTGGGCATTTCAAAGAAAGCCTGGTACTTACTTCAAGCTTTGGTGCTCAAGCTGCCGTTTGCCTGCATATGGCTACCAGTCAGTTGGCAGACATACCTGTTATTTTAGTGGATACTGGGTATCTGTTTCCTGAAACCTATCAGTTTATCGACAAACTGACAGAGAGGCTTAAATTGAATATCAAAGTGTATCGCTCAGATATCTCACCTGCATGGCAAGAAGCGAGGCATGGGCAGCTCTGGGAAAACGGACTCGATGGAATCACCACTTATAATCAAATGAATAAAGTGGAACCAATGAGGCGGGCATTGAGAGATTTAAATCCGAAAGGGTGGATTGCAGGCCTTAGGCGTCAACAGAGTTCCAGCCGTAAAAAACTCAATGTCCTGGCCGTTGATGACATACATCTAAAAATCCATCCCATCGTTGATTGGACGAGCAAGGATGTTTTCGAATATCTAAAAAAACACGATCTACCCTACCATCCCTTGTGGCATCAGGGATACCTTAGCATTGGCGATGTCCACACCACCAAGCGGGTTGATAAAGGAATGGCGGAAGAAGAATCTCGGTTTTTCGGATTGAAGCGCGAATGCGGTTTGCACGAAACGGCGTCCAGCGACTTCAGCATTTAAGCCCCCCCTTCATACGAATCCATCAATCAAAACAGCAACGGACATTATGTCTATGGAGAATATTCACCCCATCTTCCATCGAAGCCTCGACAGATCCAGCAAGGAAACTTTGCTAGGGCAAAAGGGCTGTGTCATTTGGCTATACGGACTTTCGGGTGCCGGAAAAAGCACATTGGCAATCGCTCTGGAAGAGAAGTTACACACAGATGGCATCATGACCCAGTTGCTTGATGGAGATAACATCCGAACGGGACTCAACCGTAATCTAGGTTTTACGGATGCAGATCGTAGAGAAAACATCAGACGCATCGCTGAGGTGGCCAAACTATTCGCGAATGCCGGCATCGTTACCATTGCTTCATTTATTACGCCCAAAAAGGAACTGAGAACTCTGGCTAGAGAGGTGATCCGCGAACCTGATTTCAGAGAAGTTTTTGTGACTTGCTCGTTCGAAACCTGCGAGCAGAGAGATGTGAAAGGGCTTTACGCAAAAGTAAAATCAGGAGATATCAAAAACTTTACTGGGAAAGATTCGGCTTTTGAGCCTCCAGAGAAATCTTCTCCTGCAGATCTTGAATTAAATACCGATGAAAAAAGCGAACATATTTGCTTGGAGGAACTATACACCTTCGCAAAAAACGTTCTGAGATAAATACAAATCACCCGAATCACCCCTTTATCCGTAAGAAATATAGACTCAATGCACACATACCGATTGACTCATTTAAAAGCGCTTGAAGCTGAAGCTATCTTCATCATGCGTGAAGTTGCGTCTCAGTTTGAAAAACCCGTCTTGTTGTTTTCTGGAGGCAAAGATTCCATTGTCATGGTGAGGCTGGCCCAAAAGGCATTCCACCCTGCAAAGATTCCTTTTTCTTTCATGCATGTTGACACAGGTCATAATTTTCCAGAGACCATTGAATTCAGAGATAAACTTGTCAAAGAAGTAGGCGCCAACCTCATTGTACGCACGGTTCAGGAATCGATTGATAAGGGTCGAGCTACCGAAGAAAAAGGACCTCAAGCCAGCCGGAACATGCTCCAGACAGTAACACTTCTGGACGCCTTGGAAGAGTTTCAATTCACGGCCGCCATTGGCGGTGCAAGGCGTGATGAGGAAAAAGCACGTGCCAAGGAACGGTTCTTCTCTCACCGCAATGAATTTGGTCAATGGGACCCGAAAAATCAACGACCCGAGCTATGGAATCTTTTCAACGGGAACATGCACATGGCCGAACATTTTCGCATCTTCCCATTGAGTAACTGGACAGAAATGGATGTCTGGCAATACATCAAAATGGAAGAGCTCTCATTACCTTCCGTTTACTTTAGCCATGAACGAGAAGTCATCCACCGAAATGGCATTTACCTGGCCAACTCTGAGTATCTGACATTAGGCAAGGATGAATTTGTTGAGAATATGGTTGTCAGGTGTCGAACTGTTGGAGACATGACCTGCACGGGAGTCGTCGCTTCACCCGCTAGCAATGTGGACGATATCATTGCTGAAGTCGCAGCCGCCAGAGTCACCGAGCGTGGGGGAAGAACCGATGACAAACGCTCTGAAACAGCAATGGAAGACAGGAAAAAAGATGGCTACTTTTAATCCCCGGTGTCCTGAATGCTTCATCAACTTACTATAATTTTTTACTGAAATGACCACTCAAAAGGGATACTTAGACATGGACCTCCTGCGCTTCACAACAGCTGGAAGCGTGGATGATGGCAAAAGCACTTTGATTGGACGGCTCCTCTATGACTGCAAATCTATTTTTGAAGATCAGTTGGAAGCCGTCGAGGAATCCAGCAAGAAGCGAGGTGACGCAATCGTCAATCTGGCTTTGTTAACCGATGGATTGAAAGCCGAACGTGAGCAGGGAATCACCATCGATGTCGCCTATAGATACTTCGCCACACCCAAGCGGAAGTTCATCATCTCCGACACGCCGGGACACATCCAATACACACGCAACATGGTGACAGGGGCGTCCACTGCAAGTCTTGCCATTATTCTCGTGGACGCACGCAAAGGGGTCATCGAGCAAACATGCCGCCACTCATTTATTGCTTCTCTTCTTCAGATCCAGCACGTGATTGTAGCGGTCAATAAGATGGATCTTGTTGACCACAAAGAAGAGGTTTTCGATCAAATTGTCAAAGATTACGAAGGCTTCTCCTCACGTCTGGAAATCCCCCACATTGATTTCATTCCTATCAGCGCCCTTCATGGAGACAACGTGGTGGAAAAATCGGCTGCCATGCCGTGGTACAAGGGAGGCACGCTTCTTTACACGCTTGAGCACGTTTTCATCGGAAATGAGCACAATCACGTGGACGCCCGTTTTCCCGTGCAATGGGTGATACGGCCTCAAAGCAAGGAACACCATGATTTCCGAGGTTTCGGCGGACGGGTCGCGGGTGGCGTTTTCAAGAAAGGCGATGAAATAACGGTCCAGCCTTCCGGTTTCAGATCAAAAATCAAAGGCATCCACACCTTTGAAGGAGAAGTCCCCGAAGCGTTTGCTCCCATGTCAGTAAGTATCACTCTGGAGGATGAAATCGACATCAGCCGAGGGGACATGATTGTCAAGCAGAACAATCCTCCAAGGGTAGAGCAGGATATTGACGCCATGATTTGCTGGTTTTCTGAGTCGACCCAATTACAGCTGGGACGTAAGTACACCATCCGCCACACGACTCGAGAGGCGAAATGCATCATCAAAGAGACCAAATACAAGGTCGACGTCAACACACTGCACAAAATTGAAGATGATTTGGAAGTGGGATTGAACGACATTGCTCGTATTTCATTCAGAACATCCACTCCCCTGCTCCATGATTCATACAAAAGAAACCGCCAGACTGGCAGTTTTATCATTGTAGATGACGCTACCAACGCGACGGTTGCTGCAGGAATGATTATCTGATCATAACGATCATTCAAACGGCGGGCATGGCTTCATGCTCGCCTTTTTTTGTGTTTCACTTGGATTCAATCCTGAAGTAACGATGATTGCCTTGCGTGTCCAGATCAATGGACTGAGTCATTGCGGCGTCGATTGGGTCCCAGTGAAACAAAACCTTCCACTCTGGAGCATTCAAATCATCCGCACTCAACAATTCATGGAGCACTCCAGGTTGCGCATCGAATGAGAGACGCACCGTGCTTGCATTCAGCATCTTGATATTTGCAGGTTTCACTGAGGGAAGAATCACAGTCCCGGGGCTGCCACCTGCAGCAACACTTGATCGCCAGGATAATGCGTCAGATTCAGCAAATGCAATTCTCTCCAGTGAGGCTCCCTCTCCATCAGGTTCCTCAGGCCACCCATCTTCATCATCAAATTGAATCTGTTCGATGATGCGTCCCGCTCCGTCAAGTAGAACAATCTTTTCACCTCCATTTGAAAGCTGCCCATTATAGGGCCCAAAGAGGCTTGCTTCCATATCTGGATTCAGGACCTTCAGTGCCTGAGGATTGGATGCAAGCACAAGGCTTGCTCCTGGCTGTAGAATATGATTTCCAAACGTGAACTCGATGGCATCAGAAACGCGCACGCCTTCCATGAGCACTGGCGCCGCACCGGCATTCCACAATTCCAAAAACTCGAAATCATCCTCATCCAACCCTGTCGGCAGTAGAGGCGATAAGGGATGGTACATCACTTCGGAAATTTTCAGGGACGGTATTTCATTAGCAACAAATAAGCCCTCAATCGCTCCACTCCATTCATCACCGACCAAGGACCTCAAAATAATCCTGGTTGTACTTTCAATACGAATCTCGGGGCGGGCACGTGAGAGGATTTTTGCTGTTTTTGACCGAACGCCTCCTGGAAGTCTCGGATCAGTGCCATCCGTTGTGTAAAACGTCCTGCCGGAACCTGGAGTTATCTTAACGAGCCCATCCTCAGCCAGCAAGCCTGGCTGAGTGACGAAATCAGGTGGAACGACATATTGTTGATCCATCCATTCAGCCCGATTTTCGACCCAATTCTTTAGATGCTTTACTTCGCTTCTCCATGCAGTAGTGCTGCGGAGCAAAGGCCATTTACGGAAATTGCGTACTTGAGATTCTTCCAATTCGGCGGCCATACGATCAATGATGGCATGCATATTTTGAACCGACATCACATTGCGCCTCAGGTAGTGCCATCGATCTGTGTAAGATTGATCAAAATTTAGATTACGGAAAATGGAACCCCACCACCCAAAACGACGCACAGTTGACCACCCTACAGGGTTAGCCGCACGACCATCATCATCAGGGCCAAGGGTTCGGTCGAAGTCCCAGACAGGCCCAAAGGTCAATCTACCACCTCTTGGCAAATGCATGTAAGTTGAAAGCCTGAATCCATCAGGATTTTTTGTGAATTCGTTGAGTATGTGAAAATCGATCCATGAACCTTCATCGATAAATTCCGCGTAATCCGGAATCAATTTTTCATAGTCACGATCTCGAAGGGTCCGGTTCATGGCATTCAAAAAACTGACAACAAACTTCCTTTGGTTGGGTTCGATTTCATCCTCTTTGGGTTCAACAAAAGCCAACCCCTGACCGCCCCCCGAGAATCCAATGTCTCCCGGGTCAAGTCGATCTATCTTGAAAATATAACCCCCAGTGCGCTCGGGGGATTCCGTATGCTTTCGAAGCAATCGATCAATGGGCACACGATCGGCACCTCTCTTGATCTTTTCCATCAGTACATAAACGCCGACGTAGGACCTTTGATCGAGTGCCCGCCCACGGGTATTGACATACACTTCGCAAAACCGGGTCCTGACAGCATAGCGCCCCAACTGGTTGCTCAGCTCATACACAAAGGCATTGCGCATGAGCGCTCGATCAAAATTGTATGGAGCATAGAGAATCCAATCGGAATCTTCTGGCATTTTCAGGAGTGAAACATCTCGGTCATTGCCAAAAATATCCTGAATCTCCATGGAGTACGCCTTTTTCGGGCGGCCCTCGGTACTGGATCCACGTACCTTGAGAGACGCTAGGCCTTGGAAATCAGATTCCGATGAAATCCTGGCCCTCCCATCTTCGCCTCTGTCAAACACATGCATCAATGCCTGAGTCCGGCTTGTCGCCGAAATGCGTGCTCCTTCGGTATCCAGTAGAATGACGGGAACATCCGAGTTGAATTCCATGAGATCCGCATCTGTGATCAGGAAAATCTCTGTTTGCACCGGACTCGGCGCCATATCTGGGTGGAATGCCCGCACATTCAGTTGAGCTGAATCTTCAATTGAAAAACTTCCCTCAAAACGGGTGGATCTCTCGGAAGGGATACTGCCATCAAGTGTATAACGCAGCACCGCATCGGAAACAGGATGCTCCAATGTCACTGCGATCGGTGCATCACTTAGTCGAGTGCTCGCGTTAATATCAGGCCTGCTCAATGTTTGAGTAAACAGCGTTGTGTTTGGCGCCCCCGGACTTGGTTTCAAGATAAATCCGGGAGTCTCGGAGACTCCCTCGAGATTTTGCCATATTTCACTTTCCATTTGAAATAGGAAATCCCGATCCGTGGACCGCGTATTAAGGCCTTGGATAGCCAACACGTTGTCTCCGGAAATCAATCCATCATTCGCGGTCAACATGAATTGCTCCACCTCCAATGCTTCTCCACCTAATCGGGAACCCGATGATCTGGAATTCCATTGCATGCGTCTGGGGGCGTTGCGCCGCACCATCTCCCGACCATTGAGAAACATGACGTATCCATCGTCATACCGTATTTGTAATTGCATGAACACATCGGGACTCAAAACTTCAAAATGGTGGCGAAGGTAAATCGATGAGCTAGTTGTGCGCATGATCGCAGTAACATCGCTGTCAATGAAGGGCGTGAGATTTTTCTCCGCACTTCCATCGAAACCTATTCCGCCCTGACCGTGCCCCCATCCCGTGTCATCAAAGCCGGGTTCGATCCAGGCCTGATTCAACTCGCCATCCTCTGGCACTAAAATACGAAACACAGGCTGACTCTGGGAGATCGACTGGGTCTGATGACGGAGACCAAATGAAGCCCCTTCACTCAACTTTGGATAGTTGGGGCTAAATCCACTGACTAAATCCCCGTCTGGAGAAAACAAACCTAGAAATTCACCCCGTGAAGAGAGTTTGAAATTGGTGTGAAGGGCTTTCCCAGCATCCCGGCAATCCTTAGCGGAAGCAAATACGACCAAAAAAGATTTGGGTTTGAGAACCATTTCAGGGAACACCCATTTACGAGCTTGTCCTTCCTCGTCTGATAGAGACCAGCCCTGCAAATCATGAGGCTCCTCAGCTGCATTATAAATTTCAATCCAATCGGATGCATCGCGATCCTCATCAAACAGAATGCTCACGCCCTGCTGAACCATGATTTCGCTGATCATCAATGAATCCGCATGCAGCAATCCAGAAGGACTAAGGCTGAGCAATCCAACCAATAGAGCATCACAGACCAATACAGCAGGGCCCCATGAGGGGGCTATTACTGCAAATAATGCTTCAGTAATTTTTTTAAGACATCTGAAGGGATTCACGGGGAAACCATGCATAAAGCCATCATCTAAATCAATCGGATTTATGATCAAGCCTGGCCAGGATCCTCCGTATGTCCATGCCTCCTCGTATGGATGCCATCCTGAAGCGCGAACGTGCCTTGGAGCTACTGTCCAATTGAGCTGAGCGGCTCATTGGTGGCTTGGCCAGATCGCATGGACAACAGAACAAAGTGATTCAGATGAATTCTGTCATTCAAACTTTGAGCTCAGACGAAAAAGTTGATTGTTGTGTGCCTTGCGGCAGAACCAGGGTGGCTTACCCAGAAAGGCAGAAAATTATGCTTTGATTTTGCGCGTTCTGCCCTGATCAACACCACCAATGCATGTTGAAATTTTTCTCTAATCAGTAGAAGGATGACTGGCGCATGGAATCGATGTTGCGGTGTTAGATAGCCTGACATGACAGGTAAACATATCTAGCATACCTTGGATCAAATAACCCCACCATGCATTTAAGGAGCTGGCAGAAAAGCTCAAAAATCAATGAGGTAGTGGTGTTAAAGTGGTGCCCACGAGAGGAGTCGAACCTCCACCCCATTGCTGGGACTAGAACCTGAATCTAGCGCGTCTGCCAATTCCGCCACATGGGCAACGCCACATTGCTAAAGGAAAACCAACAGGGTCGGCAAGGTTAAAATTACTGGATTCGTCCAGAACACTTGAAATTGCACTCGAATTCATGATTTTTGGTTGTTTTGATTGCAAGTTGGAGCATGGCACCCGCAATGGAGCTAAAGAATGATGAGGAAATAACGGCTTGTAAAACAACAGCAGGAAGCTCGTTTCATTACCTTCTTCGTATCGGATAAACTCCCGTAATCCGATCGCTTGCAGCATCAAAAAACGAGGAGACGTTTTCAATCTTTGAGTGGAGAAGACAAAAGCTCAGGATATTTTCCCTTGATCACAGAATAACCCTCTCTTTTCTATTCTTCGGAACCAACGCAGAATGCGCTTGTCAAAGACAAGCCGGATTTCCCATCCTATCTCTCTTTCAGAACACATACGATTTGTTTTATAGTCTCAAAATAAAAGCATGACTTCAGTTGCCCCAGCTCTTCCCGATCCTTCACTCAGACATATTGAAGGTATTATTTTTGATATGGACGGTGTCATCGTGGATAGCGAACCGCGCCATCAGCAAGCTTTCATGGATATATTCCATGAAATTGGTTATGCCGATAATCACGGAATCCAATTTGAAAATTATTTGGGCAAATCCGATCGGGCGGTGTGGGATGATTTCATCTCGATGCATCAGCCACCGTATTCCATTGAGGATTTGACAAGCCGCAAGCAAAACCGCCTGATTGATCTCATCCAGAAAGAAAAACCTATTTTCGAAACATTGCCCGCACTGGTTGAGAAATTAGCCCGGAAGTTCAAGCTTTCAGTAGCGTCAGGCTCGCTGCATCCGGTCATCGATGTCGTTTTGAAGCTGGAAAATCTCAGGAACTTTTTTCCGAATGTGGTCAGCTCGCAGGATGTTCCCAAAGGTAAACCCGCGCCGGATATATTTCTGAAGGCTGCAGATTCAATGCTGGTCTCTCCAGACAAAATCTGTGTCATCGAGGACGCAGCTGCAGGCGTTCAGGCTGGTAAATCAGCCGGAATGACAGTAATCGCAATTACCAACAGCCTCCCCTCGTCTGCATTGAGTCAGGCAGACATCGTGGTCAGCGATTACGAGTCCATCGAATCGCTGCTGCTGGGAAGACCTTGAATGGAATAATATCCACTATGTTCCTCGAAAATCTGGTATTTCATTGATCTATGATAAAAAAAGAGCAAAACTGTTTGACCTACGCCAGAGTGGGATAGTAGTTATTTCGCGCTATGGAACATGGCCACGCCATAATACCGAATCCTTGGATGATGCTGCCCTTTGGGTTGCTGCTCGCAACCATTGCCCTGGGGCCGCTGTTCTTTCTGCATTGGTGGGAGAAACATTACCCCAAGGTTGCCTACGTGCTTGGTGCCATTACGTTGACTTATTACCTCGGAGGCTTGCATGCCTACGAGACAGTAATGCATACGGCTATTGAATACGTAAGCTTCATCGCTCTGGTGGGATCGCTGTATGTGGTCTCAGGGGGAATCCATATTAAAGTCAAGGGAGAGGCTACTCCATTCAACAATGTCCTGTTCCTTCTTTTCGGTGCGGTGATTGCCAATGTTCTGGGAACGACTGGAGCTTCCATGCTGCTGATACGCCCGTGGATACGCATGAATAAATACCGTATCACAGCGCACCATATCGTTTTTTTCATTTTCATTGTTTCCAATGTAGGTGGCTGCCTGACTCCCATTGGAGATCCTCCGCTGTTCCTTGGTTTTCTGAAAGGGATTCCTTTCTGGTGGGTCCTTGAGCATTGCTGGCCCATGTGGCTGGTAGGGATAGGTGTTTTACTTACCATGTTTTACGTGGTGGACTCTATCAACTATCGCAAGGCACCCAAGGAAGTGCGTGAAGAGCTTGCCGAGCCTCCCGATGAATGGCATTTCGAAGGCCTGATCAATTTGATCTTCCTGGGAGTTATTCTGATTGCTGTATTTATCTCAAAACCACTCTTTCTGAGGGAGGCATTGATGATTGGAGCGGCATGCGGCTCTTATTTTCTGACGCAGAAATCGATTCATGAATCCAATCATTTCAATTTCCACCCGATTCAGGAGGTAGCCATTCTTTTCATCGGTATTTTTTCAACGATGATGCCTGCTTTGGACTGGTTGAAAGCCAATGCAGGTGCCATGGAGAAAACAACTCCGGGGATTTTCTACTGGGGAACAGGACTGCTTTCTGGCGTTTTGGATAATGCCCCAACCTATCTCAGTTTTCTGAGCGCCACCGTCGGTAAATTTGCAAAACCAGAAATGCTGGCCGAGGCTTCAGGACTAGAGGCAGGAGCCGTGACGGAGATTGACCAGATTCAATACCTGCTGGCAACACCTGCACTCATGGAATATGTGGTGGCTATCAGCGTGGCAGCCGTCTTTTTTGGAGCAAATACTTATATCGGAAATGGCCCTAACTTCATGGTTAAATCGATTGCAGACCAACAGAAGGTCAATGCGCCTTCATTCCTGGGTTATTTCTTCAAGTTTACCATCCCTTACATGATCCCGACAGTGTTGATCATATGGTTTATCTTCTTCCGTTAGATGGAATGCAATGGTGATCAAGGATCACGCCTAATTCGATGAACATCGCATGCCTGAAAATAAACGAGACGATCGAAGAAATGATCCCACAATGAGCCAGACATTGGTGGAGTGGTTTTACCGCATCCTGCTCAATCTTGGGCTTGTCATGTCTGCCCCGTATTACTTTCGGCGCATGCAACGGCGTGGCGGATGGAGGGATCGCGTGGGTCAGCGTTTCGGAAAGTATGATGCGGATTTCATCAAGCATTGTTCAAAGGGAAAGAGAATCTGGATACACGCCGTCAGTGTAGGAGAGGTACATCTGAGCCTGGAATTAGTGAAACGCCTCAAGGCAAGGCTGGGAGACTGCAAAATCATTGTGTCAGCAACCACTACTACCGGCATGGCAGAGTGGCAGAAGAAGTTACCCCCCGATATTAAAACCTGCTTTTACCCTATCGATCGTCGCCCCTGGGTTCGAAGCGCCATGGATGTGATTCGTCCGGAGGTCATCATCCTTGCCGAGGCAGAGATATGGCCTAATTTTTTCTGGGAAGCAAGGCAACGCAACATTCCCACCTTTCTGATCAATGCCCGCATCTCTGAAAAATCTTTTGGATGGTATCAACAATTAGCTTTCCTCTTCCGTCCATTATTTCAGTCCCTCGCCCAAGTGGGCACTCAAGACAAGTCGGATGCGGATCGATTAGCGTCTTTGGGGTGCAGGCAGGATCGAGTGCAAGTAACGGGCAATATGAAATTTGATGCTGCACTTTCAGGAACCAGAAAACCCACTTTGGATGTGCCTCAACTATTCCATGAGTCAGGCATCACTGATAATGCTTTGATTTTAATGGGCAGCAGCACGCATCCGGGAGAAGAGGCTATCCTGGGGAAGATATACTCCGAACTCAAACCAGTATACCCCCGACTGAAACTAGTCCTGGTACCTCGTCATTTCGAAAAGGCACGCGCCGCAGGCGACACGCTCAAGGCGGCAAGCCTGAACGTTTGTTACAGATCGGAATGGAAACCAGGCACCGATCTCTCAGACAATGATGATGATGCTTGTTTGATAGTCGATTCTACAGGCGAACTGTCATCATTTTATGCCCACGTGGATTTGGTATTCATCGGCAAAAGCCTGACTGCAAAAGGGGGGCAAAGCCCCATTGAAGCGGCAGCAGCAGGCACGGCGATGATCATGGGACCGAACATGCAGAATTTCCGTGCGATTACTCGAACGCTTCTCTCGAACAAGGCTGCCTTTCAAGTGCCTGATGCAAACGGACTCAAGGATGCTGTTTCCAAACTATTGAAAGATAGCGATGCTCGCAGCTCTATTGGCAGTCATGCGAAACAGGTGGTCCAACAGAATCTGGGCGCCGTTGACCGGTCACTCGAGATGCTGGTATCGCATTCGTCGTTGAGTCGGTTATGCGAGGTTCCCAAAAGCACGTGACCAGCTCCTGTCATTGTTGAAATGGATCGATTTCCAGAAGCTTGCAGCACATTGGTTCGTGTAATGCATGCAGTTCCTACTTGATAGATGATAAATGCAATTATTCTGTTTTTTTCTGGCATATACATCCTGGCGATATCTTCGATGATCCAGAATGACTCCATCAATAACGCTCTCAGACCTCTGTGAAACTATCATCATTTCACCGAGCGATGCGTGTGAACCAGGAACATTCGGCTTGATTGAAAGGCAGAGATTCTGAGAAGGAGATGAGAACTATGAAATCAAGTTAGAGGAAAGAAAAGGAGTTTCAACAAGCACATCACACAAATTCCACCAACCGAAAGCGAGTGATTCCGCATCACGAAAAAGGGCGGTCAAAATGACCGCCCTTGAGAGTTTGATTAAAGCTGATCCTGATAGAGTTTGAATAGCGCCTGAGTGCCATCATCCTCACAACCACGGTCAGCAAGTTTTTCATAAAGCTGTTTTGCAAGCTGTAAGCCAGGGAGATCCAGACCCATGCTCTCAGCCGAGCCGATGGCGATCTTCATGTCCTTGATAAAATGTTTAACGAAGAAGCCTGGGGCGAAATCTTCTTTGAGCACACGAGGCGCCAGATTGGTCAGCGACCAGCTACCTGCAGCTCCACTTTCGATACTTTTAAGAACAGTCTCCGGTTTTAATCCAGACTTTCTGGCATAAGCCATGGCTTCGCTGATGGCCATCATACCCGAAGCAATCGCGATTTGGTTGCACATCTTGGTGTGCTGACCTGATCCAGCGGGACCTTGAAGCACAATATTTTTACCCATGATCTCAAAAAGCGGTTTGATTTTTTCAAACACTTCGACATCGCCACCTACCATGATGGAGAGGCGAGCCTCACGTGCTCCGATGTCGCCTCCAGAAACTGGGGCATCAAATGAGCTGATGCCTTTGGTTTTGGCCTGCTCGGCTATCTTTTGGGCAAGATCCGGGCAAGAAGTCGTCATGTCGATGACGGTGCTCCCCGCCCTGGCGTTGGTTAAAATACCGTCGTCTCCGAGGTAAACTGCTTCCACATCATTTGGAAATCCGACGATGGTGATGATCACATCTGAAACAGCTGCTACTTTACCCGGCGAATCCTGCCATTGAGCACCCTTGTCCAGAAGATCCTGCGCTTTGGCTTGAGTACGATTGTGCACGTGCAGGGGGTATCCTGCATTTAATAAATGGCCGGCCATGCTTCGTCCCATGACCCCGATACCAATAAAACCAATGACTGGCTTGTTATCCATAATTATAAGCGTGTGGTTAAGTTAAAATTGATTGACTCCAACTGATGTGATTGATCAGTCAGCAGCGCTCAAGCATTTGATGGCGTCTCGAACTTCAGCGGCGCGCTCATAATCCTCTTTTTGAACCGCTTCACTCAGCTCTTTTTCAAGTTTTTCCCGTTTACTCATCGGACGTGAGTCGGATACCTCTTCGAGCCAATGTTTTAACGCGATTAATTCACCATTTTGATCCGCAGCCTCCTGGGGCATGTGGTCTTTGAGAAAGGCCTGAAGAGCTTCGATACCATCCTGCACATCTGTGATGGCCTGATCGTAATTTTCGCCGTTCAAGGAGATAGCCGATACAGCACGCGTGCGCATCAAAAGCAATTGCGGGCTGAGTTGCCGAAGTGTCCAGGACATCTGATCTGAAGGACCGTATTGCTCTACCATTTCGATGGCATCAAGATTGCGGTCAGCATCCTGAATCACATCCTCATAAGCCTCCAGCTGAAAGAAACAAATGTAGCGATGATGGTATTGAATGGCTTCCTGCTGGAGTGCCACACACTCCTCCTCACTTAATTTGTATTTGGAGTCGTCTCCATCGAATTCGTTTATATGCGATTCAAGCTTTTCAATGTGAAAATCTAATAAAGACTCCATATCGTGAGGCCTCTGTCCATCGGGCCGCCCCACGGCATGCATTTGGAGGACTCCCAGATCGATACGCATCTGAATCAATTCTCTATCATGCTTGCCAATGATCTTGCGAACCATCGCTTTCCCAGGTTCATACACCCAGTCATCAAGCACATGCGATATGTCCAAATCTGTCATGGGTGAATTCTGACACGATCCATTCCCTCAAGTCAATGAACGCTTGATCTTGAATAGAAATGCACCAGGAACATTGCAGATCAAGCTGTTGAGGAGAAAACAGCGCCATTTGGTGTCGACCGCATGAAGAAGCAAAGTAAGGGACGAGAAACAGCTTTCACATCCACAAGCTGGCTGCCCCAAAAACACCAGCCTGATTTCCCAATGCTGCCTTAAGAACCGAAATGGATTGTTTCCTGATAAGATTCGCTTGATCCAGATGCGAGCGTATTGAGGACGCATAAGCTTCAAAATGGTAATCCATTAAACCGCCACCCAAAAGAATGCACTCGGGAACAAAGGTATGGGCCACAGTCCATCCGGCAATCCCCGCTGCTCGGACCGCGTTTTGAACAATCCTGACCGCATCGGGTTGCTGCAAGTTGTTTGCCTCAAAAATGGAAGCTGCATCTTTAAAACCGAATGTTTTACCTTGAACTGCAATACCTGAGCCCGACGCCAGCGATTCGAGCGAACCATTCACCCCTGAATAATCTGCTGGCATATCTGGAAAAATGGGCATCAATCCAATCTCGGGATGTTCACCGTCAACCCCTCGATAAATCTTACTGCCATTCATGACGGACCCTCCAACACCGGTACCGAAAGTCAGCATCACGACTGGATTTCTTCCTTTGCCTGCTCCAACCCAGCACTCGCCTAACAATGCCGCATCCGCATCGTTTTCCAGCCGAACGGGCAATTCGATCACCGACTCAAGCGAGGCCACCAGAGATTCATTTTCCCAACCTGGGAGTGTGTAGGGGTTCAGCACGACACCTGAATTCAGATCCAAAGGCCCCGGGCACCCTACACCAAGACCGCGAATGTCGGATATGTCAACATGATTGGATGCGAGCAGTTCTTTGATGCATTGACGAATGCGAAGGGCTGCATTTTCCTGCCCCTTGACAGATTCGGTGGGGAGGTTTGCTGCCTCGATCAAGCGACCATCATTCCGTACCAAGCCGATTGCCATCTTGGTGCCACCGACATCGATTCCAATTGCGTAATTCCCAGTGCTTTCCATCCGTTTTTCCTGTGGAAACTAATACAACAAAAAAGCGGATCGTCGCTCTATGAACAAGTTCAGGTTTTCATTCCAACCACTCTCAATAACATCCAGCTCGGAGCCCGATAAAATATGTCTCTGAGTTGGCTCATCACGCAAAAGTCTGTTGAGGTTTTTTGTATCCCACGATTCGGGATAGAGGGCATGAAGGGTTCTGGCGATTTGGACTCCTATTTCGACAGGATGAACCAAGGAACGATCCGTCACGGAAATATAAACCCCCTGACAGATCTCATTTTTAAACACGCTTGCACTGGGCGTGAATTGAATGGGAGTAAAAGACACACCCTCGATGCCCAGAGCATTCAATGCTTCGGCAAATTCCATGTCACGAATGAAAGGCGCCCCCACCACTTCAAATGGCGTGTCCGTTCCTCGACCGACGGAAAGGGATGTGAATTCCAGAATACCTATTCCAGGGTAAAGAATGGCTTCTTTGAGGTTCCTCATGTTCGGAGAGGGAGAGGTCCAGGGCTGCCCGGTGGAATCAAAGTAAGCCTGCCTTTTCCAATCACTTACCGGAATGATCTCGAGATCCAAATCCAATCCCTTTTCATGCATGAACATCAACGCCAACTCACCCACCGTCATTCCGTGCCGAACTGGAATGGAATGAAACCCTACAAAATCAGTTTCCCCCTGTAGAACGGGACCTTCCACATCGATACCATTGATGGGGTTTGCACGGTCTAAAACAATGAACTTCAGTCCGGCCTTGGAAGCGGCCTCCATTGCCAATCCCATCGTAGAAATATAAGTGTAGAAACGGCAACCAATGTCCTGGATATCAAAAACAAGAGCATCCAATCCATCCAGGTCGCTGACTTGTGGCTGGCGGTGTTCTCCGTAGAGACTCAAAATTTTCAAGCCAGTTTGGGTATCCACCCCATCCTCGATTTTACCATCCAACTTGCCTCTGATACCATGCTCGGGACTGAAGAGTTTCTCAAGTTGAACATTTTTTGACGCGTGTAGTAAGTCTATGGTGCTGGTCCTGAAACGATCGTGCCCCGTGTGGTTGGTGATCAGGCCTGTCTTCAATCCCCTGAGCCTTCGAAAACCTTGCTCTTTCAACACATCAATGCCATTCAAGACAGGTTGCCCCACATCAGAGAATGATTCCGAAACGGAATTGGCGGCAATGGTTGCCAATGTTCGACGCAAGGCAACGACACTACCGTCTTCAGTCGGATGATTCCGGTTGGAAAGGAAGAGCAAAAAGGTGTCCGTCTGAGGTACGATCCAGATCGAGGTCCCAGTCCATCCGGTGTGTCCGTATGATCCGATTGGAAAATGATATCCTCGAGGACTGGAATAAGGAGAATCAATGTCCCAGCCCAGACCACGTTTTTCAGAGAGGCCTTTCGGGCTTTGTATCCGGGTCATGAGTGAAATTGTCTCGGGCTTGAAAAGACGAACCCCTTCGAGCATTCCTTGACCCAGCATCATTTGCGCAAATCGCGCCAGATCAGCGGCGCATGTAAACAATCCCGCATGCCCGGCAACACCCCCCATTCGCCGCGACGTTGGATCATGTACGACTCCCCTCAGGTAGGAATCGTTGAGTTTTGTCGTTGGTGCAATTTTTTCAAGCCATTCAACAGGAGGTAAAAAGCGCGTGTGCGCCATTTTCAAAGGTTGAAAAATTTCCTCACTCGCAAATTGATGCAATGCTTTGCCGCTGACTCGACTCACGATCTCACCTAACAGGATAAAATTGATGTCGCTGTATTTAAATTGGGTTCCGGGAGGTGAGATCAGCGACTCATCACAGGCTCGTCGAATCGCTTCTGGAATTCCTTTCCAGGGTTCGCGCAACGAAAGCCCGGGACGCAGGCCAGACGTATGCGTCATTAAATGACGGATTGTGACATTTTCCTTTTGTTTCGCCGCAAAAGCAGGAAGGTATTTGGCGACGGGTGCATCAAGATCTATCTGATTTTTCTCAACCAGTTTCATGATACTGGGCGTGGTAGCAATGACTTTGGTGAGTGAGGCAGCGTCGAAGATCGTATCCTCTGTCATGACCTCCTCTTTTGGTGCAACGGATCTCTGACCGTAGGCGCGATGATAGCGTTTACCCTGATGCTGGAACCATATCACGCCGCCCGGGAGCTTGCCTTTTTGTATGGCTTGCTCAACGGCTTGATCCAGAAGCAAGAGGTGCCCTCGTAAAAAAATGGAGGATAGCCCCTCAGGGGAACGATCCTGGACGCCTATTGTCTCAGTGACTTCAATGGAAGGTATGGAGGTCGTTGCCTTCGATGCCTGGCCAGAGGAAAGAGCTGAGGTAGCCGTTTGGGAGTGAGAAGCAGTCTGGCACCCTGCCCCGACAAACAATCCCACGATGACCGTGAACCCGTAATGGAAAAATATCTTCATGATGTTAACAAACAAGCGCATACCATGAATCCACCTCAAGTCCAAATGAAATCAAACACCTTAAAAGCAAAACACCCGGCTGCATGGCAGTCGGGTGTTTTGCTTTTAAGGTGTGAACGATCGGTCTTGTTTATCGGCGTCCTCGTGACCCTCGTCCACCATTCTGTTGATTATTCCGACCTTGACCAGGCCCACGACGTTTTTCGTCTTGATCAACTCCGCCAAGCTCGCCACGTTCGACTTTTTCACCGCGCTCGCCCTTCTCCCCCCGTTCACGTCGCTGGCCATCTCGTCCCTTGCGAGGTTCTCCGCTTCGTTGAGGTCTTCCCTCTTCGAGTTCATCGCTTCCCAGAATACCATCATTATTGGTATCGATTTTTTCCAGCAAGGCAGCCCAATGTTCAGTTGCCTTGACGTCATGTTTGGCAGTGACTTCCTGAAGGGTGATATTGCCATCATTATCGGTATCATGATGTTCAATGACGCCGTCAACGCGTTGATTCAACATTCCAGCGCCGGCATCCAAAAGTTCATCCGATGTAACAGTGCCATCTTCATTTCCGTCGAATTGTTCCAGGACATAGCGATGCCCGCGACGACCGCGACCTACGGCTTCAAGCTCTTCCACTGACAGGTTCCCGTCCTCGTCCGCATCCCATCGAGCTAAAATCCCCATCAAACGTTCTTCAATGGGCGCAGCATTCACATCGCTGATTTCAGCCGCGGTGATGGCACCATCGTCATTGATGTCATATTGAGTGAATAATTTGTCGGAACGTTCAGCTGCACTCGCAGCTACGGCGTCCAGGTATTCCTGCTCTGTGATCAATCCGTCTTCATTGACGTCCATCTTGACAAGTTGAAGACCATGCCCCTTCCCTTTGTGATCGGGTCGTTTTGGGCCTTGATTCTCATCCTGCTGCGCCTTGGCATGATGAACATTGATCATGCAGGTCACGGCTATCACTGCGATTCTGGCATTCCATTTGTGATTCATAATATTTTATTTGGTTCTTGTTTTTGTTTTGGCGCCGGCTCTCTTTCGGACTCCCGAGGGATTCGACGCCTTTGTTTTGATCTTTGTAAGCAAGTTGACTTTCTCGTTCTTGTTACAAAACAAATACAAGCAGGGTTGGCACCGTGATACCCCGCCAGTTGTCGTATTGAGTACGACAACCCCTCGACTGATTGAGGATTGTGGGATAGTCAATGGATGGATAAGATGTTGTTGAGTTACCTCCCCAAGGTGATTTTTTTTCACATAAACAACTCATTTCCATATTGTTAAAAAATAAACAGGAAGTCATCTCCCCAAAGGAACCATGAAGCATCAGCGTGCAGAAAGTAAAAACCAACAAAGGGTAGCAAATCGCCTTTGGTGGATTCCGGCATTGGGTTTTGGCATTGCACTCCTACTTCTGGTTGCCAATGGCTGGGTCGCCATGGAAATGACTTCTCAATTCCGAGAATACGGGAGCGAATTCTTAAAAGAGCAAACGACGGAACAATTGAAAAGCCTGGCTGAGGAGGAATCTCAGCTCATCGAGCTGGCTTTACAGTCATTGATGCGCGGTCGATCCCCGAACGATCTACTTACTGAAGAATTCTCAATTTTATTCACTTATGATTTGGTTGCCGTCGTCAACCGAGATGAATCCATCATTGAGGCTTATCTTTTCAATGAGAACGGCAGACAAAAGATAGAGGAGGGATCTCCCTGGCACATTGAATTGTCAAACTCAACCGATCGCCTTGATTTTCGTCCGGTCAATTTCCGGTTCGTCTCAGCAACATCGGGACTGTATTTAATCTATTCCATTCGAGATCCACGTGACTTTAGTCAAGTATCACTGGTTTTAGGTAGAAAGATGCCGGATACATTTGAAGCATTTTCTGGGAATTCGAAACATTCTTTCAGGGTAATCGCCGGTCCCGTTGAATCAAACGATATGGGAATTCAGGAAATCTGGGATCTGTCAAAAACCCCCATGAGGGAGATCCGGAATGGGTTTGATCGTCGTAGAAATGCCCCCCCCGGAGTCGAAAGTCGGCGTAGATTTGGACGAGGAGGTCCCCCCGGAAGGGGAGGGCCCGGCGGAGGGCAAGACAATGCTTACCCTGCCCCATTGACAAACAGGATTATTCAACAGGACCTGATCCTTGGTGACAAAAATATTCAGACAGACAATGGTGATTCGCGTGCAATGGTTTTTTCCAACATCGATGGATCTGCACATTCTGAGTCCGTTCGAATTGAATTCCTTATCTCAAGAGATTTCCCTGAAACGCTTGAATCCACCATCAATGCTATTCGACGCAATTCGATCGGGGTCAGCTTCCTGGTCTGCCTTTTCACATTGGTTATAGTCACCGAAATGCGAAAACGTAAATCTGCACAGAACAAGTTACGACACCAAAACGCTGCACTGAATGAAGCAAATCAGCGCAAGGACCGCTTGCTGGCCATCATATCCCATGACCTTCGAGCCCCGCTCACCGGCGTCAGTAATCTGAGTGGATTGTTGATGAAACAACCGGAATCGTTCACCGCGGATGAAATCCGAAAATTTGCAGGAGAAATTCAGGGAACCAGCAAGCACCTGACTGAACTGCTGGATAACCTTCTTAACTGGGCACGATTGCAAACGGGTCAATTACCCTATTTCCCTGGAAGCATTGACTTGGAAAGAGTCGCCCGTCAATTAAGCACCTTGTTTGCCTCCACCGCAAAAGATAATGGCGTTCAATTAAAAGCGGAAGTAAAACAGCACACACAACTGGTCAATGACGTTGAGATGCTGCGCACTATTTTACGAAATCTAATCTCCAACGCCATCCGCCATACTCCGAAAGGTGGGAGTGTCCTGATTCACTGTGAGCCTAATGAAGATGAGATGCACATAGAAGTGAGGGACACCGGAAGCGGAATGACAAGCGAAGAACAATCCCAACTCTTTCAATTGCCAGATAAACCTCGTGATCCGACAGAGGTAGGAAAGAAGGGAGCTGGTTTTGGACTTGTTCTATCTCAAATGTTGGCAAAACGAATGGGCGGTGAGTTGAATGTGGTCAGCTCAAGTAATGCAGGAAGCATCTTTCGATTGATCATTCCCCTGCAATGGCTACCCGAAGAAAATTCGGATCCGCTCGAACCAACTCAAGGATTTCAACATGCTAACATATCCACCCCATGATGAGCGAAGTAGTTAAAACACCTGAACCACCATGGAGCACCGTGCTGGTGGAAGATCAGGCATTGCTCCGGAATGTCCTTTCCAAAACCATTCAACTGGATGAACGTTTTGATTGGAAAGGGGATGCAGAGGATGGTCTGGAAGGCCGCGCTTTATGCGAGAAACATCAACCCCATTTGCTGGTGACCGATCTGCATCTGCCGGGTATGGATGGTATTGAATTGTCAAAACAGGTTCTCGAAGCATGGCCTCAAACACGCATCCTGGTCCTGACCAATTTGAAAGATCCCTACACCTTGCATCAGCTCCAGGAAATAGGCGTGCATGGTTACGTCGAAAAAGATCAACCGCTGGAGATCTTTGAAGAAGCCATGGTGGAAGTGGCGACAGGCCACACCTATTTCACGGCCTTGCTCCATCGCAATCTTTCCGAACTGGAACGAGACGAAAGATCTTTTATTAAATTCCTGAGCCCAAAAGAACAACGCATCGTGGCACTGGTTGGGGACGGACTGACCAGCAGGCAAATAGCCGAAAAACTCGAACTCAGTCCTCGCTCCGTTGAAACCTATCGCTACCGCATCATGCACCGACTCGCATTCCAGAAAGCCTCTGAGCTGGTGGACTACGCACGCCAGCAGGGACTCACCGGCGAACGTTTCAAATAATGCTGCTTACCTGACTGCAGTGATCACAAAAGGTAACAGCGTTGAAGACATGAAAGCTCGTATTATCCAAACTTGCGAACCAACGACTTGATCTCCTTTTTGTAAAATGCATCGAAGGCCATTATAAGGTCACCGAACCGTTTCACCACGACCACTTCATCATTGGGATGAAAAGAAAGGCGCCTGAACCAGCATGCCGATAGAAATAAAAAATTCGAAAACCGACCACATCCCTATTTCGCACTTGTTAATATCCGGACATATCAGATATTCGGATCATGTGCAGGCTTACATCTCTTCATCAACCATACTGGGGCAGGATGCCCTTGCTCCTACTCGCAGCGCTGGTTTTTATTGTGGCGCACCCAGTCGAAGGCGCATCTTTGGAAATCCCTGCTGAAACTGCTTATCTGGAACCGGACCATGGTGATGCCCGGGTTTCAAGGAGAGGTGGTATCGTGGACTGGGCCAGTAGCTCGGCGTCGATCCAATGGTTTGGAAAAGCCAGGGAGGCAGGGACAGTCGATGTAAGCTTACGCATCAAGGGCAACGATGATGGAGAAGCAATTCTTCTGTTTCAGATCGGTCAGAAAACAATGCAGAAGGAAATTAAGATTAAGCAAGGTGAGGAGACCATGGTTTCCTTTGACTCATTCCCCATTCCTTCTTCAGGCTACCATGCCTTCAAATTAAGTCGGGTCAATCAGCAACAAAGCAATCCACCCTCCATTGACATCCTGAAGCTGGAACTATCCGGCGACCTCGCTCATCAGATTCATTTCAATCTGAAATCAAGACGCAATGCGGCTTCTGTCCACCTGGCCTACCCTGTTCAGAGCGATAGGGAAGTAGCCGCTTTCTACTGTGAAATGACCGCGCTTGAAGATCCTGTTCACTCCTACTACATGGCTTGCGGTTGGCACCGGGGGTACTTTGGAATGCAGGTCAACAGTCCATCAGAACGTCGGATCATCTTCAGCGTATGGGATCGAGGCAATGAACCGACTGATCCCAGCAAGGTTGAAAACGAAGACAGAGTCAAGCTGATCAAAAAAGGGGATGGCGTCTTTACCGGACGTTTTGGAAATGAAGGCACCGGCGGTCACAGTCATTTGAAGTATCCATGGAAGACAAACACCTTACAAAAGTTTCTGGTGACAGCCAAACCCAGGGATGAAACCCACACGGTTTTCAGTGGTTATTATTTTCACCCGGACAGCCAGCAATGGATGCTGATCTCAAGCTGGACTACTCCGGGTGAGGGTGGTTACATGCGCGGGCTCTACAGCTTCAGTGAAAACTTTGTGGGACGCAACGGTCATTTACTACGCAAGGCTCTTTACGGAAAGCAATGGATCCGCGACAGCAAAGGAACCTGGCACGAGCAGACCACCGCCAAATTCAGTCACGACCCTACCGGCAGAGAAGATCGCCTGGACCGTTACATGGGGCTCGAACAAGGACAGTTTTTTCTTTCTCACGGTGGATTTCTCGATGGGGTCACGGCATACGGCACGCTTTTTCAGCGCCCAACTTCCGGCCATCTCCCCAAAGAATTGACAGATCTCAACCTGGATTGATCAATCCGGACGGGAAGCTTCGATTCGCATCAAAAAAGTAAATCAATACGCTATCTTGACCTGAACCAGAGAATGTCCAGCACACGCATCCCGAGAGCGCCTGTCACATAAGCAATCAGGTCGGAGACAAGAAAGCCTTGTCCCAACAGGAAATTGAAGGGAACCGTTGCTCTAAATTTTTGGGCCCAATCCGCTTGATACAATTGAGATAACTCAATGACCGTGGCTACAGCAATGGTCAGGCCAAATACAAACCATCCTGAACGGGATCTCAATCCCAAGAGCAGGACCCCATAGAGAGCCGCTGCCCACAAGACGTCCCCACCGTAGAGCAGCATCCAGTCGGGAGACCAGTCTCTCGCAATCGTTCTGGAAGCCAGTCCTGTGCCAATGATCAGGACAAGCGTCCACAGACAGCGCCATGGTCGAAGTGGCCTGATTTGCGAGGATCCTTCATCGGTTGTTGCGTTGGACATGCGGGTTGCCTTATAAAGATAACTTATGCCGACGGTGGGTGAACAACTTGCTTCCGCCAGGGAAGCCAAAAAATGGGTTCTGGAGGATGTGGCTCGTCTCACCAAGTTGCGGAGCGATCAGGTTCTTGCGCTTGAGGAGGGGCGGTATCATGTCTTCTCTGCACCTGTGTACGTTCGCGGTTTTGTTAAATCTTACGCCAAACTGGTCAACATTGATCCTGCACCACTTCTTGAGGAGCTCAACGGCGAACTCAACAAAGATAAAAAATTTCAACAAGCTGAGTCACTGACGGGCCCTCAGCGCGGTTTGATTGAATGGTGCGCCTATGCCCTTTCAAGGGTTCCTTGGAAAATTGTCGTGCCTCTGGTTGCAGTATTGATGCTGGTTGCCGTTTTTGTCTGGGGCATGCAGTGGTGGGAATCCTACAAGAACCGAGACCCACTGGAAAACCTGCCTCCGGGTTATTACCAATCTTCAAACCCTCTCCCAGCGGAATACATCCCTCTGGAAGAGTAGGTTCGAATAGCCTTTCCCAGAAAAGCCAATCACACTTTGACCGTGCGACCGGTGCGAATGGATCGGTAAATGGCTTCGATCACCTTCAAATCACGCATGCCTTCCTCACCGGAAACCTGTGATTCTCGATCCTCGAGAATGCACTTTGAAAAATGATCCATTTCATTGGCAAACTGATCGATAACCGGCTTTTCAATCAGGTCTCCCTTGCTGGTTCGTCCCTTGATGCCCCCATAGCTGTAGGCCGGATCCAGACTGAACCAGCCCTTGTCGCAATGGGCGGAAAAGCGATTGATACCACTGAAATTGTAAGTCGTGCTGCAATAGGCCAGCACACCGCTTGGAAACTTCATGGTCCATACGATGGATTCATCCACCTCGGCAAATTTCACCGGATCGGTCTTGGTTTCCTGTGCGGAAATTTCGACGGGTTCCTCACCGGCTAAAAACCGACAAGCCTGCAGCGCATAGATCCCCACGTCCATCAATGCGCCGCCACCGGCAAGATCCGCTTTCAAACGCCATTGATCAGGGTTACCAATCCGAAACCCAAAACCAGCGTCGATCATTTTCAAATCCCCAAACACCTTTTCCCGCGCAAGACGCATGCATTCGACGTTGTTGGGTTCAAATTGACATCGATATCCGATGGCAAGCTTCTTGCCTGCGTCCTTGCAGGCATTGATCATCGCCTGACAATCCGAGGCGGAATTGGCCATGGGTTTTTCACAAAGCACATGTTTGCCCGCCTTGGCGCCACGAATGGTGTACTCGGGATGCATCCCGTTGGGTAACACCACATAGATGACATCGATATCAGGATTGGTGGCGATTTGATCAAAATTACCATAATTGTAGCAATTCCTGGCGGGGAGATTGTATTTGGCTTTCCATTTTTCAATCTTGGAAGGGGTACCACTGACAATACCAGCCAGCCTGGAATGCTCTGTTTTCTCAAGCCCCGGAGCAATTTGATTCGTACTCAACCCCCCCAGTCCAACCAGGGCATAACCCAGTTTCTTCTTTTCCTGAGACTGGACTCTCGGGGCCCAGAGACCGGTTTCACCCGCGACGACCGCACCCGCAGCAAGTGTTCCTGCTTTTTGGATGAAACCACGGCGGTCGGTTGATTTTTCAAGAGAGGATGGATTGTCTTTCATAGAACTATTGTCTGAAACATTGGTCACTTTGCCAAGTGTGAGTTTTCAAATATTACAGGGAGAAAGGTTGACGCCTTACCAAGGTTTATCTAGGCTCCATGCTCCTTCCAATCCCGAAGGAAACACCTTGCTCAACTTCCAACGAAGATCCGCAATCTAAACCCATGTTTCAGTTGATTTACCGTAAGTACGGAAACCGTCTCCGTGCCAAGGATGATTTGTTATCCGGATTAACCGTCGCTCTGGCCCTTGTGCCGGAAGCGGTAGCCTTTGCATTCGTCGCCGGTGTGGATCCTCTGGTGGGCCTCTATGCCGCCTTCATTGTCGGACTCATCACGTCATTATTTGGTGGACGGCCCGGAATGATCTCGGGTGCCACCGGGGCACTTGCCGTTGTGTGCGTCTCTCTGGTCGCAGAACACGGCGTCGAGTATTTGTTTCCAACCGTGGTGCTGATGGGGTTGATACAGGTGGCGGTCGGACTCCTGCGGCTGGGTAAATTCATCAGGCTGGTCCCCCACCCCGTGATGCTGGGATTTGTCAATGGACTGGCCATCGTCATCTTTCTGGCCCAGATCCCCCAGTTCACCGTCGATCCGACGGTGGCAGATGCCGCCTGGAAGACCGGAATGGATCTCTACCTGATGCTGGGCATGGTGGGCCTGACCATGGGGATCATCCATTATCTCCCTCGATTGACCACAGCCATTCCTTCGTCGCTGACGGCCATTCTGTTTATTACCGGGCTTTCGATCGGCATCGAGAAAATGACAGGTTTTCATACTCGAACCGTGGGAGATCTGGCTCCCATCGGTGGTGGGTTACCCTCGTTCCAATGGTTCACGGTTGGCATGAACACTGAAACGCTCGGCATCATCTGGAAATACTCGGTGATCATGGCAGCCGTCGGTTTGATCGAGTCCTTGATGACTTTGTCATTGATCGATGAACTGACAGAAACCAGAGGGCGAGGAAATCGGGAATGCATCGGTCAGGGAGCATCCAATATTGTCACTGGATTTTTCGGTGGCATGGGAGGCTGTGCCATGATCGGTCAAAGCATGATCAATATCCGATCGGGTGGACGTGGCAGATTGTCCGGTTTCTCGGCCGCGATGTTTCTCCTGATCTTCATTCTGTTCACTTCGCGCTACATTGAAATGATACCACTTGCCGCACTTACCGGCGTGATGATGATGGTTGTGTTGGGCACGTTTGAGTGGGCTTCGCTGCGCTTGTTCGGGAGGGTTCCGAAGGAAGATTTATTCGTCGTGATCCTGGTGTCCGTGGTGACAGTGTTCACGGACCTGGCCGTTGCGGTATTCACTGGGGTGCTGGTCTCCGCTCTGGTATTCGCCTGGAAGAGCGCCAAGCATATCGAAGTCAAGGAGACCACCAATGATCATGGCACGAAGATGTATCTTCTGGAGGGGCCTTTGTTTTTCGCTTCCACCAAAAATTTCCAGGACAAATTTGATCCTGCAAACGATCCGGAGGATGTGATCATTGATTTCAAGAATTCACGCGTCTGCGATCATTCGGCCATCGAGGCAATCAATGCACTCACGGAACGCTACCTGACCAACGGCACCAAGCTGCACCTGCGTCACTTGAGTCAGGACTGCATCCAGCTTCTGGACAAGGCCGCTGATATCGTGGAAATCAACATCCTCGAAGACCCCAACTACCACGTGGCAGACAACAAGATGGCCTGAAAAGTAGATTTCAGGAAACGCCACGGGAGGACATTTTTTGCTCTGTTTTTTGGGGCTAATCGGAACTTGGCTTTGAAAGCAGCCACACCACACAAACGAATGCAACCCGTTTCCTGGTTCAACTCGTCTGCCGAGGAATGCCTCTCTGGATACATTTGCTGAAAAGATTGATGGCTACAATTGGTGCAATAAGCATATTTATTCCAGCCAGCCATACCTAACACACACCACAGACCCTCGAATTCCGCCATTACAAATTTAAGCTGGATTTGTATTCGTTGAATGAAAAAACACTAAGAATCCGTCAGGAGTGTGCATTGTCTCCGTCACATTACAGCTTGATCAAAATCTCCATTCCTTGTTCCATGACGGGGTTATTCACCCTGAACCTCTGAAATAAATCCGATGTTGAAATTTACCCAGCTGCTCACACTCACAGGGGCTTTTTTCCTGACCCCCATGACAGACCTGCTTGCGCAGGGCGCCACTCAGCACAATTCCGAACTTATTTTCCCTCTGGAAACATGGCACAATCATGGTTCCTGCATCGTGGAGGCTTCCAATGGAGACCTGATTGCCTGTTGGTTCCATGGATCAGGGGAAAGGAAATCGGATGACGTAAAGATCCTGGGCGCCCGCAAACCCAAGGGGGCCAAAACATGGAGCAAACCTTTTTTGATGGCTGATACCCCTGAATTCCCCGACACCAATTGCTGCATGATCATCGACCCTCAGGATCGCCTCTGGTTGCTCTGGCCGACCATTCAGGCCAACTTATGGGAATCGGCGCTCATGAAATACAAGATCTCCTCGAGTTACACTCAAAAAAAAGGACCTCCTGAGTGGGATACCGAAAAAGTGTTGCATGTCAAACCGGGTGATGCATTTGCGGATGTGGTGAAAAAGAAAACGGCCAACTACTTGAACAGTCAGGAATTGACACCCGGCATGATCGAATGGGCGCATGACAATTTCCGGCAGGCAGAGGACAAGCTCACGCGCCGCCTGGGATGGTTCACGCGCGCACACCCTTACATTCTGGATAATGAACGCATGCTCGTGGGGCTTTACTCCGACGGATTTTCATTCTCGATGGTGGCCATCACCGATGACTGGGGACAGTCGTGGCAGTTCAGCGAACCCATTGTTGGAGGCGGAAGCATTCAACCCAGTTTTGCCCGCCGCAAGAATGGTACACTGGTCACCTACATGCGGGACAACGGCCCTCCCCCCAACCGCGTGCTGGTATCGGAATCCAAGGATCAAGGTGTCAGCTGGTCAATGGTGTACGATCACCCCCAACTCGCCAACCCGGGGGCCGGGCTGGAATTGATGCAACTCAATGATGGAAGATTCCTTTCCATTTACAACGATACCGAGGATGGGCGTCATCAGTTGGCTGTCTCCATTTCTGAGGATGAGGGAAAAACCTACACTCACACACGCCACCTGGAAAAACGCGCGCCTGGCAAAGGTTCATTCCATTACCCATCCATCATCCAGGCAAAGGATGGAACCCTTCATTGCACCTACAGTTATTTTACACCCAACGGACTTGACGGACGCGAAGGAAAGTCCATCAAGTATGCGACGTTCAACATCGATTGGGTCATGGAAGGTGATTGAATCACCCACTTGAGTCAGGGAAAAACCTGACTCAGTTGGCATTGGTTTTGCTAACCAATGGTTCAAAAACAAATGTCATGACTTCTTTCCCGCATTTCAAAACGGCACTTCTCGCGCTGTGCTGCATTCATCTCGGCTGGCACCCCTGCAAGCTCGAAGGCCAGACTTTGCGTATCAATGAATGCATGGCAGCCAATTCGAATGGACTGATTGATGAAGATGGAGATACGTCGGATTGGATTGAGATCTGGAATTACGGATCATCACCCGTGCCACTTGCTGGCCTGTACCTGAGCGACGACCCTCAATTGCCTGACCTGTGGCCGCTCCCTTCCATCCGTTTGGATGGCAATGAGCATCTCATTGTCTTTGCTTCCGGCAAGGACCGTCGTTCACCCGAGCATGCACTGCACTGCAATTTTGAATTGGATCGAAAAGGTGAATTCCTTTCACTGAATCAATTCAATGAAGGCGGATGGATGGAGCTCAGCGCATTCAATCCCTTTCCGCCGCAGAAACAGGATGTCTCCTATGGCTATGTGGGGAATGCGAGTTCCGTGAAGACAGCGCATTTTTTAATCCCCAGCCCCGGCATGAGGAACCGGGGTGAATCGGTATCTGGATTCGTCAAGGACACTCGTTTCAGCATGGATCGAGGTTATTATGATGCTCCCTTCGACCTTGTCATCTCGACCGGCACCCCCGGAGCAACGCTCGCCTACACGACCGATGGCACTCTCCCCTCTCCGACCAACGGAACACAGGTCCTCCCCGAAAACATGACCGAACCAAGCATTGCTCAGTTGAAGATCACCGATTCCACATTGCTGCGAGCCATGGCATACAAGGACACATATTCTCCCACCAATGTGGATACCCACTCCTATTTCTTTCATGGCTCCCTGTTGAAACAAGGAGACGAAGGCGAACCATTCGATCAATCGGTGCGCTGGGGGCACGCGGGGCCGGATTGGGAGATGGATCCGGAAATCGTCACTCATGCAGACCCTGAAATCAAACCTGCCAAGGAAGATTTCCTGAGACTGCCCACCCTTTCCATCGCGATGCGTTTCAATGAAATGTTTGGTCGAGGAGGTATCTATATTGCCGGACAAAGTGTTGAAAAGCAGGTATCCGCCGAGTGGCTCAATCCTGCATCGGATCCGCAGGCTCCCAACAAAGTTCAGGGTTTTCAAAAAAACGCCACCCTGCAGATTGTCGGCGGAAGCAGTCCGTCGCGCTGGAAATCAGATAAGTTGTCCATGCGCCTGAAATTTGATCAGGATCTGAATTACCCTGTGTTTGGAAAGGATGCAACAGACCGTTTTGACACCTTGGTGATTGATGCTCGATTGAATAATGTGTGGCATTATGGCGGGGGTGTGGAACCTGTGGGCCAGCGAGAACGCGCACAATACGTGCGCGACCAATACGCCGCCAATCTCCACAATGCCATGGGCGGAACCTCACCGCACGGCAGACACGCACACGTCATGATCAATGGAATCTATTGGGGCATCCACACGATCCACGAACGCCCGGACGATAATTTCACAGCCAGTTACCTGGGTGGTTCGAATGAGGATTATGACTCAATCAAGCACCGTCCCAATGACGTGCTTCAGGGAAGTTCGAATAATTACAATCAATTGCATGCTCTCGCTGGGAGGGATTTGTCGATCGAGGAAAACTATGCTGCGGTGAGTGCACTTTTGGATATCGATGATTTCATTGATTACATGCTCATGAATTATTACATCGGTAATGGCGACTGGGCACACCACAACTGGTATGCCTCATTCAATCGTATCAATCCCGATGGAAGATGGCGTTTCCACAGTTGGGATGCTGAAAAAGGACTGCATGGCGTGAACAACAACGTCACCGGCAGAAACGATCGTGGTGGCCCCACCTTTCTTCAGCATCAGCTCATTCGCAATGAAGGCTACCGTTTTAGATTTGCAGACCGTGCCTATGATCAGCTGCGTCACGGGGTCTTGACCCCGGAGAGGACGGCCCAGATGTATCGCGAAATCACAGACCCCATCGACCTCCCGATTCGGCTGGAATCGGCACGCTGGGGAGACAATCAAAAGAGTCGACCCTACACTCGCCTGGATTGGATTGAAAACCGTGACTCGCTTTTTGGCCTTGCTGCCAATCGACAACTACCTACCCACGATTTCTTCAAGCGCAGAAGCGAAATCGTTTTAAGTCAATTCAAGCAGCGCAACTGGTTACCCTTCATGGAACCTCCCGTCTTCAACCAACACGGCGGGCACATACCAGGAGATTTCAAAATTGAAATTGAGGGAGCAAATCAGGGTTCCATCCTCTACACCCTGGATGGTTCGGACCCCATGCCTGCAGTTCAAAACACCCGTCAGACGACGTTCCATCTTGTCTCCGATTCACATGAAAAACATGCGATGATGCCAGAAGACAGTCGTATTGAAGACGATTGGATGCAGGTGAACTTTGATGACTCGGACTGGCCCAGAGGAACCAAAGGTGCAGGATACGAAAACAGATCGGGTTATGAAGATTTCATTTCAAGCACCTTGAATTTCTGGGATTCAGCCAGCCAAAGCGATACCGAAACAATTTACATGCGGGTTGGGTTCGAGGTGGAGGATCCCATTCCATTTGACCGCATGGAATTGAGCATGCGCTTTGACGATGGTTTCATCGCCTACCTGAATGGATTCGAAATCGCTCGGGCCAATGCCCGCGGCACCCCGGATACTCCTGCCGCATGGAACGCATCTGCAGCATCGAGCCACTCCGACGCTGAAGCCGTCATTTTCCAATCTTTTGATGTCACTTCTTCTCTGGAACACCTCAAGCAAGGAAGCAATGTTCTGGCGATCCACGGATTGAATGTATCGGCAACCAGCAGTGATTTCCTGATTTGGCCCATGCTCAAGGCCAGTGTCATCGAGGAAGACCCACAGGCACCGACGAATGATCAGGTGATGACTTACGCCTCCCCCTTCACATTGACGCAATCCTCGACCCTCAAGGCCAGGGTGAATCGAGCCGGTAGATGGTCCGCACTACTGTCCGCGGATTTCATTGTTGATGCCATGCCCGTGACGGCAGAAAACATATCACTGTCCGCAATCCACTATCACCCCACGGCGCCTGTCACCTCTGAAATGGAAACCGGTTTCCAGAATCGAAGAGACTTTGAATTCCTGGAACTTCATAACCCGTCTGGGCAGGCCGTTGACCTGAGAGGGCTGCGTTTTATCTCAGGTATCGATTTTGAATTCGATGCCTCCGCGTTCATCCTTGAATTGAACGCCGGGAAATCCTTGATCATTGCATCCAATCAAGAAGCCTTTGAATCTCGTTTTGGAACGACCTGGGACATTGCCGGGACTTTTCGCAGGGACACAAATCTGAACAATGGCGGTGAACGCATTGCGGCAATCAACAGCGCAGGTCAAATCGTTCTGAATGTGACCTACTCAGATCAGCCACCCTGGCCCACAGCCCCAGACGGTCAAGGTTCATTCCTCACGCTTTCAAACCCCAGGGAACCAGGTCTGGCCAGCGCATGGGATACAGCGTCAGAATCAGGAATCAGGGTGCCTGCGGGGGCTCTCCAACCCTATCTCAAATGGCTGGAAAACTATTTCACGGCAGATGCATTGGACAGGCCCCTGATCACCGGATGGACCGCTGACCCGGATTTCGACGGAATGAACAACCTGCTGGAATACTTCCACGGATCAGATCCCTCAAGCGCGATGCATTCTCCTCACAGTCTGAAGATCGCCAGGGACACAGCAGAAGGCGACGCAAAGTGGCAGATCACCTTTTCAAAAGTTGCCGAATTGCCGGGTATTGAATGGAGCGTCGAATATTCAACGGACCTTCAGTCATGGGCAACAATCACTGCCCCAGCACCCACCGCAAGCGAAAGTCACCATCACTATTACTGGACAGAATCAGCATCGAGTGCCGCAAGGTTTTTCAGGTTGAAACTTACCGCACAGGAGTAGTCCTGTGGGAGTGAATTCAAACATTCGCGAAATTCCACGATCGTGTGCATCCCATTCAATTACCGTCGCGCACATAACAAGTGAGCAAGTAATAACGACCGCACGGAATTGTGCAAACCACGGCAATCCAACCTTTCCCAGGATGCGTTTCGTGGTTGAATTGTCAGACTTGCTCCTATTGTTCCACTATTACTCCATCAGCTTTTGCATGGCGGGCAGAAGCACATCCTCGACTTCAGGAGCCACCTTGGAGGCACGAGGACTGTCTTCATAACCACCCTGACCATACTGGGATTTTGCACAGATATAACCTGGCGAATAGTCGCCGTAGGCAGCCATGGCAACAAATGTCTCAGGGCGCATGGATTGCGCTGCAAGTTGATAGGGTATGGTCAGCTCTCCGGGCATGAACAGGACGCGCGCTTCCCCCAGGCGCAGGCAATGCAGATCAATGGCTTCGCCGTTTTGGCAGCGACGCAGCCACGTCAAATCCTTGGCGACATAGGTCAAATCCATCGGATCCTCCTCTGCATCAGCCAAACGAGCCAACAATCGTGCTTCATCCAAGTGTGGGGCGACGGGAAGTACGACCGGCAAGGTCTTCCAGCCAAAAGCATCATCAGACGCCGGGTGTTTGATCGTCGCCTTGAGCGCGGAAGCCATTGCCTCGGCCAATCGTGTGGCCAGAGCCTGACGATTCTCCGGTGCACCGTCGTTATACTTGCCGGCGCCAATGTCGCCGCCAGCACCATTGAAATGGATATGGGGGATGCCATTCAATGTGGCCTCTCGCAACTGGCGCGCCATGCCCGGAAAATCCGGATGCGCTTTACCTGTCAGATAATAACTTTGCGGATGCGTTGCGTAATAGGTCAACACCGCCAGCAAGGAGTCCCCATTCCAGAAGCTGATGGATTTCAGGAAGGGATCGATTTGGCCTTCCGGTTCGGCGCGCAAAGCAGGATCTTTGCAAGCGGTATAACGCGTCGCGCGGACCTTGCCATTCGGCCCCAGGATACGGCGATTGGACGCGATCCGATCGACCATCGCCTGCCCCAGACCAAAGTGGGAAACCGCCATGGCGTCTCGTCTGGCCTGTACGACCGCCTGGGAGACACGCGCGACGGCGCGGCGGGCGAATTCTGGATCGAACATCAGGCCGTCCAATCCCAAAGGTTTCATCAGGCGCTCCACACTGAAATCACATCGGGGGGCGTCGTGCTGGTGCAGGGTATGCACCGTCACGCGCGATTTGGAGGTTCCAGCCGCATCGGCGATCGATTGACGCCAGAAGTCGTGCCCTTCATTGCTGATCCCAATCCAATCCACCGCGCACAAAACAATCGGATCCCCAGCTCCCGTCAGGACAATGCCACGCGCCGACAGCGGCATGCCAATGGCCTGGCATCGATTGTAAGCAAGTGGGCTACCAATCGGCGGCGAGACATCGGCCTTGAATACGCCGACACGCACATCGGCGACACCGATCACAGGCAAGCAGAGGAGAGCTACTGCTAGAGCCGCAGGATCTAATCGGCAGACTCGGTCAACAAAATTTAAAATTCGTTTCATGTCTTTTTTTATATCATGGAATAGTGAGATCCTACTGCATGCATCATCCTGTTACCATCGGAATCATCGTCACTGTTCCTCATGACGCATAAGTAAATCAAGGGATTCAACCTGATGCTGATCCTTTGGACTTTCCGGCAGCAACCCGCACACCAATGGCCATGTTTGGAGCGGACACTTTCGCTGCTACCGGATGAGAGTCAGAAATCTTGCACGCTTGGAATGCCAGCAAGGAAGGAAGTGGGAGTCATTCCCCTGCGTGACAAGCCTGCCAAAGAGAGTGAGGAGGAATCATTGACTTGCCTGTCGTTTCGGGCTGATTCACGGAAGAACCACCCTGAATAAACGTTGTTTGAAATCATTTTGAATGGGTTCCATGAAAGTGACGGGCATCTCACCCATGGTCACTTCTCTGAGAGCATTCCATTGCAAACCACTACTTGAAGTTTGCACGATGACCTTCTGACCAGCTACCCCGTCAATTTCAAAAGCGAACTGGCCCTCGATCAATCTGGGGTTGGAAAGCGTCGGCTGCACCACGGGCAATGAAGCAGGTTCAATGGAATCGATCTTTTCTCGAATGGACTTGAGATTGACACGGTGTGATTGTGCGTAGAGCACTTCCCATGCATCATGGGAGGTGGATCCTTCAACTCCATTCAGCAAAACGAAATCGGAATCATTCGCACTTTCACCCCGGCTGGGTGGAAAAAACTGGTGCAAAGCTGCATGATTTGAATCATCAAGCACCAACTCGAGCCCGGTCGTTTCAGCAAAGAAGAGCGAACCCCCACTGGACACACCGCGATCATCCTTTTCAAGACCTATGATATGAACAGGAATGCCATGTGGATTGCCACCGCGTTCATCGTAATACTCCTGAATCTCTCGCTCAGCGACCGCTGAGTTATTTCGGCAAATGCCTCACCAATAAAAAAAGAAATCAAGCAGTACGATCGAGCCACGATAATCATGAAGTCGAATGGAATCTCCGGAAATCACATCCGTTAATTCAAAATCCTCGGCAATGTCACCCACTTTTTTGAGGGTTGATTGAGTATGGGCTTCGACCATGCTCCACAAAAGGAAGGCTGAAAACAACGACATGCTAAAGGTAATGCTCTTTTTCATGATCAATAATGAGGAATCAACTGTTTTTGCTTGGTGTCGTTTAAAATGTCATATCAAACGCTGCCTGAAACAAGCCCCAATTTCGGCTTTGGTACACGTCTTCAAAGAAAGGGGCTTCGACCTCCGCATCCTGATATCGTGTCCAATAGGGACCTGCACTCAATCGCAGACTTGACCGCTCACCCAACCAGCGAACCCCGAACCCTGCGTGATAGGTGTCCAGACCAGGAGGCGCATTGGACGAGGTCAGTGAATTTTGTATTTCTCCAGTATCGTGGTAATAGCGGGCAAACAAACTGATGATCCAAGATGCCCCAAGGTCTTGCTCCAAGGTAAGCGCGGCAAACCACGCGTCAAAGGAGGGATTTTCCTTCGTCCAACCCGCTTGAGCCCGGAGCACCGTTTGCTCTCTGACGGCGATGTTCAGGGACTCTTGAACGCTCCAGCGTGATTGGCGTTCACTGGTATCGGTCAGGCGAAGTTCAACCAAGGACCGCATGCGAGAATTAATGACATTTTCGGACGCCAAACGAAGCATGTGAGAATCAATCCGATCCAGTCCCAGAATTGTAGTGCGTCCGAATTCGGCACTGGGTGCGATGCGATCTCGAAAGAACCCATATCCTGCCTCCAGATATCCAGACGCAGGCAGATATTCCCAACGCACCTGAGCGGCCAACTGTATTCCACGAGGATCGATATTTGGATAATCTTCAAAAAAGGGCAAGTCTCCGATCTGTTGATAATATTCATGCAGCCAGAAGGCGCGATGGCTTTGAAAACCTTCATAATAACCAAACTGCCCCTTCAAAGTGATCACTTCATTCAGTTCCCGTGAGAAGCGAAATTGTGTCAGCACGCGTTCGGCATTGGTTTGCACGGGCGTGAAAAACGGATCAGGCGAACGCATTTCAAGAGCGAATGTCTGCAGGCCCAATCCGAAATCCCATTTCGTCTTGCCGTATGTGTGACCGTAGCTTAAGTCCCATTGAGTCAATTGATAGTCATCACTGATCAATACCTCTCCACTGACTTCTGATTTCCTTTCCACAGAAATAGCACTCGTTTTGATCCCTGACTCAGATTGACCTGCAGATCGAACCGGAATATCTCTGACAGTCTCACTGGGGCCCGTGATTGAGTCAATGACCGTGCGCAGTTGAGGAACACCCTCGAAGCCAGCTTTCTGGTAAACAACTTTCAGGCCGGCATCGGAATGTGTGCCATCCAGCACCACGAGCAATGGAATGCTTTCGGCCTTGAATTCAGAGAGAAGGGTACCCTCAAAATCATCGATGACATTTTTCAGGCCTGTTCGCCTGATAAAAAGATCAGTGCGCTTTGGACTGGAGGCTTCGACATTGACAGCCACCACATCCACCGGAATACCATGCTTGTTCCCATTTTGTTCGAGGTAGTATTCTGCGATGTCTTTTTCAATCAACGGAGACACTCGAAGGCATGGCGCACACCAGTGTGCAAAAAAATCCAGCACAAGGATGCGTCCTTGAAATGATTCGGAAGAAAACGTTTCCTCGGAATCAGCCGTTCGATATTCCCGTTGAAAACCAGAGAAAGCGGATGCGTTCAAGTTCATTGAGAAAAAGAGACACACCAAGGGTTTTGCCAACCACCTCAAGCTTGCGTTCAAACAATTCATTCGCATGCGGTTTGATTACTGGCAGGCGGTGCAACCTGCGGCCGGAGCTCCACCCGAACCCGCAGTCCCGGGCTCTATCTGAGTCAGCACATTCGATTGATAAGCAAAGACCGGCGAATCTGAGAACGTCATGTTGGGCTTCGACACCAGGCCCTGATCATTCAATGGAATCGCCTTGCAACCCACCAAGGAGCAACAGGTCCATACCATCGCCACAGACCAAGCTATTTTTCTATGTATGCGGTTATGTATGCGCCCTGAATTTATAGTTATTCAAATTCAATCCAGTGCAACTCATTTGCAAGGGATATTTCCCAGATTATTCACCGACATACTCAAAGGCAATACTCGAGGGTAGATCGGGTGGGCATGATCATGAGAATGCTGACATGCATATCAACCACACATTTCATCTCAAACAATTGATTTCCATTCACAAATCTGTTTAGGATGCCCGCCATGACACCCTGCCTCAAACCATTGCTTATCCTCTTGGTCTGCCTGACTGGGTGTGGCGTGTTTAAAAGCCTTCATGGAGGCGAGCCGGATCCACACTGGGCGTTTCAACCCATACAAAAACCCAAACCGCCTTCAAACGATTCGCCAGCGATCGATTCCTTCGTGCAAGCCAGACTTGCCGGATCGGATCTCGCGATACAGGAGGAGGCATCTCCTCGGATCTTATTGCGAAGGCTTTACTTCGACATGACGGGCTTGCCCCCTTCTTTCGAAGAAACTCAGGCCTTTTCGAAAGCACCTGACCGAGAGATTCCCTACCAGAAAGCAGTCGAATCGATTCTGGCAAGCCCGAGGTACGGAGAACGATGGGCGCAGCATTGGCTGGATCTTGTTCGGTATGCCGATACGCATGGATACGAGGTCAACACGGAGCGAAAGAACGCCTGGCCGTACCGAGACTACGTCATTCATGCCTTCAACGCAGATAAACCCTACGATCAATTTGTATTCGAACAATTGGCAGGTGATTCCACGGGCCAGGATGCCGCCACCGGCTTTCTCGTCGCCGCACCGGCCCTGTTGCCCGGTCAAATAGGAAAGGATGAAGCTTCCAAGCGCCTTGCCCGCCAGGATGCACTGGATGAAATCATTGTCAGCACAGGAGAGACCTTTCTCGGAATCAGCATCGGATGCGCACGCTGTCATGATCACAAGTTTGACCCTGTTTCCGCAGAGAATTATTATGCCTTTCAGGCTTTCTTTGCCGGCGTTGAATACGGGGACCGCCCTATCAAAAACCAAGCTGTTGAAGACCAGAAATCAAAAGATCTGGCCAAGGTGGAACAACACTTGAAAGCGATCGAGCATCAACTGATTCTTTTGGAACCGCTCGCCAGTATGGATGCGTCTGATCATTCACCGCGACGAGCCCCCATCGATCATCTTGGAAATGTGGAGCGCTTTGAATCGATCGATGCACGCTTCATTCGTTTTACGGTTTTGGCAACAGAGGACAACAACCGCCACGAACCATGCTTGGATGAATTGGAGATTTTTCGAGCGGGTGCCCGAAGTATCAATGTGGCACATTCATCGCTGGGGGTTAAGACATCTTCTTCCGGTAATTATTCAGAATCGGGCATCCACCAGCTCAAGCACATCAACGAAGGACTTTACGGGAACAGTCATAGCTGGATTTCGAATGAAAAAGGCGGTGGTTGGGTTCAATTTGAGTTACCTCGCATCGAGAGGATTGACCGCATCATCTGGTCACGAGATCGTACAGGACAATTCAAGGACAGGCTTCCGATCGAGTATCGCATTGAAATCGCCGACGAATCAGGCCAATGGCAAACCATCGCCGGTTCATGGGATCGCATTCCGATTGAGCATTCAGAGGGTGTCAATATTGCCACCACCACTCGTGACAGACTGCAGGCCCGCAAGGCGCTTCTCGACAAACAGAAACAGTTGATTTCCAGACGAAACGCACTGGAACAAGCGCCGATGATTTACGGAGGGATTTTCCGCAAACCCGAGATCACCCATGTCCTTCATCGAGGTGATCCAGAACAACCCGGACAGCAGGTCACCCCTGGTCTTTCACCTCCTCTGGGCGATCTTGAGTTGAGCCCGCAACACAGTGGAACGGAACGTCGAGTCGCATTGGCCCGTTGGATCTCCAGCCCAGCCAACCCCCTGACGGCACGGGTGATGGTCAACCGTATCTGGCAGTTTCATTTCGGGCGAGGCCTGGTAGACACCCCGAGCGATTTCGGGTTGAACGGAGCTCCCCCCTCCCATCCGGCACTTCTGGATTGGTTGGCCGCGGAGTTCATGGAAAGCGGTTGGTCCATCAAACACATGCATCGACTCATCCTTCATTCCCGAACCTACCGGCAGTCAAGCCGCGTCCATCAGGCAGGTTTGGCAAAAGATGCAGACATGCGTCTGCTTTGGCGATTTCCGGGGAGAAGGCTGGAAGGCGAAGCTATTCGTGACTCCCTGTTGCAAGTCAGCGGGAAGCTCAATCTCGAGATGACGGGGCCGGGCTTTGATTTTTTCAAGAAGCGAGGGGGGCTGGATGGTTACCCTCCTGTCAGTCAATTCGGGGCTCAAGGAATGAAACGAATGATTTATGCGCACAAGGTTCGCATGGAACGCGTGCCTGTGTTCGGGGCCTTTGACTGCCCGGATGCTGGCCAGCCCATGTCCCGCAGGAACCAATCCACAACTGCCATTCAGGCGCTGAACTTATTCAACAGCCCGTTTGTTCAGGAGCAATCGAAGCATCTGGAAAAGCGAGTCGTGTCCCATTGCCCGCCGGATGCTTCGACCGCAGATCAAATCGTGATGTCATTCCAACTCACACTGGGCCGCCAGCCGACCCAAAGCGAACTCAGGGGAGCCCGCGAACTGATGGATCAGGAAAGTTTGGCAACTCTTTGTCGAGTGCTCATCAACAGCAGCGAATTTGTTTATCTGCCATGAAGTATTCCTTTCATAACAGCAACCCACTGATGAATAGACGGCATTTCCTGGGGTCCACTGCGACCGGGCTGGGTGCGGTGGCGCTCACTCAGCTTCTTTCCAATGACGGACTGCTGGCGGATCATCGGGTTCCCATAGATCCTGCTCGCCCGCACAAGGCACGCAACCCCCATTTCCCAGCCAAGGCGAAGAATGTCCTCGTATTGTTCTGTGCAGGTGCATGCAGTCAGTTGGAAACATGGGATTACAAACCCGATTTGATCCGACTGGATGGAACCCCGATGCCAGGTGGACCTTCGGTGACTTTCCAAGGGCCTTCGGGCAATCTGGCACGTCCCCAATACAAGTTCAGACCTCGAGGCCAGACGGGAAAGATGGTCTCTGACATGTTCCCCCATCTTGCCGAGCGGACCGACGAGCTTGCATTTGTCCATAGCCTGACCAGCAAAAGCAACACACATGGTCCTGCTGAGAATTTCCTGTCAACGGGTTTTGCTCTGGACGGGTTTCCCAGCATCGGTGCCTGGGTGACTTACGCGCTGGGAACAGAAAATGAAAACCTGCCCGCATTTGTCGCCATCCCGGATCCAAGGGGAATCCCTCAGGCCAGCATCAACAATTGGGGCCCCGGATTCCTGCCCGCAGAATTCCAGGGTACCTCGTTCAACGCACGCAATCCTATTCAGAACCTGAACACGCCAGGCAATAGAGCCCCGGAAAGCGACGAGGCCGCACGTCGCTTCTTGAGACAACTCCAGGAAGAACACCTCGCAACAAATCCTGGTGACAGCCAGTTGTCCGCACGCATTGCCAGCTATGAATTAGCGGCTCGCATGCAGTTGAGTGTGCCGGAAATCATGGACCTCTCTTCCGAACCAACTCATTTACTCAAATCCTATGGCGCGGATGACACGGGTAACCAGGTCAAGGCAGACTTTGCCAAAAACTGCATCCTGGCCAGACGGCTGATTGAAAAAGGAGTGCGCTTTGTTCAATTGTTCAATGGCGCCTACGCCTCGGGAGGAGCTTTGAATTGGGACGGGCACAATCAGCTGAAAGCACAATACGATGTCCATGCAGAAATCTTCGACCAACCAGCCGCCGCCTTGCTGGAAGATCTCAAGCAGCGCGGACTTCTGCAGGATACGCTGGTAGTGTGGTGCACTGAGTTCGGTCGAATGCCGATGTTTCAGAAAGGAGCACAAGGAAGGGATCACAATCCCAACGGATTCACCGCCTGGATGACTGGAGCAGGCGTTCAACCCGGTGTCAGTTACGGGGCCACCGACGCACTTGGTTATGAAGCCGTCGAAAACATCAGTTCCATCCACGACCTCAATGCCACGATCCTCCACCTGCTTGGCCTCGATCACGAAACCCTCACCTACCGACACAACGGGCTGGAAAGAAGACTGACCGATGTCCACGGCTATGTGCTCGAAAAAATGCTGTCTTGATCAAAAAAACACTTGAAGAGCATCCAGTAAATTGGGTGATTAAATCCTGATTCGAGCACTAAGAATACTTGCGAAGAAACGTATTAGGCATAGAATGACTTCCAATTACCTCATGAAAACCTGCACCCTTATTTTGAATCGATCCAAGCTGTGGTTCGCGGGTAGCGTTGTTCTCGCCATTGCATTGTCCAAGATAAGTGCGTCTGAAACTTTGTGGTCATTGAAACCATTGGTCCGCCCTGCTCTTCCACAACCATCGATCACCAACGAATCAAATAACCCCATCGATTGGTTCGTCGATCACATGCAAGTGCAACAAGGATTGAAGCCCTCACCCCGAGCAAGCCATCGCCAACTCCTGAGAAGGGTCTTCAATGATGTCTGGGGATTACCTCCCCTGTATGAAGATCTCGAATGGTTGAACGAAACGGGCATGGAGAAAGGTTGGGCACAGTTGGTGGACAGGTTACTTGGAAGCCCTCATTACGGGGAACGCTGGGCGCGACACTGGATGGACGTCATCCATTTTGCTGAGACGCACGGGCATGACGAGGATGCACCGAGAGAGCATGCCTGGCCTTATCGTGACTATTTGATCCGCTCCCTCAACAACGACAAACCCTATGCCCAATTTGCTCAGGAACAGATTGCAGGGGATGCGATGCACCCGGGAAATGCAGAATCATTGATTGGTACCGGTTTTCTCGCAGCGGGGCCCTGGGATGAAAGCTCACAAATGGGCATTCAGGATGGAACACTTGATAAAAAAGTCGCTCAATACCTCGACCGTGACGACATGATCACAACCACGATGTCCACATTTCTCGGGCTCACGGTCCATTGTGCCAGATGCCATGATCACAAGTTTGATCCGATATCCATTGAAGACTACTACTCTTTACAAGCGGTATTTGCAGGAGTGGATCGCAACAATCGACCGTTTGACCGCGACAATGACATCCACCAAAAACGACAGACCTTATTGTCTCAAAAGACCGACTTGCTTGCGGACAGATACCCTGAAAGTGAATTATTGAATCAGCATGCGAAGACCCGTGTCGATCGTTGGACTGAGTCACGTCAGAGCGTGTTGGATCGGTGGACATTCAGCGTTCCAGACTTCACAGAGGAAACCGCCTCAAAAGCCTCCTTCCAACCCAAGGACCACTCACTCTTTTTCCCAAAACCCGCGAGTAATCAAGGCCTGCTTGCCTGGACATTCACCTCCCCTTACACAAAACCTACAGGCATTCAACTGGAGGTGCTCCCGGACGACCGTCTACCCCATCAAGGACCCGGCTGGGCATCCAACGGCAATTTCAGATTGAGTGAATTCAAGGTGTTCTCTCGCCCCGCCCCCACGGCCCCCTGGGTTCAAGTCCAATTACAGCAGCCTCAAAACGATTTCAGTGAGCATACCACTTCGGTTCGATATTTGATCGATAACGACGACAAGACCACCTGGGGCATCCTCCCTCAAACCGGTACGGCTCATCGCAGCTTTTTCGAAATAAGCCCGGAGACGCTTATTCAGGAAGGAGGCCAGATCAAAATTGAACTGCAGCACCATCACAAGGAGGCCCTCTGGATCGGTCGCTGCCGAGTTTCATTGACCGATGCAGCAAGGCAGGACATCCAACCATTCCTTGCGGCTGAACTCGCCAAGGCATTTTCAACGCCAGAGGATCAGCGTACAAGAGTCCAGCAACTCACACTTTCACGTCACGCCACTCTGGAACATTGGAACCAAAAGTTGAATGAGCTTCCTCCTTCATCGCAGGTTTATGCAGCAACCAGTTTCTTTCATTCGGCAGGTAATTTCAAACCTTCACTGGGTCCCCGCGAAGTTCGCAAACTGATACGTGGAGACATCCAGTCCCCAAGAGAAATCATGCTTCCTGGTGCCTTGTCACAGCTGAAGGACATCCCATGGAATCCAGGTGAGAGAGAACTGAGTCAGGAGAGCGAACGTCGACTCACTCTGGCAGAATGGATCAGTCACCCTCGCAACGGATTATTCTGGCGAACCATGGCAAACCGGATCTGGCAACATCATTTCGGTTCTCCCCTGGCGGGCACTCCCAATGACCTGGGGCATAGCGGGCAAGCCCCGACTCATCCTGAGCTTCTGGACTGGTTGGCCTGCGAGCTTCGTGACTCGAATGGTTCGCTGAAGCACCTTCATCGACTTATTCTCAACAGCAGCACCTATCAGCAAAGTGCCACATTCAGAGACGCGGCAGCCAAGATCGATGCGAGTAATCAGTACTACTGGCGCATGTCACCAAGACGCCTGGATGCTGAATCATTTCGAGACACACTCCTGGCTTTATCGCAGGATCTGGCAACCGAGATGGGAGGCCCCTCTGTCAAACAATTCAACATGCGTCCAGGCATTCATGTGACGCCCATTGTCGACTACAAAGGCTTTGCCCCTGGCGAGTCCGCGATGACACGGCGCAGTATCTATCGCTTTTTGTTCCGCACCCTTCCAGATCCATTCATGCAAGCAATGGATTGTCCGGATGCATCCAGCTGGACCCCAAAACGGACCGTATCCATGGGACCCTTGCAGGCACTGGCACTCATGAACGATGAATTCGTGATTCATATGAGTCAACGACTGTCCGAGACACTGATCAAAGATCACGCGAGGGTTCCCTCAAGTATCACCGCTCTTTTCCACAAGGCTTTGTTGAGGGATCCCACCCCTGAGGAAATATTGCTTTTTTCTGAATACACAAGCCAGCACAGCCTGGCAAATGCGTGTCGTTTTTTATTCAACAGCAATGCGTTCATGTTTATCGAATGAGTATTCCCAAAACCATACAGCGACGTGATTTCCTCAATACCCTGGGGGGAGGTTTTGGTGGCTTGGCCCTGAACAGCCTGTTGGCTGAGGAAGCCACTCAAACCCATATTGGTGATTACGTTCACCACAGACCCCGCGTCAAACGGGTAGTTCAATTATTCATGAATGGTGGTGTAAGCCCCATGGATACCTTTGACTACAAACCTGCGTTGAAACCTCTGCACGGTCAGCGATTCAATCCAGGCGAAGGACAATTGGTGGAGTCTGTGACCAATTCACCCGGTTTCAAGGTCATGGACAGTCCCTTTGAATTCAAGCAGCATGGGCAATGCGGGCAATGGGTAAGTGATGTCTTTCCACACATGAGCGGTATTGTGGATGACTTGTCGTTCCTCATGTCCATGCAATCCACCAGCAACGTGCACGGCGTTGCGAGTTTCATGCAAAACACCGGTTTCTCGTTGCCGGGATTTCCATGTGCAGGTTCGTGGGTCAGTTATGCACTGGGTAAACTGAACCGCAATCTGCCGGAATTCGTCGTCATGCCTGACCCCAGGGGGCTGCCTTACAATAATCAGGGCAATTTCTCCTCAGGCTTTTTACCCGCAAAACACACGGGAACCGTCATTCAACCTTCAAGCGAGACTCCAGTTCCCTTTTTGAGCCCCCCTCCAACGATCAAGGAAATCACCGATCAAAGCGAATCGGATGGTTTGAGTTTATTGAAAAAGTTGAATGACTCACATCTCGCTGCATCCGGTGGAGATCTTCGAATGGAGTCCAGGATGCAATCCTACGAGGACGCTGCAAGATTGCAGTTGCTGGCTCCTGAACTTTTTGATTTGAACCGTGAGAGCGCCTCCGTGAAATCCCTCTACGGTTTGGAGGCAGATGAAACACGTGACTTCGGCACACGCTGTCTGATTGCGAGACGCATGCTCGAGCGCGATGTACGCTTCATACAAATATGGAGCGGAGCTGGAGGTCCAAAGAATAATTGGGACAACCACTCCAACATTCATACGGAGCTACCATGGATTGCGAGACAGGTTGACCAACCCATCACAGGTTTCATCAAGGATTTAAAATCAACGGGGCTACTCGACGACACCCTGGTCATCTGGACCACTGAATTTGGGCGCATGCCTTTTACTCAAGGCACTTCAGGTCGTGATCACAACGGTGGCACCTTTGTTTCCTGGTTGGCAGGAGGAGGCATTCGTTCTGGAACCCGTATCGGGCAAAGTGATCCATGGGGTTGGAAAACAAAATCCCCGATCTGGTGTTACGATCTGCATGCTACTATGTTGCACTTGCTTGGCATTGACCACGAACGTTTGACTTATCGTCACAATGGACTGGACAGGCGCCTCACCGACGTGCACGGGCATGTGTTGAAAGGAATTCTGGCATAGTTGATTAATCAGAAGCCAATCCATTCCTCTGTCCATATTGGGGCTGAAACTTCATTCGACATACTTCACTCCAGCAGCTGTCACAAAAATTGCTGATCCTTCAATTGCTTCTCTGGCCATCTTCCATCAATATTTAACCATGTCTTTGATCTCTCGTTTCAAGCATGCTTTTTATTGCGCCACCCTCCTTTGGGGCTCGGTTTCAGGTTTCACCGATGATCGTCCCAACATTGTATTGATCATGGCCGATGATTTGGGATGGATGGATCTTCATTGTCAGGGGAATGTATTATTGGATACGCCCCATTTGGATCAATTGGCATCGGAAGGCATTCGTTTTACCGATGGCTACGCAGCCGCCCCCGTCTGCACTCCAACTCGAGCTGCCATCATGACCGGCGTTTCACCTGCCCGATTGCACATCACCAATCACGCACCGGGTAATCCCGAACACATTCCTGAAAACTCCAACTTGAAAGGAGCCGAATGGACGACACATCTTGGACTTCACTACAAAACATTGGCCGAGTATTTACAGGAGGCAGGATATGCGACTGGATTCATTGGAAAATGGCACCTTTCTCACACCAGAGACAAAGATTCGGAAGGTCCACTTGAGCCGAGATTACGTCCCGAGTTTCAAGGATTTGATCTGAATGTGGGCGGCTGCAGTTACGGGGGACCTCCCAGTTACTTTGAACCTTACCGCATTCCAAACATTTCCCCACGCAAGGAGGGTGATTACCTCCCTGAAAGATTGGCGGACGAATGCATTTCATTCATGGATCAAAAACGGGATAAACCGTTCTTTCTCTGCTGGTGGAACTACTCCGTGCATTACCCTATTCAAGCCCCAGAACACCTGATCGAAAAATATAAAAAACGGGCAGGCGTGAAACGCCCCGATTACATGGCCATGATAGAAGGCATGGACACGGCTATTGGAAGAGTGCTTGAACACCTGGACGCCATGGGGGAGCGATCCAATACGCTGGTTGTTTTTACATCAGACAACGGATCACTCTTCGAAAATAAACCTCTTCGTTCCAATAAGGGTTATCTCTATGAAGGTGGCATCCGAGTTCCGTGGATGATTCGATGGCCTGGCCGCATCAAGCCCAACGCAGTATCCAACACGCCTGTCATCAGCACGGACTTGTTCCCCACTTTACTGGAGGCAGCGGATGTAAAAATACCCGAAGGAGGAGTCGGTGATGGTGTGAGTCTCATTTCCATGCTGAAAGGAAAAGAACAGCTTAATCGCAGGAACGTGTTCTTTCACTATCCAAATTATGCTTTCCACAAAAACAACCGATTGGGAAGCGCCGTTCGGAGTGGCGATTTCAAACTCATCCAATTCTACGATGATAATTCAATAGAACTCTACAATCTGAAAGAGGATCTGGAAGAAAAGAACAATCTGGCCCCGATCCGCAGGTCAAAGGCTGCTGCGCTTCAACAGTCACTTCAGACATGGTTGAAGCAGACCCGTGCACGGATGCCGATGAGACGGATGCAGTGACTTTCCAGGTTGGAACTTTTCAAGCAGTCGCCAAACCCTCTCTCTGCAAAGCATGGGAAATATATTTGCAACTTTTAAGCGCAAGTGTGGGTAATGAAATTTGAACAATAAAAAGCGCATCCTTTGACGCGGTGTAAGTATCGAACAAAAGAAGTTATTTATTATGAATCGAATATTATCCGTTTGTGCTGCACTGGGGTTGAGCGTGAGTGCCCAATCCCAGGGATACTTTATCTGGACTGCAGATGAGGGAGATTTTTATCAGACCTCCAATTGGGATTTGAACCGCATCCCCGGGCTGAATGATATTGTTATCATCAACAACGACGGCACAGCGATCATCGGAGAAAATGAGGGAGAACGTCAATTAAGTGGATTCGAATTAGGCGAAACCGAAGACACCTACGAATCAGGTCATATCATCATGAATGGGGGCACGTTTCGCATTGGAGAATTTGAAGGGGACTCGAAAATTCATATCGGTGAGGGCACCGAGCTATCCTCATTCATCATGAATGGAGGTACCCTTTTCTACGATGGCCCGGATGACCCAGCAGTGGCCGGATCCCGCAGTAGCGCTGGCGTCAATGAAAATGATTGGGAAGTGGGCGAACACGGCAAGGGACGTTTTGAAATGCATGACGATGCCGTTTTCCGGGCAGGTGATGATTTGAAAATTTCTGAAAACTCAGCAGGAAACAGTTCCGTGTTGGTTGACGGAAATGCGAGACTTTCGGTTGGAAGTGGTATCGGGATGTCCAATGGCGGATCAGAATTCCAGGAACTCTTCATCGGAGGCAATGCCATCGTGGATTCGGGAAACAGCATGGGTGCGGGTCATCCCGACGGTCATACGGATGAGGGCTACTTGACCATGGCCATTGGCGGGGGTAATGCGCGTGTCGTGGTACAAGACAACGGAACGTTTAATTTCAGGGTACTTTCTTCGCGTCAAGGTGTCTCTGAGTTTACCATCAAGGACAACGGTCAAGTGCATATCTTTGATGTGTTTGCAGGCCGCGGAAATGTCGAAGGAGAAGAGGAGCCCGATCGCCCGGTAGAGAGCGGTGGGTTTCGCAGTTCACTTTCATCGGGAGCTGCAACTGAAAGCACACTGCTGCTTCAGGATAATGCCATCATGACGGTGAATGCTGAGAATGGAATCGGTATCAGCGGACCTCGCGGAGGCGCGGACGCGGGTGGCAGTGCCATTTTAATTGTTCGTGACTCTGCCACTTTCCGCGTGGAGCAATACCTTGCTCTGGGCACAGGCACCCAATCTGAAACAACGAACGGCACACTTGAAATTCGAGGGTCCAATGCCTCGGTCTTTGTAGGCGAAAACTTGAATATGGCCGTCGATACCGATGGAGAAATTCCCACGACCGACGCAACGAATGAGGATGGCAGCCCTGTTCCCGGAAAATCTACCCTCAAAGCAGTCATTACCAGTGATTCTCATGGCACGCTGGAAGTGGGAGGTACCGCACGTATCGCTCAAGGCATTCTTAAAGTCAACCTCGATGGATATACCCCCAAAGGCGGGGAGTCTTTTACTCTGATACAAGGTGGCACGATTGAAGGTGAATTCCATGAAACCGATTTTTCAGAGGCACCCTTGGCTGAGGGTCTTTCCTGGGAAATCGACTATTCAGAAGATGCCGTCAAACTAAACATCCTCGGTGAAACCACAGGTGGACCGACTGAGTTGACTATTTCGGGTTCACGGAATGAAATCACCATCACCTGGGAAGGTGAAGGAAGTTTAATGAGTGCTGAAGATGTGACCGGACCATGGATGGTCATTGAGGACGCATCCAGCCCCTTTACAACTGCAACCTCGGATTCAAGCCGGTTCTATCAGGTGGGCTTCACACCGAAACCCCCAGTGATAGCAGTGTGGGAATACAAGACATCATCCGTAACAATTTCTATCGGGTGGGAACCCTTCACGTATGACAGCAACAATGAAATGGACCCCATCCTTCTGCGGCGCAGTGCTTCCGCTGATTGGGACAAGAATCAGAAGTGGGAAGTCGGCACATCATCCGAAACAATTCCCAAAGGTTGGGAACCTTTTGCTTACGACAGCAATGATAAATTTGATCCATTCTGGTTACGCCGTTTGACTTCTGACAATTGGGACAAAAATCAAGAGTGGGAAATCGATAGATCATCTCAGGAAATCCCTGCGGGCTGGAAGCCCTTTGCATATGATAGCAGAGATAAAGTTATGCCATTCCTCTTGTGCCGTCGCTTTTCCGACAATTGGGACGGTCATCAGAAATGGGTAATCAAGACATCATCTGAGGAAATTCCTGAAGGCTGGGAACCCTTTGCATATGACAGTGAAAATGGGGATAACCCCATCTTTTTGCGGCGTCAGATACGATAAAAAGGTAAAAGGAATAAGCGGAGTCGTTCGTATTCATATGCATTTTTTACAATTGTATTGTTAAATAAGCTGAAGAATCCTTCTCCCCTTATCAGACAAACGTTTTATCGAGCAAGGATGGGATCAACGCAATCATTCATTAGAATAGACGTTTTAAGACAAACGCCTCTTCCCTTTCGGGGAGGCGTTTGTTATGTACCTCGCCCGTTAACCTCCTGCATTGCGCAGAAGTCGCTGGTTAAAAACAAATGAAGGGCTTTCATTACCACGTAGATCTCAAAAGTCATGATCCAACTCGTCAGCTGCCGAATCAAATTGAAATGGTTCGGCATGGATGGGAAGAGGTCGTTCATTTGACGCTCCGACTTTTATCCTACGCGGTGCTCTTTGAAGAAAACCTCCAGATCAATGGACAGCCCTTGAACGAAGACACACCCTACCAACCTTCATTTGGAAAATGGAACCTGCACGGCGAATACGAATTATGGGGTGAATGTCAGCCAGACGATTTCAAAAGGATCAAAAAAGTCGCCACCAAAACACCTTTGAGTAAATGGGTCATCACTGTTTCATCTGAATCTCTGGCTGAAGAGGCTGTTGCAGCATTGAAGCGAAACAAACTCAGACCAGGCAGATTCAGCATACTCCATTTTGATCAGGAATTAGTGGACGAAATCAGCGAACACCTGAATCGTAAAAACACGCTCACCTGGATTCACGGAGAAGCCAGTCCTCCAGTCATGCAGTTTGATTTCAACGGACTGTGGTTCGATTCTACCTATGGCGTTCTGGATTACTGAAACCACCCCGCCAGCGAGACTCCCGATCCGCATCAGCTGAGAATACTATCATTGGAAGCAGCCATGCCAATGATGAGAGACCCCAGCGCGGATCATACCGGTTGATTATGACAAAAAAAGGCGGCCCGTAATGGACCGCCTTTTTTGAATGAAAATGAGATTAGCTCAGACGTCTCCAAAGATAGATTTCCCATCAGAGCGAAGATCCGAACACGCTTCAGCAATGCGATCTGCCATTCCTTTTTCACCAGCTTTCAGGTAACTGCGAGGATCATACACCTTCTTGTTACCGATTTCGCCGTCGACCTTGAGAATGCCATCATAATTCTTGTAAAAATGATCAGCGATCGGACGAGTGAAAGAATATTGTGTGTCGGTATCGACATTCATTTTAACCACACCGTAGTCGAGTGTTTCGCGGATCTCTTCAAGCAAACTACCGCTTCCACCATGGAAGACCAGGTCCATCTCTGCCTCGGCACCATATTTGGCGACCACAGCTGCCTGACCATCCTTGAGGATGTCAGGGCGAAGCTTCACAGCGCCGGGCTTGTAGTGCCCGTGCACGTTGCCGAAGGTGGCAGCAAAGGTGAAGCGACCAATGGACTGCAGGGCTTCGTAGACCGCCAGCATGTCTTCAGGAGTCGTATATAGGTGTTCTTCAGGAGTGTCTTCAGTGCCTGCAGAGCCGTCTTCTTCACCACCCACTACACCAGCTTCGACTTCCAGCACAATCTCGTTTTCAGCAGCAAGTTTCAGATATTCCTTTGAAATGGCTATATTTTCTTCCAAAGGAAGAATGGATGCATCAAGCATGTGGTTCTGGAAGAGGTTGTTTTCCCCTTTGGCGCGACGCGCAGCCGTGGCTTCAATGAGAGGTTTGAGGAAAGTTGCAGCTGCCTTGGGCTGACAGTGATCCGTGTTGAGTGCCACGAGCACGTCATATTGTTCCGCGAGACGATGAGCGGCTTCAGCGAGAATGATGGTGCCTTTGGTGGCATCCTTGTTGTTCAGACCTGAAGCAAACTGACCCGCACCTGTGGAGAATTGAATAATGCCGTCTGATTTCATATCGGCAAATGCCTTGAAGGCAGAATTCAAGGTCATGATACTTGTACAGTTGATCGCCGGGTAGGCATAGGAGCCTTTTTGTGCGGCGTCCAGCATGGCTGCGAATTGCTTCGGAGTTGCGATTGGCATAGGAATCTTTTATTTTGTAATTGTATTTTTGTGTTTTTAAGGCCTTTTGGAGCCGAAAACCGGCAACACTTTATGGAAATCAAGCACATTGGAAAGCCAAAAAGCGCGTCCACGTCATTTTCCAGGTCACATTTAAGCACTGATCTCCAATTTAATCAGCGTGCTGAATGGAACCTTGATCCACTTTCCACCGGATCAACCGCCTCCCAAGTTCCTTGGGCCAGTTTTCTTCAGTACACGTCATAAACACCTGACCAGAGGCATGATGGGATCGTTCAAGCAATGGCATCAAGCCACCGCGGCGAGCTAGATCCAATTCCCCCATCACATCATCAATCAATAAAACAGGCGGATGCCCGAAGAGTCCGGTAAGGTATTCAGCCTGAGCTACTTTCAAGGAGATAGCCAAGCTACGTTTTTGACCTTCACTGCCAAATTGAGCTGCAGACTGATTATTCAGAAGTAATTTAAGATCATCACGATGTGGCCCCACCAGGGTAGATCGATATTGCCTTTCCCTGACCTTTACCCTGTCCAGCTCTTCCCTGAAATCTCCTTGCACCGTAGGGTGATAAACCATCATGAATTCCTCGGCATCATCAGATATTCGACGGTAAGAGAGACGAGCAAGTGGGGAGAGGCGCGGCACAAATTGTTTGCGCGCCTCAATCAATGCTTGCCCGTAATGAACGAGTTCTCTCGTGAAGGAATCAAGCACATCCTGATCGGGTCGATGCTGTTTCAGAATGGCATTCCTCGATCGCAATACCTTGGCATACTGCTGAAGATTACCCAGATAAGCAGGCTGGGTTTGAGAAAGTAAAAGATCCATGAACCGCCGTCGAATCCGTGGCGCTCCCTTGACGAGTTGTAAATCTTCAGTGCAGAAAACCACGGAACGAAGTGTTCCGAAGAAATCGGAAAGACGCTTGACCGGATCCTGATTGAGCGTCAGGCGGCGATCACGCAAAGACCAGTAATACTTGATCACATCAGACTGAACCCCCACGATTTCAGCACCAACAAAGAATCCCGCTTGCTCATGTCGGATCATTTGGGCGGCACCAACGCCACGGAAAGAACGCAAGGTGGCAAGTAGATAGATGGATTCAAGGATATTAGTTTTTCCTTGAGCATTGTTACCCAGCAACAGGTGGAAACCGGGATCAAACATCATGTCCAATCGCCGATAATTCCGAAAATCTCTTAATCTTAATTTAGCCAGGTGCATGCCCAATTGCCTTCAGGGGCGTGATGAAAGCTTTGTTGAATCGGGCAGACAAATACAAATCCTAATTTTGCAAATACGCAAAAAGATCGGTGACCTGTTGTTCCGTCATCGTGTCCAGAAGCCCTTCAGGCATGATGGAAACAGTGGAATGCTCGCGTTTGACGACATCGGTTTCCGCGATCCGGGTAAGGTTACCAGCAAGATCGGTCAGAGTGAGAACCCCTGCTTCCATTCCTGAAATAAAACCAGTCAACAGAGCCCCTTCCAGCTCCCCGTCTGCTGCGCGCAGCGTCAAGGTCACGAGTTCAAATTCTTCACGAATGGCCAGATTTGGATCCAGAACAGCCGGCAGCAGGAAATCGAGATTACCACGATCATAACCGGTGAGTTCCGGCCCAATGGATCGACCCTCCCCATGCAGGATGTGGCAAGCCCCACAGATTTGAGCAAAAAGCTCCTTACCCTTGCGAGCGTCTCCTTCCAGACGTTTCAATGTTGTCTCGACCTCATGGATGCGTGTGGTAATGGCAGCTTTCGGTTGACGCAGATTACCCCAGTTGGACTTGATCAAAGAGCCGATCCGTTCATCCCCCCTCTGCTGCATGGTGATCAAGACATCGAATGAGATGGCTTCCCTTGCCAATGCGCCATGATCCACTGCCGTCAACAGCGCAACGGTCCATTCCGTTCGCCCGGCCATCACGGATAATGCGGTTTGAAGGAGGTCTCCTTCGAGCTGTGGCAATTGATCGAGCAAGGCTTCCGCAATGGCATCATCATCAAATCGACGCAGTCCATTCATCGCAGCGAGCTTGAGTGATTCAGAAGCATGGCTCTCACCGATGAGTTGCAGCATGATGGGAACCGATGGCTGGTCGCGCAGCTCCGAGAGCCGGCTGATCATGGCGATCCGCGTCCCCTCTGTCTGTTGGGAGTGGGCCACCATTTCACGGGCAGAGACAAAAGCTGACGGGCTATCAATTCGAAGGCCAAAACCGACCCAGGAAGGATCCGACCCAAACCTTGCCGTGACTGATTTCAGGGCCTTGTCCAATGCATCCGGTAAAACCTCGAGGCGAGATCCCTGCAATGCAGATTCCATCCCCTCCAACAGCAAGGAAACCGCATCCTTATCCGGCGCCTTCATCAAGAGGCGGGCACAGAGAGTCAGACTGTCCGGATCTTGTTCAGAGGTCAACCTGCGGCTCAGACGGCTCAACAGCGTTTCACGCAATAGAAGAAACTGCCACTGATCCGGAGTCCCCAGCAGCGCAAGCATTCCCTCTGGTTGCTGGCGAATCTGAGACTCCAAAGCCCACCAGATCTGCTGCGGTATGTAGGGATCACTGGACCATTCATCACGCTGAAAAAGCGCTTGAACCAAGGGGTAACCTTGCGAGGGGCGGAGTCGCTGTGCACTTGCTGCAATTTGTGAAACCACTTCAGGATCTGAATCCGTTTTCGCCAAATGCATGACGGATTTAAAGACCGCAGAACTCAAAAGCGGCACAACATCCGCACTCAAGCGAACGCCCCACAAGCGCACGTGAGGATCGGCATGGTTCAGTGAAAGAAGACGCGTGGATTCGCCCAGAGACTGCATTTGTTCCAAGGTCCACAAGGCCTCCAGAGCAGTCGCTCCATCCGCATTGGTCAATCGTTCCTGAAGCAATGCGACCGCAGCAGGGTCTTTCTTCTGACGCAGCAAACGACGAGCCGTGGATCGAATCCATTGATTTTGATCCGACAGGGATGAAACCAGCTGTGCGGTTGTCCGGCGATGCATGTCCATGGCATAGCCGGGGGAGCGACGCTTGTCACGCAAGCGATAAATACGCCCACGCTCACGGTCCCAATTGTCTCTGGGATCCACATGCGTGATGCGAGCATCATACCAGTCAGAGAGATAGATGGCTCCATCCGGCCCTATGACGTTGTGCACTGGCCGAAACCATTTGTCCGAAGTCGTTACAGGCGATTCAATTTCGGCGGTTTTGAACGTGCTGCCGTCGGGCATCACGCGCAGTGCGTGCACCTTGTTAGCCAGCGAGTTGCTTCCAACGAAATGATTTTCCAGCGACGGAATGGCGCCACTTTCATAGAGCACCCACTGATGCACGAGGCGCACTTTTTCACCTTCAATGGGCAATCCGAAAAAATGACCGAAGGTGTAGGGATTGGTGTGAGGTCCATGCTTGCCAAAAGATTTTTGATAGTAACCGCCTTGCACAAAATAAACCGACTGCAGGTTCCCGTTGGTACCTGAATAAAGTCGCCCCTTACTGTCAAAATCCACACCAAAAGTGTTCCACCCTCCTTCGGCGAACAATTCAAAATGGTGTGTGACAGGGTGGTATCTCCAGATGTTTTGACCAAAGAAAGGATATACCTTGTTTGACTCACCTTGCTCAACTTTGACGCGCGCGGTGACCGTGCTTCCAGTGGCACCATAAAGCCAACCATCAGGCCCCCACTTCAGGCTGTTGGCAATCGAATGAGTGTCCTCCAAACCAAACCCTGACAGGTGCACCTCAGGCGGACCGTCGGGTTGATCATCATGATTTCGGTCTGCATAAAACAGCAGGTAAGGTGGATGCATGACCCATATGCCCTCTTGATCAAAAGCCAGTGAAGTACACATGTTCAGACCATCCAGAAATGTTTTATGGGTCTCAAAAACACCATCACCGTCAGTGTCCTCATGCAAAGTAATCTTATCTTTACCTATAAATTTTTGATGCTCTGGCCGATCGTATGGTGGGGGTGGAGGTACGGCGTCAAAGACTTTTCTCAAATGATTATCCCATGTCAACACTTCAAGACCTGCCGGATTGGGGTATTGAATATACTGAACCACCCACATCCTTCCACGCTCATCAAAATCAATGTAGAGGGGCTGTTTCACCAGAGGCTCTGACAAAACGAGATCGATGCTCAAACCATCGCTTACCTCGAGAGATTCAAGCGCTGCGTTGGGAGGTAGAGGAGCTCCCTTCCCTTCAGTCAGGGCATGCACATTGGTATTGCCTTTGAATTTTTCGTAAACCTCCTGGATGCGACGCTGTCTTCCCCCTATGTCCGCGTCCACAATCCCGACGTGACCGGCAAACCCAACTCCGGCGATTTGTTTGAATTGCGCAGATACTTGTTTGGCTTCAGCACTGTCAGGATCGTGATCCCACTGACTCCAGGAGGGAGCGTCTCCGGGGCGAAACAACCAGGTTCCCTGAAGATCAATGGCATCATCGCGACGGCTCAAGTGCACCGGCCCCTTCAATATCCCACCCTGCCCTCCTTTGTCATAAACACGCCATGCAATCAGATTGTCCTCACCATAACGGATCCAGTCCGGATCAATCACGAAAGGGCGGCGTATATTACTTGAAGGGTTTTGATACAGGGGAGGCATGGCACCATTGGCACCGATTTTAATACCGTTGAAAAAACCTTCATCCACATCACTTACCTCATCGACCACCAGCAGCAAACGACTACCACGCCAGGCTTCCGGTACATGCACGTATGCACGATACCACCCAAAGCCATCCGTATCGGCAAAGGCCCCATTTGGATGTTGTTCCCATGCTGAAGGCACATTCATCGGCACCCAACCATTGTGGGAAGCATTCGGATCAAAATCTCCTTTAAGCCCTGAGTGAATGAGTTGCTCAGGAACTGCACGACCCGCCACCCAATGGATGGCATTCAGTAACAGACGCCGAAAAGGTTGGATTTCGAAATCACTCGTGTTGCCCAGTGAAGTGTATAGCACCCTGCCACCCGATGACGTTTCATGCGTCCAGGTCACTGGTTCTCTGACCTCCCTGCCCACAACCACCCCATCCATCAAGACAGTCGCTTTGGCCGACATTTCCCGGTTTTTATAAAGATGCGATGTTGATAAAAAAGAGCGTTGCTTGATGCCTTTTAATACGGGATGCGTTTCCTTTGATTCCTGTATAGAAATTTTCGATGGAGGGTCGATGGGTGGCTTATTTCCATAATGCCCTTCATAATGTCCTCCCAGCACATCGCGATCAAATGACTGCCAGCGTACGTAATCCGCACTGGGGGGGTCACGGTCGAATGCATGACTGGATGTCCGTATGCCAATGACTGCCCCCCCCCGATCCAAGAACGTGCGAATCAATTGCATTTGAGCTTCCGGGGGCGTTCTTCGCCGCACACTGAGAAACAGGACGTCTGCATCAGCCAAGGCTTCCAATCCTTCAAAATGGTTCGAATCATCCTTGGAGACATGTGCAAAGGAACTAATAATCCCCTTGGAGGTCAGTTCTTGCCTTGCGAATTCAGGAAGTGTGCGCGCGGTTTCATATTCCTGTTCACCCACCATGAAGACGACATGCAAAGATTCAGCACCATGGAGGGACAGCATGAATGAAAGAGTGACAAACACCCCGAATCGGCAAAAAAAGAGTCGGCTCAATCGTAAAGCATTCATTTTATAAATCATGGTCATCATAAGTCGCAGAAGAACGTTCTCATCAGATGGATCACTTCGGAAGATTACCTTCAGAGGAGGAATATCCAATGAAATTTTTCTACTCCCGCATGAGCGGAATCGCTAGGGTTTCAAGATGAGCGACCACGAGTTCAAGGGCGACCAAAAGGTTGGGAAATCCGTTTTGATGCGATGGGAAAATAATTTCAGGAATTACTGGGTCCCAAAGTTACCATCGTGGATTGAAACATGGCACCTTACTTATCTGACCTTGATTTGGTCAGCTTTGATTTTGGTGTTCAGCTGGAAAGCCCGGGAAAACCTGGAGTGGCTATGGCTGGTTTCACTCATGATCCTTGCTCAATATATCAGCGATCTCTTTGACGGCGCTTTGGGCCGTTACCGCAAGACGGGGCTCATCAAATGGGGTTATTACATGGACCATCTTCTGGACTACGTATTTCAATCTTGCATTGTCACAGGCTACATGATGATCGCCCCGGAAGGACTTACCTGGTATTTTGTCGGTATCCTGATCGTTGCGGGCGCTTATATGGTGAATGCCTTTCTTTCCTTTGCAGCAACCAATGCGTTTGAAATTTATTTTTTCGGCATTGGGCCAACTGAAATCAGATTCTTGATCATCACACTCAACACATGCATCATTTTTATGGGAACAGACTGGTGGCCCACGACTGTCCCGGTTTGTTTTTGTGCCATGCTTGCGGGTTTTATTGCTTTGGCATATCGCACCCACAAGATGCTATGGGCATTGGACATGAAGAAAAAAAACTGATCGTTCGGCGCTGAGCAACGCATTGTACGTGTAAAATCTATTTGATTACTTCAAAGATTCTGTAAAATTCGATAACGAACCATGAAGGGACTCCTCAGCCATATGAAAATGACGCGACCAGTGCCATGGATACTGGCAGCCTCAATGCTGGCTGCTCATTTTGGTTGGATTCACGCTGGAGAAGATGAAGCGGTTGATTATTTTGAAAAGCACGTGCGCCCCTTGCTTGTGGAGCATTGCTATGAATGTCATTCAGAATCGGAAAAAATCAAAGGAGGACTTCGATTGGATAGTAGACAGGGTTGGATAACCGGGGGCGATTCAGGAAAGGCCATCGAACCCGGAGCGCCAGAAAAAAGTTTACTACTGGAGGCCATCGCTTACAGCAATCCTGATCTGGAAATGCCGCCGAGAGGCAAGCTTCCCGCATCGAAGATAGCCCACATCGAACATTGGATACGCATGGGAGCTGCGGATCCCAGAGACGGAGATGTTTCCGAGTCGGCTGACGAAGCCATTGACCTGGATGAAGGCAGACAATTCTGGTCCTTTCGCCCAATCTCTCTCCCTCCTGCCCCCAAAAACACGGATGAAGGCTGGGCTTTCAACTTGATTGATCGTTTTGTCATGGCTGAGCTGGAGAAGAACTCGATGCCACCGACCCGGGATGCCAGTGAAGCGGAACTTCTGAGACGGGTAAGTTTTGATCTTACCGGACTCCCCCCTTCGCCTGACCAAATACGAAATTTTCAGAAAGATGCATCCGAGCAACATTATCAATCCATTATCGACCAAATGCTCGCATCCCAATCATTTGGAGAGAAATGGGGACGTCATTGGCTTGATCTCGCTCGATATGCCGATTCAACCGGGGGCGGTCGCAGCTCCGTTCTGTCAAACGCCTGGCGGTATCGCAACTACGTCATTGACGCTTACAATCAGGACAAACCATTTGACCTGTTCATCAGCGAACAAATCTCTGGTGATCTCATGCCATGGTCCAGTCAGGAGCAGCGAAACAATCAGTTAGTGGCCACCGCATACCTCGCTATCGGCCCCAAGAATCTGGACCTGCAGGACAAGGAGTTACTCCGGATGAATACCGTGGATGAACAGATCGACACGATGGGCCGTTCCCTTTTGGGAATGACCATCAGCTGCGCAAGGTGTCATGATCATAAATTCGACCCGATCCCCACAGAAGATTACTACGCGCTGGCAGGGATTTTCCGAAGCACGCGCACACTGATCCGGGACAATGTCTCCAAGTTGGTAGAACAGGAATTAGAAGTACCATTCGATCGAAAGCAGAATTATCAGGAATACTCCAATCAGGTCAAACAACTGGGAAATTCGATCAAAATTTTAAAAAAGATCAAAGATGCTTCGGAGGATCAAAAAGCTGAGCTCAAGGCATTGGAACAACAACTGACCAAGGTGAAGGATACCGCACCGGCGCCTCTGCCAAAGGCAATCACCGTCGGCGTGGAGAAGGATGCAGGGGACTACGCAGTGTGTGTCCGTGGTAATGTGCATCAACTTGGAGCAAAAGTACCTCGAGGTTTCCTCACGGTTGCACTCGATAAAAACGCATCAAGCCCAGCGATCCCTGAGGGAGAAACCGGACGCCTCGAGCTGGCTCAATGGTTAACCAGCTCCGACAACCCACTCACTCCTCGCGTGTATGTTAATCGAGTATGGCAGCACCTTTTTGGTCGTGGCATCGTGAGGTCTGTGGATAATTTTGGAACCACAGGCGATGCCCCCACCCACCCGGAATTGCTGGATTACCTCAGTTATCAATTTGTCCAGAACAATTGGTCCACCAAACGGCTGGTGAGGGAGCTTGTTCTTTCGCGCACTTACCGTCTGAGTTCATCAGACACAGATGCGAACCAGAGCAGAGACCCTGACAACGCACTGCACTCACGCATGATTCCGAGAACCTTGCCTGCGGAAGCAATACGTGATTCGATACTGATTGCGAGCGGACAGCTCCGTGGAGGCCGCATCACCAGTATGCTGCCTGGCGCAGCGTCTTCCGATTCCGCACTTCGCAATGCCAAACTGGATTACGAAAGCATTGTCAGTCCACGCGTACGATCTGTTTATATTCCGATCTTTCGTGAAGAGGGGAGGAATGCATTGCTGGATAACTTCGATTTTGCCAATCCAAGTTTCACCGTAGGACGCCGAACACCCGGGGTTCGACCGACACAATCGTTGTATCTCATGAACAACGCATGGATCATGGACCAAGCCGAATTCGCGGCCGCCAAGTTGCTGAGTAAAAAAGATTATTCAGACGGCGAAAGACTGTTGCACGCATACATGACAACGCTTTCAAGGAAACCCAGTCAGGCTGAGAAGCTAATCGCCATGGATTTTTTAAGTAAGGCCGAAAACCAGCATCAACAGCGTAAAGCATGGGAAGGCATTTACCATGCGCTGTTTTCATGCGTCGACTTCCGCTACATTCATTGATCGATCATTCACATTGAATGCGCAGCATCGGACTTGCGTCTTTTACTTCACGTATAACAATCATCTTACATCTATGAAAAAACGCTCATTTACATATTGGATACTGACCGCCTTTGCATTTGCCTCTTCCATTCAGATTGGAATCGCATCTCCGGCAGAAAACGAAACCAAGCCACTGAAAGCTGGATATCATGAAATCAAGGCCAAAACAGCTGGGCTATTGCTCAAGAATCATAAAGACCTGATCGTTCTGGATATCCGAACTGAAAAGGAATACGTCGCAGGTCACATTGCGAAAGCGAAGCATGTGGATTTTTATGAAAGCGATTTTAAATCCCGACTCGAAAAACTGGATCGCAAAACCCCGTATCTCGTGCATTGCGCTTCGGGTGGTCGCAGCGGACGCTCCTTGGAGATTTTTAGAGATCTCGGATTCACGCGCATTTATCATATGAATGATGGATTCAAAGGATGGATGAAAGAAAAACTACCTTCCAAAAAAGGGAAGCCAGAGAAAAATAAAAAATAGTAATCACGCCCTCTTGACGCCGAATATTGCCAACTTCAAAGCCCTGTCATGATGACACAACCATTGATGGCTTTGTTTGGTGACCTGATGACGCCTGAGTTCATGATCGTGTCATGAGTGCTTCACAAGGTTATTCGGACAGCTGTTCGTGCAGGCATCGAAGCAAGGCTGAAAAAGGTTCCACATCGAAGCAAGGCAAGGCCGAAAAATACACTTCATCACTGCTGGTTGCGATATTGCCCCAATTTCATCACATGAAAAACTCAAACAACCTTGGCGTCCTCCGCGCCTTGATCCAGCAGTTGCGGCAGGGCTGAGATTTAAATACCAAGACAAATCACAGCTCAATCCCGCTTACCACCTTTGGTCTTACTTGCTGCCCGGCTTCATTGCCTCTGAGCCTTTAAGGTCATCGGGTAATTGATCCGGTTGAAAGGTCTTTACCTTCATTCGGATGAGTGGGCGAAATGGCACACCAAAATCAACGGTCCCATTGGAGCGATCGACCAAGACACCTATCCCCTTGACGTCTCCTTTGTGCTGTCGAATGATTTCCAGCGTTTCGGCCACGCGCCCACCTTTGGTTACCACGTCCTCGATCAACAGTATGGACTCTCCTGACTCTGTCTCTTATACACATCTCCGAGCCCACGAGACCGAGGCTGATCTC